>ERZ773254.1238-NODE-1238-length-11809-cov-7.477710_pt1 | contig 11809 bp, 9 predicted proteins | sample MGYA00580516_ERZ773254 | MGnify/ENA primary metagenome ERZ773254 (study PRJEB29015, sample SAMEA2738158) | human oral metagenome | biome: human oral; feature: human-associated habitat; material: saliva | place: China | collected 2192 ...
CTGCATACACAGCGAACCTTGGATTGGGACGTTTCCTCTACACGGGGCTGAAGACACGCGATTATGGACAGATGATCGGAGGCGCGATCGTTGTTGTTGCGCTGGCACTCATTACCGACGCCATACTTGCAGGGCTCACGCGTCTTCTGCGCTCCAGAACCCATTCGGATTTACAAGCTTTATAACTTCATCGCATACGCTTACAGGCTTTTCTACACTCAGCAGGCAAAACCAAAGGAGAGACAATGAAACGCTCTGTTCTCGCCGCCGCGGTAGCGGCATTCACTGCCGTTGCACTCACCGCATGCAGCACAGGGAAGTCCCTGGAAGGTGGCGAACAAGCGAAGGGAAGCGCGGCCTCGTCAAAGATCGTGGTTGGCTCCCAAGACTACTACTCGAATGAAATCCTGGCCGAGGTCTATGCCCAGGCGCTCGAAGGATCAGGTTTCACGGTCGAGCGTCAGCTGCGCATCGGTCAGCGCGAGGTCTACATGCCCGAGCTGGAATCGGGTTCGATCGATGTCTTCCCGGAATACACAGGCAACTTGCTCCAGTACTTCGATAAAGACGCGAGTGCTCGTGCGGATGCTGAGGTTTACCAGGCGCTGGGCGGAGCGCTGCCCAAGGGGTTGCGCGTATTGGACGAAGCCCCCGCAACCGACCAAGACTCCTATGTTGTCACCACTTCTTTCGCTTCCGAGCACTCTCTAAGCTCAATTGGTGACCTGGCGAACGCTGGACAGATCACTCTTGGAGGTAACTCTGAGCTTGCGACGCGTCCGTATGGGCCGAAGGGACTGGAATCGGAATACGGTGTGAAGGTTGGTTTTACGCCGATCGAAGACTCGGGCGGACCGTTGACGGTAAAGGCGCTGAACGATGGCTCGATTCAGCTGGCGAACATCTACTCTTCCGACCCCGCTCTTGCAGACGGAAGCCTGACAGTCCTCAAGGACCCGAAGGCCCTCTTCTTGGCATCGCACGTTGTGCCGGTCGTTTCTACGAAGATCAACCAGGATGCAGCCGCTGTGATCAATAAGGTCAGTGCGGCTATGGACGCCAAGGACTTGATTGAGATGAACCGCCAGTCAACTGTCGAGGCACAATCCGCGTCCTCGATTGCTTCGAAGTGGCTTGAATCGAAGGGACTGCCGCACAAGTAAATGAGGGGGCACTTGTGTGGTGTCAGGTGCCGCCAACTCATCCCTGAATGCCACACGAAGTTGGTGAATGTCATGCGTTATAGCCTGTGTCATTCACTGACTTCGTGTGTCGTTGCCGCAAACAGAAAAGGGCTGGTGCCCTAGTGAACACCAGCCCCGATCCCGTTGGGAGAACGATTAAACGCTCAGTGAGCGTTGAAGCCTTCTGTCTCTGCGCGCTCGAAGGAACGGCGGATTTCTTCTTCTGCCTCTTCTCGGCCCACCCAGTGCGCACCTTCGACGCTCTTGCCGGGCTCGAGGTCCTTGTAGACCTCGAAGAAGTGCTGGATTTCCAGGCGGTGGAACTCTGAGACATCTTCGATGTCGGTACGCCACGCGGCGCGCTGGTCCGAAGCGGGCACGCACAGGACCTTATCGTCACCGCCCTTTTCGTCGCGCATGCGGAACATTCCAAGGGCGCGGCAGCGAATCACGCAGCCGGGGAAAGTGGGTTCTTCGAGGAGAACAAGAGCATCCAAAGGATCCCCGTCCTCGCCCAGCGTGTCATCGATAAAACCGTAGTCATCGGGGTATCGAGTCGAGGTGAAGAGCATACGGTCCAAGCGGATGCGTCCAGTCTCGTGATCGATCTCGTACTTGTTACGGTTCCCCTTGGGAATCTCGATGGTCACGTCGAATTCCATTCGAGCCCTCCTGAGTCGTTGATCCACCACGTGGATGTCGATTACGTATTCTTACCCCCCGAAGCATTAGGGTGTTCCTAGGTCATTGACGGAAGGACAACCCCTACATGCGACGTGGGACTACTGCTGCGATTGTAGGCGCATCGAGCGCCGCAGTGCTGATCGCAGCCTATTTTGTAGCAGATGTGCAGGATGCCGCACCAGGCATCTTCACACTTTCTCAAGCACCCGCACCATCTGCTGCCCCCACAGCGTCAGCTGTGCCCGCTCCGACACTGAATGTTCCACAGGGACAGGGGGATAGTCAAGCCCCCACGAGCCGCGAGCTCGAAGAAGCATGGGCGCCTAGCGTTGCCGCCGCACAAGAAGGCGGATGGAACGCGTGGGCAATGGTCGTTGACGCGCGAAGCGGGAACACTCTCTACGAGTACAACGCGAATAGCGCCCACACCCCGGCCTCGATCACCAAGATCCTTACCGCCTACACTGCGCTGTCCCACCTCGACCCAAATTCGCACTTAACGACCTCGGTCGCTCAGGATAACGACAATATCTACCTCGAGGGAGAGGGCGATCTTCTTCTGGGCGAGGGAACCAATTCCATCGAGGTCAGCGGCCGCGCGGGCCTCGAAACCCTGGCAAAAGATACGGCGAATTCCCTCATGTCGAAGGGCGTTTCGCACGTCGAATTGCACGCGGCCCCCGCGCTTTTTGCGGATACCGCGCGCCCGGCCTCGTGGAGCGAACAGCAGGTTGCGGGCTACGAAGGCCAGCTCGCCCCCTACGCGATCGACGCGGGGCGCACCTACCCCAAATCGAATGAATTCTACGCGGACTCGATCTCGAACGTCGCTGAAGTTTTCGCACAGAAGCTTCGCGCGCAGGGAATCGATGTTGATTTCGGGGTCCGAGGCCCAGCCCCCCAAGGCGCAACTCGGATCGCTTCCGTGCAGTCCGCGAGCGTCGACGAGCAGATTCGCTGGATGCTCTATCACTCGGATAACACCTTGGCTGACCAGTACTGTCACTTCGCCGCACGCCAATCCGGCGGGGAAGCAAGCTTTGCCGGGTCGGTCCAGACCCTCGAGAAGACGCTGAGCGAGCGCGGAATTCCTACCGATCAGCTTTCTTTGGAGGACTGCTCGGGGCTTTCCTCGAACGATCGGATTCACCCGAAGACTTTGGCGGCAATCCTTTCCCAGGGCTTCGATGCCACCCAACCCGTCGCGCCGCGCGTCGTGCGTAATCTTCCGTGGGCTGGAGTTCAGGGGACTTTGGCGAACCGCCTCACCGATGACATGGTCGCGGGCAATGCACAGGCAAAAACGGGGTCTTTGGCGGAAGTGTCCTCACTCGCGGGAGTTGTCTCGACCTCGAAGGGGCACCCGGTGATCTTCGTCATCGGTTTCGACAAGGTTCCCAATGATGGCGCCTATGCAACTCGCGGTTATCTGGACAATTTTGTCACCGCAATCGCCGAAATGTGACGGGCCGATTCGATAGCATAGAGACATGCCGATCTATCCCACTCTGACACAAATCGCGCAGGTCTCTGCTTTAGGCATTTTTTCGGGCCCCCAGGCGTCTTTCGCTTCGGCGCAGGCGATAGTTTCTCGTTTGAAGCGCGGCCAGGAGTGGGCGAACAAGCGCCTTCCCGGCGTCATTGGCCGTTTTGCTGAGTTTTCGCCGGTTGAGGTCTCTCTTCCTCTCGTCGAGCGCCGCTCATCGATGCGTCTGTGGGCGCAATTCGCCGAGGACTGGGGAGTTCAGCTGCAAAGCGCACCCAGGATCCTCACCGCCCGGGGCGCTCTCGGAGTTCTCGCGAGGCGTTCTTTGAGTGTGAGTGGTCCCAATGGCGGGGCCGCCTGCATTGTCGCTCCGAATGTTCTCGAGGCCGGCATCCGCGGAAAGTTTGACTTGGGTGACTGGGCGAAGTGGGTTGCTTTGCGCGGGGCCGTTGATGTGTGGCTTTCTTCGCGGACGCCTTTCTTTGAGGAATACTGCCGCGAACTTGTTCCGGTTGCCTCGATTGACCCGATTGATGCGCAAGAGCTTTCTCGCCAGCTTCTTGTCCGTGATTGCATCATTGATGTTTTTATGGATTCATTGACTCCGAAGGACCTGTCTTCCGTTAAATGGATTGATGCTCACCGCCCAGCTGATTTCATGGTGGATGGAGCGCTTGTGACCCTTTTGGGCGGGCTTGTTCCGCAGGGGGTCATCCAGGCTCGCCGCGAGATGGCGAGCTATGTCCGCGAGGTTGTTGCAGGCCCCGGTCTTGAATCGATTTTGACCCCGCGGATGTGGCCGAGCTTCCAGTGAAATCTATTCCCGCAAACCCCACGGGGGATGTGCGACGCCTCTCTCTGGCCGTGCGCGAGCACGTGCACTGGGCGCTTGCCAATTGCGACGCGATTCTGATCGCAGTATCGGGCGGCGCAGATTCCACCGCTCTCGCAGCGGTCGTCATCGACCACTGCCTGCGCACTGGATCCACCCCTTATACCCTCAGCGTTGATCACGGGATCCGCCCAGGATCGGATCGCGAGGCCCAAGAAACATGCGAAGTGATGGCCTCCTTGGGCGCGCAGAGTTCGTGGGTGAGCGTCACCGTCGACGCCCCAGGTGGTCCTGAGGCCTCGGCTCGCTTGGCCCGCCGGAGTGCACTTGCCACGCACGCCCGGACTTTGGGCGAGAGGGTCGCTGTCTTCTTAGGACACACGATGGACGACCAGGCCGAGACTGTTCTTTTGCGCCTTGCACGAGGCTCTGGAGTTGGCTCCCTGCGCGCGATGAGTGTTCGCGATGACGCCGGGAGCATCGTGTGGATGCGTCCCCTGATGAATTGCCGCCGCAGCGAGACTCTAGGTGTATGCCGCCAGCTTGAGCTTCCTTGGGTTGATGACCCCTCGAACAAGATGGACGGTCCGTGGCGAGCTGCTGACGGGAGTGCGCTGCGCCGCAGTGCGGTGCGCGAGCAGGCGATCCCCAGCCTCGCGAATAGCCTTGGGATGGACCCGGTTCCTGCCCTTGCCCGCACGGCTGAGCTTTCCGCTGCAGACGACGAGGCCCTCGATGAGTGGGCAGAGCAAGTTTGGCGGCGTGCGTGGGAGGCTTCGGCCGGGGAAATGCGATCAGGGTCGGAAGTGCCGGTCAGTGAGCGGCGACCAAGGTCGGAAGCTCCGGCGGCGTGGGAGGCGGCCTCGGGAATCGGGGTACTTCGGGTCGCAGAACTCAAAGAAATCCCCCAAGCGGTGCGCATGCGCGTTCTTCATCGTTATCTCAGCGCAGTGGGAGTACCCTCCCTGGTTCACCTCGAAGAGGCCGATGCGCTCATCACTCACTGGAGCGGGCAAGGCCCGCTCTCGATTCCCAAAGGGACGCTCACGCGCGTCGGAAAAGGAAAAGACGCGAGGCTCATCTTGCAACCATTGCGCCTAGAGCGAGAAAGACCGCGTCACTGAGCAGCCCGTAGGGCACATGTGGCACTCTTAATTATCTGGACTAGCAGTCGAAAGGACATGGAACTGTGGACGCACAGGACATGGGAGATGCGCTCGAGCGCATTCTGGTTACCGAGGACCAACTATCTCGCCGAATGCGTGAACTCGCTGCGCAAATCGACGCGGATTATGAAGGCAAAGAGCTTCTCTTAGTAGGCGTTCTCAAGGGCGCTCTCATGGTGATGGCTGATTTGTCACGCAATCTTCACACTCCGCTGGCAATGGACTGGATGGCGGTGTCTTCCTATGGGACCGGCACAAAGTCTTCCGGCGTGGTTCGCATCCTTAAGGATCTCGACGCAGATGTGCATGGCCGGGATGTCCTGATTGTCGAAGACATTATCGACTCGGGTCTGACGCTGTCGTGGCTCCGTGAGAATCTATTGACTCGCGGCGCAGCTTCGGTCGAAATCGCTGCAGCACTTCGCAAGCCTGAAGCTGCAAAGGTCCATGTTGACGTCAAATACGTCGGTTTTGATATCCCCAACGAATTCGTCGTGGGCTACGGCCTCGACTATGCAGAGCGCTACCGTCATCTTCCCTTCGTCGGGACCTTGGCGCCGCATGTTTATGGCGGCTGAAAGGGGCTTCCATGGCAAATAACACTCAGAGCAAGAAAAAGAAGAACGCCTGGGGGCTTGCAGCAATTCCCGTGCTGCCCCTCATCATCGCGCTGTTCTTCTTGTGGACGTGGTTCCAGCCCCAGTCGGTGGATACCTCCGAAGGCCTTCAGATCCTGAAGGAAGCTCAGATTGAGCGCGTGAGCGTCAATGACGGCACGCAGCAGGTCAACCTGATGCTCAAGGACCCTTGGACGCACAAGGCCGCCGGGGCCAATGATCGTGAGCGCAGCCTTGGACGTTCGATCTCCTTCACCTACGCGCGCACGCAGTCGCAGGCTATCGTCGATGCAGTAGAGAAGGCCTCGCCGACAACCGGGTGGAACGCCTACTATCCACAGTCTTCGCTTCTGGGTTCGACCCTGGTCATGGTCTTGCCGCTGCTCATCGTCATGGGCCTCTTCTGGTTCTTCATGGGTCGAATTGGCGGTGGGCGGATGATGGGTCCCTTCAGCCAGAGCCGCACGAAGGAATTTAACCAAGAACGTCCAAATGTCACCTTCGCGGATGTCGCGGGTGAAGATGAGGCCGTCGAAGAGCTCGAAGAAGTTCGCGAATTCCTTATTGCCCCCGAAAAGTTCCACAAGGTTGGAGCCCGCATTCCCCGAGGCGTCCTGCTTTACGGCCCTCCCGGAACGGGTAAGACTTTGCTGGCAAAGGCAGTTGCAGGAGAGGCCGATGCACCCTTCTTCTCCATTGCCGGTTCCGAGTTCCTCGAAATGTACGTCGGTGTTGGCGCCTCGCGCGTGCGCGACTTGGTTGCGCGCGCCAAGAAGGTTGCTCCCGCGATCATCTTCGTCGATGAAATCGACTCCATTGGTCGCCACCGTGGTTCGGGGTATGGCGGCGGCTCCGATGAACGCGACCAGACTCTGAACCAGCTCTTGGTTGAGATGGATGGCTTTGATGATTCCTCGAATTTGATCTTCATCGCGGCAACGAACCGCCCCGATATTCTTGACCCGGCGCTGCTGCGTCCGGGACGCTTCGACCGACAGATCGCGGTTGAAGCCCCTGATCTCAAGGGGCGCGAGGCCATCTTGCGTGTTCACGCCGAAGGCAAGCCGCTGACCGATGACGTCAACCTCCACACGATCGCGAAGCGAACCCCGGGCTTCACCGGCGCCGACCTTGCCAATGTTTTGAACGAGGCCGCGCTGCTGACCGCTCGCTCCAACGCCGACCTGATCGATAACCGTGCCATTGACGAGGCCATTGACCGCGTCATCGCTGGCCCGCAGAAGCGTACTCGCGTGATGAACGACCACGACAAGTTGGTGACCGCATATCACGAAGGTGGCCACGCCCTGTGTGCTGCTGCTCTTCGATACACGGACCCGGTCACGAAGGTGACGATTCTTCCGCGCGGTCGCGCTTTGGGCTACACCATGGTGCTCCCGACCGAGGACCGCTACTCCAAGACCAGGAACCAGATCCTCGATGATTTGGTCTACGCGATGGGTGGTCGCGTCGCCGAAGAACTCGTCTTCCGCGATCCTTCCACCGGCGCCTCGAACGATATCCAAAAGGCCAGCGCGCAGGCACGCGCTTTGGTCACCGAATACGGTATGTCCGATCGCATCGGTAATGTGCGACTGAGCGCGGACGAATCCGATCCCATGACCGGGTATGGAATGGGCCGCGGGAATGAGCGCGCATACTCAGACGAATTGGCATCCATCGTGGATGAGGAAGTTCGCAAGTTCATGGACGCGGCAACCCGCGAAGCGTGGGAGATTCTGACGAAGAATCGTCACGTCTTGGACCGCCTCGCTCAGCGTCTTCTTGAAGAAGAAACCCTGGACGAAGCTCAGCTGGCTGAGATCTTCGCCGATGTCATCAAGCAAGATGAGCGTCCTGTGTGGAACTATGGCGAAGAGGCTGCCATCGAAGGTGCAGTCATGGGCAACCCCATCGAGATGCCCGGTGGTGACCGCGCGAAGTTTGATCCGAATTCGGATCCCAGTGCGGATCCGGCCGAGCCCGCGATGACGCTTGATGATCCCGCCGGGGGAGTGCAGCCCGAGGAGCATGCTCAGTGACCTACGACCAGCACGGCGTTGAAGACGCTTCCCGCGCTCTTCTTGAGGCAGTGGGAGAGGACATCACGCGCGAAGGCTTGCGTGATACTCCTTCGCGAATGGGGCGCGCGTGGCGCGAGCTGCTCAGCGGTTTGGAAGAAGATCCCCGCGATCACCTGAAGACCACCTTCGAGGTGGGGACGGACGAGATCGTCATGGTCCGCGATATCCCCTTCTATTCCGTGTGTGAGCATCACCTTCTGCCTTTCTACGGACACGCGCACGTGGGCTACATCCCCAAGGGCGGCCGCGTGACAGGGCTTTCGAAGCTCGCGCGCGTCGTCGAGGGCTACGCTCATCGTCCCCAGGTCCAAGAGCGCCTCACCGCGCAGATCGCGGACGCGATTGATGAAGTTCTTGCCCCGCAGGGCGTCATCGTCGTTGTCGAGGCCGAGCACATGTGCATGACCATGCGCGGTATCTCCAAGCCTGGCTCCTCAACGGTGACTTCCGCTCTGCGCGGGATCGTTAAGCGCGATGCAACCCGCGCGGAAATGATGTCTTTGGCCTTGGGAGGGGTCCGTCGATGACGTCCAACGAGGCCGCATCCGCTTGGGCGCTCGCGGGCGGTGCACGTCCGCCTCGTCTTCCCAAGGGAATCACGCTTCCTACTGACCGGATGCTGGTCATGGGAATCCTCAACGTGACTCCGGATTCCTTCTCCGATGGGGGACGTTTCTTTGATCCGGGCGCTGCCTTTGAGCACGCGATCCAGATGGTCGAAGCCGGCGCCGATCTTGTTGACCTTGGCGGTGAGTCAACGCGTCCGAATTCTCAGCGCATCAGCGAGGACGAGGAGTGGGAACGCATCGGTGCGACCGTCCAACGCCTGACTGAGGCGGGGATTGTCGTTTCGGTTGATACCCTTCACGCGATCACTGCTCGCCGAGCTGCAGACGCGGGAGCCGCAATCATCAATGACGTCAGCGGGGGACGCTGGGATCCGCAGATGAACGCTGCGGTTGCCCAAACCTCGTGCGCCTACGTGATCCAGCACTATCGTGCGCTTCCCGGAATGCCCGAAGAATCCTTCGATTACGGGGACCAACCCATTGCTGTGGCGCTGCGTGAGCGCGTGGCAAGCCAGGTTCGCGACGCTCTCGAGGCCGGTGTTGAGCCTGAGCGCATCATCGTCGACCCCGGACTGGGTTTCTCACTCAATAACGAACAATGCTGGTCTCTCGTCGCGTCGCTCCGGATTTTTGCGGAGCTTGGGTACCCTGTTCTTATAGGTGCGTCCCGGAAACGCTTCCTCGGTCAGTCCCCCCTTTCGGACCGAGACGAAGCAACTCTCGATATTTCTCGGCGCGCACTTTCAGACGGGATGTGGGCTGTCAGGGTCCATGCCATAGACCAACAAGCGAGGCTTGTGCGTGCAGGGAGGTGAGGGCACGGTGGGACAGCTCGATGTCATCGCATTACGCGGTATTTCAGCGCAGGCTGTCCATGGAGTCCTCAAGAAGGAGTGGAATGCTCCTCAATCATTCTCGGCTGACATCCTCTTGTGGGTCGACACCGATCAAGCGGCCCTCAGTGACGATATTGCCGACACTGTCTCCTATGCGGAAATCGCTGAAAAAGCGCACGCAATCCTCAGAGGCCCTTCGGTTCGTCTGATCGAAACGCTGGGGCATCGGATTGCAGACGTCGCAATGGAAGATGAGCGAGTGCGTGGCGTCGAAGTCACCATCCACAAGCCCGATGCTCCCATTGATGTTCCTTTCGCTGATGTCTCGGTGACGATCCGTAAGGGAAATATCCCCCTACCTTTCGTTGCGGCTTCTCATGATCTTCCTTTCGATGGGCCGACTTCGGAAGAAGCGACGCAGCCCAGTGGCCCGAGTGCGCCTGAAACTGGCACGGATGAAGTCGATACGCCGAGCGCTGGCGTTGAAACAGTTGCGGCCCCCAGCGCGGAGGCAGATGCTGTCGCGCCAAGCGAGGCTGCCTCGGAAATTGAAGTCCCGGCGGAGCCTGTCAAGCACTCGCACCGCGGTGCCTACGCTGTCGATGATCGCCCTGTGACGTGTGACGTAGTCCTTGCCTTTGGCGGAAATCTTGGGAATGTTCCCGTCACTTTGAAGAGGGCCATCGAGGAAATCTCCCAGTGGGACGACGTTGATATCACCACTGTTTCCCCGCTGGTACGTACCCGTGCGGTATTGCGGCCGGGTCAAGATGCCCAGCCGGATTATTGGAATGGCGTTGCTCTGGGAACAATTTCTCTAGCTCCCCTGGATCTTCTTGATCGCATCCACGAACTCGAGGCGCGCCTGGGACGCGTGCGCCATGAGGTGTGGGGCGCGCGCACCATTGATATCGACGTCATCGATATCAAGGGAGTGACCTCGGATGATCCGCGCCTGACGCTGCCTCATCCTCGAGCACACGAGCGAGCCTTTGTCCTTTCCCCGTGGCTCATGGCAGACGAACATGCGGAGCTTTCCGGATACGGCCCTCTTGCAGATCTCATTGCCCAGGCTCCCGACCGAGGTGGAATTCTCGACGCGGTTGCCGACTGGATGGAAGATCCCGAGTCGGTCATCGCTGATTCAGACGAATTGCTCGAAGAATTGCGTCTGCCCCGTCTGGAACAGGCCGAAAAGCTTCGTCCTCTCAAGCTTGAAACGAATGGTATTTCAGCACGTCCCAGCCGTTTGGACATGCTTCCCGAGGCCTCTCGTTCCGATCTGGCTCCCGACGATGAAGGTACGGATTTCGTCTGGAAACAGCTGTGGAATCGTTGGAGCTCTCCGGTGGATTCGGTCGAGTCTTGCCACGTTGAGCTGTCAAAGCCTGCAGTCTCGCAGCCTTCGGTAACGTCGGCCCCCACGACTGCAGCGTCTTTTGAGCCCACAACCGGTGATCGCCCGTCGCATGAAGCTGATTCACTCGTTCCGCCCACTGCGGCTTCATCGAATGAAGCGCCCATTCAGCTCGCAAGCCGCCAGCTCCCGGCACCCGCACCGCTGAACGTTCCGCCGCTGAAGCCTTCTCGTCTTTCCGGTCAGACAGATAGCTCCGCTTCGACCCAGCTCACTGAAGGAATGGTCTCTTTGGCGCCTCGTCGCCCCATTCCCACGGCTCATGTCGAACAGTCCACGGTGGTGCGCCGCCCCCTGTTCGAGCGCGTGCAGAGCCGTGAGTCGGAGATCCCCAGTGCTTCTCTTGAGGTCGCCCCTGAACCTCCTACGATTCAAAGCACGGACCCGCAGGAAGAGCCTTCTCCCTCGACCTCGCCGATTACCGCGGAAGTTCCCTTGAGCCGCAGGAAGCGCCGTCCTCGCTGGCGTCCTGTGACCGAAGAAGGAACCGGTATTTCCACGGCTAATTCCCCGCGTCCTTTCCGTGCTCGCACGGATCGTTTGGCCGCGCAATCGCACCGCGCCAAGCCCTCGCACCGCGCGCCCGAATCCCAAGATTCAGCATCGAAGACCGCTCAGCAGACCTCACCCGTTTCCGAGGCCGAGGCCCAGCAGCCCCGCCGAAGCTCACTTTTCTCCCGCCGCCCCGAGCAGGCCTCGGCGCAAGAGAAAACCAAGGCTCAAGGCGACGCTCAAGCGCGGGACGCTGCGGCCTCGCGGCGCACCCCTGCAACGCGCGCGCTTCCGGGCTGGACTTTCTCCGAGGACGTTCGCGTGGTCGATGACTCCAGCGCACTGACCCCTCGCGAGGCGACTCCGACCCCTCAACCCAGTCTTCCTCCGCGCTACAGCCACGTGCTGGATCCCAAACTTGCCGATACCATCGATCAGGGGC
>ERZ773254.1241-NODE-1241-length-11790-cov-5.680528_pt1 | contig 11790 bp, 13 predicted proteins | sample MGYA00580516_ERZ773254 | MGnify/ENA primary metagenome ERZ773254 (study PRJEB29015, sample SAMEA2738158) | human oral metagenome | biome: human oral; feature: human-associated habitat; material: saliva | place: China | collected 2192 ...
AGAGGAACAATCCTACCGGAATGAGTGACCAGAGGTTGACATCCAAACTTGGCCATCCAACATAACCGAAATACAATACAACCGCTGCTGCTACTAAAAATATAATTCCCAATAATTTTTTCATTTTTTGTCTCCATTTTCTTTTTTAGGAACTTGAGTTGTCTGACACCAACCCTTCACGCCCCCTACAAAAATCATTATAGCAGAGGATTTTTTCAAGAACAAGTCCCTTTGCCTATCTGGTCTGTATCTCGGTCTAAGTGGTTGAATATTCGTAACAAAAGAAAAGAAGCCCTAATGGACTTCTTCATTCTGCCGATTGCAGAGATAGAAATAACACTAATATACGTTGATTTATCAATACTTACAAGAATATCTGGTCAATTTTTGGTCAATTTTTTCTCAATCTTTTTTCTTCTTTATTCAACCATCAAATCTCTAATTGTATCATATTCCTTATCAATCACCTCTTGCAATACGTGACCATAAGTCTTGATAAGTTGCTGAATATCTTTATGACCCATCAACTTTGCAACTACCCATACATCAACTCCTTGCGCCAATAAATATGATCCGTATGTATGCCTTCCTGAAGTCGCAGACATTTCTTGACTACCAATTCCAAGTTCTGATAAACAAACTCTTAAATATTTATTAAGACCAGCATTTGTAGGTATTCTATATCTTCTATCATAAAAAACTAAATCTTCTTTCTTTAATTCATCACGATCATACAGAACATTGGACTGCTCTTCTTTGAAATCTTTTAAAACTTGCAATAATTTATCATCAACAGGAATCTCTCTAATAGAAGTCTTTGTTTTTGGAGGAGTAAATTCTTGTCGATCTCCTGAAAATCTCCGATATGTTCTTATCGTTTTATTTTCAAAATCAATATCTGACCAACACACAGCCATTCCTTCGCCAACCCTAAAGCCCGTCTTAAATAAAAAATACAGCAAATAAGACATCACAGATTCACGATAATTAAATTTTGAACGTAAATGAGATAGCAACCCTTTATAGTCCGAAATACTATGAAGGTACTTATCCTCAATATCACCACCAGCCTGACCAAATATCTTTGCACCATCAGTAAAATCATTCATAACTAAGCCACTACGTTTACTGAATTTTACAACCGTTCTTATATCTGCATTTAATCGACTGACATGATCTTTAGTAACCTTTTCTCCGTACTCATTCAATCGAGTTTGATACTCCTTATGAGTAATTTGAACTGCTGGAATATCCGAAAAGATTTTTTCTATCATCTTTCCTCTAAAATGATAGCCGTCCTTCGTTGATTTTGCTTTTTCTGACGGTAAAATAACTAACTCATACCAATCTTTCCATAACTCATATAAAGTAGCCTTACTGTCAAATTTTGCTAAATAGTTAGATTGAAACAACTTACGCTCTTTCTCTTGCGCTTCAATCATAGCTTCACGCTTCGTCTTAAAACCTGAATTTGTCGCAACAACTTTTCCTTGCTTATCAAAAATCCGATAATCCCATAGTTTATTTTTTCCACGTTGTCTGTAACTTGCCACAATAACTCCTTTCTGAATGGCAATCATCACCACTCTATTATATCATTAACAGTATTTTTTGATAATTTTTATCAAAATATTCTCTTGTCTTTCTAGCTAAGAATCTATATGGTGAACCTTTACTCTTTGGATACAACACAAATCCTTCCTCACTTTGTTCAATATCCACCTCTTTTTTAATTGCAGGATTCAACAAAATATCATTTACTAATTTAGTCTTACTAATAGACAACAATTCCTCTACCTTGTCAATCGTCCACCATTGACCTACTTCTTCTTTTTGAATTAAGTCTAAATACTCAGAACGACTAATCAAAACCATATCAGAAGGAATCGGAACTTCAATATTAAACACTTGCTTTTGTAATTCCATTTCTTTTAAACTCCTAAAAATATAATTTCCGAACAAAATATCGATACCTGGTTGAACATTTTGACCTCAAATCCGAATCTTAACTCATATCCTGGTTTCTTTATGTTCTTTTTTATCCATAAAATGACAAAAAAAGGCAGGGTTGCCCCTACCTTATCATTCTTCTTCTAATTCAATTTACGTCGCCCCCAAACAGTCGCAATAAATCCAATCAAGCCCCAAATCGTCGCAAAGATTGTACTTGCTGTCCCTGTATTCGGAAGAACTTTTAGCTGTCCTTCTTTATCCTTCAAAGCGATTGTACCGTCTTGCTGTTTCACAGCGCCAATTTCATAAGGTTCTTTTTCTTGATAGTCACCTTCACTTGTTTCAACAACTACCTTGCCTTGATTGGTAGAAACTACTTTATGACCTGTATTGGTTTCAATCGGAGTCTCCTTAATTTCTTCTTTGGTTACATTCAATGGCTGCGGAGTATCTTTTTCTTTTACTCCAACATTTTCTTCTGCCTTTTGTTTCTGCTCCTTGATTTCAGGAGTATCTTCTACAGTAGGCTTCGTATCTTCTTTTGGCGTTTCTTCCTTCGGTTTGTCTGATGGAGTAGGTGAATCAACCACAATGTCTTTATTGTCCTTCTCCTGCTGTTTCTCAGAATCACCGCCCAAATCCAAATTATCATTCACTTTAGTTGCTGGTTTTTCTGCAGGCACTTCTGATGACTTGTCTTTTTCCGTAGGTGTTACAACAATACCACCTGTTTTATCATCAATAGGCTTCACACTTTCACCACCAATCACAACCGTTGACGACTTGTCTTCCGTTGGTTTCTCCTCCGTCGGTTTTGTTTCTGTCGGCGGAGTCGCTACAATACTTGTCGTATCATTTGTAACCGTACTATCACCACCAAGTGAAAGCGTATCTGCAAAAGTCGTCGTTGCCGAACTCAAGATAGCTACAGACAACAATGTTACTAATTTCTTATTCATATTTCTTCCTCTTTTCTATTTTCCAATTACATAATAAAAATTTCTTGCTTCTTCAGCACCAAATACACGATAATTCGTGATACCAGTACCTTGACCACTTTGAACAAAATTACATTCTGAAATCAGAATTGAGCCATCATCTTTGACATCTTCGACGAAAGCTACGTGACCATAAGTAGGGTGACCCCCAGCTTGCCTTCCTTGAAAACTAACCGCTGAGTGCTTTGTCGGAGTATTCGTGACTTCATATCCTGACTTATGCGCCCAATCTTGACCATTTCCCATATATGGATCAAACTGTATTCCAAATTCTTTAGCTCGATTAAAGACATACCACGTACACTCACCATACGGGTAGGATTGAGTGATATAACCTTCCTTGGTGATTTCCTTATCAATAGAGTAGCCGTTCGGTATCTCCATCGCAACAGCTCCAGGAGCAATATCTAAGCTACCAGCTATCGCATTCCCACTAGACAAGCCATCCGATTCAATCGTTCCCTTAAAGACTTCATACCACTTCCTGCTATCCTTCTCCAGTTTTTCTAGCTTGGTTTGCCCATCTGACAATGAAACACCTTCATAGTGTTCTGACCAATACTTAGCACTTTCAAAAGGATCAGTTGCTTTTTGCATGTAGTCTTTTACTTTTTTATAGCCATGATTCAATTCATAGGACATCAATTCTAGTTGAACTGTACTATCTAACGTTCGAGAGCTTGCGTTCGCCCATCGATCACCATTGATTGTATTCCCATCCCAGCCTGACCACTGAAAATAGCCAGCAACTCCACCTGATGGATTCGTTAGTTTAGGATTAAAACCACTTTCTCTTTCACCATTAGCAAGCGATCCAGTAGCACCCTCTAAAGTAAATTTCTCTTTAGAGAGTTGCCAGTTTAGAATCTTAATGACATCTTCTGCTCTTTCAACAGAAATATTGGCTTTTTGAGCCACTTCTTGCGCTGTTAAACGTGTTCTCTTTCCAGTTGTACTACCTGATGAACCACCTGCAGAACTCGTAATCAGTCCACCAAGAAGAAGCATCAAAAACAAAAAAGAAAGCAATGGTAGGAAAAAGCTAAGCAGGGCAAAGGTTCGTCTAGTCTTTTTCATCTACGTAGCTAACCTTTCTTGTAAACCAAGTCTACCTTTTTTCTTTTGTAGTTTGCGAATTCTTTCTTTACGTTCCAAGCGTTTCAAAGATGGCAAATCATCCGTTGCCTTCCACACACCATTTTCAAATGTTCTTGCCTTTGGTCTATGACCCTTTATTTCCTGCTTTCTATACATATTTTCACGAACTCTATTTTGTAAAGTATCATAATTTCCTTTATTTATTCTCTGTTTATTTTCATCCTTTTCTCCATAGTTTTTGAAATACTCGACTTTCATCTTAGCTCGGTCAAGCATTTCTCGTCTATGTGCCTTCCTCCATTCAACTTTTTTAGCACGTTTTATCTTTCGAACCATATAGTCATCGTTTTGAGGGATTTCCATTTTGGCTAAATTGCTTCTTTTTTCCAAGCGATTTTCATTCCAGTTTTTCAACGGTTTTGCCTTGTCACCGACCCATCTTTGAGCATTATTTTTAGTGATTCTTGCTAAGGATTTGACTTGGTTAGGAACTCTATCTCCAACCTTCGTCGCAAATGTTTTTGCCCTTTGCAAGTTCATTCCATTTCCTAGACGACCTAGTCGACCTCTTGTCAAACTAGAAAGAGGATTCCCCTTTCCATTCATAAAGGATAGGAGGTTGTGTCTATTCTTAAATAGCCACCAAATCACAATACATTTCAAAAACGTTGCTACAAGACCAGGTCCTCCGCCAAAATCTTCTATGTAACTTGACATATTTCCATAAATGATTGGAACAATGACACTTGCCAAACTGATAGCAGACGAAATCAACAAGAAAGAGATACCTTTTTTAGAAATACCACTAAAATAATGACCAAATTGTGGGAAAAGACTTAAAATTAAAGCAAATGGTGAAATCAACAACAATAGGGCATAAGAAAGCAAAATGACTACTCGACCTAACCCCATTGAAAGATACACAATACCGACTACAACAACATCAAAAATCGAGGTAAAAGCATAAGTGAACTTATCAGACCATTCATCAACCAAATTTTGACCTTTGACATCTTCTGTTTCGTTTTTGTCATTCTTTTTGGTCAGTGCTTTGATTTCTTTATCCGATAACTTGAAATTTCCTTTCCCTTCCTGATAGTTGGTCAAATCTTGAAAGTCTTCCTCTGAAAGATAATAATTTCCCTCACTATCTTTTTTAGAGTTCATATTCTTGTATGCAGGAATAATCGTTGAGTTAAAATAGCTTTCAGCCATCGACGTATCTACAGTTCCCACCTTTTTCACAATCTCCGTCTGAAATTCTTTTGTAATCTCATCCGTAACATTATATAGATGAATAGGAAGATAACGCTCAGGACTGCCATTGATTGAAATTTTAGTGAAAAAACCACCAACGAGCGCAAAGACCAAACCAAGTTTCAAAGCTGTTTTGAAAACTTGTCCGCCTTTAACCCACACAGACAGAATATAGACAGCCATAAAGACACCTGCGATATATTTTGTCGTTGCTCCAAACAAAACAGAGAAAACAGCACTTGCCATTTCTACAACCTTGTTCAAGAAAGGCGATACATCCGTCATTTTTTCAACCGCAGATACTAAACTTACAATTATTCCAAACAAAAACTTAGAGAACCAGAAAATAGCTTGAACGACTTTATTTATCCAGTAATTCCCAACCTCACCAAGACCAAACAAACCTTTGTCAAAATAGACATAGCTGGTCAAGCGTTTCATTTTTGTCTTAAAATTGGCATAACTTAATTTTGTATTGGCTTTTTCTTCCTCTTCCTTCTTTTTCTTCTCTTCTTCTTGCTTTCTTTGAGTTTCCTTAACGCTATCAGCAACGCCTTGATTGGCATTCGCACCAACAACATCCGAACTTCTTCTCAATGTATCATCAGCAATTTTTTCTAAAGGATCTTTATTTTCAGATGGACTAGGCTTAACAATACTAGAACTTGCACCTGTATTACCGCTATTGGGAAGCGTTAAACCATCACTAGAACTAGATGAGCTTGTCGAAGAAGATTTATCCCTTACAAAAGCTGGAGTTTCAGACAGCGTACCATTCGGAAGCGAAACTGTTCCTATGTCTGCCGAAGCAAAGAAAGGAAAGAAAATAGAGAGTAAAAAAACAAACAGAGCTAGTTTCTTCTTCATCTTTTCTCCTTTGCTAAGTTGTAGATTTCAGATTCGTTGTAACAGTTTCAAACAATGGAGTTATCGAATCATATATCGTACCATCCACTGTAATTCTTTCTCTTCGACCAAAAACGTCAGAGAAGATACATTGACCCATCGTCTGATTTTCAACCCATGCCTTAGACAAATCATCTTCTTTGATTTTAAGATGTTCCAATATCGAAGAAGTCTCACTATCTTCTGAAAAGGCAAAGACTGTACCAAACCCTGTACCATCATCTTCAGTTGAAACATCTTTTACAGACTGAGTTGCCAAAACCAAGAAATTATTAAACGAACGACCTGTACGCTTGATTCTCGCTAACAATTGACGACCGACAGGAGTCAACAAAATTTGCCAAGCCTCATCCACGTGCAACAAGGTTTCTTGTGTTCTATCTCTTTCTCCAAAATCAGCACAGAAAAACGTTAAACCGTACATGACCGCAAGACTTCGTAATTGAGTATCTGTCATATCCTCATACTTAGAAGTCTTAGGCATATCCAAGCCAGCGATTTCAAAAACCGTAATCTTATTGTCCAACTGCAAAGACTTATTAGAGCCATCAGAGAAGCACAATTTCAACAAAGTGTTTTCGCCCATTTTTGATAAATAACGACCAATTCGTGCCACATCTTCGTCTTTCTCTTCTTCAAAAGTCTTAAACAGATGTAACATTCCAACCGTTTCACCATTTTGTTTTCTAGCCCAGACCTTATCAATATTTTCCAACAAATAAGACTTCAACTTCTTAGAATCCTCTTTGTCTAAAACGGTTGAGATTAAAACTGAAGCAATTTCAGTCAACGTCGTCTTTTCATCAATATAAGCAAATGGATCTAGAACTCCAATATTTCTATCTTCCTTCATATCCAAGGTTACAAAATGAATAGATTTGATATACTCTTGTACTTCTTTATGAATATTCTGTTCCTCATACTCTTTCAAAATCTTCATATATTGTTTTCTCACTTCAGTTTTAGGATCAATATAAATCGACTTGATTTTTAAGAAACTATTCAACGTAAACAATAATTTCATCAAAAACGATTTTCCATTTCCAGTAGCTCCAGTAATAGCAACATGAGGATTATTCGTAATCTTATCCTTAATCCCCATTTTATTCGCCTGAAGCAAATTTGAAAAAACTAGACGATTACTTGCTTGTAAAGCTGCCTCAAAGTCACCTCCCCAGCTCGCAATCTCATTATCTATTCGCCCAATGGGGAAGCCAACCTTGTTTCCTACTTCTTTCGTGACAAAGAACATATTCTGACAGAAACCTTCCAAAGAAGTATATTGCACATAACTTTCACGTTTTTTATCCAACAATTCTGTAAAGCGACCTTTATAGAAAAAATACAATCTATCCGCATAACCTCTTGCAAGAGAACCTCCTAAGTTAGCTATGAGCTTACTTAAAATATCATATCTTTCCTCAATCTCATCTTCATCATCACCAGTCACAACCAAGAAATGAAGAAATTCAACCATTTTTTCTTTACTTTCAACCTTTTCTTGATAGTCAACTAACATGTCATGAGCTTCTAACACTTCCAAACGTTGAATATCGCCATCTTCCTCAATTTCAGCAACCACATTCCCTAAATTTTTACGTTTGTTTCTTGCTTTCTTTTTAGAAGAAGAAACACCCTTATCTGCCGAGAACGCAACTTTATAGATACTTTCTACAGGGAAATCTAGCAACTGCAATTCTTCTTGTAGATGAATCGAAGATACATTTTGAGGATAGTCTACAATTGGGAAACAAGCGACCAAATTATCATCATCTTTATTCTCCAATCGCAACACTTTGTGATTCTCAAAATAAATATTTGTATCATCGATATTATCGATACAATTCTTAATTGCATCTACTTCTGTTTCCTTGTCATAAAATTGACCTCGTAAGAATTGCAAACGAGCTAAAAATTCCAACTCTGTTTTTTCAACTTCACGAACTCTCAATTGATGCAAGGCACTTTTTAAAGCATTCTTTTTTAATTGCCATTCCTCATACCAATTTAAAGGAGGTAATTCACCCATCCCCAACAACTTCAACGTTTCCTTTTTGTAGAAAGACATGCTGTCTTTCAAAGTCGAAACTAGGTCTGGACTGATATTGTTTGATTTCAATGGAACAGAGATATAATGCTTGTACTCAAACAAAAACTCAATCTCATCCTCAATCTTTTCTTGTAGACTATCCATCATCAAGTTTGCTAAAGGCGCTGTACCGCTATCTTGGTCAATATCTTGGCGCAAGAGTTCAAATCGCTCATACAAATCTATCGGAATAGGAATCGTATGCAATTCAAAATCACCATAGACCGATATTTGACTAAAAGCTGAAAAAGCGGTTTGTTTAAACCGCTCACGTCCTCTCTTGTCTATCGTAACCAAAACCTCACTAGGAACTTCAAAGACTGCAAATACACCACCATTTTTACGTAATATCAAACTGTCCGCAAAGTCCCAGTAATTACTCGTAATTTCCACGATAAATCCTTTCTATTTTTACATATCGTTTACCTTTATTTATATAATACTTTTTACCGTATCTTCCATGATGCCAAAAATAAAAAATGTAATCACGTAGATAAATCACTATCGTTTTACCATCAATTTTATTATTAGTTAGAATTTTCCCCAATTGCCAGCCTAAAGCAGAACTAACAACTAAGCACCATCCCCACTCAATAAAACCTACTGACATCAAGAGAAAAAAGAAAATTGGAGTAAACAAGATAAAGTATAATAAAGTCGACATCTCAACCGCAAAAGGTAAACTAAAATTATCCGATAATTCTTTTACGAATATAGGCTGGTCAAAACCACGCTTATACGAAAATAATTGTTTCTCTTCTTTTTCCATATTTTTTTCACTTCCACGATTCTAAAAACTTATTAAATAAAGACGTTGGGGATTTCAAAACAGTTTCTGGACTTAACAAGAACCATAAAATAAAAGAACCAGTCAAAATGGCTACAAAAATCCCCCAAGTCTTTCCTTCTCGCCAAGCCTTAAGCGATTTGTTAAGAACATAAAATCCAATCACAGGAACACCTAACTTATCAACTAAATACTGAAAAAAACTCATTTATCTCATTCTCCTTAATTTTCTTTTGTTTTATCTTTCGCATAATCAAATGGAATCTGATGATCCATTTTATCTACAAAATAACTATCTTTATCTTTCCTCAACTCGAAAGAAAAATTCTCACTATGACTTGTACCCAAAATATCAAAGGTAACTTGCACATAAGCTAGTGTCTTATCACTACCTTTTACAAAATAGGTATAATCAATGCTTTTAACAGTTGCTCCACCAATTGTTTTGATATTTTTTGAGATCAAGTCAAGATTCGATTGACTGCTTGTATAATTCTTGAAAAACAATTCAATAAAAGCAACCAAATCTTTTCTGTCATTTTCACTCAGACCATCATTTGCTGTCAAAACCAATTGCTTTTCTTTATCAACGTCCTGACTCTTAAAATCTGTAACAGGAGCAAACCAAGGCAAGCCATCAACATAATAGCGACCGTCTTTTTCAACGTATGGAATTGAAAACTCGATTGATACACGTTGAACCTTATTATCAACCTTTGTATCATAAGTCACTGCATAAACTGCAACTCCATCTTTCGCCATCAGCAAACGACCACTCACAATAGACATATCTTGTTTTGACTGCCCTTGATTCTTAACGCTAGGCGGTGTTCCATAGAATTCACTCAAACGCTTTGCATTTTCTTCACTGTCCTTCTCGCCTACCTTATAAGTGAAATAATAGCTTACATAGCTATCCAAAAACTGCTCCAGTCGTCTATCAATTTCCTTATTATCTACTTTAGCAATCTGATTCTTTTCAAATTCCTTCACTTTAGATACATTCTTAATTGATAAAACTCCAGAAGCACCTACAAAGACCACAAAACCAATCAACAAAGAGCCAAAAATTAGATTCGCACTCTTTTGATTGATTTTCTTAGGAGTGTATACCTTCTTATCAGAAAGCTTCTTTAATCTTTCTTGATTTTTTTCTCTTTTTTTAAATTTTCTTATCATTTCAAATAGATTACCTCAATTTTCTTCCTTCCTTTAACCACTTTCCACTTGTTTATTCAACTGTTCCAAATCAGCAACAGTAAACAAACCATACCCAATAAATCCTGAACCCTCATAATCAACAATTTCAATAGTTTCATCATAAGAGCCAGTCAAACCAATATAAGACAATCTTCCAAAATACAAAGGCAAGCTAAACCAAGCCTGCCTTCCATTCTTCGGATTCTTAATCAATACTTTTGAAGCCATATTCAGCACCAACTAATCTTTATTGCAAAAAATACCAACTATCGCCCTCATGCCCTAGAAAGACATAAGAATCACCTAGACGACTAGCAATTTCTTCTTCATGTTCTTCTACATAAGCTGACAAACGATCTTCATTGACTAACTGCTCATATTCTCCATGATTCAAAATACCAGCAAAATCAATCAATGCTTCCTGCGTATCAACTTCTGTAAATGAATTGATATACACATTGTCAGGATTGGAACCATCAAATTGACCAAACTCCACACCGTCAAAATGTTCATCTAAACGATCAATAATTTTCTCAGGTTCATCAAGCAACTTTTTTCCGAAATTGTAATGCTCACACACATCAGAAAACTTATCATAGACAACTTTAATACTCATTTTTTCTCCTTCCAAAAAGAAAAAGGAAGCCAAACTTGACTTCCTTCACCATTTTAACTAAATTGAAGCACTACGCTCCAAATTGCTTCCAATCGCAAAAGCACGATTTGCAACTTTATTGTATGCCTTTTTCATATCATAATAACTCGCCAAATCGTTTTTAATACACTGAATTACTTGATAAGATAAAGTCAATTCTTCTTCATTCTTAAGAAGCCCATGCAACTCCCCTGCAAGTGACCAAGATTGCGAAAAATCTTTTTCCTTCAATTTTTTAGCAAGTTCATTCGACAATTCAATAACTTGCTTATCTTTTCCTTGTAATGCCATTTCAATTACCTCTTCATTCATTTTTTCTATTTTTTTATAACCTATCCTTAACTAAAAAGAAGGAGAACGTTTTTTCACTTTCATTTATCTCTCCCAAACAACCAATCCAACGAAATTTCAAAAAAATCAGCTATTTTTTCTAGTTTCTCATAACTAGGTTTACACTTACCATTTTCCCAATCACTATAAGAATTTCGCTTTATTCCGATTTGTTCTGCTAATTCTTCTTGACTAATTCCATGCTGTAAACGTAATTCTTTAAGTCTTGCTGAAAATAATTTCTTTTTTTCTTCTTCTTTTTCTTTTTTTAACTTTAAAAAGGTTTCTTTTGATATTTCTAAATAATCACTTAGTAAATAATCAATCGAAACATCAAATATACAAGCTAACAGACTTAAATTCTCATAACTAGGTTTGCGATTTCCACTTTCCCACTTTTGATAAACAGCTTGTTGTATCCCAAAAAAATCAGCAACTTCTTGTTGTGTAAATCCCTCTTTCTTCCTTAACATTTTTAATTTTTCATGAAATTTCTCCATATCTTATACCCATCTTT
>ERZ773254.1245-NODE-1245-length-11768-cov-3.344916_pt1 | contig 11768 bp, 7 predicted proteins | sample MGYA00580516_ERZ773254 | MGnify/ENA primary metagenome ERZ773254 (study PRJEB29015, sample SAMEA2738158) | human oral metagenome | biome: human oral; feature: human-associated habitat; material: saliva | place: China | collected 2192 ...
TTCGTACCTTTATAGTATGAAACAGCAACTCTCCTCTCTCAGCTTTGCCGACCTATTAGTCTGTCAGCGTAAGGTCAAGCAGACCTTCCTTTCTCAGATAGATAAAATTATCGATTGGAATCCAATCCGTGGTATTATTGAAATCGCCTACACTAAACACATGCACAGCATATTATGGAGGCTGTTGCCTACAACTTATTTCGAATGCCAGGGATAATTGTGTCCAATGCTCTCAAATAAAAGGAAATGGGACACAATTATAGATGATAATAATCGTTTGACTGCATCAATTATACCAATATATACGCTGGAATATGCTTCTAAAACACAACTAAATGGAAATTTTTCTATAAATGAAGGTTTTGCTGTGGTCTCAGATTGCTTCTATTCGCAAGATCTAAACAATAAGGTTTGCGGAGTTTTTTTGAGGACACATCAGCAAAATTTATAGAAGAATGTAACGAAAAAGGCTTCGCCGTCGGGGAGAGGCGAAGCCTTTTGAAAAATGAGTGTATTTATTGTTTGATTTTATGGTAGCGGCTGATTATCAGAAACCGAGGGAGAGGCCGATGGCTATGCGGCGAGAGTCGTCAGAGCCAGTGGCATCTTGGAGGATGCGGCAGGGATTGTACTTCACATAGAGACTCACGAAGTCTTTACCCACTTGTCCGATGATATCGGCCGAGACGCGATTGGTGCGAATGTTCTTCATTTTCTCCATAAAGTCGCGCCCATTGAGCGAATATTCGGAGCGAACCTTAGCTCTCCAAGCATAGTGGAGGTTGGTGCGCAGACCCACGAACCAGTCGTGGCGGAACGTATAGCGATAGCTGAAACCCAGGTAGTTGGTCGTGAGGAAGAGGCGAGAGAATTTAGGATCTGAACCAGCGGGATAGGCTTCGGGGGCGAGGCCGTGGGAGGCATTCTTGCCGTAGCGCAGTTGCTTGCCTTCGTGCCGCAAGGAAGCGGTGTAGAAACCTGTGTGAATGGCCAATGCATGGTGGCGACGCTGGAAGTTCACGTTGAGAATGTCGAGGTAGAACTCGGCAGATTTGCTCATCTTAGCTTTGAGTCCGTCGGGCATTCCTGGAGTGGCCACCCAGCCCATTGCCAGACCTAAGATGCCTAATTCTTTTTGCCATTTGTTGGACTTTTCCTGTTCCTTTTTCTTCTTGCCAAAGAGGATGTTAAAGTCCCAGTCGTCCGCGCTTTGACGAACCACCGATTCTGAGTTTTTCCCTACCGATTTAGAGTAGGAGTAGCGGAACGTGGGGTCTGTGCCGTTGCCAAAGATGTCGATGTTGACCACTGAGTCCCGCTCCGTCACCACCACGCGGCGTGCGTTTTCCACGGTGGTTACTGTGTCGGTTGTCACTTGTGCTGTTGCAGACAGTGTGCCCATGAGTGTCAGGGCAAGGAAAGCTTTGAGTTTCATATTCATAAGGTTTTATTGTTATTTTTCTTTGCTTTATTTGCTAAACATCCGCTTGAGTTCGGCCGCCGTGGCTCGTCCCTGCAGATAGATGAGGGTGAGTCGGCCGTCAGAGCCCGTTTGATAGGAGTTGTTCCGAAAGAAGATGTAGCGGTTTTCAGCACCTACGGATGAGAGTTTGTAGAAACCGTAGTAGACATGACCACTCTTCCTCACCTCTTCTTTTGATACAGCATGCGCTGCATCGCGAAGCACAGCAGCTTCTATTTGTCGAGTGTCGGCCGCCGAGGGAGTGAGCGAAAGGCTGCGCGAGAGGCTCAGATTGAAAGCCTTGAGCCTGCTGCCCGAGAACTGCACCGAAGTGGCATCTTGACGGGTGGAGTAGCTACCTTCAAAGATGGAGGCAATATTTAGTCCTGCTTGGGCCTGGGCGGGAAGCACCATGCTCATTAGAGCTATAAGAATCATCAGAATGCGTTGCATGACTTTATTGGTTTAGCGTGTTAAACATATCCTTGAGTTGGCTCTCCGGCGTGGGCGCATCTGTGGGGCTGTTCACGGCCTGCATCTCTTTTTGCATCAGTTTGACCACCTCGTCGGGGTTCGTCACCTTGCGCCCATTGACATAGGCGATGCAAACATCGTCCGGGTGAGCCTGCTGAATGGTATAGATACCGCCGAGCATGAGTACCGCCACGGCGGCTGCGGCTGCCTGCCACCAACGGATGGCGCGGTGCGACTTGCGGCGCAGCTTACGCCCCACGGCGGTGAAGCCCATCACGGCGCGCACCTCATCATAGCGCGCATCGGCAGCGTAAGGGCCAGTGATGAGCCGTTGCAGTTCGCGCTCTTCCTCCAGCGTTGTCTCCGCGTCGAAATAGCGGTTGATGAGTTCGTCCAAGTTTTTACTATTCATCTTCATAATCTCTTCTGTAAATTTCTCGAATGGTGCGTCGAGCGCGTGAGAGTTGCATCCTGACGGCTGCCGGTTGCATCTGCAAGCTCTGGGCAATGGCGTCGTAGTCCTGGCCTTCATAATCGTGGCGGCGAAGGATGTCGCGCTGGAGTAGGGAGAGTTCGGAGGCCACGATGCGTTCCACAGCTTGGAAGCGGCTTTCCACATCGGGCACGTCCTCTTCAGCTCCGTCGGCCTCGGCGAGACTGACACTGGCTTCCCGTTGCTGCTGGCGCAGGTGGTCGATGCTGAGATGTTTCACCGTCGTGGTGAGTAGTCGGCCGGCCTCCTCTTCGGAACGCAACGTTGTGCGGCGTGTCCAGAGGCGGACGAAAGCATCCTGCAAAGCATCGTCGGCCACGCTCTCCCCCACCATGGAGGAGGCCAAGCGTTGCAGCCCTCGCCGGAGGCGCTGAAATGCTGGGAGGAGTACTTCCTCTTTTGAGCCGTCGCTATTTGGGAACTTCTGAGCCATTCGAGTGGTTGGTTTACATTGTGCTAACGCAGGACTTTCGGTTTTGTAACATCAAAAGTAAGATTTTTTCTTTTATTCAATAAAAGAGAGGCAGCTCAGAGGCCGCTTACTTGAAAATCGGATAGGTCCGACGCGTCCGACCTGTCCGATCTGTCCGACTGGTCCGACAGGGCAAAAAAATGCAATAAGGCTGTCGGCTGGCTTCCTTATTGTGTCAGCTGATAGCCTTATTGTGTCGGCTGACATCCTTATTGTATTTACGGAGTGGTTTAAGGGGTTGATTAGCAGGAGTATATGAGCTGGTTTTTTCAGAAAGAAGAGCCGTTCCCTTGGCTTTTCTTCCTCGAAAGTTGGCAACATTTAGGAAAAGCCCGTATCTTTGCTTCGATAAATCCACGCGCACCATTGGCAAGGCTGATAGGTGGCGCAAAAAAACGGTAGTTATTTATGAAAATCCTCCTTGCAGCCACAGGGCTGCTCCTCTCTCTCGCATCTTGCAGCGTATCCGTTCCAGGTATCAAGAGCGTGAATGCCAATGAGTTTGAAAAACTGCTGCAAACCGGCAATATTCAGCTTTTGGATGTTCGCACGGCTGAAGAGTTTGCTCAAGGCCACATTCCAAGCGCCACGAACATTGATGTGCAGCAACCCGACTTTCTCGAAAAAGCACAAGCGGCTCTCTCGCGCAAACGCATCGTGGGCATCTATTGCCGTTCGGGCAAACGCAGTATGCGCGGTGCTGAAATCCTGAACAAAGCAAAGTTCACCGTTGTCAACCTCCAAGGCGGCATCATCGAATGGCAGGATGCGCAAAAAGTCACAGAAGAGTGAAAAAACCCTTAAAACTGCAAACTGCATCAGACAATTTGTAAGTTTCCGACTTGTCTGATGGGTAAGAATAGCATCTTTATTCTCTTTTTCTCTGTTAAAAGCCAAAAAAGAATTTAATTTCTGATAAAAACGCGTAACTTCGCGGCGTGGAAAAGTGGCAGGTTCGAGCAACCCGCTGCAAGAGAGGCTTAATTCCTTTCCCCTCTAAGTTTTAAAGGACATTCTAAATCTTTTTTATTTCTTATGGAATACTATCAAAGAGTATTGTTGGCAGCCTTGACGCCTGCAGTTGCAGTTTGCGTTCAGGCTCAGGTGACTACGTCCTCATTGGGCGGTCAGATCCTGAATGAGTCCAACCAACCAGTTGCAGGAGTAGTGGTAAAGGCCACTCACGTCCCTTCAGGAACGACCTACAGCGCAGTGACCAATGCCAATGGTCGTTATACCATTCAAGGTATGCGTCCGGGCGGCCCTTACACCGTAGCTATCCACTACCTGGGTTACAATGCAGAGAAGTTTGAGAACATCAATCTCGAGCTCGGCAATATGTTCCCGCTCGATGCTTCATTGTCGCCAAAATCTACTGACTTGGGCGAAGCAACGGTAGTGGCCAACCGCAAAACGCGTACGGGAGCGGGTGAGAACTTCACGCTGCAAAAAATCCAGAACATCCCAACGATTGATCGTTCGGTGACGAGCATTGTGAAGAACACGCCGATGGCCGTTTCATCCAAGAATGGCGGTATCTCCTTCGTAGGTTCTAACAATCGCTACAACAGTTTCCAGATTGATGGTGTTGTGGCCAACGACGTGTTTGGTTTGAGTACTGAAGGTACCAACGGCGGACAGACGGGCGCAAACCCCATCTCCATGGATGCCGTACAGGAACTCCAGGTGGTTATTGCTCCTTATGATGTTCGCCAAGGTGGCTTCACGGGTGGCGGTATCAATGTAGTGACAAAGTCGGGTACGAACGATTTCCACGGAAGTGCGTACTCCTACTTCAACAACCAGAACATGTATGGTAAGTACAGTGCTGTGCGCGACTATGCAAAAGTGCCCCTCACCGACCAGTTTGAGCGCACCTTCGGTGGGACGCTCGGCGGTCCGATCATCAAGAACAAACTCTTCTTCTTCGCTTCTGTAGAAAACAAGAGAAAGAGTTATCCCAACAACATCTACCCCGGCTATAGCGAGAAATACATCTCAACGGATGTGGCACAGCAGGTAGTGGACCGCTACTATGCGTTGACGGGCATTCGCGACAACTTCGCCTCACGCAACGTTGAGAGCCACAGCCTCGGCATTACGAGCCGCATCGACTGGAATATCAACGAGACCAACCACCTCACACTGCGCTATCAGCACAATAATAGCTACAAAGATGGCTATGGTGTTGGTGCCACCAGCTATTATTTCGCCAATTCGGGCTACCGCTATAACAACAAGACCAACGACCTTGTTGCAGAATGGACCAATCGTATCAGCGATAGCTTCTACAATGAGTTGCGCGCCAGTGCAAGCTTCGTGCGCGACCACCGCGACTCACCCTACCAAGGCCCAACGGTATTGATTCAGAACGTCTACAGTGCGGACAATTCAACTCGCATTGGCCTCAACATCGGTACAGAATATAGCTCTGCAGCCAATGCGCTGAACCAGGACATCTACACGCTCGAGGACAACCTCAGCTGGTACTTGGGTAGCCATACGCTGACTTTCGGTACACACAATGAAATCTATAAGGTTTCTAACCTCTTCATTCAGGCTGCTAATGGTTCTTGGACTTTCGATAACTTGAACGATTTCCTCAACGATAAGCCCAATCGCTTCTTTTATAAGTACACCGACCCATCTCTCACCGGCGGTGACACGAAGTTTGCTCCAGCCATCAAGGCAGGCCAGTTTGGCTTCTATGCTCAGGACAAATGGAACGCTACTTCCAACTTCAATGTGACTTATGGTTTGCGTATCGATCTGCCCGCTGTTTTCAACAAACCAACGGCTAACGAAACTTTCAACCAATACGCCAAGAGCAAGAATCTGGATGCTCAAGTAGGTGTCGTTCCCAGTACGAAACTCATGGTTAGTCCGCGTCTCGGCTTCAACTGGTACCTCACCGACGACCACAAGACGCTCCTGCGCGGCGGTACGGGTATCTTCACTGGTCGTGTGCCTTTCGTATGGCTCAGCAACGCCTTCAATAGTAATGGTGTAGAAATGAAATCTACCACTATCTCTAAGAGCGTGCCCGGTATGAACAACTACCAGCAGGTTCTCAACAATGTGGCCAGCGCCAGCTCTACAACGCAGAAACCCGACATTGCTGTAGTGAGCAAGAAGTTTAAGTACCCACAGGTTTTCCGCTCTAACCTCGCTCTCGAACACACGCTGCCTGGCGACGTGAAGATGACGCTCGAGGCCATCTATAGCAAGACGATGAACAACGTATTCTTCGAGAACCTCGCCATCAATCAAGTGGCAAAGACCTATGCTGTGCCTGGCAATGAGAACTCAGCTGTTCCTTACTACAATAGTGAAAAGTCCGACTACCAGAGCATCGTTAATCTGAAGAATACGAACCGCGGCTACAGCTACGCCCTCAGTGCACTCTTTGAAAAGACTTTCAACTTCGGCCTTGACCTCGCAGCAAGCTACACCTTTGGACACTCTAAGAGTGTGAACGATGGTACAAGTTCTGTTGCCTATTCTAACTGGAAGTACAACTATTCTCGCGACACCAACGGTAAGGGTGAGCTTGGCTATTCTAAGTTCGACATTCCTCACCGCGTGATGGTACGTGTGGGCTGGACTTCTCCGAAATACCTCAACGGCTGGACCAGCACGCAGATCGGTATCGTTTACAACGGCTCTAATGGTGGTCGCTACAGTCTCTCAATGAACGAGAGCGAAGACTTCAACGGCGACGGACAGAAGGGTAACAACCTTCTTTATATCCCAACGAAGGACGAACTCGCGCTGATGAACTTCACGCAGACGGTTGTAAAGGGTAAGGTCATTATGGATGCTGATCAAAACCGTGCAGCTTTTGAAAAATGGATCGAAGGCGACAACTACGCTAAGAACCACCGCGGACAGTATGCCGAACGTAATTCTAACATGACTGAATGGGAACACCAGATTGATCTCCACTTCGGTCAGAAGATTTACTGGAAGAACATCTGCAACTTTGAGTTCACCTTCGACATCATGAACTTCGCCAACTGTCTCAACAAGAAGTGGGGCGCTCAGTATAGCAATGTCTACAACGTAAGCCCGCTGATGGTTTCTAAGATGACGAAGGGTGCTGATGGCAACTATACGCCGGTTTACCAGTATAACAACCCACGTCTCACAAAGAACGATATCCTCAGCCGCTGGCACATGCAGCTCGGCTTCCGCGTAAGCTTCTAAGCGAGACCTCCATTCTCTACGCGGACTCTTTAGAGACCGCTCACAAAAAGGCTTCACCTCTGTTCGGGGTGAAGCCTTTTCTTGTTGTCTTTTCTTGAGTTATCCTATTTCCCGTCGAAGTTGATAATCATTCCCTCTACAGCTTCGGCTGGCACACCGATAGCGGCAGGTTGAGCGGATTGGGCTTGTTGTTGGAGGCGTGCAAACTCATCGTCGAAATTGTGGAAGCCGTTGATGCTGAGGTCTTCTCTAACGCGACCGCCCTCCGGCGTGATGGTTTCGTAGTGCGGAATGGCGTTGAAGCGGAAGAGTTCGCACAGTTGGTTGTATTCTGCTGGCGAAAGACAGATACACTCCTCGTCGGCGAGCCATTCTTTCACATATTTCCTATATGCCTCACTGCCCTGCGGCATGTTCTCTGCAGCGATGAAGATGAGCTTCACATCCTTGCGTTGCGCAATGCTGGCGCGCAAATCCTTACTCTTCTGGATAGCGGCACGGCAGGGAGAGCAGCCCATTCCCCAGAAATCAATGAGGAGATAGCGGCCCGGGAAGCGCGCCGATAGTTGGCGGATCCTTTCGGCCGCTGCGTTGTTGGCGGGGAGAGGCGTAGCGATGTCTTGTTCCATCATGGCTGCCGAACAGAAGAGATCGGCTTGTTGACGGATGAAGGGGGAGGAAAGAACTTCCAAGTAGGGCGATAGCATATTGTTGAGCGCGGGCAGACTTTCCGCCTCGGCCAAGCGTTCTTGTTCTGTGCGGCTCGTGTCGGCCAGTATTCCAGGAATGAGCGCCTCATTGTTGCGCCACTCTTTGAAGTTTTCCTGAATGTCTTTGTAGATGCAGATTTGCAGCATCAGGTTGCTGTCGTTGCAACCCATTAGTTTTTTCAGTGCCTCGCGCTTGTTGTTGAGAATTTTCTGCTGAATATCGGCCGTTATCTTGACGCTGTCCATCTTTCCAAGGGAAGCAAACTGCCCTGAAAATACGGGAGGAGCAAAGCGCAGGCGGTTGATGAGAGTGGGGAAGCTGCTACTGGCCGTCAGCATAGGATTGTCGAAAGGAATGCGCGATAAGAGTTTGAAATTGCTGGGATCGTTCAGCGCATCCAATTCGGCTTTGTCCGCTCCAGAAGGTTCCTTCTGTCCGTTGGCTTCTGCTTTTTTTGAAAAATCATCCTCACGGTTCATGGCATATTCAATCAATGCACTGGCAAAGCTCACTTGCAAATCAGCTAAGGCCAACTGCTCTTCCATCGGAGTGAACTTGTCGCGCTCGCTCGTAAGTGCCAGTAGCGTTAGCGCATTTTTCCAGAGCGTTTCCGCAAGGGGCTGCGCTTGGTTAAACGGCCCATTGAAATAGCGCAGGGCATTCATGATACCATTGAAAGGGAGTTTCGCTTTGAGCCATCGTTCCATCTCTTTGCAACTCCCGTTGTTGTACTGGCACTCATATTGTCCGCGCGCGTTCTTTTGCACCGTCACATCGATGGTCTCGCCAGGGCGGGCAAAGAAAGGTATCTCGCTGAACGCTATATTGGAATTGCCCGCGAAGAAAGCCTCTCTCACGGGATAGCACGCCGAGAATTTTTTCTCGAAAGTCCCATCCGGCGCAATATTGAGCATGAGAATTCCCTGCTCCTTCTCAAAAATGTTTTCGTAGTAACATTCTAAGTGGTTGAAACCAAATTTTGCGACATCATAGTCCATGATGCGCCCACGAATGGTGATGGAATCGTTCTTGAACCACTCCGTTGGCAGCACATAGGGATGGCTCTCGGCGAGTGCTTCGAGCCTGGGCGTGGTGAGTGGGACGTTTTTGTCGTGGATGCCGAGGAGCATAAACGAATAGAAGTCGTCTCCCCCTATGAAGTCGAACACTCTGACGCGTTGCGGCATGGGGGCAAAATGCAGGGCGAATTGAGTCGGGCCATTTTTAGGAGAAGAAATCAGTTGGTCGAGCATGACCCCCTCGGCCGAGCGCAAGGGATATCGGTGGCCGCTTTCATCTTTCAGATAACTGCTCTTGTTGAGAATGAACGGATCTCCCGCGGGCGATTCGATGCAAAGATGAAGCGTGGTGGCCGTATCTGTCAAGACCACTTCTCGCACAGTGATTTTTTCTTTGAATGGGATTGCGCAAGCCGTCACCTTGGGCGTTTTGATGGTTTTGAAGGTCTTGCTCCAGCTTGCCACCGTGCAAGTCAGGAGTAGAAGGGTGATAAAAAGCTGTTTCATTGTATTTAGGAAATACTACCGATTAAAAAATAAAGCCCCGAACCCCTTTCGTTGTTCGATTTGCTTATCGTGTGTTTGCAAAAATACATCATATTTCTGTTTTTCACCAACGGAGCACCCTATTTCCTGTATCTATATCAGCGTAAATCAGTGGTTTGAAACTGGAAATCTCGCCTCTAACGGAGTCTCACGAAGCTTTACAGCAACCAATACTCAAGCTCCGCGAAGCAGATTCTACAGATTTTTCAGCCCTTTTATTGCCGTCGAAAATACAATAAGGATGCTGGCTGACAGAATAAGGCTGTCAGCTGGTTTCCTTATTGTGTCAGCTGACAGCCTTATTGTATTTTCAAACGCAATAAGGATATCCACGCACTGCTCAATGGCGTTTTGTGGAGCAACCATAAAGGGGAATGGCGTGTGGACATTTGTCATGGAAAAAGAGCGAACCTGCTGTGAGGCGGGTTCGCTCTTTGCGTGGAGAGGTGGGCCGTGTTAGAGAGCCACCTTATAGGAATGGTTGCCCAGTTGGAGAACAACGGTGTTGCCTGCTGCAGCCGGAATGGTGAATGTGCGGTTAGCGGTCTGCACAAACTTGCGACCTTGGAGGTCGTAAACGCTCACGCTTTCAACGTCAGTACCTTTGAGGGTCACCGTGCGGCCTTCGACCGTGAAGAGCGTCGCATTTTCTGTGACTTGCCTGACGCCCGTGGGCTGGTAGCTGCCGTCGATGTCGAACACTACTACAGCACCCTGACGAGCAGGGATGGCAGCGGTGTTGCTGTTTGCGCCAGCGGGCTGCTTTGTGCCGTCGATGTAGCAGTTGGCTTGACCGATGCCGGGGTACTTCACAGTGCCAGCTTGTCCCTTCACATTCGTCACCGTGATGCGAGTGGCCTTGCCGGCCTTCCATGCAATGTCGACCGTGTAGTTACCAATGGCTTTGAGGCCCTTGATATGACCAGCCTTCCAAACAGAGGGGAGAGCGGGGAGCACTACGATGGTGTCCGTTGCGCTCTGCATGAGCATCTCTGCAATACCTGCACAAGCACCGAAGTTACCATCAATCTGGAACGGAGCGTGCGCGTCGTAGAGATTGTGGTAGATACCGCCAGCGTACTGGTTTGTGCCGAACGATGTAGCATGGCGCAGAGCGCGGTGGAGAATGACGCGAGCGTGGTCGCCGTCTTGAGCGCGCGCCCAGAGGTTGATGCGCCAGCCCATAGACCATCCTGTTGATTCATCGGAACGGAGTTTCAGAGAGTTGACAGCAGCCTTGAAGTAAGGGCTACCAGGTGTCACCTGATTGAAAGGATAGAGACACATCAGATGGCTCTGGTGGCGGTGGCCATCTTCGCCGCGCGTGTAGGAGCTATATTTCCATTCGCGCAGAAGGTCTTGACCGTTGCTCACGCCGTGGTGAGGAGAACCCCATTTGCCCGTATATTTTTCGATGGCGAGACCTTTATCGGCTTTGGCCAAGCGGTCTTCCAATTTTGCTTTATCAGCAGCGGAGAGATTAGCATCGTTGCCCAGAATGTCGGCAGCGTCTTTGGTGTTCTGCAAGAGCTCAACCACGAGTTGCTGCGCGTGAGCTACGGCATTTTCCGTAGGACCTTGTTCGGGAGAGTATTCGCTGGGGCATTCGTAAGTGCCATCGGCAGCCAGCTTCATGCGTTCAATCCAGAATTGCGAAGCACTCCACATTGTGGGGAAGGCGCTGAGCAAGAAATCGCGGTCGAGCGTGTAGCGATAGTGCTGCCAGAGGTGAGTGGCATACCAAGCGTTGGCGATGACATAATTATGCATGAAACCACCTACACCGCCGAAGATATTGTTCTCAGTATAGCAAGTCCAACCCTTCGTTTGGCCGGCATCCTTGGCATACTTCTGCCACTGACCGTGATTCATGGCCATGTTGGTGATATAATTGAGGAACGGCAGGTGCATCTCGCTCAGGTTGGTAGGTTCTGCCGGCCAGTAGTTCATCTGCACGTTGATGTTGGAGTGAATATCCGAAGCCCAAGGCGGAGTGTTGGTGTTGTTCCAAATACCCTGCAAGTTGCTGGGCAGATCCACACCGCGTGAAGAAGCGATCTCGAGGTAGCGGCCGTAAGCAAAGTAGAGCTGTTCGAGCATGAGGGAAGAACCCTTCACGCCAGTAGCGTCGGCCGAGTAAGCATCGATGAGCTTGTTGGTAGGTATGGCATTCTCCGAACCTTCGAGGGAGAAATCCACACGGTCGAAGTAGTTGCGATAGTCGGCCACATGATCCGTCATGATGGCAGCCATACCTTTCTGTGCGGCAGCGTCCACGCGCTCTTTCATCGTGCTGGGAAGAGCAGCAGTGTTACTGATATACGTAGTCTTGTAAGCATCGAAGTCAGTACCAGCAGCGAGATACACGCAAATCTCATCAGCATT
>ERZ773254.1255-NODE-1255-length-11722-cov-2.724265_pt1 | contig 11722 bp, 8 predicted proteins | sample MGYA00580516_ERZ773254 | MGnify/ENA primary metagenome ERZ773254 (study PRJEB29015, sample SAMEA2738158) | human oral metagenome | biome: human oral; feature: human-associated habitat; material: saliva | place: China | collected 2192 ...
CTCCTCAGCTACAATACTATACATAAGAAAAAACCTCCTACTTACTTATTCGTAAGTGGGAGGGGGAAGTTAAACAGCTGAAGATTTTTTTAAACCTAACTTCTTTAACAAGGCTTTTCGATATGCTGAAAATTTACTCTTTAAGGTTAGTGGTTCTGCCACCTGTGACATTTCAATAAGATGAATCTTATACCGTTCTGCAAAAGATATTGTTTCTGAAGCAATAATACGATAATCAATTCCTAGATCCCAAGCTTTTCGATAGAAAATATAAGAAAGAATATCCTCGTCAAAGTTATAGAAAATGTGCTCATGCTTTATAATAATATTTTCCAGAAAATCTTTTGACAACCACATAAAACCTTGAAAAATATGAAGCGAATGATTGATTACTTTCTGACATTCGTTAGTTAGTTTAACAGTTTGTTCTTGATTTAAGGCACCAATTGCATCGGTCCAATAAAGTTCTTTTGACAAATCAGCAAAAACAAGTCCAACCTCTGGAAAATGGTCAAAGATTGATACTACCTTCTCTTCATCTGATAGCATATCCACTAGAGCATGTCTTGTAGTTTCATCAACAAGTTTACCTTCATTTCCAAAGGCTTCTGTGTGGAAATGCCCAACAAAGTCATAATCACAAAGCTTAGAAGCCAAGGAAACCAAGGCATGATAATGATTATCAAACCGTTGTGAGATTATATGAAATCTATCTTTATCAAAACTATTTAATAAGGTATTCTCAACTTCATTTTTATCTAAACGACTTGATAGAGTGAAATAATAGAAAGCAGATAACTTACTATCAAAAAATACTTTCAGTCTCTCAAGGTCGCTAATGTGCACATGGATAGCCATACGATACTCATGCTTACTTAAGGTTTTAAAAGAAGGGCCAATAATTTTCTCTTCTAAAATGACTAAACTGTCAGGGGAATGGTACCAATTTAGATGGGACTTAATTAGTGCTACTGGATATGTTGATAGGTTAGCAAGATAGTCTAAAAGTAATTTTCCCTTTTTTTCATTATCGGTAAAAGCTTTTAGTTTAATGAATGGTACCTTATGCTCAAGGGTACTTATTGGTCTGTAGTAAGAAAAGTCAGGGTGAATTAAATCTCCTGCATCTGCATCAACGGTATTAAAGACAGCATCATAACGATAACCCGCCTCAGTAAGAACACTGGTAACCCTAATAACATCTTGAACATCGGTAAAAGTCTTTACAGAAGTCCAAAATTTCTGAAAGACTTCCGAAGCGACAACATGATTTTTGAAAGATATAAAATAACTTTGCAAATGCTCTTCGAAATATTTGGTCTTTCTAAAGTTCGTCATCCCCCAAAAGTCAACACTCTGTCGTTGTTCAAAGTCTTCAACTAAGTCAGACATATCCCAAAAAGGACCAAAGCAAGTATCATTCATGAGTGTAACCGAATCAAAATCTGCTAACCGTTCGAATCCAACATGAGTCATACCATCTCTCCAGGCTGCAAAATCAAAGCCTAAATTCTCTCTCTGAATAACTTCAGCTATGCCAAGCTCTTTGAGAGTTAATGTTGCCGATTCCGTTAGTTGACTATTTGAAATCACAATAAGTTTAGAAAAAAGTGGTCGAAGTTGCTCCAATTGGTAGAGCACATGACCACTTAATTCGTCGTACTTATTATAATGAACATACAATAAGAGACGTTTCATTTATTCTTGAATCTCCCATTTTCCATTTCTCTGAACCATACCAGTTGCAGAATCTTTAGCAGACTTATCATCATCCTCAATATCATTTCGATTTAAGAGAATAACTGGTGAGTTATCTGAATCAGCAAAGGCAATCATCTGATCCTCCTTATCTCTGACAGAAACCTGAAGCTTAAGCTTAATGTTATTAAGATGGGCAAGACTACATTTATATGTGAGTGTTTTTCTTCCAGAACCACTCGTTTTATTGTCCATGGAATTGTCATTATAAATCCAGATACCACGGTCAATATCCGTTAAGGAAAAGGCAATATAGGTCTCAATATCCTCATTGACATCATATGAAATTTCAAATGAAATATCTTGGTCAGGACTGATAATATTGTCATTCAAGAGTTTCACTTGTAAATCAGTGATTTTAGGATTTTCAACAACAACGTCGTCGTTTGAAACCTTTTGACCAGCAGCATTATCAAAACTATATTGGTTAGCAACTTCATCTGGATCACCAACCACTTTGACCAAACCATGTTCAATCAGAACTGCTTTATTGCAGTATTTTTTTACTGCTGACATATCATGGGTAACTAAGATAGTTGTTTTTCCAGATTGCTTACGTTCCATGAAATAATCATTACACTTACGTTGGAAGGCCTCGTCACCTACAGCTAAGACTTCATCCAGGATAAGAATATCACCTTGAGCCTTGATAGCCACTGAAAAGGCTAGACGAACCTGCATACCACTTGAGTAGTTCTTCAACTTTTGATTCATGAAATCATGAAGTTCAGCAAAGTCTACAATGTCATCATACATGGCATCCACTTCTTCCGTTGAAAATCCAAGCATAGCACCATTCATATAGACATTCTCACGACCAGTCAATTCGGGGTTAAATCCAACCCCAAGTTCAATGAAAGATACTAACTTACCATCAATAGTAACTTTACCTTTCTCTGGAACATAAATCTCAGAAATAATTTTTAGAAGCGTTGACTTACCAGAACCATTACGTCCAACAATTCCATAGAAATCACCCTTTTCAACTTCAAAAGAAATATCTTTTAAGACATGTTGTTCAGTATACCCTTTAATTCCTTTAAAGCGATTGACTAGAGTCGTTCTCAAACTCTGACTCGCCTCAGTTGGTAATTTAAAATACTTACTTACATGATCTACTTTTACAGCAATATTATTTGACATTATAGAATCTCCGCAAATCGTTTAGCATTTCGATTAAAGACAAGGAAACCAATGATAAAAATCACTACAGGAATCGCATAAGGAACAAAGGCAATCAACTTATTGTTGATAATATCCCATCCTCTTGGATTAACTGGGTCAATGATAAAATGACGCATATCCTGTAAAATCTGAGCAATAGGATTAAGCATCATAATCTTTGCAACAAACTCTTGATTTCTTTGAAGAAGATAAGTGATTGAGTAGATAATTGGACTTGCATACATACCTGCCTGAAGTACTACTTCCCAGACTGGACCAATATCACGATATTTAACAAAGAGTGCTGATAAAATAAAAGCAACTCCCATTGCCATCAATAGTACCTCAATGAAAAGAGGAATGATAACCAAGGTATTAAAACCAATAGGAACATGATTAATCAAGGCAAATACGAAAACAACCACTAGGTTAATCAAGAAATTAATCGCTGCTCCTAGCACAGATGAGATAACGATTGTTTGCTTTGGAAAGTTAAGCTTACGTAAGAGGTCTCCTCGTGAAACAATGGAAAGCATCCCCATATTGGTAGCCTCTGTAAAGAAGCCCCAGAAAATCATGGCCAAAAGCAAGCCTACTGCATAATGTGGTGTGCCATCATCAAATCTCAAGAAACGAACAAAGACAAGGTACATAATTGTAAACATCATCAAAGGTTTCAAAATAGACCAAAGATAACCAATGAAAGAACCTTGATAACGCAATTTAAAATCCGTTTTAATCAGTTCCTTAAGTAAAATCCTATTTTTCTGACTAAAGAAATTCATTTAGTCCTCCTTATACATGAATTTTGTCAAAATCAAACTCGTAAATACAAAGGTATGAAAAGCCCTGTTTTTACGATAACCATATGTTTTCAAACGACGATAACGCTCTCTGAATCCTTGGTCCATAATAGTCACAAAGTTTTCAACCAACTCTCTATTTTCAGCATTCAAGGGCAAAGAAAGAAGATTTTCCGCCTGATTCTGACTAGCCTTAATCAACTTCCAATATTTGTTGAACAAGGTCTGAGGGCGAATCCAATTCTGCATACGTTTCCGAAGCGTTCTAGCTCCCAAGACATTATCCGCATGCTGACGGTAAAGCTCTGTTGGCTGGTCAATATAAACGAGATTGCCAAATGCTGACGCAAGCAAACCTAAATACCAGTCATGCATCAAAAGCTCGTTCGTTTCCTCACCAGTCCATAATTCAGCCAGAGCATGATTGATTAAAGACACACCACCTGTAACAGTGTTTTCTGTCATTTCTTGAACCAATTCCGTATTGGCATGATCAGACTGAGTACGAATCATACTCTCATGAAGTACTTCTAAATCTTGATTCACAACCTTTAAATCCGTATATACCAAAAGGGGTTTAGCAGATGGGTAGTGACTTGCTTTCTCAAGTTGAAGAGATAGCTTCTCAGGTAACCAAGTATCATCCTGGTCTGAGAAAAGATAGTAGTCAGATTCTTGATACTTCAAAAGCGTAAAGAAACTCTTTATAACACCTAAATTTTCAGTTTGATCAGGATTGATGAAAACAATGCGATCATCTTCTGAAGCGAAACGTTTGATAAGGTCTCTCGTTTTATCCTTAGAACCATCATCACGAATTAACAAGGTCCAATCAGTATAAGTCTGTTGCTGAATACTCTCTATTTGCTCTGCTAAAAAGTTCTCGCCATTATAAGTAGACATGAGAATAGTTACTTTCATGATAAAAATAGCTCCTCGTATTCACCCACGATTTTTTCCCAGGTGTAATTTTCTTTCATATTTGCTTTAGCAGCATTTCCCAAGTCCTCAAATGACACTTGACCATCTACAGAATCGATAAGCTGAGACAAATTCCCATCCTCTTTATTCCAATACAAGGCGGTCTCCTGAGCAACCTGATGGTTAAAGTCTACATTATAGATAAGGTTGAGGTCCGTTTGAGCCAAGGCCTCTAATAAGCCTGGATTCGTTCCACCTACTTCATGTCCATGAATATAAGCAAAGGCTTGGTTACGGATATACTTAAGCAAGTCCTGATCATAGACAGTTCCCACAAACTTCACACGTTTATCTTTATCAAATCCTGTTATCTGTCGTAGTTCATCAAAGTAAGCATTTCCTTCATGATTACAGATGATAACAAGATCACGCTCTGTAGAGGACTTCATAAATTCACGAATTGCAGTTTCGTAGTTGTTTTCAGGAACAAATCGACCCAGTATCAAATAATAATCTTTTTCTTGAGTCTCCCATTTCTGATACCAATCTCGAACAGGGGTATCCTCAGCAGTCAGAGTCGTCTTAGATAAGTCAGTTCCATAAGCGATGAACGTCGTTCTAGACCACGGATAGGTATTTTGAATATAAGTCTCAATACCTCGGTTATCAGAAATAATCAAGTTCGCATACTTTGTCATCTCTTTTTCAGAGTATTTGAGATAGCTTTGAACAGGCTTAGACCACTTAGCACGTTTCCATTCCAAACCATCAGGATTGACTAACAAAATACCACCAATGGACTGAATTTTCTTGGCAAAATGAACAATGAAGGCACCAATGGTATTCCCTAAAATATAGAAAATTGGGGCTTGAATTCCCTCTTTTTTAATAAGTTTCAAGCTATAATTGATAGCCATCATATCGTAAGCAATGACACGCGCAGGACCTAGCTTTGGAGGATTGACCGTAAAACAATCCGCACCCTTATAGTCAAAATGCTTGCCAGTGCTTTCGTTAGATAAGCAAGCCACATGATAACGTATAGCAGGCGATACCTTATGAGAAATCAATTTCTCAACAAATGTCTCAAAACCACCGTATTGAGCAGGCAAACCTCTACTACCTATGATAAAAATATCCTTCAAAGTTTACCTCCATTCGTCACATCTCTCAAATACACAGAATTATACATAGTAGCTTTTATTATACCATTTTGGAAGGTATTTTGCATGATTGGACAGAAAGAGTAAAACAAAAAGGCCAGTCAAAACCGGCCTTTTCATTCTTAATCATAGATAACGAGATTTTACCTTAATTCATTTTTTTAAGCTGAAATAATTTTTTAACAGCAGATTTTACACTCTTTGTTAGAGCTTTTCGGCTGTTTAAAAAATCGATATCTTTCTGAGTTATTTTTTTATGACGCAAGTCATCGCCCTCAATCTTTTCAGTAATATTAGCATAAACACTCTCAAGAGAATATCTCTCTTTTAAACTAGGAACAGCTTGCACTGCTTCAAGTTTCTCTTGATCAAATCCATCAAGGACCTCTGAAATCATTCTAGTCAAGGCATCCAAATCACCCAAAGGATAGATATGACCTTGCTCGTTCATATATTCGAAAGCAGATTTATGTCCCGCATTATCTGATAAAATTGTTGGAATACCATTTAAAACAGATTCTACGTAAACGAGACCAAACGTTTCCATACTAGACGGAAAAACAGCTAAATCCTTATCAGTAATCTCTGACCAAGGATCATCTAAATACCCCAAAAATGAGACATTTTTAAAATCGTTCTCTGCGATATAATCATCACAGAGTTGTTTGTAATCCTCATCCCATGCACCTAAAAATACAAGTTCAGTTCCTGCTAAATCAAGCATCTGAAAAGCTTTTATTAACTCAAGCTGATTCTTTCTCTGAGTCAAGCGTCCAACTGAAACGATACGATGTTGATTATTGGATTCAGTTTTTACTCCTTCTTTAGGTTCAATTTGAGTATAAGGTGCGAAGGAATAAATCTTCCTATTTGGAAAACACTTTTCTAAATCCTCGGTCAAAGCTCCTGTGACAGCAAAGATTTCATCAGAAAACGTGTCTATAAAGTCTAGTTTTTCTTTATAGTAACCGAACTCTCCCTCAGGAAATTCATGAATCAACCAAAAATGTTTGATATTCTCATAAGTGGCAGCAAGTGCTCCTTGAAAAACATTGACTGTATTACTGATAACAAGGTCCACCTTGTTATCTACAATAATATTTCGAATATCTTTGACATTCTTATTATAAGAATTTACTCGCAAAAAATGATTGCCTGGCGAACCACCCGGTGCTTCTTCCCACCACCATTTGACAGCTGAAAGACCGTGGGTTTCAATCCCTGCTTTCTGAAGTTCTACTTGATACTCCTCTTGGGATGGAACTTTATAATCAGGAAAAACGTTTAATACACGATATCCTTTTTTTACAAGAAATTTCATAAGATTGACTATCGAGATTTCAGCACCATTATCCAGAGTTCCTGTTGGAGAAATAAATAAAATTGTTTTAGTCATAAATTATGCAAATACCCCCCAATAATGGAAAAGAATCAAATACATAGCTACTAAGAAATTAGCAATTAAAGTCAGAGTTGCTATCTTCAATCTTTTCTGTCGAGATAAATCAATCTTAGCTGTGTTGGCGACTAGCGGCAACAAAAGAATGATAAATGGTGTGAAATAACGTCCTTGAGCACCAACTGATATATTAGCTCCCTGACCAAGAACAACTGGTGTCCACTGCATATACATTACTGTAACAGCGGCTAAAACCTCTAGTAGGAAGAGAATCCAAGACGCATTAGCAAAGTCTTTTGTAAAGAAATCCTTCTTACTTGATAGAAATAAAATGGTAAGAACGATGATATCAATAAAGATTAACCACAGTGGCATTTGTAAAGTAAGGTTACCAAGATAACCGAACATCCCAAGTGACAAGATACCATTCAAATTGTCATTCAACTCAGGATTAAAGAGTGTATTACGCAAAACTTCTCCATAATGACGAAGACCACCTTGATTCTTCATTAAGAATTGAAGAACCACTACAAGGCCTACAACAAAGAGAAGATAGAAGACTGCTTTATATTTTGAAATAAAGGTCTTAATGGCTTGCACTGGACGATTTAGAAAGGCAAGGAAACCTTCAAACTCAAGTGGTACAAACGGAATCAGCCCCAATAATAAAACGTTATTTGGCTTAGTTGCTAACAGTAAAATCGCAAGACCTATCACCTGGATAAAATTACGATTGGTAAAACGTTTAGAATAGGCAAGATTTGTGATAAAACCGAGAGCCAACATCACTTCTAAATAGTTCATCACATCATAAGAAAGTGACGAAGCTTGCTGAACCATAATAGGTAGCAGAGAAATAAACATTAGGGCTGTTTTCCCATACTTGAAATAACGTATTAAAAAGTAAATTCCTAGTATATAAGCCAGTGCATTAAAGATGCGCCCCATATAGATAATCATCCCGACTGTAGGACTAATCCAACTTCCAATCGTCATCCCTATCAACTGTGGAATAAAGGAGATTGTTTTTAAACTCACACCAAATTGAAAAGGTTCTTTACTCATATCAATCTTTTGAGCAAAAATCTGTTTATATTCCGCTAACTTAACCTTATCATTACTTGGAATCTCATCCATCCACTTAAAAGATGTATCGGTTGGTTTATGGAAAGTTTCCCAAGTCATTCGCGCGTGGTTTGTTTCGTCCGGCACACGATTAATTGGAAATACAAACATAAATGAGAAAATAAAAATCGTTGCTAAGATGAAAAATAAATTTTCAACTTTTATCTGTTTAATTCTGTTCAAAATAAGTCACCATATCATCTTTCTTGCTTAACGTACAGTTTTCAAGAACAGCCCGATAAGCAGCATCTGCAATTTTCTGTCTTAATTCTGGAGATAAAACCAAGGCTTCAAGCTTGTCAAACCACTGGTCATCAGTAGCTAACAATCCTGTTTCACCATCAACAACCGCTTCTGAGAAAGCTCCTATATTGCTAGCTACTGTTGGCACCTTCACCAAGGCAGCTTCAATCCACTTAATCTCTGACTTCGCACGGTTAAAGATAGAATCCACAAGCGGTGCTAGGTTAATATCAACCTCACTAATCAAGGCAGGCAATTTATCCCAGTCCACATAATCGTGAGTTACAATTTGATTTTCAAAGGGCTTCATATCTTGTGGGATATCCAGAATCCCGACAATATGTAATTGGACATTGCTATATTTTGTAAGCAGTTGCTTAATAGCTGGTTTAATCAATTCAAAATTCTCATTATGACTAATTGAACCAGAGAAATAGCCAATCTTAACAATATCAGATGTTTGAGAGTAATCTTTGATATATTGACTACTAATAGCAATTAAGTCATCAGAAGCCAAGTTGCGATTAAGTAAAACCTTACTTTGGTACTTATACAACTCCTCCTGCAATTGGTTAGTCGAAGTAATGGCACCATCACAGTTTTCTAGCATATAGCCATAATTTCGAACACCAGCATCATAGTTTCCTTTTTCAACCGAATTAAGCCCTTGCGTATAACTCAATTGGTCTGTATAAACCGTATCAAAAACCAAATCATCAATATCAAAGAAAACAGGTTTTCCATATTCCTTAGCCAAATGACAGAGACGCAAAAGCTCAGGTGAGATTGGGGAACGGTAGATGATGATGTGACTAGCATTTTGAGCCATCGATAATTGGAAATCAGATAGGTTAACAACTTTGACTGCAAAGCCATGCTTGCGTAATTGTTCTGCCTTGTTCAAGACACGGTAACGGGTACATTGCGGAATAATATTTTCAACCCCATCAATCAATAGAATATATTGATCACGTGGAACAGCCTTAAATTTATTCACAATATCTTCCAGAATTGACACTGGATAATCAGTTTTTTCTGCAACAAAGTCCAACAAGTCAGGGACTTCTGAATCACGATCCAGACCTTGCCACAAGAACTGATCTTCATCATAATTTTTCAGAGCCGTATATTTTACCAAAGGACTACCTGCTTTGAGCATCTTAAGCGGGTGGATATACATGGCAGAATCTTCGTATTCTTGCACGACCGCATCGAAACGATAACCCAAATCGGCAAAATGCTTGGTAAAACGTGTCTCATGTCGACCAATAGCCTTATCACGAGAATCTGTATCCGTCAAATGTGTCCAGTACTCATAAAAGTCATCATCGTTTAACATGAGCTTTTCAATAACTAGGAAATAAGATTGAAGATGCTTAGGAATGTAGCCGTAAGGATTCTCTTTAGTAACATCCTCTTGTTCTTCTCCAAAGGAAATCCCCCAGAAATCTAGTTGCTTATCAGCCATTTCCTGGAATACTTGAGACAAATCTCTCATAGGACCAATATTAGTATCATTCACCAAGAGAAGCTGGTCGTAATCTTTAAGTTTGTCTTTACCAAAGGCAAAGATTCCTTCTCTAAAGGCCGCAGTATCATACCCCTTGTTATCACGAGTCAGAACCCTACCGTAGGTCTCAAGGGTATTAATATCATCATCGTGAAGCTGTCCATTAACAACAACAATAACATCATCTACCAATGGAGCCAAGGCTTGCAAGAAGCGTAATTTGTATTCTTGAAGACGAGCTTCAGACTCAAAAATAACATAAACCAACGCTTTCTTACCATTATACGACAAGGCAGAGCGTTGACTATTTCTGAGACGTCGTAACTGACGAACCTTAAGTGGTGTCATTCGACGACGTAGCTGTATCACTTTGACTTTTAAAACTCTTAAATAATTTTTAATCGCTCTTGGATTCTTAGCAATTACTCCTGCTGTCTTTATAGGTGTAATTAGTGCGTTCCCCAAACGATATGACAGTGAACCTCGGATCAGCTTCATCTCTTTATGGGCATCCTTCAATCTCTTAGATTGTGTATACTTTCTTCGTTCAAGTTGATCACGTTCTTTTTTCAAGCGATTAACATAGTCTGTCACTTCATCGTGATGTTTAAGCAAGCTATCCAACCTCTCTTCCAAAACCATGAGGTTATCACAAACTGCCTTGTAAACTTCATGAGGAAGCTTATCAAGATACTTCTCAAGAATGTCAAGATAGATTTCATAATGGTAGCGAACAGACTCACGTCCAGAAATTGACCCTGTTTCAAAGACACGATAATTAAGCTTAGTGCTTGGTTGATATACCGCTTTAGCACCGTTATTAATAATCAAGTTCAATAAAAAGTCATAATCTTCAAGCTTTTTACGATTTAACTTCTCATCATAACGAGTATTTCCAATAATACTTCTACGAATCAAAGAACAATTATCAATAAAACTAGCATTTAGGAAAGCAGTTAAGTCAAATTCACGGCTTTTAAGGTAGAACTCTTCTTTTTCTGGATTAAAAAGATCACAGTACGCAATATCAGCATTTGTTTCCTTCAACTTACTGTACAACTGTTCCACATAATCCGCATCGAGGTAGTTATCACTATCTACAAATAGCAAATAGTCACCTCTTATAAGCTCTAATCCTAGATTTCGATTCTTTACTACCCCAAGATTTTCATGAGTTTCAAATCTCGTCTCATAAGGTGAATCCTTCAAAACCTCTTGGATAATTTGAGTTGAACTATCCGTCGAACCATCATCCAAAACGATTAATTCGATATTAGTATAGGTCTGATTAAAAACACTTCGCAGACACTGCTCAATATACTTTTCATGATTGTAACAAGTCACAACCACTGAGATTAAATTATTCATTTTTCCATCCATTTTGTTTAACAAAATATCAATTAGTACCTGATAATTACTAATATTACTATGCTTCAAAGATTGACTAAAGTAGTAATCTTTGAAAGTGCATACCACCTTAATTATACTATAGTTTATACAAAAAAGAAAAAGTCCTCTTGCTATTGAATAACAAAAAAAAGCAGAATACAATTCTGCTTTTTACTGATTTTCTGTGTTATTCATTTATACAATAGTTATTTTCTGTTTTAGTTCTTATATAAATTAACAAAAATAT
>ERZ773254.1256-NODE-1256-length-11713-cov-12.317464_pt1 | contig 11713 bp, 8 predicted proteins | sample MGYA00580516_ERZ773254 | MGnify/ENA primary metagenome ERZ773254 (study PRJEB29015, sample SAMEA2738158) | human oral metagenome | biome: human oral; feature: human-associated habitat; material: saliva | place: China | collected 2192 ...
CCATCTCACCTGCGCTTAAGAGCGTCATCGAGTGGCTCTCCTACGACGTGCATCCATTTGAGAACAAGCCTGTCATGATTGTCGGCGCTTCTTACTACGACCAGGGAACTTCTCGCGCGCAGGTACATCTGCGTAAGATTTTGGACGCTCCGGGCGTAAACGCATACGTTTTGCCTGGTAACGAGTTCCTTCTTGGAAAGGCCAAGCAGGCTTTTGACGAGGACGGCAACATTATCGACGAGCGCACCGTCAGTTTCCTAGGGCTTTGCCTGGATAACTTTGTCAAATACGTAGAGGTGGTCTCCAAATTGAAGAAGCCAAAGCCAATCGCGCCAGAGGATCTGGACGTAACCAACTCAATTTCCACCACTATCCAGGGCATTGATCCCGACGATCCTGATTGGGTCGAGAAGGCCGCCGAGCTTGTGGGCGCGGTCTCGGGCGACACATACGTTAAGCTTGACCACGGCATTTTGACGGTCAACCAGATTGACATGTTCCTGAAGGCAATGCCATTTGAGCTAACTTACGCGGACGATAACAATCAGTTCCTTTACTACAACAACGCTCATGACAACCCAGACACTATGCTGGCAAAACGCGTTCCTGAGCAGTCAGGCAACCGTCTTTCCACAGTTCACAGCTCTCTTCCCGAGGGTCGTATGAAGAATGTTGAGTTTGTCATTGGCGTGCTTCGCAACGGCGACAAAGAGTATGTACGAACCATTGTCCCAGGTACACCAGCCGACATTATCAACACCCATAACTACCAGGCAATGTACTACCCCGACGGCTCATATGCAGGCATCAATGAGATTGTCTTCAACTTCAAGCCATGGTTGGATTGGTACCTACAAACCACAGGTCAGCGTCTTGTAAGCGCAAACGGCGCAGTTGTTCCACCAGCTGGTGCCCCCGCTCCTGCTGCTGGTGCTCCCGCACCAGGTGCCGGAGTAGACGCAACCTCAGGCGCAAGCGCCTAAGGTGCAGCTACGCGCCGCGACGCGCGGCCGCGACGCGCTTGACGCGCCTACCCGTGCTTGACGCGTCTACCTGCACCTACGTGCGATCAAGCGCAATAAGGTGAAATGCAAAGCGTACCTGTAGCGCAGAAACGCAGCTTAGAGAAATACGATTTCCCCTCGCCTTCCAGAAACAGGACTCTGGAAGGCGAGTTTTTTGTGTTAAGTTGCAAAATTTCTTTCTCAGTTAGAAATATATTCATTTATGTAAATATCTATGCACGGATATTCAATTTTATGTATCAATCATTTTTTGAGCAAAAATTTAAGGGTCCAAAAAGGTAAAAAACCCGTTTAGTTGGAAATCAAAACTTTAAAAAGTCATTTTTATGCCCAACTAAGACGATTTTTTACCACCATTGCAATTTTTTATCTGCGAAAACTCGCTATGCAGAAAAATGAAACTCCAACTAAACGCATTTTTTACCACTTTGGATAGAATCGGCACTCGGTATTACTGGACACGCTTCAATTAACTGGGCATCTTTCAGTCCACTGCTCATCGCTTAATTTGCCGAGCATCGCTGAGCATTACCCAGTATCATCCGGCAGTCACTACCCGTTGAACTTGTTGATCTTTCGATCGTAAGTAAGCAGGCCGTTTACCTCTTCCTCAACATCAGATACCTGCGTGTAAACGTATCCCGCAAGGCCCTCATCCTGCAGCGATTCCACCTCTGCAAGCAACTTTTTAACAGCAGCTCGCCAATCCTCGACCGTGGAAAAATCACCGTACCCATACGAGTGGTCAAGCGACGTATGACCTTGCGTCATCTGTGCGAGCCCACCAAACTCGGAGATTATTGCAGCTCGATTTCCCCGCTGCTTCCTCTGCCAACCTGCACGTAACGGCCTGAAGTAATTATGGATGCTCAGGAAGTCGCCACATTTTTGGTCGTACCAGCCACTTGTTGCATCGATTGGTCGCGTTGTATCCAACGCACGGACAACCTCAGTAGCAGCTCGCGCATCAAACTGTCCCCAACCCTCGTTGAAGAGCGTCCAAATACCAATCGAAGGATGCCCGTCCAGGAGTTTGACCATTTCCTGACAGGTTTCTGTCCACTCCTTGCGATAACCCTCATTACCTGCGGATAAAGCCTGATGATGTTCTGGAGTTGTATCATTAAATTGGTTCCAAGTAAAACTGAACAGCGTCGGCTTCTGGCTTGTGTGCCAGGGACTATACGCGCTACCTCCCGAAACACAATCCTGCCAAACCAGCATGCCGAGTCGGTCGCAATGGTAGTACCAGCGCTCGCTTTCAATCTTGATATGTTTACGCAGCGTATTAAAACCGGCCGATTTCATAGCCTCTATGTCATATACCAGCGCATCATCGGACGGCGCGGTCATCAGTCCGTCAGGCCAGTAGCCCTGATCAAGCACGCCGCGCACAAAATATGGCTCCCCGTTCAAGTGCACCCTTGGCACGCCAGCCACGTCCACCTTCACCTCGACGGATCGAAACGCGCAATAACTATGAGCCGCATCGACGACCACGCCATCTCGCTGCAGCGTAACTTCCACGGCATAGAGGTGCGGACTCTCCGGCGACCAAAGCTGCGGGTCATCCACGTGCAACTCAGCGGATATCTCCCCTGCCTCGTCCACCGGAAGTGTGGCGAGAAGAACGTCTTGTCCAAACTCGTCTTTGAGCGCTAACTCCAGCTCACACGCGCCCGCTTGTACACCGGACAACCCGCATACCTGCACGTTCGCTCTAACCTCAAGCACGCCAAACATATCACCCTTCAGCGTTAGCGACTCAAGGTGAACCGCAGAAACAATCTCGTACCACACGCTTTGCCAAATGCCACTCTGAGCGGTGTACCAAATGTCGCCACGCGAGAGTCGCTGCTTGCCGCGCAGTTGAGAGCCGGTATCACTCGGATCCCAAACGCATAGCACGAGCTCAGCCGCGTCCGCACTGTCTGCAGTGTCCGCACTGTCTGCCGTTGCCACACTTTCTGTCTTCGCAGCAGACGCAGCGCTCTCTCCCGTTTCAGCCTCGTGCGCGCTCTCTTCCGTTTCATACGAGCCAAGTAAATCCGTCACATCAAAGGAAAACGGCAGGTAACCACCAGTATGCGTACCGACAAGCTTGCCATTCACAAAGCACGCGCACATCCAGTCAACCGCTTCAAAATGCAGAATAAGTCGCTGGTCATCGGCCAGTTTTGGCAAGTCAATTTTGCGCTTATACCACAAAAATTCGTTCGGCTGCACTGTACGACCAACACCAGAGAGCGGAGCTTCTGGCGAGAACGGCACCATAATCTGTCCGTCCCAACAGGAAGGAATCGCCTGTTGCGCAAGGATCTCTACATCAACCCCGCCATCTACCGGCACAATCGTATAATCCCACACGCCGTTTAACATCACGTAATTGTCACGCTGCATGCGAGGGCGCGGATACTCAGGCAATACGTTCGATGGGTCAAGCGACTCTCCCCAAACAGTCGTCAGAGAATTGAGTGTCTCCTCCGTATGCTTTTTGGGCGCACTTGCCAAAACGCGACGAATATCCAGCATGGTTTCTCTCGTTTCTCCTGAAGCAGCAGGTACAAGCACATGACAAGCCAGCGTGACGTATGTATATCATAGCCACTTCGTAAAAGAATTTATATAGCGAGAAAACCGAACAAACCCCAGCTCAATTCGAACTAATGCTCAAATAGGGCTGAAGCTCAGCACCACTCAAAACCCACGTAAACGCTAGCGCCTGGGAAACCATGGAATGCAGCGATTGACTTGTTTACAGTACTCTTTGTACTCATCGCCAAACTGCTCGAGAAGCCACTTCTCCTCTGTAGCCTGCATCATCACAGTTAAAAGCGCCCAAAACACAAGGGGTAGTGGTAGCAGATAAAGGTTACTAGAGAGCAGCGCTGCACCTGACATGACAAACGCAAATGCGGAGTAGATAGGGTTTCTGACCAGTGCGTATACACCGGTTGTTACCAGCTGATTTGCGATGATTTTCTCGCGAAGCTTTTCTTTGATGGCAGCAGAAACCCAGAGCCAAATACCCACGATCAAAAAAGCCGTGCCTACGGCATGCATTACGCCAACCGTTGCTCGAATGCGAAGATACGGAAGAAAACCCAGCTTGGACAGGGTGATACACGCAACTGTCAGCGCAGTGATGGCAATCACGTAAGCGGGACCGACGCCAAGTACCGGAAGATGATCCTTCTTCTCGTTCTGAGCAGGCATTCGATAAACTCCGTTCAGTTGACATTTTGTTAGCTATAGCTAACTACACCATAAAGTTTACACCTAAAACTACATTTTGACGTGAGGATTTTTGTACTGACCATGTCTGTTCGTTGCCCCCTTACCATACTGAATGGCAAAGGTAGGACAATGATGCAGGCAACGAAGACATGCGGCGCACTGATCTTTAATCCACATAGGTCTCTTATCCTTCATCTGAATGGCCTGAACTGGGCACTTTCGTGCGCAAAGACTACATCCGATGCACTTATCTGAAACCGAGAAGTGCTGTGTCTTCCTTTCGTTGTTATACATGGGATCCATAAAAAGTCTAACTGCATACGGAACAACACCCTGCATATGATTACCAACAGCACGCTCTTTGATGCCGGTTAATACAGCGTTGATATAGCTTTCGGCGTTGTCGTTAATTTGCTTGACCTTTGCCTTGTCGCTCAAATCAAAAATTGGAGTCCAGGTATCAGGCATTTTGACGCTAAAACCAGCGTTGAGCTCTAGTTCTTTGTTGGCAAGAATCTTTTTTGCGTCAACAAACGTGCAACCAGCCATTATTCCGTACGTTGTTACAATGAACGAGTACGGCGCAGAGGCACTTATGACCTGGAGATTCTGCAAAAACTCCCGAGTTGTAATGGGAAGTTCCCAGTTATAAACTGGCGTCACGATACCAAGCATCTCATTTTCTGAGAGATTTACCTGGCCGTTTGAAACCTCAATCGAGACTGCAGTGTCATCAAACTCCGCGGCAATTCGCTCGGCAACATATTTGCAGTTGCCTGTTGCAGAAAAATACAAAATCATGTGTCCCTCTCCCGCGCGGTAGTTGTCTACCCACGCTTCCCTTGCACTAATAATAAGCTATTTCACCTGGTTAAAATCAGTTGCTACCCACTATATGAGTGTCCATTACACTGGACACTCAAAACTCTTTTTAAGCCTATGATTATTCAACGATGAGAAATAAATTACCTGTTCAAACAGCTAATTTTTTCTCTAACATCTCTGAAAGGAACGCACCATGAAACGAACGATCGACGTATCAACAAACCTGAGCACGCAAGTTCCACCTGACACTATTGACGTAGACATCACTATTCAAGGAACTTCCAAGATCCGCGAAGACTGCACAGCCAAATATAATGTACTGCTTCAAACAATCAAAGATGCGCTAGAGAAAAACGGGTTACCTGCTTCAATTCTAAAAAACAATAACTATTCAGTTTCTGGTCACGAGGTAAACCGATACAAAAAAGATGGTGAGGGTGACTATTATGTCGCCGAGAAAAAACTTCTGGGATATGATTTCCGCGCTAAACTATCCATCAAACAGCACCTTGAAGAAGATCTTGTCGAGAAAATCTGGAAAGCACTCAGTTCATGTGGTGATGAAGTGACCTTTTCAGTTGAATTCTCGATAGCACATAACGACACCATTAAAGACAACCTATCTGTAGATGCTATTGTTGCCTGTCATCAAAAAGCAAATCTTCTTGCCAAGGCTGCCAGAGCAAAAGTGGTTGGGCTAAAGCATGCAGACTACGACTTCGACAGGAGAGAACTAGTGTATAAAGCTTGCGCTCGTAGTGCTTTTTATAATTCTGATTGTGAAAACCAAGTTCCTACATTTGATCCGTCAGACATAGACATCTATTGCTACGTCAGCACCACATGGGATATCGAACTCCTGCCGCCAGATGATCTGCTGTAGCTGCACAATCCACCGCACATCAAAGGGTTTCTCGCCTGGCGAGAAACCCTACTTGTAGCACGTCATTTACTCTCAGCAAGCGGTCTGTGAACGCAAGCCGTTTACGCACGCAAGTCGTTTACTGGTAGCGGAGCGATTCTACAGGATTGAGCTTTGAGGCTCGTCGAGCAGGCCAGTAGCCAAAGATGAGTCCGATGCCAATGCAGATTCCCGAGGTAATCATCACAATGTTCGGGGTGATGATGGGCGTGATACCAGTTTCAAGCTGTATCATGCTGCCAAACGAGCCGGCCAGGCCCCACGCTCCAGCGTAACCCAAGGCAATGCCAATCACGCCGCCCATAATGCAAATCAAAATGGACTCGCATAGGAACTGCTTGGTGATGTCGGACGCGCGAGCGCCCAGGGCCTTACGCAGGCCAATCTCCCTAATACGCTCCGTCACGTTAGTGAGCATCATGTTCATGATGCCAATGCCGCCAACCAAAAGCGAAATGCTCGCCGTGGCGGTAACTAGCACCTGGAACGACATAAGCGTGGCGTTCATCTGCTCAATAATGGACGAGAGCGTCATAACCGTCACACGGTCTTCTGCCTGCGCAGAAGGAATGTTAAACCAGTCCAGCAACCAGGACTTTGTTTCGTCCGCAAGCGCCTTCATGTCAACGTTTTCGCGAGCGTAACCAAAGACTTGGCTGATGGTTTTGGTGCCCGTCAGACGCGCGGAATACGTGGAGTACGGCATGTAGGCCAGCAGCGTGTCGCCTTGCCCGCCGCCGTTTGGACCGCTGTCAACCACGCCCACAATGGTGTAACTATCGTTATTGATGCGGACAACCTGTCCAATGGACGCATCTGCACTGCCAAAGAGCTTCTCGGCAGATAATTTATCGAGAAGAACGTTTCTAGATGTGTCATCTACATCGGACTTTGTGAAGAGCGAGCCCGCGGATGCCTTGAGGCCCATGACGGTAAAGTAGTCGGGCATGCAGCCGATGATTCGCGCGTCAAACTGCTTCTCGGCCGAGTTGACGCGGGCCATGGTGGAATCGATGCCAGTAACAAGCTCGTAGCCAGGAACGCTGAGCTGCAACATGTCGAGGTCTTGCTGCGTGACCTCGCGGTCTGGCCACGCGTAAATCATGACCATGCGTGACTGGTTGAGTCCCAGCGAGCTGACCAGCGAATACTTGATGCCGTCGATAAGCGCCGTCATAGCAATAACTGCGCTGATGCCAATAACAATGCCCAGCACCGTCAACAAGCTGCGGCCGCGGTTGGCGTTGAGCGCAGACAGGGTTTCTCGCAACAGATCCATCAGCCTCATAGTGCAGCGCCTCCTGTCGAGGGTCGTGCGCCTGGTGCGGCATGTGCGCCCAGCGCGGCACCCACACCCGTTGCGGACTGTGCAGTGTGTTGCTTCACAAACTCCTTTTCTTGCTCGTCTGTGAGTAGGCGGCCGTCACGAATATGTACTACGCGATCAGCCCAAAAGGCAGTCTCGGGGTCATGTGTAATCAGCACGATTGTTTTACCGCGCTCCTGCATGGACTTGAACGTGTTGAGTACCATCTCACTTGTTGCAGAGTCCAGGTTACCTGTTGGCTCGTCGGCAAAAATGACTGCTGGGTCGTTTACCAGCGCGCGAGCAATAGCAACGCGCTGCACCTGACCTCCGGAAAGCTCGTTGGACTTATGCTCGTAGTACTCCTCGGGCAGGCCAACAGAACGCAGCGCCTTCCAGGCACGCAGCTCTCGCTCTTTTGCAGGAATATCCGAGTAGATGAGCGGCAACATAACGTTTCGCAGCACCGTAGTGCGAGGAAGTAGATTGAATGACTGGAAAACAAAACCCAGACGCGTTGCACGAATCTCCGCAAGATCGTCATCAGAAAGATCCGCTACCTCAAGTCCCTCTAGCTTATAAGAGCCAGCAGTAGGTGTATCCAAACAGCCCAAGATATTCATCAGAGTTGATTTTCCCGAGCCAGACGGACCCATGATACAGAGAAACTCGCCTTTCTCCACAGTCAAAGAAACACCACGTAGGGCGTGCGTCAAACCCGCAGCTGTTTCGTAAATGCGATGCAGCTTATGTACCTCAATTACCTTGGACATACGCGTCGCCTACTTGGAATCTTTGGAGCCTGTTGCGTCATTCGCCGAGCCAGACGTTGCGCCCGCTGGAGCGTCCATAGCCGCTCCCTGAGATGGGGCGCCAGCTCCGCCACCAATCATCACTTCAGTGCCGTCGTTAATGCCGGCACCTTCAATGACGGCCGTCGTGGAACTTTGCGCTTTCACAGTTACCGGTACGCGCTCTACCTGAGGATAGCCCTTCTCGTCACGAGAAGTGACCACGTTGACGTAAGAGCCGTCGCCATCGTCCATGACAGCAACAAGAGGCACGGTCAACACGTTGTCCATATGCTGAATCATGATGTCCACATTGGCGGTCATGCCTGGTTTGATAGATGCATCGGGACTACTAATAAGCAGGTCAACGGTGTAAGACACAATGGAGCGACCAGGACTATCATAATTTGCACCAGCATCGGCACCGTTGGACGAAACAGCGGAAACATGGGTGACAACCGCATCACAATACAGATCTCTCAAGGCAGTAAAAGATACCTGTGCCTTCTGGTCAACGGCAATGCGAGAAATGTCTACCTCGTTGATCTGAACGTTTACTTTCATCTGGGAAAGGTCCGCGATAGTGATCAGAGGACCCGCGTTGCCAGAGCCCGGCGAAGACGACCCAACAGAGGCGCCGTTCACCGCGTTCATCACAATAACCGTTCCGTCGCACGGGGCGGTGACTACACGCTTGTCTGCCTGGGCAAGTGCGTCGTTGTAAGCAGATCGTGCCTCCTCGAGTGCAATCTGTGCGCTCTCCAGATTTGCCTCTGCCGCTTCAACAGCCGCAGCAATGGACGCTGCGTTTGCCTCCTGGCCCTCCGTATCTGCCTCTGAGACACCATTGCGAGCAGAGACCAGAGCCGAGCGTGCTTTGCTAACCTCGTTCTCGGCTGCTTTTACCTGCTGAGATGCCTTACGAACAGCCTTATCCAGCTCATCGTTCTTGATGGTAAAGAGCTTGTCGCCTTTATGAACGTACGTGCCCTCGGAAACCTGAACATCCTGAATAATGCCATCTACCTCGGGAGTTACCACAGTTGACGACACAGGCTTGATGGATCCAGACGCGGAAACAGAATCGCTGAACTCGCCGCGCGTGACAAACGTAGTGCTTGGCATCACGGTGGTGTTCTGGTTCTGTCCGCCTTGGCACATAGGCAAAATAAACAACGTGACGAGAAGAACAAAAACTCCAGCAGCTATTCCTGCCTTGATAAGTTTCTTTTTACGACGAGCTTTACGGTGACGAGCCAAACTCTCGTACGCCTCACGAGCCTCAGCATCTTCTTCGCTCTCACCTGGAGAAATGACACCAATCTGGGAGCCTAAGTTAGTCGTCTGATCAGCAACCGTTGGAAGCGTAGACGCAAAGGTTGCCTGTTGATATCCCTCAGGAGGTGTGGGGATGTTGGGGGCTCCGGCACCCGCACCAGCAGCATCCACAGCGCCAGCGGAACTCGCGCCCGCAGCGCCCATACCTGCGTTGCCCGCAGCGCTCGCATTTCCCTCGTTGGCTTCTTGCTTTGAATCGTGATTGAAGTGAAGCATAGGCCCCTCCGAAATCCATGCTTAAACACACAAGCACTCTCAGAAGAAATCGATTTGACCTTTTAGTTTATATAAAATTTTTCAGCAGAAGTTAGCTTGCTTGAACAACTACGGCGAGCGGTATAAAAGCAGCGGTCTATGTCAGCGAGCTACTCAAACACAGACGCGCAACCACCGTAACTATCCAACGTGTTTCTCGCCCCTATTGCATCACAAGCTCAAAGTTGCCATGTAATCGCTGAATGCTCCATTTTATTGAGGTAGCAGAATCAATCAACGAGAAATCATGTGAGACCAACAATAAAGCTCCTGGATATTCAGAAAGTAAACGCTCAAGCGCTACGGTCGAACCAAGGTCCAAATAATTAGTTGGCTCGTCCACTACGATAAGCTCTGGTGAATCGAGCATTCCTTGCGCAAGCATAAGCTTTCTCATTTCACCTGGACTGGTTGACTCACCCGCAAGAACACAATCAGGATCTGAATTGAGTTGCGCCACAATAGACAACACTCTTCCACGTTGGGAGTTTGATAGCCCTTTGATTTTTCTTACTGTCTCTGTTTTCTGCAGTTCAGTTGGCTCCTGAGGAATATATAACATTCGCACATCGTCAGAAATACTTGAAATAATTTTCTTTATCAGCGTTGTTTTACCACAGCCATTATCGCCAACAACGCCAATATGATCCGTATTACCTATAAAGAGCGGTGGCGTTTGTAGGCAGCACTCTCCCATGAGAATGGTAGTAGGTTCCATCCTCAATAGAACTTTTCTTTTGCTTGCCTCGCTATCTAGCCAAATATTGGAATCGTATTGTTTCTCAACTCTCATATCTGTAGTTTTACCGGTAGCTTTCTCAAGTCTATCCAACATACGAACAGCCAGTCTACCTGCTTTACCATCTTGGCCTGAGATTATATAACCTCGCTTTTTTGCACGTGCATCACTGTCATGCTTATCAATATTTCTTCCACTTTTGCGCGCCTGAACTCTAGAAGCCTCTTCTCGGCGCCGCTGGACTTCTCGCTCAATGCGAGCCTTCTCTTTTTGTGCAGCTTCCTTTGCGTGTAATGCGCTAGAACGCTCAAGCTCAATCTGCGATGACGCTTGAGAATATCCGCCGGCTCTCATACTTGCCGTACCGTTACCTATAAACAAGCATTGAGTACAAAGCTTGTCCAACAGCTCCCTATCATGTGAAATAAGCACCCCAATGCCCTTGAACTGCGACAAAGCCGAAAAAAGAGCATGCTTTGTTGATACATCTACATGATTGGTAGGCTCATCTACAACAAGAACGTCAGGTGAAGCCCATAAAGCACACGCTACCTGGAGCCGCTTCTGTTGGCCACACGAAAGCGTTTCAAAGTGCCAAGGCCAATCTTCTTCTAACGAAAGCTCTCGCCTCAATTTAATTGCCGCATCATCATAAGCAACAGCAAAATCAAAAAGATTAAGTGGGACCTCTGTTGCATTTTGAGCGCAATATGCCGAGAAAAACGATGGACTCACCACACCATTGTCAGGTTGCAATAAACCACATACGATACGAGCAAGTGTTGTTTTACCAGATCCGTTATTGCCAACGAGAGCGGTCCATCCTTGTGGGAGTGTAATAGTCACATCGTGTAAGGTAGGCTCTACCGCTGATGGATAGGTATATTCAATATTTGAAAGATTGAGCTGCATGATACCTCGGTTCTGCCGAAGACCACGCGGAGTAGCATGCAAGTATGTATAGATAAATGGCTATGAATTAAGACATGAATGAGCAATACTACACCCGCGATAGTGTCGTCAGCGACGTTACGTGAATTCGGGTTTTATGAGTATCGCTAGTTGTTCATGCACCTAATCCCTTCTCTTGCCAGCGCTTGCCAAAGGCTCCGGCAATTCAATTGAACTTATAGTAGCTTGAAAGACTCTCGATAACAAGAAACAGCCGTGCGATTCAAACGGGACATAATGATACAAATGGGCTATTGACTGCGTTTCTCTGTGTCTATCCTTTATAAGTTAGATAGAGCTAACCGAAAGGAGACGCATTATGTC
>ERZ773254.1260-NODE-1260-length-11705-cov-2.416309_pt1 | contig 11705 bp, 10 predicted proteins | sample MGYA00580516_ERZ773254 | MGnify/ENA primary metagenome ERZ773254 (study PRJEB29015, sample SAMEA2738158) | human oral metagenome | biome: human oral; feature: human-associated habitat; material: saliva | place: China | collected 2192 ...
CGCGTTATATGCTAGGTGGGGGGAGTGTAAAAGGATATGTCATTTTACAAGCACCAAAAGGGGAAAACCTACTTTTAAAGGTTAAGAACGAATTAGCCAATAAGGAAATCTATTTCGAGATAGAATCCAAAAATCCATAGGACGTCAACAGACAATCTGGTCCTTAAGTAACAAGGGGAGGAAATACTATGTCATCAAATCGCCAACCTGACTTCAGTCGTTACTTAATTATCATCTTGATGCTGGTCGCTGGGGTCGCATTCTTGGGACTCGGCTTTCTCCTTTATCAAGCCATGACACAAAGCCCTAAGAAACCTGAAGTTTCGAGTTCAGTCCTTGTGTCCAGTCAGGAATCAGAGGCCTCTACTAGCCTACTTGCTCTATCATCGGACAGTCTGTCTGTCGAGTCTCAACCAAGCCAGTCTCTCTCTGATAAGAATCAAGCTGTCCAGTCAGCATTTTCTGATTTATATGGAACCAAATCAACTAAGCTTGCCTATTATTTCCAAGAAGTGACGCCAAGTAGTCAAGGGACTGCCTTGGTGAATCAGTCGGGGCCAATCAAGTCGGCTAGCATTATCAAACTCTTCATCATGCAAGTCTTGTTAGAGGAAATTAAGGCTGGACACTTAAGTTGGCAAGAGATGATCAGCATGATGGCTGAAGACCAGGTAGGGGGGACAGGCAATCTCCAAGCGGCAGAGCCGGGCACTTCCTATAGCCTTGAAGACTTGGCCTTAGAAATGTTAATTCACTCTGATAATACCGCAACCAATCTGATTATTGAACGTCTAGGTGGCGTATCTGCGGTTCAAGCCAAGATTCAGTCCCTTGGCTATCAAGATACTCGTTTACAGCGCTTAATGATGGACCAGGTCGCGATTGCTGAAGGAAGGGAAAACTTCACCAGTGCGCGTGAAGTCGGCCAGCTCTTAGCCAAGCTATATCAACATAAGCTAGTAGGGCAAGAGCAAGATCGAATTTTCTTAGATTTTTTAGCCCAACAAACAGATCGTCAAGGGCTAGTTGCGTCACTTCCACAAGGCGTCACCAGCTATAATAAGACAGGAACCAACTCAGCACAGGGACTGCAACATGATGCAGCCATTGTACAGGTATCTAATCAATCAGCCTATGTTTTAGTGGTCTTACAAGAAGGTCCAGGACAAGGTGACTTACTCACAATACTCCAAGAAATTGGTCAACGCATCTATATGATTATGAAAGATTAAAATACAGCCGGTTTTTACCGGCTTTTTTCATGCTTAGAAATCTACTGAGCCAAATTCATTAAGGGATTGTATAAAATATATTAAAGTTAGAATTGAAAAGTTCTTAAAAAACATTTAAAATAGGAGTTAACAAACTAATAGAAATGAGGGATAAACATGGCATATTGCCCTAACTGCGGAAAAGCAGTAGAAGAGGGGGATGTATTCTGCCCCAATTGTGGGGAGAATTTGCAAGAAGATAATTTAGGAGAGGAGGACTTGCATCAGGTAGCAAGTATACCATTAGACTCGGAACCAGATTCAAGGTTTGAGCACTCAAGTCGGTATTCAAACTCTGATAACGCCAAGTGGCCATACATGCAAGGGCTGGTTGGTGCTGCCTTAACTTTAGTAGTTCTAGGTATTGGAGTAGTGATCTACTTATCTTTTGGACATGATTTGTTTGGGGGAAAAGGATCCTCAAATCAGACTAGCAGTAGCCAAGACACTGTTGTCCGTACGCAATCTGAGTCAGTAAGTGAGAGACACGATGGCTCTGAATCGATTGTAAGTGTCAGAGAAAGTAAAGTTGAGAGTTCTAGTCAGGTATCTCAGATTTCAAGTCAAGACTTGGCTAGCGCTAGTCTAGAGTACAAAAGTCAAAACAGCGTAAGCAAAGAGGTCGTTATTGAAAGCGAAAGCTCGTCCGAAACAAACGTAACTAATAACTTGGATGTCCAACAGGTCTCCAGCTTATTCAATAGTTATTTTGCTTCTGTTAGCGGACAACACAGTATGTATTTTCTGCCTCTGACGAACACATCAGGCCAACAATTAAACGTTGACCCAGTGGTAATTAATGATAAGCCAATTCGCTCGGCAAGTGTTATTAAACTCTTTGTTTTAGCGACTTTGTTAGAACAAGTGGATAAGGGCAAGATTACCCTAGAAGAAACCTATTCAGTGGCTAGTCAAGATGTAGTAGGAGGAACAGGGAACATTCAGTTCTATTCCCCAGGCACTCAATTGACCTATGCTGATTTGGCCCGTGAGATGATTATCAATAGTGACAATATGGCCATGAATGTCATTGTTAACCGCTTAGGAGGATTTGCGGTAGTCAATCAAACCATACAAAACTTAGGCTATAGCAAAAGTAGCCTTAATCGCAAAATGATGGACTTTGAAGCAGTTAACCGTGGGATTGATAATTATATTTCATCGTCTGAAGTTGGGGATTTACTCAAGCGAGTCTACCAAAAAACTTTAATTTCCCCTCAAGCTGATCAGAAATTTTTAGATATTTTAGCAGGACAAACGGATCGCACTAACTTAGAAGCACAATTACCTGCAGATGTTAAAACTTATAATAAAACTGGGCAGAATTCTAATCAGGGTGTACGGAACGATGCGTCACTTGTGGTTGGACCAAAAGGCGCTTATGTCTTGGTAGTCCTATCTCAAGATGGTAGTGAAGGTGCCCAAATTGCTGCCATGCAAAAATTTGGATTGTCAGTTTATCAATTCTACCAACCTTAATAATACATGGAATGATAATGGAGTGAAAATAATGAAACAATGTCAAAACTGTAATGCTGAACTCAAAGATCAAGTAAAATTCTGCCCTAAGTGTGGAACAGCGCAAGAAGCTGTAGAAAACCATGGTGATAGTAGTTTGACTACTAACTCTACCACAAGCTCTAGCACAAGCACTGAGGCAGTAACAACTGTGGCTCCGGTCCGAGAAGCTGCTAAAATAACTGCGACTGTAGATATGGATTTAGCCAAGGAACAAGCTAAGGAACAGGCAAAGGCTTATTGGGGCCATTTTTATCAGAATTTTACTCGCCCAGGTCATCAAGATCCTCGTAGTCCTGGATACTATGCTTGGTTTACTTTTGTTGGCGTTCTTATTTCTACTTACCTCTTTTTATGGAGTGTGGGTATTGGGATTACTGATCTCTTGATTCAACTAATGCGGGGTGATTTACCAAAGTTTGATCAAATAACGGTTCAACAAGCAGATCCTTTTGGTATGTATGGTAAAGAGTATGTCAGCCAAATACTTAATAACGCGATTCCACGTATAACCTTATATTTGGGAATTTTAATTATTGTCGCAGCCTTTAGCATTTATTTGGTTAAGCGTTTTGTGTTAGGCGTTGAACTCAGCTTTACTATGGCTCTAAATCGATTGGTTTCATATTATCCTGCTTATATTCTCATTATGCTTTTTTACACCTTGTTTGCTCGACTAATGCCTGCTTCCCTGGTGACGGCCGGCCCTGTATTGGGATTTCTCTACCTTTATTTTATGGGAGTGCCAGCTTTCGCTACTTGGCAAACAGAACCTAGTGCTAAAGTTCCGATGAAATGGCCTAATAAAATCTATTATGTGGCAATTACCTATGCTCTCATCCTAAAGACCATGGGCGTCCTCGTCTCGATTGTCCGCTAATGCTTAGAATTTCAAGTTTTTTCAAAAAAGGCTTGAGATTTATAAAGTGTTCGTGCTATAATACTTGAGTACTGTTGAGGTATCAGCAAGAAATGATTTGAGGAGGTTGTGACAATGCGTGTTAACATTAACTTAGAATGTACAGAATGCGGCGATCGTAATTACTTAACTACCAAAAACAAACGTAATAACCCAGATCGTTTAGAAGTAAAAAAATACTGCCCAAGATTGCGTAAAGTAACTTTACACCGTGAAGTGAAGAAGTAAGACGCGGCATAAGACACAAACCACAGCTCGTAGTACTGACTACGAGCTGTTTTCTTACTATTTGTCCAGAAACTATATTACGTTTAGATGACAAGCACAATCATAAGTTGAAAATACAGGAAAACGCTTGATATAATAGATTAGCATTAGTGAAAGGAGGGGAAATAAAGTGCAAAAGTTTAATAAATTAGGCCAAGCTATGCGGTCACCACGCTATTTCCCCTTGCTAGTCCTTCTTGTGATCCTGACTCTGTCCAGTCTGGTGGTTTTCTGGGTACAAACATCGAGTCAGGTGACCATTCAGAATGCTAGTGTCACGCTGAGACAATCACCGGATACCAACGCAAAGTCCATTAGCTCTATTGCCAAAGATCAAGTAGTCCATGTCATTAAGAAGGAAGAGAACTGGCTTAATGTTCGCTATCGTCAACGGGAAGGTTGGCTACCACAATGGCTATTAGACCAACCAAGTCTGTCATCTGACCAAGGCTTGACAGCACAAGTTAAGAAAACTACACCTTTCTACCAAAAGGCATCCACTTCGAGTGCCAAGATTCGGGATTTGACCGAAGGTTACCAATACGATGTGGTGAGTGAGTCAAAGGGCTGGACTGAACTGATTGTTAATAATCAACCGGGCTATGTGGCCACAGCTGACTTAACCCTTTCTACCAAGGAGCAAATTCAAGCTCAACAGGAGACGATTCGGCCTGAGGATATTGACATTACCAATGCCCAATATATTCAAGTTCGGTCAGAAGGTCAGGCCTTCCACAGTGAGCCAAATCTTGAGAGCACACCTTACTATAACCCAAGCTTTAATCAGCGTTTCAAATATCTGGGAACGGTTAATGGCGACGACGGTACAGAATTCTATCATGTAGAGGACCAAAATGGTCAACGTGGCTATGTAGAGTCTCGTATTGTAGCCTTTGAAGATGCCTCTAAAGACCATGTGGATGGTCCGATTGCACATTCCCTCAATGGGGCGGTTATCTTAATTGATGCGGGCCACGGTGGGAGCGACCCAGGGGCTATTAGCCAAGATCCATATGCTCAAGAGAAGGCCGTAACCTTAGCTGCTTCAAATGTCTTGAAGGCTAAATTAGAAGCTCAAGGTGCAGTTGTCATGATGACTCGTACGAGCGATACAGATGTCAGCCTTGAAGAGCGCGCACAGCTAGCCAACCAAGAGAAAGTGGATGCCTTTATTAGTATTCACTTTGATGAGGCAAGTAGTAACATCGCCTCGGGGATTACAACTTACTACTATCATTCTCAAGATGAGTCCTTAGCTAATTTAGTTAATACAGAGTTAGCTAAAATCCAACTCAATAATCAAGCCGTCGGCAATAATGGGGTTCACTTCGGTAATTATTATGTCTTAAGAGAAAATCATCAACCAAGTCTGCTCTTAGAATTAGGTTATATGAGTAATAAAGACGACTTGAAACTAATTCAAAATTCTGGTTACTATGATGCAGTTGCTGAAGGAATTGTTAAGGGCTTAGAAGAATATTTGGAATCTTCAGCTAGAGCACAATAGGCTTGACGTAGAAATTAAAACGCGGTAAAATACAGAGAAATAAGCAAAGAAATCGATGACGTAGACAAGTAGAGGTTTTACTTCAGAGAGTGTTCCCTAGGCTGCAAGGACACAAATTCAACCTTCAAGACACTACTGAGATGAATGAGTGAAAACTTGTTCCGCTGACCCCGTTACGGTCCAAAGGCATGTTGAAATCATGCGAAGAATAGGTGGTACCACGTTTTGACACGTCCTATAATCCTCAGGGGTTATAGGACGTGTTTGCTTTTATAGGGAACCATCTCCAAAATTACTAGGAGGATCTTATCATGGCACAAGTAAAAAGAATGAAGGGCACAGTCTATATTTTGCCAGCAGAAAGTCGAATCTGGCAGTATATAGAAGATTCAGCCCGAGCTGTTTTTGAAACCTACAATTTCCAAGAAATCCGGACTCCTTTATTTGAAGCCTATGAGCTATTTGCTCGCTCATCAGGGGATACTTCGGAGATTGTATCCAAGGAAATGTATGACTTTAAGGATAAGGGCGATCGCCATTGCGCTTTGCGTCCGGAAGGGACAGCAGGAGTGGTTCGGGCCTTTGTTGAGAACAAACTTTTTGGCCCCGAACATGCTAAACCATACAAAGTCTACTATATGGGGTCCATGTTCCGTTATGAACGTCCTCAAGCAGGCCGACAACGTCAATTTAATCAGATTGGGGTAGAAGTCTTCGGTTCGACCAATCCGGCGACAGATGCGGAAACCATCGCTCTGGCATGGGACTTCTTCCAGGAATTGGGCATTGAAGGTTTAACCCTCTATGTAAACTCCCTAGGGTCAGCCCAAGACCGAGCACGCTACCGTCAAGCCTTGGTTGACTACTTCACACCATTGGCTGACCAGTTAAGTGCAGACTCACAACGTCGCCTGAGTGACAATCCTATGCGGATTTTAGATTCTAAGGCACCGGAAGATAAGGCGGTAGTAGCCAATGCGCCAAAAATTCCAGACTTCCTCAGCCCAGAAAGTAAGGAACACTTCGAGACCGTAAAGGCCATGTTAGAGGCCCTAGAGATTCCATATCTTGTTGATCCATCAGTGGTTCGTGGTTTGGATTACTATCAAGATACAATTTTTGAAATTATGGTAGATGATCAAGCCATTGGTGCAAAATCTACCATCTGCGGTGGTGGCCGTTATGATGGTCTGGTAGAGGCTCTTGGCGGACCTGCTACACCTGGTTTTGGCTTCGGGATTGGGGTAGAACGTCTCTTGCTACTCCTTAAGCAACAGGAAGTGGAAGTGCCTGAAGCTGAACCTTTCGACGTTTACGTTATGGGCATAGGCCAGGCAAGCAATATCATGGCCTTGCGTATAGTTCAAGCAGCTCGTAAAGAAGGCTTGTTGGCAGAGCGGGATTACCTGGATCGCGGCCTCAAGGCACAATTCAAGCAAGCTGACAAGCTCAAAGCCCAAGTGATTTTGACAATCGGGGAAGACGAGTTAGCAGCCGGGACCGTACAAGCCAAGCATCCAGCTAGTGGCAAGCAAGTCACACTGCCACTTGATCAAGTATTAGAAGACTTTATGGGGACTTATCGCCAATTAACGGTGGATACCTCAGTCATTGATAAGTATTTTAAGGGGGAATTTTAATGTCTACAAAACGTTTGTACTGTGGGCAAGTCGGCCAAGAACAAGTTGGCCAAACAATCACACTTAAAGGTTGGGTACAAAAACGACGCGACCTAGGGGGCTTAATCTTTATTGACTTAAGAGACCGTGAAGGTTTCTGTCAGGTGGTGCTCAATGGCGACCACTTAGGGGAGGCCATGGCCGACGCTGAGCGTATTCGTAGTGAGTACGTCCTAGAAGTGACGGGGACCCTACAATACCGTGATGAGAAACAGCGCAACGCCAAAATTCCAACGGGTGATTTTGAATTGATGGCTGAGAAGTTGACTATTCTAGCCACTTCTAAGACACCACCTATCTACATAGACGATGAGGCTGAGATTCAAGATGATCTCCGTATGCGTCATCGCTTCTTAGACCTTCGTCGTCCGCGTATGCAAGCTAACTTACGCCTCCGTCATCAAGTCACTAGCGCCATCCGCCGTTATTTGGATGATTTAGGTTTTATCGATGTTGAGACACCGTATTTGACTAAGTCCACACCTGAAGGGGCGCGCGACTACTTGGTTGCAACCCGTGAAGCAGGTAAGTTCTTCGCCTTACCTCAATCACCGCAATTATTCAAGCAGTTGTTGATGGGGGCGGGCTTTGACCGTTACTATCAAATCGTGCGTTGCTTCCGTGATGAAGACTTGCGGGGTGACCGCCAACCAGAATTTACCCAGATTGACTTAGAAACTAGCTTCTTAAATCAAGCCGACATCCAAGCAATCGTGGAACAAATGCTAAAAGAAGTGGTCAAGGCTACCAGAGGTCTAGATATGACTGATGCCTTCCCAAGCATGACTTATGCCCATGCCATGGCTCATTATGGGGTTGATAAACCAGATATTCGTTTTGACATGACCTTGAAGGATTTAAGTGACTTTGCTGCCAACTGTCAGTTTTCTGTGTTTGCTAACACGGTCAAAGAGGGTGGCCAAGTTAAGGCAATTAACCTTAAGGGGCAAGCAGACGCATACACTCGCAAGACTGCAGATGCTTTAGTAGAAGTAGTCAAACCATATGGTGCTAAAGGCCTTGCTTGGTTGAAAGTAACCGAAGAAGGCTTGAACGGTCCAATTGCCAAGTTCTTTGCTGAACCAGCTGACACGCAAGCTATTCTAGACCTGACCCAAGGGGAACCTGGTGACATTCTCTTCTTCGTAGCGGATAAACCTCAAGTAGTTGCTGCTGCTTTGGGTGAGTTACGGGTTAACCTAGCCAAAGCTCATCAACTCTTCGACGAGGATGCCTTAGCCTTTGTCTGGATTACCGACTGGCCACTCTTCGAATATGACGAAGAAGCAGGGCGCTACTTCGCAGCCCACCATCCATTTACTTCGCCACAAAACCTTGATTTAGAAGCCCTTAAGGCCAATCCAGATCAAGCTCTGGCCCAGGCCTATGACATCGTGCTTAACGGCTATGAGATTGGTGGTGGCTCTATCCGGATTCACACCCGTGCCATGCAAGAGCAAATGTTTGACTTGCTTGGTTTCACACCAGAAGAGGCACAAAGTCAATTTGGCTTCCTCTTAGATGCCTTAGACTACGGTTTCCCGCCACATGGCGGTTTGGCACTCGGTCTAGACCGTTTAGTCATGCTCTTAGCCAAAGAGCCAAACATCCGGGAAGTCATTGCCTTTCCTAAGAATGGTCGTGGGGTGGATACCTTTATCCAAGCTCCTAGTCATGTAGCAAGCGCTCAACTACAAGAGTTACATCTCCAAGTAGAGGCAGAATAAGGATAAAAAATGCCCTGACAGAATTTTCTGTCAGGGCATTTTGCCTTAGCTTTCATGTTTGTGTAGGTCTAGCATCTTGAGGATAATAGCAGCTGATTCTTCAATGCTACGTTGGGAGACGTCTAGGGTTTTGCAGCCAATGCGTTCATAAACTTCTTGGGCGAAGTCAAATTCTTCCTGAATGCGATCGAAGGATGCGTACTTAGTTGGACTGGTGATGCCATATTCCCGCATACGGGCATCCCGGTGTTGGTTAATAACTTCTACACGGTTAGTCAGTCCGACAATCTTGCTAGGGTCTAACTTGAAGAGGATTTCGGGTAATTCGTTTTCTGGAATCAGTGGCAGGTTAGCTGCCTTGTAACCTAACATGGCCAGATACATGGAGAGGGGCGTTTTACCTGTACGAGAAACCCCTAGCAGAATAATATCGGCTTCTTCAAAACCTTTAGGGTCCTTACCATCGTCAAAAGACATACAGTATTCCATGGCCCGGATCTTGTCGAAGTAGCGGTCAGATAGCTCGTGTTGGGCACCAATAATCTTGCTAGGCTTCATGTTGATTCGGTAGCCAATCTCGTCCACAATGGGTTGAATGAGGTTATAGTAGGTCAACTGGTGCTTGTTGAAAAAGCGTTCAGCATAGGCTGCCATCTCGTTATCAATCATGGTCATAAAGATTAAACCATCATGGGCAGCTGCATCTTCTAGGGCAATATCCAAATCGTTTATATTTGAAATAAAGTTGTATTTGTGACATACTTTATGTGCTGACGGATATTGAACAAGGGATGACTGCGCAACCTTTTGAGCAGTTTCTCCAATCGCATCCGAAATAATAAAGTAGTGTAAAGTTGGACGTGTGTCTTCCATGGTGAGTCGCCTCCAATTCTTAATCACTTACATCATAGCATATTTGAAGGGGGCTTGTATATGGTTGATCATCACCATCATGATTGCCATGGGCATCATCACTGTCAGTCGCATGACCATCAAGAGACTGAAGACATGTCAGTTGATGAAATTGTACAACGTGGCATGGCACAGTTAAAAGCAGCTGGCTATAAAATGACCAAGAAGCGTCAGGAGATTCTGCGTTTATTTGCGGGAAATCAACGCTATCTAAGCGCCAAGTATATTCATCAACAATTAGCCAAAGACTATCCAACCATGAGTTATAATACGACTTATCGCAATATTTATGATTTTGTAGACGAAGGCCTTTTAGAAGCAACAGAGTACAATGGTGAGCAAATGTTCCGGATTAATTGTTGGAATTGTGATCATGGGCACCACCATCATCATTTTATCTGCACAGTGTGTGGCCGGACCATCCCATTGGATGCTTGCCCTATGGATCAGGTCAAGACAGACTTGTCCCAAGTAGAAATCGAATGGCATCGTTTTGATGTTTTTGGTAAGTGTGCACAATGTAAAGGTAAATCATGAAAATTATGGTAATAAAACCTTAAAAAATGAAAAAAGCCTATTGAAAAATAGGTAAGAAGTAGGCTATAATAGACAAGGAATCTTATTTAGATGCTTTATCTAGGAAAGGTTACTAAAAGCTCGGAGGGAGGGAAACCCATGTCTAAAACAGTCGTTCGTGAAAACGAATCTCTAGATGACGCTCTTCGTCGCTTTAAGCGTAACGTTTCTAAAACAGGTACTTTAAGAGAGGCACGTAAACGTGAGTTTTACGAAAAACCATCTGTACGTCGTAAGAAGAAATCAGAAGCAGCTCGTAAACGTAAGTTTTAATAACATTACGCTAGCTTATAAATAGCGATACATAGCGATTTAAAACACCCAATGGCTAAAGTCATTGGGTGTTTTACTTTACTTGCAAATTTAGCCTGAAAAGGGGATAATAAAAACATCATTAGGACAAGGTGGGATGACCATGAATCAACGTGTAGCTGATTTTTGCCAACGGTATTTTACAGACCGTCGTGGTAGTAACTGTAAGAAATGGGACTTAAGTCAAGAACTTTTCGGAGCACCAGATTTACTGGGGATGTGGATTGCCGATATGGAATTTAAGGTGCCTGAGGCAGTCCAAAAGGTTTTACATGAGCGGGTAGACCATGGTGTCTTTGGTTATTCCTATCCTTGCCCTGAATACTATCAAGCCTATATCAAGTGGCAGCAAGAAAGAGCTGGCGTACAGATTGAGTCTGACTGGGTTCGTTTTTCACCTGGGGTGGTCAGTAGCTTCTATTGGCTGGTTCAAATCTTGACCAAGCCGGGCGAAGGCGTCATGATTATGACGCCTGTTTATCCACCTTTCCATGGTGCCGCCAAAGACACGGGCCGTAAGTTAGTGGATTATCAGTTGCAATTGCGCAATAACCGCTATGAAATTGACTTCGATGCCTTGGAGAAGCAAATTGTAGCGGAAGAGGTCAAGTTACTCATTCACTGCTCTCCACATAACCCAACAGGTCGTCTCTGGAGCCTAGAAGAGTTGGAACGACTCCTAGCCATTTGCCGTCGTCATCAAGTCTATCTGATTTCTGACGAAATCCATCAAGACTTTGTGTCTGCAGGTAATCACTTTGTTTCTGCCTTAGTTGACCGCTTAAGTGCCTATCGTGATATCATCGTTGTTTTAAACTCACCATCTAAGACCTTTAATTTAGCAGGCTTGCTTAATTCTCACGTGGTCATTCCAGATGGAAAATTGCGTCAAGCATATGACCGAGGCGTGGCCCCTTATCAGCAAGCCAGCCACTCCCTGATGGGATTATTAGCTACACAAGCTGCCTATGAATCAGGTAGCCAGTGGTTGGATGGTCTTAATGCAACAGTGGATTA
>ERZ773254.1263-NODE-1263-length-11673-cov-8.059563_pt1 | contig 11673 bp, 10 predicted proteins | sample MGYA00580516_ERZ773254 | MGnify/ENA primary metagenome ERZ773254 (study PRJEB29015, sample SAMEA2738158) | human oral metagenome | biome: human oral; feature: human-associated habitat; material: saliva | place: China | collected 2192 ...
AGGTGTCCTCTGCAACCATGCGTTGCAGGCCCCTCAGCTGACCTTCGATTCTGCGCAGTCGCTTGAGGTAGTGCTCGGTTTCTTCGGTGTATCCGTGAGCCATGGTTTCCTCCTTGTGCTTCGAAATATACCCCCGGGGGGTATGTGCGTCAAGAGAGGAAAATGTCTGTCCCCCCACTCCGAAACGGTGCCGGAGTGGGGGGACAGCGTGGTTATTGGGCGCCGAGGCCGCTGGCGCCTCGTGCGCGCAATCAGTTATGCGCGCCGACGCGTCGTAGCAACGGTGGCCACACCTGCGAGGGCGAGCAGGCCGCCCAGCGGAAGGACGAAGTCAGCTGCGCCCGTACGTGCCAGAGGGCTCTTCGGGTTCTCAGAGGGAGCCGCGGCGGGGATCGACGGAGAAGAAGTTGCACCCGGAGTGGGCGAAGACGTCTGCTTGACGGTCGGGGCCCACTTCGTGTTGTAGGTGACGCCACCGCAGGCGGACTGGGTGCGAGTCATGCCCGCGTTTGCCTTCCAATCCCACTGGATATCAGCGGTGTCGACAACAGTCTTTGCCGGGCGAGGCAAGTCAGTGACGGGAGCAGATCCGATCGCACCTTCTTGTGTGTATTCCATTGCGGTGATCTCCGCGGGAAGCGCATGTGCCGCATCATCGGAGGAGTAGGTGACCGTGAGTGAGGGTTGCTGCTTGAGCTCGATGGTGACAGGGGCACCCACACCGTTGGTGAAGTTCACGGGGCGCATGCCAGCGAGGAAAGGAACGCCGGCAAGGGCGGGAATATCCAAGCTACCGGTGACGCTGGGAGAGGTTGCCTGAATCGATGAGCTTGCCGAGGCATTCATACGCGCTTGAGAAACTGTCAGGCTTCCTTCGAGGCTCGGGAAGTAGACCTTGTTGGGGCGCATGGAAGCATCTTCCAAGGCGCCGGCAGTGGTTCCATCGACCCAATTTCCGCTGGCATCTTGGTGCATGAGGCGGTAGGTCGCAGAGAAGGTTCCGTTGACGACCGAAACGCTCTGGACGCGCATGGCCTTTGAGAAAGCCTCGCCAGTTGCGGCATTGGCCTTCTCGAACTGCTTCTGTACTGCCTCGACCGTGTAAGCGGAAGTATCGATATCGACGTCATTCGTATCAACAGTCATGCTGGTCGTCCACTCACCAGTGATGACCAAACGATTGAAAGCAGCGGCATTCGTGAGGCGGCCATAGGTAGCCATGTCTTCGTAATTCGTCCACACATTGGTCATATCGAGAATGCCCTGGAAGCCAATAGCGTAGCTGTCCTTGGGAGAAGCTCCACGGCAGACAAGGGCGGCAGGCTGTGCGGGATCAACATCGGCGGGCAGAGTCACGATGTCGCTTCCGGGAGTGTAGACCTCCCCCGAGACAGAAATCGGGATGTCAGTTGACGCCTGTGAGCTGTGGAAACTGCCGCCGCCGACAAGAATTGCACCGGCGAGTACGGGAACGCTGCACAGTGCGAATACGCGGTATGACGAACGCTTCATGGAGGTCTTCTTTCTACGGGCTGCCAAATTTCGCGGAAAAGCGCGAGACATTCTGGAAAATTCTAACAGTGGATATGACTATGAATCCAGTAGCATGACCTCAAACTGTCCCCACCTGCACCCATGCGGGTTTAGGCTATCGTGAAGGGAAGGAGGGACTCATGAAAACGCGACGCTATCGCAACTACTACGCACGCAGGCGCGCTCCGCACTCTCTCTCCTCCTTCTACCTGCGCGCGAAGCTGATCCCACTTGCCCCCAAGCTCCTTTCAGCGCTCGCAGTTGGTGCGGCCTCGGCAATGGGATTTCTTCCCACGGATATTCGCAGCCGTTTGCGCATGCAATCTGACCGCCTCGGCGAAGAAGTCTCGGAGCAATCTCAGTCGATCTTCTTCCGCGAACCCGGACTCGATGTTCTTTTCGTACGTATGCTCGCCTCAATCGCCGGAACAGCCGGCGCCATCGTTCACGCGGCAGCCGCATTCGATGCGATAGTGGGATGGGATCGAAGCGGGAAGCTCCAGCGCCTCGCTCAAGTCACACCACGCAATGGCTATGAGGCGCTGATGGCAGGGATGCTCATAGCGGGAACATCCCTGGGACAAATGACGGGTGGAGCCGCGCACGCGGACAAGTACTTTGACTCCGAGATGGGGTCGGACATCATCGAATATCCCGGACACCCCAAATCTTCGGTCCATCGCCTGTGGGCTCCGCACTCCCTTCAGGATATGGCTGCGGACATTGATGACCTGTACTGGGCGGGAACGTACGGGCAATCAATCAAAATCACCAGGGTCGGCGAAGGTGAGCAACGGCGCTGGTTGGTGTCGATTCCGGGAACGAACCACTTTGATACGCCATCGACCCCTAACCCCGCGGATATGGAAACCAATATCCGCGAAGCTTTGGGACTGAGTTCATCCATGCGAATGGGCATTATTCGCGCTCTTCACCAAGCAATGAGTGAAGACGGCATCGATCCATCCGACTACGCAAACGAGCCCATCATCATCGTTGCCCACTCGCAGGGTGGCCTCATTGCAGTCAATCTGGGAAGTTTGCCCCCAGAGGATGTCGGGGTCAAGGTCCAGGGGATTTTGGGGCTTGGCTCGCCGGGGCACCGGGCATGTCTGCGTTCCGATGTCGTCATGGTGGATGTCGCACACGATCAAGATGTTGTCCCATCGACTGATGGAGCTGGCGCACGTATCCGCGATCAGCGGGTCATGGTTGGACGAAACCTGACTCAGCCGCGGATACAACCCCTGTACTATGCACACTCCTCGTCGACCTACACCGAGACGGTTGGCCGCTTGGAACGCAGGTCAGAGGTGACGCGATGGGACCGCGTGGGACAAGCGATCCGCGCACTGCAAGAAATGCTGCCCCGTGATGGCGAACCCACGCGCGTTCGTCTCTATGACATTTGGCAAGAACTCGATGACCCGCACGGAAGTGTCTGGGCCAGGGTGAATGTCCTTGACACCGCTCAATCGCAGGACACCGCAGCTGATGGTGACCAGAATTCTCACGGGGGGAACTGATGGCGCAGAATCGTTCAATTGCGCGAATCCTTGGGATTGTCCAGCAAGGGGCAGAGCAGATTTCACTTCCTCGTATATCCAACCGACTCGGCCTTGCCGCCTTGGGTGTGGCAAGCCTCGGGGTGGGGGCGGCACTCACGCGTTTGCGTCCGACGGATCGAAGCGGGCGATCCGAACGCTTTCAAGCCTTGATTGAAGATGCGCTTGAACAAAGCGCGCAGCCGTGGGAGTGCACAAGCTGCCGGGTTCAGGTCAACGAAGGTTTTGGGAAACCGACCATGGTGAGCTTTTCGATCAACATGGAAGAAAAGCAGCCAATAGATGATGATCGCGTCGACTTTGCCCGAAAGCTTCTTGAGGCTGTGGTGCGCGCCGTGTGGAAGAATCCCGAAATTGCACCAATCGGCATCCAAGGACGCATGAACGTCAATGGCGAAGACACAGTTGATATGCGGGACCTCGGCTACTCTGCGCTCCAGGTACGCCCCGAAGAACTCTTCGAACGACTCGGAGCCCCGGCTATCGACCGAGGATGGACACCCGCCTAAGCAAGCGGGTGGGCGCTTCACTCAGCGCTGATCCACTCAACCATGTCTGGGGCATACCCGGTATAACTCGCGGGAGTGAGCTCCATCAGTCGGTCTTTCGCGTCCTGAGGAAGATCCAGCGATGAAACGAAATCGCGCAGGCGAGTGGCGTCGATATCGTGTCCGCGAGTGAGTTCCTTCATGCGCTCATAAGGGTTGTCCATCCCCTGGCGTCCCTCAAGGGAAGCAAGACGCATCACCTGTTGAATGGCCTCGGAAATGACTTCCCAATGCTCATCGAGCTCGGCGGACATGATCTGGGCGTTCAACTCAATGCCCTCAAGGCCGCGGGTCAAATTATCGATTGCGACAAGAGAGTGGCCAAGGGCAACGCCGATATTACGCTGGGTTGACGAATCCGTGAGATCACGCTGAAGTCGCGAGGTCACCAGGGTCGCCGCAAGCGTTTCAAGAAGAGACGAGGCGATCTCAAAGTTAGCCTCAGCATTCTCGAAGCGAATCGGATTGACCTTGTGAGGCATCGTCGAAGAACCCGTGGACCCCTGAGCACCCAACTTTTGGTGGAAGCAGCCCATGGAGATGTAGGTCCAGCAATCCGTTGCAAGGTTGTGGGCGATGCGGCCAAAGCGCGAAATATCGCTGTAGAGCTCGCTTTGCCAGTCATGGGACTCAATCTGAGTTGTCAGCGGATTCCACGACAGCCCGAGGCGCTCAACAAAGTCCTTCGTGAGGAGCGGCCAGGGGACAGTGGGCAAAGCAACACGGTGCGCTGCCCAGGTGCCCGTCGCGCCGTTCATCTTCCCCAGGTACTCAGTGTCTTCGATGCGTGAAATTTGGCGGGAAAGTCGGTAGACGAAGACAGCCAATTCCTTGCCGATTGTGACCGGAGTTGCCGGCTGACCGTGCGTTCGCGCGAGCATGGGGATATCAGCGCCGGCCTCGGCAAGCTCAAGCAAGCGCGCCTGAAGTCCACGTGCGCGCGGCAACCAGACCTGGCGGATTGCGGCTTGAATGTTAAGCGCGTGTGCAAGGTTATTGATGTCTTCGGAAGTTGCGAAGATGTGAACCAGAGGACGGAGCTGAGGAAGGACCGTATCCGGACCAAGGAGGGAGCGGGCCTCCTCAAGTCGATTGTCGATGTAGTACTCAACTGCCTTGACATCGTGGCGCGTTTCGGCTTCGATGTGGGCGAGTTCGGCAATGGAATCAGCGTTGAATTCCCGCGGAAGTGCGCGCAAATAGTCAACTTCAGCGTCAGAGAGCAAAGGCGCGTGGGCAATGACTCCGCGGCGAAGTAGCTCAATCATCCATTCGATCTCAACGTAGATGCGGGTGCGGTTGAGCGCGGCCTCGGACAGGTACTGGGTCAGTTCCTGAGTGTGCAGGCGATAGCGGCCATCGAGGGGCGATAAAGCTTGGCCTGCTGCCGCCAAGTCTGCATATCCGGTCTCGGGTGAAAACATGGATTCCTGCTGCGATGTCATGTCTTAATCATCTCAGACCTGCGGCATCGCGCCACGCGGGCACTCGCGTCAGAGGGAAGGTCTATCCACAGGGATGCAATGCCATCGGCGTTTTCCACAGATTTTTGGTGCGCTCTGTGGGGGTGGGTCGACATTTTTAGGCTGAGCTCATGTGGTTCATTACGGTGTGCCAGTCACTGAAGGTGATTGAAGACAATTGCGTGGCAATCAGCGAAGAACTGCGTGCTCATTCTTTTGATTCGTGGACGGGTCAGGGAAGTGAAGGGGCGCGCGCAGAAATTGAGCAGATCCGCAATGACTGTCGGATGTGGGCGGCGCTGGCAATCGAAGTGCGCGACCTAGCCGAAATTGAGAGCGCGACGTTGGGAGGTCAGACATGAGTGGGCAGTGCGTGTCATGGATGGTGGTTTCTTCGGATACAACGCGCATTGATACCGAGGCACTTGTCGGCGACGTTCTATTCCTGCGAAGGATTCGCGAGGCCGTTGATAGTCAGCTTGGCGCGGCGCATTCGCTCAATCAGGAGTTGTGTGCACATCAGTGTGGGGGTGTTTTGCAACGTTTGTGTGCCCTCGGTGCACAACTGAGCGAGCAGATTGGTAGTTGTGCGGACAGGCTTGCTTACGTTGCGTCCATCCATGCCGCTGCCGAGGCCGATGCTGCTTCTTATCAGAAGACCGTGCGCAGGCTGGGTGGCAGTATGGGCGAGCTTTCGTGGGCGGGAGGATTGACAGCATCGCGGAAGATCGCAGGCGTGGGGAAATACGTCAATCCTTATGCCCCTTTCCTCTTTGCACCGCTTGGCATCTTTCATGGGATAGCAACTATCAGCGCCCACGGTCTGTCCTTTGTTCGCCAGCCATCAGATGCGTCTTTGGGGTTACGTACACAAATGGATGTTGCTGAACTATCGCGACTGGTCAATGGGACTTCAACGCGGTCGGACGTCGAAGTTACTCGAGATGCTGCTGCACAGATGTCAACGCTGTATGCGGCAATGGGATGGTTGATGTTTGGTCGGCACTCGGGGCTGAGGATTTCAGCGCAGAGCCTTCCCGATGGCGCGCCGTCTGGGGCGACAACCCAAGTACTCTCGGGAGTCGCGCAGGGAGGGCGCCCCACGGAATATTGCGGATCTTTTGGTGCGCTCATTTATGCGGTTAATGCTGTGACGGCTTATCCACCGCATTCTTCCTCTCCCCAGTCGCAAGTCTTGCGCACGCAGACGGATCCTAGGAAGGAAGGGGTCGAAACCCCGCTGAAGGCCTCGGAGGCATTGGAACGTATCGGACAGCTTCGCTCCAGTGCAGACGAGGGGCAAATTGAAATTCTTCAGCACGTGACGGTGGACGCCGATGGGACTGAACACCGCGCGTGGTCGGTCATGATCAGAGGGACGCAAAAGTGGGGGCCAGGCGAAGACAATCCCCAAGATATGCTGACGAATCTTCAAGCAGTTGGGCAATCCAATTCCGACCAGCTCAGGGCAGTGAAAACTACTATGGATATGGCGGGGATCAAGGCTGATGAGCCCGTTGAATTTGTGGGCCACTCTCAAGGTGGGATTATTGCTGCACAGTTGGCCGCAGATCCGCAGGTGCGCTCGCGCTACCGCGTTGCCTCGGTGCTGACCGCAGGGTCACCGGTCGCGGGATTCCATCCCGACTCAAGTGTTCCCATGCTCAATATGGAAAACACGCGTGATATTGTCCCCGCGCTTGACGGCGGAGCGAATGCGAATCGCGGCCACGCATTGACCTTGCATTTTGATAGTGAGCACTTAGAAAGAAAACAAGGGCAGGACAATCCCATTGCCGCTCACGATATTGCGACCTACACCGAAGCAATTCGAGAGTGCGAATCGGCGGACGCGGGCCGCTATCGCAATATCGAGGACGTGCATCGATGGGAAGAAGAAAGAAGAACTCGGCTGGGTATCACAGAGGCGACGCGCACGCGTTCCTACATTTTTGATACCCGCCGAGTTTCTTAAGAAGTGGCTCAAGGCCAGACGGCGCCGGTGAGTTACTTCTTCTTAGCGCCCGTGAGTCCTCCAAAAAGCGAGGAGACAACAGCGGTGATGATGGCACCGATGACGGCCGCGCCAAGGCCAGACACAGAGAAGGGCAGGCCCATGGAGTCTGCAATCGATCCCGCCACCAGGAAGCCAATGCCATTGGTGATCAGTGCGAAAAGGCCGAAGGTGAGGATGTAGAGCGGGAAGGCAAGAATCTGAATGAGAGGCCGCACAATGGAGTTCACGACGGTGAATACCAGTGCAATCAACCCCAAGATGACGACGGTTTCCGTTAGGGACGTGCCGCGCGCAATGGTAATTCCCGGGACAAGAGCAGCTGAGACCCATAGGCCCAGCGCCGTTCCAATGAGACGCAGAATAAAGTTCATACGCCCCATTATCACCGATCGGGTAATAGTCGACTAGGCGACGATTGCCAGGACCGCCGAAAAGAGACAGGCACAGGAGACGTATTCCCCAAGTCCGATGATCAGGGGAGGGATCTTGAGGTGCTTGATCTTACGCAGTGCGGGGATAAGGATCGCGCGCAGGGCGATCACGACGAAAGCCAGAAGTACTCCGCCGGGAAGAACATGCATGAGCACTCCGATCAGGCATGCGACCACAAGTGCCAAGTGCCAGGCAACGGAGACGATATAAACCGATAGCTTATTTGCCCCGCGGATGAGGGAGCGGACGTAGACGATAGACCCCAGCATGTAGGCGGCGACGGCTACCGCTGCGCACCACAGTTTATGCTGCGAATAGCTCTCTGAGGTAATCCAGATCGACAGGGGGAGAGTGCACGAACTCGCAAGAACGCTCGACACATGGGAGGCAATGGAGCGGCGGCGCTTGCGGAAGGCCTCGTAAGTCGCAACTGCACAAAAAAGGGTGATGGGAATGATGATCCGTGCGATGGCATGCGGGCGCATGACAATAATCGGAACCCCGCACACGACAGCTATGCTCGCCCAGGTGAGGAAAGCCGGAAGGTAGGTGCGGCGGCGCTTGGGAGAGGCTGACCAGTACAGGCTCAGAGCATGGAAGCTGCAATAGGCGGCGGTCCAGGCTGCAAGGAGTAGGAATTGAATGGGCTGGGGATGGACAGTGCATATTCCGACAGCGATCGGAAGAACGGTCATGACCCAGGCGCCGTGTTCGTTTGAGAGCCAGCCGCGCCGGACCAAGCTTCGCATCTTCGAGCCACGTTGATTCATGGGCAACAGTGTAGTGGGCCTATTCACTTAGGGAAACCTAAGAAATGCGCGGAAAATGTGCCCGCGCTCACCGATATCCCATGCTCTGAGATGAAATTTTCGCGAACTGAATTCTCGGCGCAATGTTATAGGTATGTCAACAAACGATACACGCGAAGAAACCGTCCCATCCTCGGTTGCCGCTAAGCCCGAGCTTTCTCAAGAAGATCGTTCTGCCCGCATTGCGGTTACCGTATTTCCGCTCATCATTATCGCGGCATTCGCCCTGGGTCTGATTTTCCCGACCCATGCAGCAAAGCTCGCCTCGGGTGTGAACATCGGCCTGGGCATCATCATGTTCGGCATGGGCTTGACCCTGACCCTTCCCGACTTTGCCCTTGTCGTGAAGCGCCCCCTGCCCGTCATCGTCGGTGTTATCGCGCAGTATGTGATCATGCCTGGAGTCGCCTTCCTTCTGGCCAAGCTGCTCCACCTCGATCCGGCAATTGCAGCCGGCGTCATCCTGGTCGGTTGCGCCCCGGGTGGCACCGCCTCGAATGTCATCTCTTACTTGGCTAAGGGTGACGTTGCACTCTCGGTGACCATGACATCGATTTCCACTCTTCTGGCACCCTTCATGACCCCCCTACTCACCAAGTGGCTGGCCGGTCAGTACATGCCCGTTGATGCAAAGAGCATGGCGCTCGCAATCGTTCAGATCGTTCTGATCCCCGTCGTCGCAGGCATCGTCGTCCGTATGCTTGCCGGTCGCTACGTTGAAAAGATCCTTCCGGCTCTTCCTTGGATCTCGGTCCTTGGCATCTCCTACGTGCTGGCAGCAGTCGTTGGTAAGTCCGCCGACAAGATCATGGAATCCGCGCTCATTGTCTTCGTCGTAGTCATCCTCCACAACCTGCTCGGTTACTTCTTCGGATACTTCGCAGGCCGTATCTCGGGCGGCGATTACCGTGCAGCCCGTACGACCGCAATCGAAGTTGGTATGCAGAACTCGGGTCTGGCAGCCGGCTTGGCAACGAAGTACTTCAGCCCCGAGGCCGCGCTTCCCGGCGCAGTCTTCTCGGTTTGGCACAACCTTTCCGGTGCACTCTTGGCCATGTTCTTCCGCCGTTTCGGCAAGCAGGGCTGACCTAGATCTCACCAATAATCCCGCTCTTTGCGGGCACGAAAAAGTGGGCGACGCGCGCGAAATGCTGCGTCGCCCACTTTCATTGTCTGCGTTTACTTCCGGTTTCCCGGACGAGGCGAACGTGCCCCTTCCGTCGTGGTCCCAGCTGTCACCTGCGGGGCAAGCGGGCGTCCAGCTGCGGTCTCAGCGCGCAAGTGAGCGACGACGGCCTCGAGACTGCCAGAGCCATCGGCGACCGCTTTCTGACGCTGGTAACCCACGCCGACACTGCGTAGCGTGTGGATGAAGTCGAGCTCTTCTTGGCACTGAAGATCGTCAGCGATGGGCTCCAGTTCGCGCACGGTCTCATCAAGAAGATCGTCAATATGCCGTTCGTTGCCGTGGATGTCTTCGATGAGGACGGCATCCATTCCATATCGCGCCGCGCGCCACTTGTTTTCCGCGAGGAACCACGGCGATGTCCTCGGCAGTTCTTCGCCGCGGTCCAGGATGCGTGAGCCATATTCGACGAGGCAGTGGATCAGTGCAGTGATCGCGCCAATTTCGGCGACATTGGAGGCAGAGTCGCATACGCGAACCTCGAGGGTCCCAAGCCTGGGCGAGGGGCGAATATCCCAGCGGATCTCATCGAACTTTGAGATGATTCCGGTCTTCTTCATGTCCTGGGTATAGCCCTCAAGCTCTTCCCACCTGGTGAAGAGCTGCGGAACTCCAGCGGTAGGCAGCTGCTGGAAGACCATCGCGCGGTTGTCGCAGTACCCCGTGTCCGTGCTTGCCCAGTAGGGCGACGAGGCCGAGAGTGCTTGGAGCCTGCCAAGGTGGGTTGCGAGGAACCCAAGCAGTGGAAGAACCTTTGAGCGGTCCTCGATCCCAACGTGGACGTGGGTGCCGAAGAGCAGCATTTGGCGACCCCAAAACTGCGTGCGATTCACGAGTTCTGCATAGCGCTCAGAGTCGGAAACACGCTGATGGGCGGGATTTGCAAAGGGATGCGAACCTGCGCCGGTCAGGTCCACGCGAAGCGCAGACGTCACGGGGCGTAAGAGATCGAGTCCCTCATTGAGATCTGCAATCGCGTCCCTCACTCGGGTTTGTTTGCGCGAGACCAACTCGATCGTGTTTCGCAGCATCTCACCGTGGATGAGAGTGTCGTCGGGATAGCGGGCCGAAATCTCACTGAGGATGGCTCCCGCACACTGGCGTAGATCTTCTGAATCGACATCGATCAGCTGGAGTTCCCATTCCACGCCCAAAGTTGAACGCTCGGACTGAGCAAAAGAAATGGCCATAGCTCCCCCTCGTCAGGCTCGCTTGTAACGGTGGATAAACGATGCCAAAAGGTCGTGGGCGGGTTGTGTATCTGCCGCATCGCAGCGCGCGATAACGGCAGGCTTTTCTTCCGCAGGATAGTAGGTGTCCCCGTAGGTATCAATGCGAAGATGCATGCCTTCACGCGTAATTTCAGGATGGAATTGAGTGCCGTAGATATTGTGGCCCCAACGCAAGATCTGAACGTGGCAACGTGAGCCCGTTGCCAAGAGCTCGGCGCCGGTGGGAATGGCGCCGATGGCATCCGCATGCCCGGTATATGCGTAGAAGCTTGGGGGAAGAGCCCCGGTGAGCGGATCTACGCGCCCGGCCTCGGTCAAAGTGATCTCAGGAGCTTGGAGATCTTCGGAGAACCCCTGAACAAGGGGAGCCCCGGAAGCTCGTGCAAGGGATTGGATGCCGAAGCAAATTCCAAAGGTCGGGAAATCACGCTTGAGGAGGACGGCGGCAAGAGCATCAATTCGTTCTTCTACGCGCAGGTGTTCGTCAGTCTTCTTCTCGTGCGGGTGCTCGAATCCGAAGGGAGAACCCGTGATGATTACGCCCGAGTACTGCTCAAGGTCAATGTCGCTCACCGGGTGAGGTGATGCCTCATCGACAAGGGGAAGAGCGTGAAGATCATGGTCGTCAAGACTGCCGATAGCCTTCATCGAGGCCAGTTCATCGCGCGCAAGAATGCCATCTGGACGGCAGACGGCCACCAGGAAGGGGCGGTGAGCTGGTTGAGAAGCGTTCATAGCGCCACGCTATCAGGGCAAGTGCTCGGCGTGCGCGGACAACGAAGAAGTTGGGACTGTGTAAACGGGTAAGAAAAAACCCGCAGCATCAAAAGATACTGCGGGAATCACGTCGGGGTGGCGGGATTTGAACCCACGGCCTCTTCGTCCCGA
>ERZ773254.1267-NODE-1267-length-11640-cov-40.235304_pt1 | contig 11640 bp, 9 predicted proteins | sample MGYA00580516_ERZ773254 | MGnify/ENA primary metagenome ERZ773254 (study PRJEB29015, sample SAMEA2738158) | human oral metagenome | biome: human oral; feature: human-associated habitat; material: saliva | place: China | collected 2192 ...
CTGCTACCTTTGAACAAGGTTATAAGGATATTAGTACTTACCAACAATTCAGTGGCGTACGTATGAATAAAATGTCCTTAAACTTCGGTGGTGACTCTGAATTAACCGCATCAATCGATGTAATGGGATGTAAGGAAACAATGGCGGCAGTACCATTTGATACAGCGCCTAAATCCATTGTGTTTACTCCCTTCGAAAACCTTGAAGCCACCATAAAAGAAGGTGGTGTAACTGTAGCTAATGTATTGTCTATGAGCCTTGATATCGATTTTGGCCTAGATGGTGACTCTTATGCTATCGGTGGTAAAGGCTTCCGTACATACATTGATACAGGTATTATCGGTGTATCCGGTACTATTAAAGCATTCTTCCAAAACATGGACCTTTTGAATAAAGCTGTAAATGGCACTGAGTCCAGTCTTGAATTAGCGCTTACTAAAGGTACTAACTCTTTGACTATCAAATTACCTGAATTGATTTACGAACGTAACTCTCCTGGTATCGATGGTCCTAAAGGCGTAAATATCGAACTTCCATTCAAAGCATATTATGGCGATGACGCTAGTCAATCTGCAGTAGTATTTGAATTGGTTAACAGCCAAGTATCTTACTAATCCAACTCATTTAGGAGGTAACTATGAATATTCAAGGTAAAGAATTAAAACCAAGAGCCCTTACATGGACTGAACGTGATGCATTAATCAAAGCCGGTCTAGACTTCGTGTATTGTCCAGTAGATGTTGATGATCAAGTCGCATCTATTGTACGTAGTCGTGATATTATGCGTTTCATCTTAACAGATGTGTATAAGCTCACAGATGAGGAACTCAATACAGTAAGCGATAAGGAAGCAATGGACTTCGCAGGTAAAGTCATTACATTAACTTATCAGTTACAAGAAGAAACAGAAAAAAACTAGAAGAGGCGTGGAGGTGGATGTCCTCGGATAAGCCGAAGTACTGCAAGGGATGTAAGGAATTACAGACCGCTACCAAGCAGTCCTTCGACTGCTCCGAGTGTGACTTTAACCCACCACGCCTATTATTTGGTTCAAAACTGGCTATGAAACTGTATAACCTATCACGCAGTCAAAGGAATTACCACTCTGGCGGACTAGCTGGGTTTGATTATCCGGCTATACGTACAGTGGCCGAGATAAATAACATTAATCTAAATCCGATGTTATTTAGTCTAATGTGGATATTGGAGGGATTAGAAATGGAGGCGATGAATAAGGATGTCGAATAATGTAGTAGATATCATAGTGCAACTGACCGATAAGAATGCTCAAGCCGGTTTAGAGAAAATCGCCGCTACCTCTAAGGGAACAGTTGCAGAGCTCTCAAAATTAAAGAATGAAATGTTTGCCATCGGTGCGGGTGCCGGTATTGCCGGTCTAGGTTCTAAACTCGCAAAAGAGGCACTAGCTTGGAACTTATCAGTAAAGAAGATGCAATCCTTAACAGGTGCCACTGCTGAGCAAGCAAGTACATTCCTCTCCGTTGCAAACTATATGGGTGTAGCTACTGACGTTAGTACTGTAGCGTTCGCTAAATTTGCGAAGGCTGTATCTAACGCGCAGGATAAAATGCAAGTCGCATCCGCAGAAGGTAAACTAGCTACTGATATGTTCAGTAGACTAGGTATTAGCATTGATCAGATTGAGGGTAAGAATACCCTTGAAGTATTTAAAGTCATTCAAGACCGATTACGGAACATGAAGGACGGCGCCGAAAAGACACGGATTGAGATGGAGCTATTCGGTAAAACCGGATACCAACTTCATGGAATGCTAAATATGTCAGCAGACGCCATGAAGCAAGTCGAGGACCGTGCAAGGGCAATGGGGTTAGTCATTGATGACGAAGCTGCTAGAAAGTCCGCTGCCTTTAATCGTCAATTGAAAGACATGGAACAAACCGGCAAACGATTGGCTATTATGATTGGCCAGGAACTTTTACCGGTGGTTATGGAATATGCACAAGGTGCAATCAATCTAACAAAGTCTTATAGTAATCTAGCTACAGAGCAAAAAGAAGCTATTTCTGGTCTTATCAAATTTGGCTTAGAAGCTGGTATAGCCATCACGGGAATTCAGTCCATTACAAGTGCATTGAAGTTCATGAGATTGGCCACCATAGCGGCCGCCGGTCCGTGGCTTGCATTAGCAACCGCTATCGGCTTAGCCGGTAAAGCGTTACTAGATTATCGCTATAAGGAACAGACCAAAGGTACAGACCTAGGTGTTGATGTTAATGGTCTTAGAGCTCATAAGAACTTAAACGCACCCGGTACTAACTCCGCTTACATGGCTAACCATGATGGGCGGTATTGGGTCGAGGATAGTTCATTCTTTGGACTAATCAAGAACGATCGCTTAGCGACGAAAGAAGAAGGAGCTCAAATTGAAGCTGCAATTAAGGCTAAGGAAGCGGCAGATGCTGCGAAGAAGAAAGCCGAAGAAGAGCAAGCTAAGATGGAGCAAGAGATTGAGAATGCTAAGAACGGTCTTACTAATAACGAAGCTATCAACAAGGCAAATGAAGAAGCTAGTAAGGCAGCTAAAGCCCAAGAAGCAGCCGCTAAGAAAGCTGAGCAAGCAGCCGAAAAACTAGCAAGCTCTGTAGAACGTCTTAATGAACTTATTCGTAGTCTTACCCTTCAATCTTTAGAGATTGATGGTAGCCAATATGAAATCGATAAGCTCAACGCTAAGAACCAATATGAAACGAATAATAAAAATATTCGTGAGATTATCCGTTCTGCTGCAGGCTTAGGTAATGTCGGAGGTGGTTCAGGTAGTGCCTCTGGCGTATTAGCTGCCGCTAACGCTCAACTAGGTAAAGCCTACGTATTGGGTGCAGACGGCACATGGGCTACAGATTGCGGTAAGTTATTTGCAGATAGCGTAAAAGAAACATTCGGCAAGGATGTACCTCGGTACGTTCCGTCTATTATGGATGCAGCGGCAGAAGCCGGAGCATGGCACCCAGAGGGTGACGGATATGTTCCTAAAGCCGGTGACGGTGTCGTTGTACTTGGTGATAACCACATTGTCATTGCAGATGGTAATGGCGGATACACAGGAGCTAACTCTAGTACAGGGGTAGTTGCCAAGCAGTCTATTAAAGGTGACTTCGGAGCGATTACAGGATACGTTGACACATCTAAATTAGTAGGTGTGTCCGGTTCTGTAGATGCTCTTAAAAACGCAAATGCTAAAGCGTTGGCAAGCTCCAACCTAGTAGCAGAAGCTAAGGCTAAGAACGAAGAGGTATATCAAAAGAAACTCGAAGAAGCTGACCGTAATCAAAAGATACGTGTCCGTAAGATGAACGAAGAAATCTCGAAACTTGACCTTGAACGTACAGGCGATCGCTTGCAATTACTCAAGACAGAAGCCGAAGCACAAAAGGCCCAAATCGATGATAACGTTCGTGAGTACACAAAGGCAGTAGGCGATAAGACATTAGCTGAAAAACGAGCTAATGCTGAGAAGCTAAAGATTACTGCTGATACGGAACAGAAAATCAGAGAGTTAGCTTATACGCAACTCAACGAGGACTCTGAACGTCAATCTAATTTAGTAAGACTCGGACGGATATCTCAAGAAGATGCTGATAAGGTTCTTAATGAACAGTTACGAGCATACATCGAATTTGCTCAACGAGAACTCAATGAAGCTCAGCTAAGCGCTACTCAACGCTTGCAAGTAGAAAAGAACCTCGTTGAAGCTCAGCAAAAGATATGGGAAGCTGCCGGACGTAATATACGTACTAGCCTGCAAGAAGGCGCTAGACAGTATAACTTACAGGTAGTGAACTATGGTGACCTAGCGAAGTCTACTTTTGATAGTACGATGAGCAGTATCAACTCTTCATTCACTAGTCACTTAGAAGCTATGGCAACTGGCACTGAGTCCTTTGGTAAGGGGTTAAAGAATATCTTCAAAGATATCACAAATAGCATTATTAAAATGCTTGTTAACTTATCATTCCAACAGTACGTACAGCCTAAACTACAAAGCATATTTGGTGGCATAGCAAATGGTATCGGTGCTATAGGTGCCGGTCGTGGTAATGTATCTTCGTTCGCCAGTGGCGGTTCTTTCAGTAAAGCATTTACAGGCAATAGCTTTGGTAAGTTTGCAAGTGGCGGTATTGCTCCAGCCGGTATGACATTAGTTGGTGAAAATGGTCCCGAGCTCTTACAGTTCAACTCTTCTCATCGCATTTACAATGCAAGCCAAACACGTAAGATGATTGGCGGTGAAGGAGCTAGTAAAGTAACGGTTAACATCATCAATCAATCTGGCCAACAACTGGATAGCCAACAACAAGAAACTAAGTTTGATGGCGAACAAATGATAGTTGATGTAGTAGTATCTAGTCTCATGACGAACAAAGGAGGTATGCGTGACGCCATTAAAGCGGCCGCAGTATAGCGTATGTTAGAATTCCCAAACATAAGATATCCGATATACCCTATCGATGAAACAACGCCTGATGTAAGTCGTAAGGCTCAGGTAGAAAACATGACGATGTTAACCCATCGCAAAACTACAAAAGCGTTACGATCATATTCAGTTAATTACAAGATACCGACTTCGGAATATATCAAGTTAAGGAATTTCTTTGACCAGGTTAATACTGCAGAGATATTCCTTTGGACACATCCGGAGACACGAGCGAAGGTAAGAGTAAGGTTTGCGGACCAGCTCCACTTCTCCGCTAGTGATTATGGTATATGGAATGGTTCTATTCAGTTACAGGAGGCTTAGATGTTAACGCTATCAACTGCATCTATCATCGAAAAAAATAAGATATCCTCCACTGGAGCATGGGTAATGGCTATTGAGCTTCATCATCCGGACGGGAATATCCTCCTCGTGAATAACACAGAGGACTTAACCTTAGCCGGAAAGAAGTACACAGCCTTCCCATTCAAGCTAGAGGATATCAACGAGGACACTAAGCAGATGCCTAACGTTAAACTCTCTGTAGCGAATGTAACTGGTACTATCCAACGGTTAGTAGAAAAGAATAAAGGCCTCACAGATTGTGAGGTCAATATTCGAATATTCAATACTAACTTACCGGACATTATTGAATTAGAAGAAACGTTCATCATTAATGCATCCCAATCTAAAGCAGACTGGGTAGTGTTCACATTAGGCACAGACTTCTCATTCTCTCGTAGGTTCCCACCTGTTCGAGTAATGAAAGACTACTGTCCTTTCAAATTTAAGTCTGTAGAGTGCGGATATAAAGGGTACGCACAATCATGTAACAAAACTCTAAAACGCTGTCGTGAGTTAAATAACAGCGTTAGATTTGGCGGTGAGCCAACAATACCACAAGGGGGCTTATATGCGTCTAACTCTAAATAACCTAATAGGTACTCCGTGGAAGGAGTTGCCTTGTTGGGAGCTTGTGGTAGAGGTGTACAAGAGAGCTGGTATTCATCTTGGCCCATACGCAACGTATTGGCCAGATATGAACTCTCCTTGGCACGAAGTCAAGGAACCGGAAGTAGGGGACATAATTGTCATGAACCTCTACAGTAATAACGCTGATCATATCGCAGTATATGTAGGCGAAGGTAAGATGATACATTCTACTGAATATGCGGGGGTGTGTATCGTACCAATGGACAGATTGAGAAAACGTATATTAGGAGTGTACAGGCACAAGGAGGCTCAAAATGATTAGATTAGTAATTGCTCGAAACCCATTCGACCTTACCACTAGACAAGAGACTCTTGTGCCTTTTGTTGAGGGTAAAAAGCTAAACCAATATTTTACTGAACCAGGTGAATGGGTGTACTCCATTAATGGCGAGTTAGTAGACGATTCCGCATCACCTACTGATGAAGCTTACGTGGTAGTTCTACCTAAACTTGAAAAACAAGCACTCGGTATCTTGCTATCGATTGGTTTATCTATTGCGACTGCGGGTATTGCCTCCGGTGCGATATTCGGTATTACTAGTGTGTTAGGTCGTACGTTAGCAGCAATGGCCATTGGCATGATTGGTAATGCGATCATATCTAAAATAGCTACACCTAAGACAGATAGCTCTAATACCGAGCAGTCCGCTACCTATGGGTGGCAAGGTGCACAGACAGTTATTGGCCAAGGTCACCCATTAGCCATTACCTATGGTAAGTGTAAAAGTGCCGGTATGCTTATCTCACGCCACGTAACGAGTGACGGAAGTAAGCAATATCTCAATTTATTATACTGTGCCGGAGAGGGCCCTATTGACGCTATAACGGACGTTAAATTAAACGGTAACCCTATTGGTAACTATAAGGAAGTTCAACTCGATGTAAGACTTGGTACAAATGACCAAGAGATTATCCCTAACTTCAACGATAACTATGCTGACCAACCATTGACGTATGAACTAACGAATGATTGGTCTATCCACCAAACGCAAGGTAACTTATCTACTGCGCTAGAGATCACTATATCACTTCCTAATGGTTTGTATTATTCAAACGACCAGGGCGGACTGAGTGAAACCTCGGTCACTATTGAAGGTGGCTATCGTAAAGTTGGTTCTGCAGAGTGGATACCATTACCGATTAGTAACAATGGTGGCCAAAGTGCCATGCTTGAAAAGACAGATAATCGCTGGTTTAAACGCAATAGTCATTCAAGAACGTCTATCGATAATAGTCAATATACTGGTGTTATCAAGGATAGCTCAAATAAAGCTATCTATCGTGTGTTCCGGTTCGATGTAAAAGAACCAGGGCAGTACGAAGTCCGTATGCGATGTGCACATAAGGACGGCAACTCTAACCGCCACGTGAACAAAGTTTATTGGTCACAGTTAACTCAGATTGTCTATGATGATTTCATTCATCCTGGCAAGGTGCTTATCGGTATTAAGGCACTAGCTACTGACCAATTAAATGGTAATGATCCAAACGTAACATGGATACAAGAACGCAAAACAGTATGGGTATTTAATACTTACACTGGAGCGTATGAGTCTAAGCCGGCTAATAACCCGGCATGGGCTTGTTATGATATCCTCCATCACTGCCGTAACATTGGCGATGAGTATGTAGTTAAAGGCGCCCCTCGAGAACGCTTCGTATACGACGCATTTAAGGCATGGGCTGATAAGTGCGACGAAAAGCATATTACATTTAACTACATTTATGACAATGCTAGCCAAGTATGGGATGCGCTCAAATACGCTGAGAATGTAGGCAGAGGTAAGGTAATACCTTTAGGCACTCGGTTCAGTTGTATTTACGATTATGCTGCTACACCGACTCAGTTATTTACTGTAGGCAATATCAAGATGGACTCATTCATGGAAGAGTTCCAGGCTAGATCATCTAGGGCAAATGCTATCGAGGTATCCTTCCTCAACAAAGCTAAGGACTATGAGCGTGACGTACTTCCTGTATTCAGCGAAGAGTATGACGTGACTACATCTCTTGCTAGTCCGGCGCAAGTAGAGCTCATGGGATGTGTTGATGTAGACCAAGCCTACAATTACGCTAAACACTACCTAAGAGCGAATAAGTACGAGGTGCGAACTTGTACCTTTGAGGCTTTTACAGACGCCATAGCATGTACGATAGGGGATGTAATCCTACTACAGCACGATGTGACGGACTGGGGGCAAGGTGGTCGTGTAGAGTCTGCCATAGGTAATAAAGTAATCCTTGATAGAGAGGTTACTTTTGAGCAAGGTAAGACCTATCGACTCATGGTTCGTAACGCTAAAACAGATGCATTAGAGTCTTACAACGTAACTGGTGTATCCGGTAAGACCTTAACACTTGCTAGTAATGCAGTCATTCAGACTGACGATTTATATACCTATGGTGAGGCAACTAAGGAAGCCAAGCCGTTTAGAGTATTATCAATCAGCAAGTCCAACTCTGAAATGACACGTAAGATATCTTGTATTGAATACTATCCAGAGTTGTACGCCGGTGATGATGGATCAGTACCAATCATTGACTACACAACCAAGTCTGATGTGATTAAGGTTATTAACTTAGTATTGCTTGCTGATGTTAAGACCTTAAAAGACGGTACTGTGCTCTGTGATATCAATGGTACTTGGCAACTACCAAGGGGGAAAGTGGCCAAAAATATCATCGTGTATTACAAGCCTGTGACTGCTAAGGAGTGGCAACAGTTCAAGGTATTAGATGGTAGTGCTACTAGCGTGACTATTCCAAGTGTAGCAACTGACGTCAACTACGACGTTAAACTTGTATGTACAAATAATGCTGGTGCTGAGTATGAAGGCGTAGAGCGTGCGGTATATGTGAGTGGTAAGGAAATACCACCAGCAACACCTAAAGGCTTTAAAGTTACCCAGGATGCAGTTAATAGTAGTGTACTTCACTTATCATGGGAACCTAATACAGAGGCTGACCTACACGGATACACGCTATATGATGGCAACGATGTAGTCCTTATTAAACATATAGGCGGTACATCGTACTCGTACTTCATTCCTAATACTGGGACTTACCAATTCAAGTTATCTGCTATTGATACATCCGGTAATGAAAGTAGTAAGGCTGAGGCTCGTATCACTGCAACTGTATCCGCTGAGAGTGTGGCCACGCCTAAAGCACCGGCACGAGGTGAGGTGAAAATCGGCAAGACGATCACTGCTGCATGGGACCCAGTAGAGAATACCTACATCGATTACTACGAAGTTCGACTTGATAGCAATGTTGGACAGTCCAATAAACTACTAGCCAAGACTACAGATATCCGGTCTGACATTAAGCTATCTGCTCGCAGAGGTGCGGTATTCGTGTATGCGCACAATCCTGTTAAAGGATATGGTCCAGCTTTTAGACTAGACTATAATGCGCCTGTTCCTAAAGCACCGACAAATGTCAAGGTGAAAGGCAATATTACAGGCGTGAGCGTAGTCTTTGATAGTATCCCTGATACTTGTATAGGCGCTAATATCTACATCGGTACAGAGAAGTATTTCGTTACTACAAACGTAAATATGATACCTCATGACCCAGGTGTATTTGATGTTAAAGTCGCTTACGTTGATGTGTTTGGTGAGGGTGCATACTCCGATATTATCGGTAGCTCTGTACCGGCTAGTATCGACCCGGCTTTAATTGATAAGGAAGCCCTTGGAATTAAGGCTATGGACGATAAGATTAAGGAGCTTACAAAGACTGCTAATGCTTATTCTACCCAAGTTAATAACCTAACCGCTAATATGGCTACTCAATTCAGCCAATTAGCAAATGGCATTGACCTAAAATTAAAAGCATTGAATGGCGATGAGATAGTTAGTCGTATCAATCTAAGTTCTACAGGGACACGAATTAGTGGCAAGCTACTACATGTAACTGGTGATGCACTATTCGACAATAACATCATTACTAGACAGATGCTCGCTGCTAAAGCCGTGTCTGCAGATAAGATGGACGTCGGAGAGTTAAGCGCGATCAGTGGTAACCTTGGGACTGTAACAGGCGGTAAGATTATCGGTGGTATGATCCAAAACAAGACAGGGGTATTCAAGGTTGACGCTAATGGTAACATCGTAGGCGCCAATATTACAGGCTCACGCATTGACGCTCAGTCAATTATGCAAGCTGGTTTTAAAATAAGAAACATTGATGTGCAAATCTACAAAGTACGTCATGGGGACTGGTGTCCACTACCAGAAGGGTTTAGCGAAAAGCAATGTATATTTGTGCCTGTTGGGTATGTTATGACAGAGAAATATTTTGACTCTTCTGGTGGCTATTTTAGAGACAAATTGCCGAGGACGTACGAGCCAGACCGTGCTAAAATCCGCATGACTAAAGACGAATATAACCAGAAAAAGTCACGTTATCTAGGAAAGTGTAGTATCTATATGGTTAAGGAAGATAAGTCTATCCCTGATGAATCTAATCAAACTAATATAGGTATTGACGGAACTCGTAGAGCGGTAGTTGAGCAAAAAGGCTCTCGTGAATGGAGTGGCGAAAATAGAGACTACTACACAAACTTTTATTTTTACGGTGAGCTATATGTATTGGTTATTGCTAGACAATAAGGAGGCTATATGGTCGAACAAGATTTAACACTCCACGCCGGACAAGACTTTAGTATTAGTTATGTTGTACCGCCAGATAGCGATATGACGTTAGATCAATACAAAGGCGCTTGTAAAATTCGCAAGCGCCCATATGACAATATGATATTAGAGTTGCATTCTGTGGTAGAGTCAAAACAGGTAAGGTTTTTTATTTCTGGCCAAGAGTCCGCGAATAAGAAAATAAAAGGTGGCGACTATATCTATGACGCATTTCTTTATAATGATGAACGTTGGATAAAACTTGGCCAAGGTACGATTACGATCGTGCCGGATATTTCTATGCATGAGTAAGGGGAGGTAACTTATCATGGCTGAAACAAATAACACTTTAACAATTAAATTTGACAAGGAAACTACGTTACCATTACTAGATGGTCTAGGTAAATCTGCTTATGCTATCGCAGTAGCTCACGGATTCAAAGGGGACGAGCAAGCATGGTTAGATAGCTTGCGTGGTCCTAAAGGTGACCCAGGTGACAAAGGCGACCCATTTAAATTTAGCGACTTTACACCGGAACAACTTAACGCACTTAAAGGTAAGAAAGGCGACCCAGGTAACCCTGGTAGTGCTGAAAAAGCAGCAGAATTTTTGAAAAATAAAAACGTATACTTGCCTGATGCAAGCGTAGATACAGTACTCGCCAAATTGGTAGAGCTTTTAGGAGATGCTATCAATGTTACATATAAACAGCTTGAATACGTTCAGCCTTTTGTTGGTCAGACGTATTTAGACCTAAAAGGTGAGCCGCATTTCAAAGTATCTGTAAATGGCGGTGAGAAAATCGCATTCGTATCTGACAATTTAAGAGTGAATATCGACGCCTTTGGCGAAGGGGATATTCTAGTTAAGTACTTCGACCTAGCGGATAGAGTAGTAGGAAGCATAGCTATCCGAGGCGTGATAGTCGGTGAAACACCAGATGAAGAATATCGTGAAAACGGCATCATATATAAATTATTTGGAACAACTTTGAAGGTGAATATTACTGGCAATACAGTCAATGGTAACTTTAATGACAATCCTAAAAATTGGAATGTTACTCAAAAAACGATATACGCAACTAAGCCGACAACACTTAATCTTGGCGATAACTGGAATACATACGGCCCTTATCTTGTAGAAACACCTAAAAACGTAACGTTTACAGGTTATAACAACAATATGAAGCTAACAGTAGCTACATTAACACAGGGTACGAAAACGCTGGCCTTTAATAAGCAGACTATTGAATGGAATGAAGCTAACAGTAGCTACATTAACACAGGGTACGAAAACGTTGAACATTTATAATCTGTCCTTAGTTAGCACAGAGTAAGAGGAGGTGCATATCATCTGGACTTGGCAGTTTGAGTTGAACGACTTGCTTACGACATTAACTATCGTAGGCATCGTAGCAGGTGCAGGATATCGGCTTCTGATAGTACCTCTATTAGACCGCCTCGAAGCACAACGTAATCAAGATAGTATAGAATTCACAAACAAGTGGAGTACATTATTCGACACACTATGTGAGCTAAAGGACGAAATGAAAC
>ERZ773254.1277-NODE-1277-length-11610-cov-31.691389_pt1 | contig 11610 bp, 7 predicted proteins | sample MGYA00580516_ERZ773254 | MGnify/ENA primary metagenome ERZ773254 (study PRJEB29015, sample SAMEA2738158) | human oral metagenome | biome: human oral; feature: human-associated habitat; material: saliva | place: China | collected 2192 ...
TGCGGCAAATCAACCCTCATGAAGGCACTAACCGGCCTGGTCCCACAAATGACTCCAGGGGAGTTAGACGGGGTGGTGCGTATCAACGGACGCAACCTCGCCGACGTCGCCCTAACCGACGTCGGACACCTATGCTCCTCAGTCTTTCAAAACCCCCGCACCCAGTTCTTCTGCGACACAGTTGCCGAAGAACTAGCCTTCTGCGGAGAAAACTATGGCCGCGAGCGCGCCACACTGCGCCAGCAAAGCGAACGCGCCGCCAAACTCATGGGCATCAGCCACCTGATGGAGCGCAAGCTTACAACCCTCTCGGGTGGGCAGCTACAGAAGGTGGTGTTGGCCTGCGCACTGGCCAGCGGCGCCCCCGTACTGCTGGCAGATGAGCCCACCTCAAACCTGGACCCCGCCGCGATTAGTGAGGTGCGAGCGGCCCTGAAAGTACTTAAAGAGCAGGGCCTAACGATTGTTGTCGTTGAGCACCGCCTGCACTTCCTGCGCGGCCTGGCCGATCAGGTGCTGCTCATGGAAAGCGGTAGGGTGACGCGGCGCTGGAATGGCGCAGAGTTCTTCTCTATGGGGCAGGCACAGCGTCGCTCGCTGGGGCTACGCACGCTTGTGGACCCTGGCCCGCCCGAAACCTGGGTAGGGCAGGTCCAGGCGGCCCGCCAGGAAAAACAGGTGGGGCAGGTCCAGGCGGCCCGCCAGGAAAAACAGGTGGGGCAGGGCCAGGCGGGTCGTCAGGAAAAACAGGCAGGCCGCCAGGAAAACAGGGAAGCCACTCCAAGCCAGGTACGTCTGTCATGTCGGGGGCTGAGCTTTGCCTACGGTGCCAGCCCGGTTTTTGAAGGGCTCGACGCCGACTTCCCAGCCGGGCAGATCACCTGCATTGCGGGAGCCAACGGCGTCGGCAAAACCACCCTAGTGCGGGTGCTGTGCGGGCTAGCCGCCCCCAGCTCAGGCAGCATCAGCATGGATGGCGTGCCCGCCTCACGCAAAACCCGGCGCTCGGCCTGCGCCCTAGTCATGCAAGACACCGGCCGCCAACTTTTTTCCGACACCCTCGCCGGGGAGCTAACAATTGGCGCCTCACACGCCAGCGGACAAAGTGGGGAACAACTACTGGCTGATTTCGACCTAGCTAACCTAGGCGAGCGCCACCCACTGAGCCTATCGGGTGGGCAAAAACAGCGCCTGGTTATCGCCGCCGCCCGCGCAACCGGTAGACCCATCGTCATCCTCGACGAACCCACCTCAGGGGTGGACGCCAGGCACCTAGATTCAATCACCGCCACCCTGCGGCGCATCGCGGACGAGGGGGCCGCCGTCGTCGTTGTTACCCACGACGGCGAGTTTGCCGCAGCCTGCGCAGACCGACTAATCACGCTCACAGCGACGGGCATCAACTGCGCCCGCGAAGGAGACCAACAATGACCACCAACCAAGACGAGAGCAAGGCAGTGCAAACTGCCTGCTTATGTGAAGTGCAGGGCAGTGCACAAAACAGCCAGGGCACGCAGGGCGACGATCCGCGCGCCGCCTACCTGGCAGGCAAACGCGCCTTCAAAGAGCTAACCGCCCCAATTCGTAAATCCATGATCTTTGCCCAGGTACTCGGGGTTCTCTATGGGGCGCTCGCGGTGGCCCCCTACGTCATCCTCGTTCAACTTGGCCAGGTACTGCTGGATGCCGCCCGGGCGGGCGTCTCACCCGATCGCGGTGAGGTTATGGACCTACTGATGTGGCTTATCAGTGCCTTTGGGGCCCGCTACGGAATCTATTTTGTGGCCGTAAGCATCACCCACTTCGCGGACCTGCGTTTTGGGCACATCGTGCGCTCTCGCATGGTTAAAGTTCTATCCGGCGCCCCCCTAGCCTGGTTTACCTCCACTAACTCAGGGACCGTGCGCAAAGCCATCCAGGATGACACACACGACGTACACACTGTTATCGCCCACGCGCCCGTCGAATCCACCGCTGCCATCAGCGCGCCGATCTCTTTAGTTATCTACGCCTTCATTGTTGACTGGCGACTTGGACTCCTCTCGATTGCCACCATCCCCATCTATGGCCTCATATATGCGTGGATGCTGCGAGGTATGGGGGATAAGACGGCGCAGATGGACCGTCACCTCACACGCGTGTCAGCCACCATGGTTGAGTTCGTCTCCGGCATTAGCGTGGTTAAAGCCTTCGGTACCGTGGGGCGTTCACACCAGCGTTTCACCCAGGCTGCTGAGGAATATTCACGCTTCTATCGCGAGTGGTGCGACCCCATGTTGAAGGGATCCGCATTGGGGCAGGCCAGTGTGTCTCCCTCCTTGATTCTGCTTATTTCGACGGCGGGAGGGGCGGCGCTGGCGGCCACGGGCGCAGTCAGCCCGGTTCAGGTCATCACCTGCGCGCTTATCGCCCTGGTTATTCCGGCGGCTATCGAGGTGCTGGGAACAACGGCCTGGGCATACCAGATTGCCGGCGCGGCTGCGCTGCGTATCGTTAACCTGCTTTCTGTGAATCCTCTGCCTGCCACTGGCACTTTGGTGCCTGAAGCGGCGGATATTGAGATCGACGACGTCTGCTTCTCTTACGGCCCGACGCTCGCCCTAGACCATGTAAGTTTGCGCGTGCCCGAAGGCAGTATCACTGCACTGGTGGGTTCTTCTGGTTCTGGTAAGTCCACCCTGGCCACACTGGTTGCGCGCTTTGCTGACCCGGACCAAGGCAGGATCCGTATTGGGGGTGTAGATCTGCGTGACGTCGACCCAAATGCTCTCTACAAGCATGTCTCGTTTGTACTTCAAGACCCGCAACTTCTTGATATTTCCGTGCGTGACAATATTGCGCTCGGTATGCCCGAGGCCAGCGATGAGGAAATCTGGGCTGCTGCTAAAGCTGCCTGCATAGATGATTATGTGCGCGGCCTACCTCAAGGTCTTAACGCTATCATCGGCCAGGATGCGCATCCTTCAGGCGGCCAAGCTCAGCGTATTGCGATTGCCCGCGCCCTGCTTGTAGACGCCCCCATCCTTGTACTTGATGAGGCCACAGCCTTCACAGACCCGGAAGCTGAAGCCGATATCCAAGCAGCCCTGACCCGACTGGTCCAAGGCAAGACAGTCCTGGTGATCGCCCACCGTGCTACCTCAATTGCCGGCGTCGATCAGATTGTCATCCTTGAGGCGGGCCGTCTCATTGCGCAAGGCACCCCCAAGCAACTCGCCGACCACCCATACATGCGTCGCATGAGCGCAGTGAAAGGACACTGACATGTTTGAGCTTATATCACGACTACGTGAACCACTGTCTGCTGCGGGACGCACTAATTTCAGGCAGGTGACGGCGCTTTCCTGCATTGTTGGCGTGGTTAGAGGTTTATCCTTGATTGCGTTCATCCCGGCCGCAATTGCCTTAACTTCAGGGCGGCCAGCCTGGGGCATGAACCTAACTGCCTGGCTCATCGTACTGGCGCTGTGCGCTCTAGCTTCTTTCATCACTGAATACCTGCTAGCTATGCGCTCCTATATGGTCTCCTTCGACTTCCTGTCCAACATGCACCGCGCAATCGGCGACAAGGTAGCCTCCCTGCCGCTGGGCTCTTTCCGGGCGGACACGGCCGGAAAGATGTCACGCCTGGTTTCACGTGAACTAATGCTGTTAGGCGAGATGTTCGCGCACATGTATTCGCCCTTCATCGCTGCGATCGTCACTTCACTGACGATGCTTGTGGGTATCACTGTGTTCTCTCCGGCTCTGGGGCTGGTGTGTGTGCTAGCTATTCCCGTCATCGCTGGGGGAGTGTGGGTGGCCCGCACCTGCCTGAATTCCGGATCTGCACTTAAAGAACCTCCCGCCCAAGAGCTGTCTCACCGCATCATAGAGTATGCAACCAAGCAGGGAGCCCTGCGCGCGTGCGGGCGCTCCAGCTCCTATGATCCGCTTGAGCGGGCCGAGGACACCTATGGGAAAGCCGCGCGGCGCTCACTGATACGTGAAACCATCGGTCAGGTTGTCAACGGGATGGCCGCTCAGGTGGTCGTGGTTTCACTGATTATTGTGATTGGGTTGCTGGCGGTGGACGGTAGCGTCAGCCCTGTGGAGGCGATTGTCTCGATTGGTCTGCTTTTACGTTTTACGCAGATCCTCGTCGATATTGGGATGCTAGCCTCCGCTTTTGAAACCCGCCGCCCAGTGTTGGATCTAAGCCACGAGGTCCTTAGCGCCCCCGAACTGCCAATCCTTCCAGCCAGCTCCGATCAGGACCCGGCCAGTTCCAATCATGATCTGTCCAGCTCCGATCAGGACCCGGCCTGCTCTGGTTCCGCTGTGGCCCTTACTGACGTATCCTTCGCCTACGAAGCCGACCACCCCGTCCTGCGCGGCGTTTCCTTCCAGGTTGCGCCGGGAACCATGACGGCGATCGTAGGCCCCTCAGGTTGTGGTAAGACCACTATCGCGCGCCTGGTTGCTCGCTTCTACGACGTCGACGCCGGCAGCGTGAGTGTGGGGGGACGTGACGTGCGTCAATGGGACACTGCCCAGCTCATGGCCCAGCTGTCGCTGGTCTTCCAGGATGTATATCTTTTCGACGACACACTCGAAGCTAACGTACGCATTGGTAGAGCCGATGCTAGCGACGACGACGTTAAAGAAGTAGCCCGCCTAAGCGGCGTCGACGAAATCGTTGAGCGTCTACCACTAGGGTGGAACACCCGTGTAGGTGAAGGGGGCCGCGCCCTATCGGGCGGCGAACGTCAACGTGTCTCCATTGCCCGCGCCCTGCTCAAAGCCGCCCCCATTGTTCTCTTCGACGAGGCCACCAGCGCACTGGACCCCGAAAACGAAAACCACATCACCGACGCCATGGATGCGCTGCGACGCAACGCCACCCTCATTGTCATCGCCCATAAACTCGACACCATTACCGCTGCAGACCAGATCATTGTGCTTGACCACTCTGGCCGCGTAGCCCAGGTAGGCACACACGCCGAGCTCTATAGCCAAAGTGATGGACAATACCGGGCCTTCTGGCAGGCCCGCAGCCGGGCAGCCGGATGGAAGCTGGTCTAAAAACCGGATGGAGGCTGGCCTAAAACCATCTCCAATTGAGGCTGATCAAAAAAGCACTCCCGCGAGCCATAGCTCGCGGGAGTTTGTCTTAGGCTTTAGCGCGCGATAGATCCACAATCAGCCCCAAGCCTGCCACCAATGCCGTAGGCAGGATCCAACCCAGCTGCGCACCCTGGCCGGGGGAGAGAGCTAGAAAATCATTTAGCGCCGGCACGTCTTTAACATGCTCGCTGACAAAGGTGAGTGCCGACCACAGGGTTGCGCCCCACGCAGCGAAAGTGAACATGAAATTACTGCGCAGACGCAAAGCATGGCTGAGCAAAGTCGCAAACACCAAAGCAATCGCAATGGGGTACAGGAAAGTAATCAGCGGAGCTGAGATCTTAAGCAGAGTCTCCAAACCATAGCTAGCAAAGGCGAAACCAATCACCGCAAAAACAATCAGCAACGCCCGGTAACTAAGCTTTGGAATAAGCCGATTAAAGAACTCAGCTGAGGCTGCCAACAAGCCCACCGCCGTCGTCATACAAGCCAACAACACCGTCAAACCATAGGCATACCTACCAACCGACCCCATAGTCAGTGCCGACGCATCCGAAAGCAGGGCGGCGCCGTCGCTATAACTAGCCCCATTAGGCATCAACTGACCCACAAAACCCAAGCCCACATAAACTGTGGCCAGCAGGGCGCCAGCGATCAGCGCGGCAATGCCGGTGTGGGTGGTGGCCCCCGAGCGGGAAATACCGGTGCGGCCAAAAGTGAAGGCGTTAACCACCACGATACCGAAAGCCAAGGCAGCTACCGAGTCCATCGTCATATAGCCGGATAACAAACCGGCATTAATCGGCTGCGTGGTGTAATCACCCTGGGGAGCGCCAGGGGTGGTCTCAAAGACACTCAGCGCGCGCGTCACCAACAGAACCAGCAGTAGCAGCAAGGCCGGGGTGAGGATCTTACCCAAGTAATTAACCACCTTGCCTTCACGCCAGCAAAGCAGCACTGCCACGGTGAAAAACACAGCGTTGAAAATAATTGAAGGCAAAATGCCGTCGCTATTAATAATCGGTTTTATAGCGGTTGAATAGCTAACCGCACCAGTACGCGGCACGCCGTAAATAGCGCCAATCGACAAATACACTGCCGAAGGGAAAATAACCCCAAACACCTTACCGGCGCGTGAGGAAAGGTCGCGCAGGTCAGCTCCGGCCACCGCAATAGCAAAAACAGAAATAACCGGTAGTAGTACGCCGCCGATCAAAAAGCCGGTAATTGCGGGAGTGAAGGCAGTGCCCGCCTGGGCGCCCATAACTGGTGGGAAGATCAAGTTTCCGGCTCCGAAGAACATCGAAAACAGCATCAGTGACACGGCAATAAGCGAGACTTTACCTGCCTGCTTGGACTTATGTGGTTCAGCGCTAGGCGGTGAAAGAGTGTGAGCTGATTTAGCTGCCATAGCGTTTAGGTCTTTCGTCTAGAAGATACTCGATGAGACAAGTCTTGCAGTCTAGACAAATATCTACCAGGGCCTACTTTACTAAATACCAAATTTCAGGGTGGCTGGGGTGCGGGCAAAAAATGTTGGGGGTGAGTGTTTCACGTGAAACACTCACCCCCAACGCAGGCTATGTAGTCGGTATTTTGCTGCGCTAGCGGCTACTGGGCGTCCTGACCCTCGCCCTGATAGTTGTTGTAGGCGGCTAGCACCAGCTGCTGGCACAGCTGCGTGAAGTTACCATCCACCTCAGCTGCCAGCGGCAGCAGTGAAGTCTCAGTCATGCCCGGCACCACATTCACGTCAATGAACCAAGGCGTGCCCTCGGCGTCGACAATAAAGTCAGAGCGTGACAGCGCCCCTAAACCTAAAGTCTCGTGAACCTTGACCGCCGCCTCACGCACGGCGTCGTCACGCGCCTGATCCAAACGCGCAGGCACAAAAAACTCACTACGCCCAGGGTTATAGCGGGCATCGTAGTCGTAGGAGCCGTCAGTAACAATCTCCACCGTCGGCAGGGCCCGAGCTACGCCGTCGCCGTCACGCACCACCGAAACGGAAGCCTCCACGCCCTCCACAAACACCTCAATCAAGGCGTTGTCAGAATAGGCGAAACACTCCACCATCGCAGAACGCAGCGAGTCGACGTCGTCGGCATAAGAAACCCCTAGCGCTGAGCCGCCCTGGAACGGCTTAACCACCAGCGGCAGACCCAGGTGCGCAATCACCAAATCCAGCAGCTCATTGGCACCCAGCTGGTTGAAGAAAGACTGCGGCAGGGTCAGCGAATCAGGCGTGGCCACACCCGCCGTACGCACCCCAGCCTTAGCGGTGGGCTTGTAGCTGGCGCGCTGACAGCCATCAGAGTGCGTGCCCACAAACGGCACCTCCAGGGCCAACAGGATGTTTTGCAAACTGCCATCCTCACCCGTGGAGCCGTGCACCAGCGGCCACACCACATCCGGGTTGTAGTTGCGCAAAGACGCCAGCATAGAGGCGTCAGGGCAGAAAGTATTAACTTCGTGGCCGGCCTCGCGCAGCGCCCTAGCTACGCGGTGAGCCGAGCGCAGCGAAACCTCGCGCTCGTGGTTGAGGCCGCCGGCAATGATGGCCACACGCAATTGCTGTGTCATAAAAGGCCTTTCTATACGGCTAAAAATTTAAATAGGGGTAAGTGGGACCCGGGTGTCCGGTGACGGTCCCGCAGCTGGCGGGTGCCGGGGCTGACGGGGCAACCCGGTGCCCAGGGGCCTGGCGGACTAGTGCTGCCCGGGGGCAGGGCGCTTGGCCGTGCCAAACAGCGAAACCAGCTCCAGGTCGCGGTTGACCACCTCAGAGATGCGGCGCACGCCCTCACGGATATCCTGCTCATTGGGGTAGCAGTAAGACAGGCGCATATGGTCGCGGCCCTCGCCGTTGGCGTAGAAGGCAGTACCCGAAACATAAGCCACCAAGTTAGTTACCGCGCGCGGCAGCATGTCCTTGGCGTCCAGGCCCTGCGGCAACTTAACCCAGGTGTAAAAACCGCCCTCGGGAACATTCCACTGGCACATGGGCAGGTAGTCGTTAAGCGCCTGAATCATGGCGTCACGTCGTGAGCGGTACATGCCTCGGAAAGTGGAAATCTGGTTGCGCCAGTCAAACTCGCTTAGGTACATGGAGATCGAATACTGGCCCATAGAGGTGGGGCACAGGATCGCAGACTCAGAAGCTAGCTTCAGCTTTTCGCACATTGCCGACGGCGCACAGGCCCAGCCCACGCGGTAACCGGGAGCAAAAATCTTAGAGACAGATCCCAGATACAGTACGTGATCGGGCGCCAAGCTCTTAAACGAAGTGTAGGTGCGCCCGTCAAAGCCCAGTAGGCCGTAAGGGTTGTCCTCCACAATCAGCACGTGGTGGCGCTTGCAAATCTCCACGATCTGCGGGCGACGCTCCTCGCTAACGCATACCCCGGCAGGGTTGTGGTAGTTGGGAATGGTGTAGAAGAACTTAACCTTGCGGCCCTCGCGCTCCAGGCGAGTGAAAGTTTCTTCCAGGGCCTGGGGAATGACGCCGTCGGCATCAATAGGGCTCTGCACTACCTCAGCCTCATAGGCGCGGAAAATACCCAGGCTACCCAGGTAGGAGGGGGCCTCACAGACCACCACGTCACCCGGGTTAATCATGATTTCGGTAATTAGGTCCACGGCCTGCTGGGAGCCAGTGGTGATGAGGATGTTGGCGCTGTCAGCCTCGATGCCCTCATAGGCCATTACTTCAGTGAGCTGCTCTGCTAGCTGCGGCAGGCCCTTACCATTGCCGTATTGCAGGGCCTTGTAGCCGTCACGCAGCAGCATCTGCTTGGTGGCTTCAGCGATGTCAGCCATGGGCAGGTCTTTGAGGTTGGGCATCCCGCCGGCCAGTGAAACTACCTCCGGGCGCGATGCCACCGAGAATAAGGAACGCACTTCTGACTCGCGCAGCCCTGCGGCTCGCTCTGCGTAGGAGTCTAGCCAGGGGTCGAGTCGGTTACCTCTTTGATTCTCAGTCACGGTGGTTCCTTTCGTAAGCGCTGGTGGGCTGGTTGTGCCCAGGCGCGCGTAGCTTTAATTCTGCCACGTGATGGCGTCTAATGCCGGAAAGCTACTGAGGGCGTAAGTGCTGAGGTGCTGGGGTTGGGATGTTGGGGTTTGGGTGTGGGGCCGACGGTGGCGCTGCGGTTGGGTGCTGGGCCGACGGCTGCGCGGGGTGTGTGTGGCGCGTGTGTTTCACGTGAAACACGATGTTTATCGCGTGGCTGGCGGGCGACGTCGTCGTCGATATTTAGTGCTTAAGGGAGGTGGGCGTAAGGGGCTGAGCACAAAAACTGACAAATCATCCCTTCCCTATAAAACCCCATGGAATTTTTATAGGGAAGGGATGAAATTGCCTGTATTTGTATGAAATTGCCTGTGTGTACCTGTATTTGCAGCTCAGGCGTTGGGGAAGGCGGCCTTCTGGACCTCTTCCACGAAGTTAGCCTTGGGGCGCGAACCCACGAACTCGTGGCGGACCTCGCCGTCACGGAACACCAGGAAGGCCGGGATGGAACGCACACCGTACTTGGCGGCGCTTAGCGGGTTGGCATCCACGTCCACCTTCACAAACTTGACGTCCTCAAGCTGCTTAGCAGCCTCGTCAACTACCGGAGCCATCTGACGGCAAGGCGGGCACCAAGTGGCCCAGAAGTCCACCACTACGGGCTTGTCAGAGTTGATAACCTCATCCTGGAAGGTAGCGTCAGTAACTGCGAGAGCGTTCGACATGTTGTTCTCCTTGTATTTAATAGCTGTTTCTAGCCTAGTAGAGATTGAAAGGATTGTGGGCGCAAACCCACGTTAGTTATCAGGCGGGTAGTTAGTTCAGTTCAGCCAGGTAGTGCTGGGCGTCCAGAGCAGCGCGGGTGCCCGAGGCGGCAGCAGTGATGGCCTGACGGTAGGTGGGGTCTGCGACGTCGCCGCAAGCAAAGACACCGGGGACGTTAGTGCGGGTGGAGGGGTGAGAAACCACCACATAGCCGGCGGCATCCAGCTCCAGCTGGTCACGCACCAACTCGCTGCGCGGGCTGGAACCAATGGCAACAAACAACCCGGTAGCCTCCAGCTCGCGAGTTTGACCGGTAACCGTGTCGGTTAGGGTTACGCTCTCTAGCGCCCCCTCACCATGCAGTGCCGATACGCGCGAGTTCCAAGCGAAGTTAATCTTGGGGTTCTCCAAGGCGCGCTTAGCCATAGCAGCCGAGGCGCGCAGCTCGTCGCGGCGGTGCACCACAGTCACAGACTTAGCGAAAGTGGTTAGGAAGGTTGCCTCTTCCATAGCGGAGTCGCCGCCACCCACCACAATGATGTCCTGGTCGCGGAAGAAGAAACCGTCACAGGTAGCGCAGTAAGAAACGCCGTGACCGGAGTACTTATCCTCTTCCTCCAAGCCCAGCTTGCGGTAAGCCGAACCGGTGGAGAAGATGACGGTGCGGGTCTCAAGCACCTCATCTTCTAGATGCACGCGCTTTACCTCGCCAGCCAGCTCCAGCTTGACCACATCCTCATAGCGGATGTCGGTGCCAAACTTCTCAGCCTGCTCCATCATGTTGTTCATCAGGTCAGGGCCCTGAATACCCTCAGGGAAACCGGGGAAGTTTTCCACCTCAGTGGTGTTCATTAGGGCGCCACCGGCAGTCACGGCGCCTGCTACCAGCACCGGCTTGAGCTGGGCTCGGGCCGCGTAGATAGCGGCGGTGTAACCGGCAGGTCCGGAACCTACGATAACGACGTCGTGAACCATGCTGCTCCTGTTCTTCAATGTTTGTTGGCAGGTACAACCGAGACCTAGGTCCGAATGTTCCCAATACAAATGTTAGCTGCGCCCTATTAACTAGGGGCAGCTAACTTAACTAGCGGCGGTAACTATTGTCCCTGGGTTGAGGTGACCGTGGGCACTGTCGAAGCAGCGGGACCATCGTCCTCATCGAAGGAAACGTTAGACAGACCCAGCAGGTTCGAGAAGGCAAACACCACTGCCAGAATCACTACCAGCGCTAAGGCGGCCAGCAGCGCCCAGGAGGTGCGGCTGCGTTCCTTGTACTGGATGTACTCTGCCTCGTTTTCTTCCTTGCTGGGCATAGGACGAGGTGCGTCTAGGGCCTCTTTTGTGGCCGGCATGGTGGGCATAGAGATGATGTCGCTCAGATCGCTTAAATCAACCTCACGGCCCGGGCCAGGGGCAGCCGGAATGGCGTCACTGGCCGCCTTAATGTCCTCACGCACACTGTTACCCACGCGCGAAGCCAACTGGGTGGTCTTAATGCGAGTGTTCTTAATCAGGCCCTTAACAGCCTCAAGGCCCTCAACGCCCTCTTCAAGCTGCTTAGTGGTGAACTCAGTGGGCTGAGCTACCGGCAGCTGGGAGCCTTTAACTGGCTGCCACGTGCCCAGAGCGGTGACCAGCGCGGCGGCGCTACGGATGGGCCTACCCGAATACTGCTGGGCGAAAATCTCGTCCAGGTCAGCCGGAACCTGCGGGTTAATCGTGGCCGG
>ERZ773254.1281-NODE-1281-length-11584-cov-42.648712_pt1 | contig 11584 bp, 7 predicted proteins | sample MGYA00580516_ERZ773254 | MGnify/ENA primary metagenome ERZ773254 (study PRJEB29015, sample SAMEA2738158) | human oral metagenome | biome: human oral; feature: human-associated habitat; material: saliva | place: China | collected 2192 ...
TGAGCGAAACCACGATGGCGACGAGCAGTGCCGAAGCGAAGCCGGGAACCATTTCGTAGAGCACGGACTTCATGGGGCTCTGGCCCCATGCGAATGCCACAACGGCACCGGTAATCATGGAGACCAGTGCACCCTGGGTGGTCAGCTTACGCCAGTAGAGCGAGAGCAGAACGGTCGGGCCGAAGGCCGAACCGAAGCCCGCCCACGCGAAGGCAACCAGCTGCAGGATCGAGCTGTTAGGGTTCCACGCGAGGGCACCGGCGACCAGCGCCACGATTGCCACGCCTGCACGGCCGAGCCACAGGGACTTGCCGGCGCTGAGCTTCTTCGAGGAGAAGATGCCGTAGAGGTCCTCCACCAGAGCGGAGGAGCACACAATCAGCTGCGAGGAGAGGGTGGACATAATAGCCGCCAAAACCGCTGCCAGAATCAGACCGGCGATGAAGGGGTGGAAGAGGATCTGGGAGAGGTCCAGGAAGACCGACTCAGCGGTTTCGGGGTTGGTGAGGGACGCTTCGGGGTGGCGTGCAAAGTACGCGATACCCATGAACGCGCCGCTCAGTGCGCCGAACACGGTCAGGACCATCCAGCTGATGCCGATGCGGCGGCCGGACTTAGCGTCGGCGGGGGTGCGCATCGCCATGAATCGCACGATAATGTGCGGCTGGCCGAAGTAGCCCAGACCCCATGCGAGGGATGAAACAATACCGGCGAAGGTGGTGCCTGCGAAGATGCTCAGCGCGTCGGGGCGTACCTGGCTGATGGACTCAACCACGGGGCCCACACCGCCCAGGTCAATGATGGTGATGACCGGAACGGCGATAAGGGCTGCGAGCATGAGCAGACCCTGCACCATGTCGGTGTAGGATGCGCCCATGAAGCCGCCGAAGAGCGTGTAGAACACGGTGATGCCCGCCAGCAGGAGCATGCCGGTGTGGTATTCCTGACCGAAGGAGGACTTGAAGAACAGGCCGCCGGACACCATGCCGGAGGAGACGTAGAAGGTGAAGAACACCAGAATCACGACACCGGAGACGATGCGCAGCACGCGCTTGGTGTCATGGAGGCGGTTGCTCAGGAAGACGGGGACGGTCACTGCGTCGCCGGCAACTTCGGTGTAGCTACGCAGTCGCGGTGCCACGAACTTCCAGTTGCACCACGCACCGATGGTCAGGCCGACGGCGAGCCAAGCCTGGGAGAGGCCGCTGAGGTAGACGGCGCCGGGCAGGCCCATGAGGAGCCAGCCGGACATGTCGGATGCGCCAGCCGAGAGTGCGGCGACGGTGGGGGAGAGCTGTCGTCCACCCAGCACGTAGTCGTCGAGGCTGTTGTTCTTGCTATTGGCCCACAGGCCGATCGCGATCATGGCGACAAAATATATTGCCAGCGCGATGATTTGGTATGTACTCGCGGCCATTGTTTTCCTTCTCTCCTGGTGATAGTGAGCGTCTGTGTGTATTTATACGCTACCCCATAACTTTATAAGTGGTCTGGGATACATTCTAGATTCTTCGTAGCGGAAAATAAAACCACCGACTCGAAATTTAGTTATGCGGTAAACAAATAAATATACATATATGGAATATAGTGGGTTACCGTATGTATGGGAGACAGTGGGATTCTGTGCGAAAAAATGCCCGAAAACCCGGGGTGATAGGGCTTTCGGGCATTGTGTCACGGGCTTGCCCGCGTAAAGGCAACGCAAACGCGCATTGGCATATTCAATACAAACGAAGAAAACGAAAAGTTTAAAAACCTTGACGGGGTGTCGTCTAACGTGTCGCCCATAGAAGGAGCACAGGGCAGGAAGAGCCTACGTTACGTGGTGTGAAGGTCTATAGATTACGCACGACCCAGGGCTCACGCGACATGAGGGCCGGGTCAAAGCGCTCCAGAATCGCCGAAGCATCCGGCACCGGAACCCGAGCCTCGTGCGGGCGGCCCGAATTGTCCGGCACCGGAATGGAGGCGGCAATCCAGCCGAGCACCTCGGGGATAGTCACCCCCGCCTCCTGAAGCTGCGGCAGGGTCACCGCACCGTCACGCTTGGCCAGGCGCTTACCCTCCTCGTTCAGGGCCAGGGGAACGTGCGCGTAGCGCGGCTGCGGCAGACCCAGCAGGCTCGCCAGATACGCTTGGCGAGGCGCGGAGGGCAGCAGGTCATCGCCGCGCACAATCTGCTCAACCCCCACGAAAGCGTCGTCCACCACGGAGGTCAGGTTGTACGCGTAGGTGCCGTCGTTGCGTACCAACACGAAATCGTCCACCAGCCCTGTGTAGGAGCCGTAAAAATCATCCTGCACCGTGTAGCTCGTGCGCTCGGCGCGCAGGCGCAGAGCCGGCGGACGCTGGGCGCGGCGCTCCTCGCGCTGCGCCTCGCTCAGTCCGCGACAGGTGCCCGGGTAGGCGCCCGGGGCACCGTGCGGTGCGCTCGAGGCCTCCTGAATCTCGCGACGGGTGCAGTAGCACTCGTACACGAGGCCCGCCTCGCGCAGGCGCTGAACCGCACGCTCGTAGGCGGCAAGGCGCGTGCTCTGGTAGAGGACGCCGGCCTCCTTACCCTCGGTACTCTCTGCCGCGCTGCCCGGGCTGACATCCCAGTCCAGGCCCATGGCTTGCAGATCGGCCAGCTGGCGTTCCGCAGCACCGGGCCGCACACGATCCAAATCCTCAACGCGCATGTAGAAGGACTTACCACCGCGGCGAGCCATCGCCCACGCCAGAATCGCGGTGCGCAAATTACCCAGGTGCAGATCGCCGGAGGGGGAGGGGGCGTAGCGTCCCGTGCCGCTGGGAAAAACCGCACCGGAAATATCGTTCGAAGAATCTGGAGAAATCATGGTTCCATCCTACGCGGAAAGCACTGCAACCAAGGCGGATCCGGGCCGGGCGGCTGGGGCTCCGGAACCCGCAAACCTCTCGGAGTGTGCCCAATTTTCTTTTCCAAAAAGGGAAATCTTGCTCTCTGAGAGTGCAATGGCGCAACATCGCTCAAAAATTCCAGTAGGGTTGTATCTATGGCTCGCACAATTGAACTTGCCGACGGCGTGTATCGTATCGCGACGGATAACTACCGACTCAATACCGGACTGGTTCTCGGACTGGAACGGGCACTGGTCGTAGATACCGGCGCCGGTCCCCGTCAGGCCACCGAAATTTATGATGAGGTTCGCCGCCTCACCCGACTTCCGATTACCGTAGTGAACACCCACGGCCACTACGAACGTTTCTTTGGCAACGACGTCTTCGCGGCTATGGGGGTCGAGGAGTTCTGGGCGCATCCCCGCGCCGCTCGCGCCATCCGCAAGTACGGCGCGGCGCAGCGATCCTACGTTGAGACCCTCGAGCCCGAGATGGCGCACCACCAGGGTGCCGCCACCGATATCGTCGTGCCCAACCACCTGGTCGCTAACAGCGGCGACGGCATCACCTTCACCCCGATCGACCTGGGTGAACGTAGCGCAACCCTCATGTACATGGGGCCCGGCCACACGGACGGCGACATCATGGTCGGCGTTGAGGACGTGCTCTTCATGGGTGGCCTCATTGAGGAAGGCACCGACCCGTACTTCGAGGATTCCTTCCCCGATCGTTGGATTGACACCCTGGGTGCCGTGCTGGAATTCGATCGCTACCGCGTGTTCGTGCCCGGTAACGGCGAGCCCGTGGACCGCACCTTCGTGGAGCGCGAACGCAACACTATGATTAGCGCGATCAAGTCAATTCGTGCCTCGACCCTGGACCGCGAGGACGAGGCGACCACCGCCGCAATGTACCAGCTGCCCTATGCGCCGGGCGCGACCCGCTTCCTGCTGGACCGTCTGGCCCAGCTCGAGAACGCCCCCGACTCTGAGAGCTTCGACGCGGAGCACCCGGACACGAGCGGCTTTACGGGCCCGATTACGCTGGGTAAGGCTGCCTTCTAGGCCCTGTATTTCACGGCGCGCGGGGTCGTAGAGCGCCCCGCCGCCTCACCGGAACCTCAGCATATTCGATATAGCCAATACGGCATAAACGCAGGTGCGGGCCGGTTTCTTCTTAGAAGCCGGCCCTCACCTGCGTTATATATAGCCGTGCGTCGGGGAAGATTTACTCCGCGGCGTACTCCGCGCGCATAGCCTCGCAGTCGGTCTTCAGCGCTGCGGGAACTTCGCCCATTGCGCCGCAGAGCTCCACGAAGCGGTGGCGCCAGTCCAGGTGCTGCAGGGCGCGACGAATCTGACGCTCACCCTGCTCGGGGGTCCAGCGCGAGGCGGCCTCGGCAACCTGGGCGAGGCCCGCGCGAGCATCAGCGTGATTGATGTCGATGGTCGCACCGTCCCAGAGAATCTCGCGTACGGTGCTCGTGTTCGGAACCTGACCCACCACGGTGACGCCGGAGGCTAGGGCATCGGTCCAGCGGCCGGTGATGTACTCCTTCGTGGGGTGGGTGTAGGGGGCGGGGCTCACCGAAGTGGAGAAGGCCAGCAGGAACTTCGCGCGGTTCAGCGACTCCTGCAGGTGCCGTGCCGACTCGCGGTCGTTCGCGCCAAAGGGCGGGCGGCCCTCGAAGCTCAAACCCAGCTCCTTGGCCAGGCGGGCGGTTGCCTCGTCGTCCTCGTATGCGGCGGGCTGTCGGCCCACGCGCAGCAGATCGGTGGTCTTGGACTCCAGTGCCGCTAGACGGTCGGAGAAAGCGCTCCACACATCCGCTCCCCAGGGCAGCACCCCGGGAGCCTTGACGCCGGCCGCGGTCCACGGCTGAACGTCGTCGGCGTCGGCCACGAAGATGCGGTCGTAGACCGAGGACTTCGCAATGGCGGGAATACGGTCGTCCCAGAAGCTGTCGATGACCCAACCGTAGATGGCTCCGTAGCGGCGGAACGCGAAGGAACGCTGCGCGACGGCGTAGAGCTGGCCGGGGTCGGAGGCGATGACCACGCAGCGGCGGGAACCGCCCTTGAGCCGCGGCAGGCGAGCCAGAAGCTTCGTTTCTTTGGACAGAGAAGCCCCCACGTCGACGGTGTGGACGGTGCCGCCGGTGTAGCGGGCCAGGAGGTCCGCCATGGCGTGAACCGGAACCCAACCGGCTCCGGAGGGAACGGCAACAATAATATCGAGTGAGCTCATGAGATTCCTTGAGAGGGATCCGGCCGGGGAAAATGTGCGCAACGCTCATCACAATTGGAGGGACGAGCGGCACGCTCCCGGAGCGGACGGACGATAGATATCTAAACGGGAAAATCCCTTGCGGTGGCCCCGGTACCGGGTATTTGCCGGGTAAACCCGTGGCGGGGCGCATACAGTCTTCAGTATATCCTCAGCCCGTGGTTCTCCGGGGTTCAGCCTCGCCCGCTAGGGTGTGTGAATACGCACCTCGATACCCGATTCGCCGCCGAACCCGGCGGCCATGCGCGCCAGGTTGGTATTCGGGGCGGCCGCGACCGTGAAGAAGCGGCTCACAGCGGCGGCGAATTGCTCGTCGCGGGCCAGTTCGCCGTGTTCCAGGGTCGTGAAGATGCCGCCGCCGGCGTCGTCGAAGACCTCGATGCGCAGGTCGGGTAGCAGTTCGGTGCTCGGAAGGTTGAGCGACGCAATGTCGTGCTGGAAAGTCAGATCGCCGCAGAGCAGGGTCACCGGCAGAGCGGAGCCGCCAACGACGGGGCGGCCCTCGGAGTCCGTCCCGGCGGGGTAGTAGCCCGAGAGGGAAACGCCGATGGCGGTAGCCGTGGTGCCGTCGATGCCGGCCAGACCGCGGTTGGCGAAGACGCGCGCGGGGGCGGGCTCGCCCAGGGCGGGGGCCGCCGCCTCCAAATCGCGCACAAGGTTGGAGGAGCCCAGCACGAGGAGCCGCTTCTGCTCCACGGCCTCCCGCCAAACGCGGCGGGCGTAGGAGCGCCCGGCGGTGCGATTGCGGTAGTCCAGGTAGCGTTCCTCATCCTCGGGGCTATTGCCCAAGGCACCGTCCGCGTGGTGCTCGTAGGCCTCAATTTCGCGCAGCGCGGCCTGCTGCAATTGCTTGCCGGCACGCATCCACTGCTGAACCCAGGTCTCGGCGGTTTCACCGGTTTCTTCTTCTGCGGGCTCGGGGCTCCTGGCCGGGGCGTCCTCGACACCGCGCGCGAACTCGGCGAGCTGCTGCGGGCTGGAAATTTCGATGAAGGAACGCGCTCCGGGCTCGTACCAGCTGGCGCGGCGCGGCGCGTAGTAGGCGCAGGGCACGCTCTCGTCGGCCAGTAGAGCGGTCACGGGGCGTGAAAGGGTCGGGTGACCGAAGAGCACCACGCCTTCGATGCGCGCGGCGGGCTCGAAATCCTCGGCGGAGAGCAGCTGCGGGTAGTGCGGAATGGCGGTCGCGCCGTGGCGTGCCTCGGAGGAGGGCTCGGCCAGTAGCGGCAGGTTCAGCACGCGCGCGAACTCGGCGGCAAATTCCCCCGCCCCATCGGCGGCCACCACGACGGTACGCGAGGTGGTGGGGGGTGCGGGGGCCTTCGCCTCAATGGTTTGGGCTCTGGTGCTGAGGGAGCTCAGAAGCCACTCCTTTTCCGGTGCGGAAAGCCCCGACCCCTCGGCACGGGCGGCGCGCAGGCGAGCCTCCTCTTGAGGGTCGTAGTCCTCGAGCAGGCTCTGGGCCCACTGCGGCAGGGCGTGCGCGAACTGCCCGGAAGGGGTGAGCGGCGTATCGAAGCAGAGGTTCAGGTGAACCGGGCCGATGGGCTCGGCCGAGGGACGGGCCCAGTTTTCTGTGGCGCGGCCGGTCAAAGCGTTGAGGCAGGCGGCGAAGGCAAAGGTCTGCTCGCCTTCCTCCTGCTCGGGATAAGCGGTCAGGTCGGCCTCGGCGCGCACAAAGGGAGAGAAGAATCCGGTCTGGTGGGTGGTCTGGTTGACGCCGCTTCCACGCAGGCGCTCGGGACGGTCTGCGCTCAGGATCGCGAGGGGCACGCCGGCGTGGTAGGCCTCCATGACGGCCGGCATGTACTCGCCCAGGGCGGTACCGGAGGTGCACACAAGGCCCACCGGGCGGCCCGAGGCTTTGGCGATGCCGAGAGCCGTAAAGGCGGCGGTTCGCTCGTCCACCCGCACGTGAGCGATGAGTGCTCCGGCTTCGGCGGCGGCCGCGATGGCGTAGGCCAAGGGTGCGCTGCGGGAGCCCGGGGACACGACAATATGCCGCATTCCGGCGCGAATCAGCGAGTCGAGCACGGAAATTGCGGTCAGCATGGCGGGGATGGAGCGATGTTTAGTCACCGTACCATTCTAATGCCGCGCCCATATCGGGCCGGTATGGGTTACCTTCGCGCGCTGGTTCATGACGCACGGGTTCGTGGCAACGCGCGGTTTTTGAGAGGCTCAAGTCCCCATGCTCTAGCGGCGGTCTAGCCGCGGCGGATGCGTTCCAGCACGCGGTGGCAGCGGCTCACCCGCTCAACCCACCACCGGCGGGTCGGCTCGTCGGCGGCCAGGCGCTCGAGGCGCTGTGGGTCGGGCTCGACGGCTCGCACCCGCATGAGCCCGTCGTGGGCAATCATGGGGTCCTCGGCGACGTCCTCGGCCATGAGCGAGACGGTTCCCAGGCCGCACCCGTACTTCAGGGTCGGCAGGGAGGCCGCCAGGGCGGCACCGGTTGCGATGCCCACCGAGGTTTCCAGGGCCGAAGAGACGACGGCCGGAAGCTGGGCCTGCTCAACGATGGCCAGGGCACGGCGAACACCGCCCAAGGGAGCGGCCTTGATGACGATGAGGTCTGCGGCATTGGCGCGGGCCACGCGCAGCGGGTCCTCGGCCTTGCGAATCGACTCGTCGGCGGCGATGCGGACCGGCAGTCCCTCCTTGGCCACGGCGTAACGGAGCGCCGCCATATCCTCGATGGTTGCCACGGGCTGCTCGGCGTAGATGAGGCCGTACTCGCAGAGTTTGCGGAGCGCCTCGAACGCGCCGGAGAGGGTGTAGCCCATATTCGCATCGATCTTGAGCCGCGCCTCGGGGAGCGCCTCGCGCGCGGCGGCTACGCGGGCCACGTCGTCGGCGAGGCTCTGACCCTTCTCCGCGACCTTGATTTTGAGCTCTCGGATGGTGCCGTCGTAGCGGGCGAGTACCTCGGACACACATTCGGCGGGGACGGCGGGCAGTGTCGCGTTGAGCGGAATACTTTCGCGCACCGGCTCGGGGGCGGGGAGCCAGGCCGCTTCGAGGGCGCAGGCGAGCCAAGCGGCCGCCTCTTCGTCGCCGTATTCGAGGAACGGCGCGAACTCACCCCAGCCGTGCGGGCCGCAAATCAGCGCGCTCTGGCGACGGTTCACACCGCGGAAGGTGACGTTCATGGGGATATCAACAACGGCTAGGCGTTCGATCACCTCGTCCAGCGGGGGTAGCGGAAGCCCCGCGAGGCGGAAACCGTAGCCCAGGGGCGGCACGCCGCCCGGGGTGGACTCTGCGGGTGATGATGTGTGATGCACGCTCACTGTTGTCCTTTCCCCGCTAAAAATTTTTTTAGCGGTTCAAGCCCCTCGATATGGGGCACGTCCCAACTCGAACCGGGCGCTCGGCACGCCGCTGACCAGGGCTTTTAATGGGAGGCTTGGGGAACTTTCGATACCTCTCGCGTTAAGCCTGCGTATTTTGCGGAAACTCTCAGCTTAGCGACCCAAAAACTTTACCTTTTCATAGCTTAACCTGAGATAGTGAGGTAGTTACTCTATCAGCGCGGTGACCGCATTCGACTCGCGCGAAGGCTTGGGGGTCTTCGCCGCCGGGTGGACCGCCGCGAGGTAACGCCATGAGGGAGAAGGTACGAAACGAAGTGTGGAGGGGCTTATGAGCTATCGATGGAACGCGCACGAAACCGTCGCGAGCGGCGCGGTGAGCGATTCTGAGGCAACCCGCCCGCTCCAGACCGGCGATAATGCCCCTACCCTGCCCTTCTCCGCCGAGGCCGTCGCGGACCGCGCGGCCGAGCTCTCCGATACCCAGCCTATCTCTGCGACCCAGCCGATTTCGGCTACCCGTTCTTCCTCCGCGCGCGCGTACGCGCACGATGCACAGGACCCCACCGAGGTGCTCCCCGCCCGAAGCCCCGATACCCGCTTGCTGTCGAACACTGACGGCTCCACCCGCCTCATGCAGGCCACCCAGACGCTTGAGGAACCGACCATTCAGGCTTCTCGCTCGCCCTATGCGGCCCCCAGAGTTGAGCCCGCGACTCCGGCTGCACCCGCCGCACCGGTGCCGCCTCGCGCGGCGAACCCCAACGTTTCCTACAGGGGAGCCTCGTATTCCGGCGTTCCCTACCCCAACGAGGCCTTCCCTCCCGCTTCTCAAACGGGCAGCGTCTATTCCCAGGTTGGAGTGACCTCGATGAGCCCCATGGGCAACCCAATCCGCCCGGGTGAGGGCGACCCGAAGAGCTTCCCGAGTACCGGCCTTCTGATGCGGCATCTCTTTGCCCTGCTCTTCTTGGGGGCCTCGCTTTTCGGGGCCTTCCGTTTCTTCATCTACACGCACGTTGGCCAGCAGGTGGATGAGCAGGCCTACGCCGAGTACGCGAACCAGTTCCTCAACTATCGCGGTCCGACCCTGACCGCGCTGGACTCGCTGCCGACGATTGTCGGTGTGGTGGCGGTGCTCGGCCTGGTTGCGGTGCTGGTATGGAAGCACCGGTTCCTCCCGGCACTGGTGGGGGTGCTCTGCGGCGTGGGAGCCTGCGTCACGACCTACGCGCTGAAGAACTACGTCATCGTGAAGCCCAACTGGGGTATTCAGGAGGCGGTGAGCAATTCGGCGCCCAGCGGCCACACGACGTTCGCGGCGGCGGCCGGTGCGGCCCTCTTCCTGGCGGCTCCCCGGCTGATGCGTCCGACCGTGGCCCTGTTGGCGGCGGTCGCGACCTGCCTGACGGGTGCCTCCACGATTATTAACGGCTGGCACCGCCCGGTGGATGTTGTGACCGCGATTCTCGTGACCGCCATGTGGACGGTGCTGGGCATGACCGTGCTGCGCTACGTGCGTCGCGGTGACTTTACGATTGCCTCGCGCGGCGGCCTGGTGTTGGTGCCGTTGTTGACGATTGCGACGCTTTTCCTTTCCTTCTGTTCCGTGATTCTGTACCTGATTGCGATTTTCTCGCCCATCCCGGGAGGCGCGTTTACCGCAGCGACCTGCATGATCGTGGCGGTGAGCTTCGGTACGACGGCGCTGACGGTGAATCTGCTGCGCGCACGCAATAACAAGCGCCAGATGTGACCCTAACGCGTGCCTCGCCCTCAAGCGGCGGGGCACGCGTTTTATTGGCTTTGCGTGTGGGCATTGCCTCGTGAGAGAGCGCAGAATACAATGGAAATAATTGGTATTTTTAATACCAAATAATAGTATTGGCGACTAGCCGCCGGGCCGCATGCTCCGCCCGGCTCGAGTAGAAAGGCGCGTACCATGGCAGGTACCCATGAAGGCCGAGTTATTATTTTCCCCCAGCTTACCGAGGAGCTGAAGCCCTTCGAAGACAAGCCCCAGGCCCGCAAGATTGTGGATGCCGACGGCGGCAACCTGACCCTCATGGAGCTGGCGGCCGGCCAGTCCTGGCACGAGCACCACAGCGTGCACCCCATCTTCGTGCAGGTTCTCAAGGGCGAGGTGATCTTCCATGTGAAGGACCGCGACATTACCCTTGTCCCGGGCAAGCCGATTCACGTGACCGCCAAGCTTCTGCACTCCCTGCGCGCCGTCAAGGATTCGACCCTGCTGGTGACCATGCTGACCGGCGAGTCGCACCCCGAGCCCAAGCTCACCGTTGAGGTGGAAGAGGTTTAAACCCCTCTGAAGGCTCTCCCCAAGCCAATTCCTTAGCCAATGAATCCCGCGTTCTCCACGGCTGGAGAGCGCGGGATTCTGCGTTTCTGAGCGGTCGGCGGTACTACCGGGGGCTGGGAGCAAAGGTGCCGGGCATAGAAAAGCGGGCGGTGCTGCGCGAAACAGAATGTTTCGTACAGCACCGCCCGCTATATTTTCAAGAGCTAGTACTAGTTTACAACCGCGTGGGTCGGATCGAGCACTCGAGCCAAGAAAGCCCGGGTACGTTCGTGCTTGGGGGCGCCAATCACCTGGTCGGCAGGGCCCTCCTCTACGACCACGCCGTCGGCCATGAAGACGACCTTGTCGGCCACCTCGCGGGCGAACGCCATCTCGTGGGTCACCACAATCATGGTCATGCCCTCGTCGGCCAGGTTACGCATAATGCTCAGAACCTCGCCGACCATCTCCGGGTCCAGCGCACTGGTGGGCTCGTCAAAAAGCATCAGGTCGGGGTGCATGGAGAGCGCACGGGCGATAGCCACACGCTGCTGCTGGCCGCCGGAAAGCTGAGCGGGAAAACGGTCTTCCTTGCCGGCCAGGCCCACCTTAGCGAGCTGCTCGAGGGCCACCGCCTCCGCCTCCTCCTTGGAGCGGCCCAGCACCTTAATCTGGGCAATCGTGCAGTTATCCAGGATGTTCAGGTGACCGAAGAGGTTGAACTGCTGGAACACCATGCCCATGTGGGTGCGCACGCGGTTAATGTCCACGTCCGGGTCGGTGACCTCGGTATCGCCCACCATGATGGTGCCGTCGTTCGGCT
>ERZ773254.1287-NODE-1287-length-11519-cov-2.762997_pt1 | contig 11519 bp, 9 predicted proteins | sample MGYA00580516_ERZ773254 | MGnify/ENA primary metagenome ERZ773254 (study PRJEB29015, sample SAMEA2738158) | human oral metagenome | biome: human oral; feature: human-associated habitat; material: saliva | place: China | collected 2192 ...
GCTCGTTTTCATGGCAACAAAGGTTTGGGATATAGTGTCGGAATTGGCTACGGCGGCAAGGACTCTCCTTTCTCTATCCTCAACAATGACTCTTACCTGTGTGAGGGTATTGCCATACCTCTCGAAATCAACACTTTGATTGGTGGTAAACGTAATTTCTTAGATTTCGGTATTGGTCTGAACCTCGGTTACTACCAAGATCGCACCAACAACTCATGGTTCTTTATGCGAATGTCTGACACTGGAGAAGATCCCATGGAAAAACAGATTTATAACCTCACGAAAACAAACACGAGTAATCCTAGCTTTGGTTATTTCGGCAGTTTGAGAATGAGCTATCGCTACCAAGCTCCTAAAGGTTTGTTCTTCCGAGTGGGTCTGGCCGTCCTTTCTGGTTTCAAAGACCTCAAATACTCTGTGAGCCAGCATTCCACTATTGCCCCACACATAGCATTTGGTCTGTCGTTCTAATCGCGATTTGTGACAGTATAAAAGCGGGTTCTCGACTTTTCACTTCTAACATCCTCACACCAAGATAAAACTATGGCGCAAACTTCCCAAATTTTATGGCAAACCATCAAGCGATACTTCAATGCACTGCCCGACAAAGAGCATGAAGCTGAGACCATCGAACAAATCAGCAGCGGGGTTTCCTTCCACGGCTCCAAATTGTGGGTGCTGGTCTTTGCCATCTTCATCGCTTCACTCGGACTCAACGTCAATTCCACCGCAGTAATCATCGGTGCGATGCTCATTTCTCCACTCATGGGGCCGATTATCGGCATGGGATTGGGAGTAGGTATCGGAGATTTGCCCTTGCTCAAGAGTTCTATCAAAAACTATTTTGTAGCCACAGTGATTAGTGTGCTTACAGCGATGGTCTACTTCTTGATTTCTCCTCTCACCGAGGCACAGTCTGAGCTCCTCGCACGCACATCTCCCACCCTCTACGATGTGTTGATTGCACTCTGCGGTGGTGCTGCAGGGATTCTGGCTCTTTCCACACGTGGCAAGGGCAATGTGTTGCCAGGTGTGGCCATTGCTACAGCCCTCATGCCTCCACTCTGCACAGCTGGCTATGGTTTGGCAATGGGAGAATGGTCGTTTTTCTTCGGCGCATTCTATCTCTATTTCATCAACACGGTGTTCATTGCTCTCGCCACCTACATTGGGGTGCGCATGCTTCGTTTCCGTCCTAAGATAGTGGTGAGCAAAGAGCGTATAAGAGTGGTGAATCGCACCATCATTGGCATTGTGTTTGTAACCATGATTCCTGCCACTATCATGACAGTGCGCATCATCCGCGATAGCATGCTCGACAATAATATTGCGAAATTCCTAAAACACGAACTCCATTTTCCTGGCACGCAAATCGTATCTCACCAGAAGGATGGGGAGCAAAAGCTATTGAATGTGGTGGCAGTGGGTAATCCTATCTCTGCGAGCAACATTGAAGATGCACAAAATAAGTTGGAACAATATAGTTTAGGAGAATATAAACTTCAAGTTTTCCAAGGTGCACAATCCGATAGTTTGTTACTTCTCAATGCTTCCCTCAACAAATTGGGAACTACCGCTGAAGCTAACAACAAAAAACTATTAGAACAGGCTGGTCGCATCCAACATCTTGAAGCGCAACTCCAATCCTATACTCAATATGAAACGATGAGTCGCAGCATCAGTGGTGAAATCAAGACTTTGTGGCCCAACATTCAGACGCTCAGTCTGTCACAAGCAGTGGAAGTGCCAACAGATAGTGTAGTATCCTCTGATGGTCCAACTATCTCTGCCCCTTCCGAAGGGCAAAAGTCGCACATCGTCCTCGCAGTGGTCACACATAAAGGAAGACTCTCGGAAGCAGAGCGCGCACGCCTCAACGACTGGCTCAAAGCACGCACCAAAGCTCAGCAACTTCAACTCATTCTCCGTGCACAATAACGTTCAATCGTGAGTCTCTGCCATAGAAGTGAATCTTCTGCTATAAATTAGCACAAAAAAATCACCTAAAAAAGGCCGTGATGTAATCCTCTACATCACGGCCTTTTTTTCGTTTTGTCAGTTTATTGCCACTTCACACGGCCTCCCACTATCACAAAGCCTCGATAGCCAGAAGTCACTCTGCGACCACTTAGATCCACTGGTGCAAGCTTTTTCACCAACTCCCGCTGGTGTGAGATAGCAGTGACATGCTTATACACATACTCAATCGTATGGTGCGTTTCCATCTTAGGCAAAGTCATAGCATCTCCACCATCATTCCCATCTATGCGCCAAGATTTATAAGAATAATCCTGGATATTCTTGATCTCGAGTTTAAAGGAATCTCCAGCCTTCACATAAGATTCGCGAGAAGCAACGATGACCTCGTCCTTATCATCCACAAAATTCTCCTGCAATTTGAAGAAAGGACGCACCGCATATCGACGCGGCACAAAACTATAGGTTTGTTGCGTTTGAGCATCCGTGATTTCCCAAGCCTCGCCCGTCACACGACTAGTCTTCATCGCGAACATCACAGGCTCTTCTCCCACCATGAGATCACCGCTCTTAGAAATCCCCGCGAGATATAAACCTGTCGCTTCGTTGTAAATCTGCCATCCCAAGTAACTCTTCGTAAACACCCACGTTTCCTCAGGGCTATGAGCAGCCTTTGACAGAGGAATGATAGACATTTTGGAAGTACTTCCTTGAGCTGTCCACAAGTGAGGCACTCCTTCACGCATGGTTGTAACGACGACACTCATGTTATCTTTAGCTTCAATAGACTGCTGTGTGAGTGAATCAAAGCCTGTTAAACCATTGGCTCTGTATTCTACATTCAGTTCACCACCCTCCAAACAAACACTTGTTCCTTTAGGGTCGTAGGTGACACAAGAATAGTAAGGTATTTGAGGAGGAATCAAAAAAAAGCAACTCTCTTGCGGTTGCACTATGGAGTCGGTGAGTAAATAAGTGCCAAAGGTATCATAGCATTTTAGCACAATCTTCTTGGTACCTTGTGCCGAAGCCGCTAGTGTAAGCACAACCACAGCGAGCAAGGCAATAGAACGATGCAATAAATAGTGTTTCATGTGTTTTGTGTTGGTGCCGTAAAATTACAAACTTCACAACAATCTCAACTTATCGCCAGCGATAAATAATGTAAATTGGAGCAGATTTCTCAAGAAAACTGAGAAATCTGCTCCAAACTATATGTTTACCCATGCTCACCCAAGTAGTCGAAGCGAGATGCACGGCTTCTCTCTCCAGAAAAGCTCATGTCATCTTCCCCTATTTTACTTTATCAAGAAAAGCATGACATCCCTTCACGCACTACTTCTTGCGCAAAGTAATTTCAATATTCTCTATCTCCTCGCGGAATGCTGCATCCGTAGCAAACAATCGTTCTATCTTTTTACAACTATGCAAAATGGTGGAGTGGTCGCGCCCTCCTAGTTCACGTCCGATTTGCGACAATGAGATGTCCGTGAACTTCTGTCCGAGGTAGCACACGATATGACGTACTGCCGCAATGTTGCCCTTGCGCGATTTGGAGCATACCTCTTTAGATTTCACGCCATAGTGTTCACACACCAATTCTGAAATCTCGCGGAAGCTCAGTTCTTTGCGCGCTTGGTTCACTATTCGTGGCACCACACGCTGCGCCAACTCCACCGTAATGTGAGAGCCTATCGTTTTCATAGACTCGGCAATGATAGAATTGACCATACCGTAAAGTTCTCTTGCATTTTCCGACACGACATCCGCCAAGTAGTCCACCACACCCATGGGGAATCCTTCCACACCATCACGGCGCAATTTACACAAGATGATGTCGCGGCGCAACGTGCGGTCAGGTTGTTCTAGCGGAATGGTGATTCCCCAGCGCAGACGTGAGAGAATGCGATCTTCCAATCCTTTCAATTCAGCTGGCGAACGGTCGCTGGTGAAAAGCATCTTACGACCATTGGCATGCAAGTGATTAAAGATGTGGAAGAAAGCCTTGAGTGTTTTTTCACCGCTGATCTCTTGAAAATCATCGATGATGAGCATATCAATGCTTTGATAGAAGTGGATAAAGCTATTGATAGCCGTGGAATTCTTATTGTTACGGTCGGCCATCGCAGCATCCGCATACTGCACCTGAAAGTTGCGCGCCGAAACAAAGAGCACACGTCGTTCTGGAAACTTCTCCCGCACAGCATTTCCCACTGCATTCACTAAGTGTGTTTTACCCACTCCCGAAGGGCCATACAAGAAGAAGGGATTGAAAGTCTGCGCATCTGGATTTTCCGCCATGGCACGCGCCATATTCACCGCAGCACGATTGCTGACACCCTCGCAATAGCTATCGAAAGTATAGGCTTCGATCAGGTGCGTATCAAAGCTGGAGGGTTGCGCCACAGGCGTCAGCTGCGCTATGGGCTGGTGCACCGCTGGAGCTGTAGTCGAGCCTTTAGACGAAAGCACAGACACCTGTCCCGAGCTATCATTATTCCCGATCATATCGGTAAACACCCACTTCACACTAGGCATGGTTCCCCACACCTTCACCATGGCATCACGCAACTGCATCCCCATCGCCTTAAACATCGTGTCGCGAAAAGCCGCAGTAGGCACCTTCAGCACCAGTATTTGCTCATCCTCATGGCTACACTTCATGTGATCCACAAACATCGTGTAGATGTTTGCGGAAATGGTAGGCTTCAAGATTTGCAAAGTAGAGAGCCATTTTTGTGACATAGTGCGGGATATGAGGAGGTTAAGGAGGGTTCGATGTCTTTCGTCTTCGACAGAGCCGCAGCCAGCCAAAAACAATGGCGCAAAGTTACAAAAAAAACGTCACATCTTCTCTATACTCCTCCCCTTTAATTCTCCTCCACCACAAGCCGGTAGCCCTGCCCATGCACATTGCGAAGAGAGAGCAGAGCATCGGAAGCCAATTTTGTGCGCAGGCGCGACACAAAAACGTGGAGAGAGCGAGCATTGTAGGCAGTGTCACTGCCCCACAAGTCAAGCAACAAGCCATGCCGCTCCACGATTTCATTAGGATGCGCAAAGAGACGTCGCAAAATCTCAGCTTCACGTTGAGTCAAGGGTTGCTCCGTGCCATCGGCAGTCTGCAGCAACGCTCGCGAAGGATAGAGGGTCGTGGCCCCACAGCTCAAACCTCTTCTAGCCTTTTCTGTTGGCTCACTCTGACTCTCCTGTTCTACCATCTCCACCATCGTCCCCTTGTGTGCTGCCTCTGCCCCTACTCCATTTTCCCTTTCGGGATGGGGTGGAAATTGTCGCAACATAGCCTGAATGCGGGCCACCAGTTCGCGCATCGAAAAGGGTTTGCGCAGATAATCATTCGCTCCCAGTTGCAGCCCGTGCACCACATCGTCTGTGTCGGTGCGTGCAGTGAGCACGATGATGGGCAGTCGCGCATCTTCCTGTCGCAGTTTTTGGATTAGGGAGAAGCCATCCATCACCGGCATCATCACATCCGTCACCAGCAAATCTGGACGTTCTGCCGCATAAGCCTCTAATGCCGCAGCCCCATCGTGCGCTAGGGTCACGGCAAAATCGAGGGTGACGAGCGTATCATGGAGGATGCCCGCCAAATCACGTTCGTCTTCAGCGAGGAGAATGCGAATTTTATTCATATCTTCATGAGAGATTTAAGAAAACGATTGGTGCAGTTTTCCACACCGTGAGAAGACATCAAGAAGGCTGCGAGGCTGCATCGAGAGGAAGAACAACACGGAAGCAACTCCCCTGCCCCACCTCACTCTGCACACTGATGCAACCACCCAGTTGCCGCACTAGACAGTTCACGTGGTAGAGCCCAAGCCCATAACCGCGCATTGTGTGCAAATCGCCCTGCTCCACCCGATAAAACCTTCGGAACACCTTGCGCAAATCGCGCGCTGCAATGCCCACACCCTGATCTGCCACCTCGATGATAACCGCGCGTGCTGCCTCATCTCTCCAAGCTCTAATGTCCACCACGGCTTCTTCATTGGAATACTTAATAGCATTGTCTATCAGATTGTTGAGCAAATCACGCAACATCAGCCGATCAGTCGAAAAAGCCAAATCATTCGGTTGCACATCTAGGAAGATGCTCACAGGTTTGTCATGCCCCAGTTCGTGTTCGTCTTGCAGTTGCAACAGCATTTCCTCCACCGCCAAACCTTCATACTGGGGTTTGCGCCATTGTGGCTGAGGACGCAGCGCATCAAGCAGCGAAGTGACCAGTTGTTGCAGTTGCACGATTTGTCGTTGCGAAGTGCGCAGCAGTTGTTTTCTTCGCTCCTCATCTTGATCTGCACCAAAATCCAACAGAGCTTCGTGGGCAGCCTGCGCCACAGCTATTGGCGTTTTGAGTTCGTGCGAGAGATTGCGCACGAACTGCGTGGTGGCAGTGGCTTCCTGCTGCCGCAAACGCAACAGTGCCAGCACCATAATCGAGATGATGAGAAAAAGGAGAAAGACCACAAGGCTCGGAATTTCGTTGCGCAGCACCACTTTCCAGCACGATTCATAGCGCAGCACATAGGCTTGCGAATAGTCATCGCTCACAAAGAGCGTGTCTGCCAAGTCCTGCGCAGAGGGCTTAAATTCATCACTGCCCCACGGCATCCACTGCTGGGTGTGAAGGGCGCGAAATGTCACTTTATCATTGACAAAATCCACTTTCTGCAATTCATAACTGATGGGGAGCTGCTCGCGCATCAGATGGGCATGCAACAGACTGTCGAGCAAGGCGGCATCGGGCGGCAACCACGAATCTATCGAGGTGTGGAGCGTGCGTTGCATCTCAAGTGCCACTTCGTCCGAAGCATTGGGCAACTTCATGAGGTGGGAGAGCTCGAGACTCGCAGGCAGATAAAAATACATGTTGTCCGTGACACGATGCCGACTGGTTCGGACAAACATCTCCACCACGTCGGCACTCTGCAAGCAACTCGACACTCGTTCGTTAGCTTGTGCCACTTCATGACGCAATCGCTGCACCTGCCAAACACCCAAAAGGCTCAGCATCACAATGATGCTGAGCGAAATGAGTTGCACGAGTCGATGAAGCGAGAGACGTGAGGTCATGATTCTTGGAGTTATCGAGAGCGAACGCTCCGTGGCTTAGTTTAGTCGGAAAACAATGGGCAAACTGAAGTTGCAGCTCACGGGCTTTCCTTTGCTGTCGAGTGCAGGCTTCCACTTGTTGGGCAGCTTCTTCACCACACGAATGGCTTCCGCATCTGCCGAGGGATGGAGCGATTTGAGGATACTGAAACCGCCTGCTTTGCCTTTGGCACTGATGGTAAACCTAACAACCACAACCCCTTGAATTTCGTTTTCAATACAATCTTTGGGATATCTGATTAGTTTGGCTACATCCGCCATGAGTTCCGCATCGCCAGTGCCATATTTTGCTTGGGTCTGCACGTTAGTCTTTTCTTCGGAACTACTGATGCTCACCGTTTCCACAGGAGCGCAAGCCATGGCGACATTGCTGGTGGTAAGCAGGAAGGAAGAGAAAGCGAGAAGGGTGAATATCTTCTTCATGATGAGTAGAGGTTGTAGAGCTTAATCCGACATTGCCGCCTAGAAAAGCAAGGAAGGGATAAGACTCTGGGTGAAACAAGGGGCACTTGCAAGTGACATAGAACGAACAGAGGAAACGAACTTTTCTATTTCGCAAGCGAGGAAGAAATCTGCCGTTCTGTCCATTGTTCTACACAGCGAAATTAGTGGTTTGCTCGTGGCTCGCCAAATATCTCTCCCATTATTTTCCGACGGTGCACAAATTATAGCCCTTTGCTAAGCCTTCGTAAGACTTCATTAAGCCTTTGTCTTGCGATAACTCTCCACAAGTGCTACAAGGACATTGGATTATCTCAAACAAAATGTAGGAAACAAGAGGGGGAAATCTCGGAGATGCGCAGAAAAGTCTCCGACTTCTGTCTGAAAATCTCCAAGAAAAAATGGAAAATGTCGGAGAGTTTGCCTACTCATCGAAGAGTCATCGAGAAACGAGGTTATTTCCTTGTCCCAAAGAGCCCAAAGCGAGGAAGAAGGAAACGGAGGGTGAACGAATCTTAAAATGACTTCCTCACGCGCGCATGTACACGCGCATTACAGCGATTTTCGTGTTTTTGCTTTCACAACCTTCACAGAAATCTCTGTAACCTATTATATTTCAATTCGTAACATGCATTTTTCGGACAAATTTTAACACACATCCGTTCCATCGCCCTATTTTCCTACCTTTCGACTGCTCCAAGCAGTCTTGTAAAAGCAGAAAATTCTCTCCCCTAAAATAGAACATTCAACACCCCCTGCGTGAAGGTTGTGAAAGCAAAAAACACGAAATTCCAGGGATGCGCGCAAGCGTACGCGCCCACGCGAAGAAATCGCACCCGGGCTGCGCCTTAATCAAGCCCTCGTGCCTTCGCATTCTTAAACTATCTCAAAATCCAACTGTAAAAGCAGATATTTAACATTTATAGTGACACATTTTCCCCTTTTCCTCCCATATAAATTAGGGGGGCCACACGCAAAGAAATGGGAAGAAAAAGAAGCACAAGATAATTTGTCAGCATTCGAGACAGCATCTCAGAGATTTTCGTTACTTTTGTAGTTATAAAAATCTTTCGGTTATGAACACTATCTTTGCTGACTACATCGCACGCATCGAGATTTCAAGTCTTTGGAGCGGACACAAGCACATCGTCTGGCAACTGCGCCCCGACGTTAATGTGCTGAGTGGGAAAAATGGCGCAGGAAAAAGCACCATCCTTTCGCGCATGGTGCAGCAGGTGGGCAGCCTCTCCGCTTCGGGCGAACTGCACCTCGGAGCACGACTGGGCGTGAAGCTCGACCTTTTCCCCACTGATGCTCAGCGCATACGCTATGACGTGGTGCGCTCGGTGGATCGCCAGATGGTTACAAGCGAACGCGTGACTACCCTCGCTGAAGGACAAGTGGTGACCGAACTCGACTGGCAACTCTATCAACTGCAACGCCGATATCTCGACTATCAAGTGAACATAGGCAATCGCATGATTGCCCTCCTCACCAGCGGAAGCGAGTCGGCGCGCGAAGAAGCGGCTGCCGCTGCCGAGGCTAAGACGCATTTTCTGGATTTGGTGGACGAACTCTTTGCCGAAACGGGCAAACGCATCGACCGCGAAAGCAATGAACTGCGCTTTTTCCAATACGAAGAGGTGCTTTCACCCTACGTGCTTTCTTCAGGAGAAAAACAAATGCTCATCATTCTCCTCACCACGCTCACGCAAGATCGCCAACCTTATGCGCTCTTCATGGACGAGCCAGAGGTGTCGCTACACTTTGATTGGCAAAAACGCCTCATCTCGATGGTGAGGAGCTTAAACCCTAACGTGCAGATTATTCTCACCACTCACTCCCCTGCGGTAATCATGGATGGCTGGGAGGACTGTGTGACTGAAGTGTCGGAGATTACATTCTAATGACCTTTTTGGGTTAAATGCTTTTGCCTTATGTCTCGTCTCTCTCACCATATCAATTCGTCCTACATCGCAGCGGCCAACCGCTTGCGAGGCAAAAAGGCGCGCCGCATAGTGGTGGCCTATGTGGAAAGCTATGACGACATCTTGTTTTGGAAAGATGTCTTGCGAGAAGTGGAAACCGAAGCGATGGAGTTTGAGGTGATGCTGCCCTCGCAGACCTCGCTCGGAAGGGGCAAGAAGATAGCTCTCTCCAACCGATTGGGGCATAGCATGATTGCTTGTGTGGATGCCGACTATGATTTTCTCATGCAAGGAGCCACTCCTACGAGCGAAATGGTGTGTCGTTCGCCCTTTGTTTTGCACACAGGGGTCTACGCCATCGAAAATTTGCAATGCCACGCTGCAACCTTGGCGCACGTATGTGTGATGGCTACGCTCAATGACCAGGAGGTGATGGACTATGAGGCTTTCTTCGCGGAATTTTCTGAAATCATTTTTCCCCTCTTGGTGTGGAATGTGTGGGCATATCGCTATGGTCGCTACACGCAGTTTTCTCTTTCCGACTTTGCGCGCGTAGTGGAACTGAGATACATCAACATCTATCACCCCGAGGAGATGCTGCAAGCCTTAAAGCGGCGCGTAAATCAGCAAATCAATCGCCTGCAACGGATGTTTCCCGAAGGCCGACAAACGTATGCTCCCCTGCGCGAACAACTCTTGCAATTGGGCGTGACACCACAAACAGCTTATCTCTATATGCGCGGACACGACTTGCTAGATGGCGTGGTGATGCCATTGATGACGAGCATTTGTGACATGCTGCGCAGACAGCGCGAACGAGAGATTTCTAAATTGGCTTGTCATGCCGTACAGAAGCGCAACGAATTGGCAGCCTATCAGCATGCCATTGCTCCCTTTGAGGCTATGGTGCGCAAACAAACTGCCTATCACCACACAGAAGCCTTCGAGCGAATCGTGACAGCGGCACGCGCTTTGGTGGCTCGATGCGAAGATTTGGTGCATTGTCCCGAGGATTCGGAAGAAATGAGTTTTCCTACTATCCCAGCAGAGGAAACTCCGCGACCTAAACACTACGATGCGCAACGGCAACCGACGATGCGCTCCAACGCTTCCTCAAAACGGAAGTCACCTAAGGTGAAACCTTACGGTAAACTATGATTTTCAACCTCTAAACCAATGTCTACTTCTCTTTGGATGATCGCCACGTTAGCGGTCTACTTCTTCGTGTTGCTTGGCATCGCTCACTGGGTGAGTGGGCGTAAACATCAAACGAGCAACGCTGCTTTTTATCGTGCTTCACGGCGCGCACCCTGGCCTATGGTGGCTTTTGGCATGATAGCCGGGAGCATCTCGGGGGTGTCGTTCGTGAGTGTCCCTGCGTGGGTGGGCAGCATCGGCATGAGCTATCTGCAAATGTGCATGGGCTTCATCGTGGGCTACATTGTGGTGGCGGTGGTGCTACTGCCCCTCTATTATCGCCTGCAACTCACGAGCATCTATGGTTATCTCTCGCACCGATTTGGCGACCGCACGCGCAAAACGGGGGCGGGGTTTTTCCTCCTCAGCAAATTGGCTGGAGCCACTGCCCGACTCTACGTGGCGACTTTGGTGCTCCACACTTTTATTGCAGCTCCACTGGGCATCTCTTTTGTCGTCACCGCTGCGGTGACACTCCTCTTGATTTGGCTCTACACCTTTCGAGCAGGACAAGCGAGTTTGCTCTACACCGATGCGCTGCAAACCTTGATGCTCATCCTCGCTGTCGTCGGAACGCTCTGGGCGGTGATGCAACAGATGGGGCTGGACTGGCAGAGTGCTTGGAAGTTGATTGACGAGAGTCCGATGAGCCGTGTGTGGGTGTGGGATGCCTCGTCCAAGCAGGCGTTTTGGCGGCAGTTTCTCAGCGGTATCTTCATCGTGATTGTGATGACTGGCTTGGATCAAGACATGATGCAGAAGAATCTCACTTGCCGCACGCTCCGCGATGCACAGAAGGATATGTGTGTCTATGGACTTTCTTTCCTCCCTATCAATGCTTTG
>ERZ773254.1291-NODE-1291-length-11512-cov-11.048704_pt1 | contig 11512 bp, 6 predicted proteins | sample MGYA00580516_ERZ773254 | MGnify/ENA primary metagenome ERZ773254 (study PRJEB29015, sample SAMEA2738158) | human oral metagenome | biome: human oral; feature: human-associated habitat; material: saliva | place: China | collected 2192 ...
TTGAGCTCATGTGCTCCAAGCCCATCATCTTTCGCTGGATACCCTGACCGGGGTAGACATAAGCGGTGCGGGGTGCGCGAGTGAGTGCACGCGCGATGGAAACGACCTCATCGCCAATGCGGCATGTAGCTTCAAGGACCAATTCGCCACCGACACGACCCACGCGCTCAATCGTGATATCGACGATGTCTGAGAGCTGAACCATGCCGAACATACGGTAGGACCATGCTTCAATCTCGACCTCGGGCATGTCAACAGAACGAATGACACCCAGTCGATCAGGGCTGTCAACCGGCTGAGTTGAGTGAGCGCACAGCAGATGCTGAACGGTCGCGGACAACCACATTCCGTGAACCAGCGGAGCTGAAAGGCCAGAAAGGCGTGCAGCAGCGTAGGAGGTGTGAATGGGGTTGAAGTCTCCGGAGACAATGGCGAATGCCGTCATGTTTTCGGGAGCCTGAACGCGCACGTGACGCAGGAAGGAACGCGGTGTGTCCGTGTAGGAATCTGCGACCTCGGGTGCCGGTGCGGGCGGCTGGGTCGAAGCAATGCGGCCTCGGATAGCGAAACGCTCGACCAAGCGGGCAAAAACTGTGCCTTCAGCACTCAACTCAAGTTCGACGCGCACCACGCGGCCTGCCGAAGACTCAGCAAGCTCAGCGCAGCGTCCCACGACCTCGACGCGGGTTCCAAAAGCGGGAAGCGGAGCATCAAAGAAGATCGAGTGGTCGAGGTGAACGGCATTGACCAGACCTTCAATGACAGGCACGCCCTGGTACATTGCCGAGCCCAGTGCGGCGTAAATCGCGGGCCAGCAGGGGCCGACCAGCGCATCGGGCACTCCCGAGGCGAGTTGTGTCGACAGCGCACCACCGGTTACCGCTCCGTGAGCGTAGCCCAGGTTCTCGGTGAAGGTGAAGGAATCGTGAACCGTGCCAAAACCTTCGCCGGGGATAACAGCGGGCATCTTCTCAATGCGGTCGCCATTCACGGTCGTCGTGCCCACTCCGGCAGCGCCGGCAAGCAGATCGTAAGCGGTCACGGACAGTCGCGACATGTCAACAACCGGATAAGCACCGGTCATGCACGCGCTGGAGAGAAGAACGGGGATGTCGATGTACTCAACTGAGTGGTGAGAGCTATTCGGGGTCTCATCCCACATTGAATCGCAGTGGATGCGAATCGAATAGCCGCCCTCATCGTGCAGGATTTCCGTGGCCTCGACCGAGGTATAGGCCGGGTTATCGACCAGGTTGCCCGCCCACTGGATGTGGGAAATTTCCCGCAGGAACGAGGCCGCGTCAGTCAAATCGTGGAAACGAGACCAGACCTGGGGAACACGCGCGTCGTCTGTGGAGACAGCATCGACGACAGCCTGCTCGAAACGGGCAAACATTTCACCGATGGGCTCATCAACGCGATCAATTCCGGCAACCGAACGGGGACCGGGGATGATGCGGACTGCGTCTGCATCGAAACGTGCATCTTGGGACTGCCACAGAGTGTCGGTTCCCCACCAGCGGGCAAGATCGCCGTCCAGAACGGGAACGAAAGGCATGGGCTTGTGGTGCTTGCGGCACAGGACCGGGAACCATGCGACATCTGCGGGAATGACGCGGGTGGTCTCGGCCTGAGGGTAGGCCTCGAGCAGGCGGGCCAAAGCGGCCTGTCCGTCTTCAAGATCATCGCGGCTTTCAAAAAGCGTGGGGATATCACCGTGGTCGGCCGGGTTCAGGCGGGACTCAATACGGTGGAAGAGATCCAGAGCGCGATCCGTCCAGGTCCAATCGGCCCAGGGGTAGGACAGATCAATGACGCGGCGCGCCCAATCGGCGTAGGTCATTTCAGAGAGCTCACCGAAGTAGGGCTTCGCAGTCTTGTTCATGGCCCCAATGAGTTCATCGCGGTGTGCGTCGATGGACTCCTGGTCGGAGCCGACCTCGTGAATGAGGCGTGAAGCGCGAGCAGAGGAGTTCTCAATCTCGTGCATGTCCGCATTCAGGTGGGACAAACCGGAGGTCATGCCACCGCGTACCTGTCCGGTACCGACCCAGCCATCACCGCCAACACCGGGGGTGTCCTTGAGCAGCTGCTTCACCTGAGGAGAAGTTTCGGCTTCTAGTGTCGCCATCGAGGCCGTACCTACCAGAACAGCATCGACGGGCATCGGTGCTGAGCCCAGATCGACGGACCACTGTCCGGTGATGTAACGAGCGGCATCCGCAGCCGAACCAATACCGCCGCCAACAGCAAGAACGAGGTTGGGCGTACGACGGATTTGTGCGTAGGTAGCCAAGAGCAGATCGTCAAGGTTTTCCCATGAGTGGTGGCCACCAGAGTGGCCGTCTTCCACCTGAATAATCAGGGTCTGATCCAGGTTTTCCTGTGCAATACGGACGACCTGTTCGATCTGCTCGACGGTTCCGGGCTTCAGGCACAGGTATTCGAAGCCATCGGCGCGCAACTGAGCGATCAACTCGCGGGCCTCATCCAATTCGGGGATACCAGCGGCGATTGTCACCGCATCGATGGGAGCACCTGCGCGGCGGGCCTTGGGAACAATACGGTTGACACCGAATTGCAGGTTCCACATGAAACGATCAAAGAACATCGTGTTGAATCCCGCGCTGCGGCCGGGTTCAAGGAGCTTTTGAAGCTCAAGACGGTGCTCGGTGAAGACCTCTTCGGAGTACTGGCCGCCGCCGGCCATTTCTGCCCAGTGACCAGCGTTTGCGGCTGCAGCAACAATACGAGGTCCGACGGTCGTGGGAGTCATACCCGGAAGGATGATGGGAGAGCGTCCCGTCAAACGGGTGAATGCCGTTGAAACCACGCGACGTCCGTCGGGAAGAGCAACGACCTTGGGAGCGAACTGTGACCAGTCTGCTGCCACTTCGATTGACGAACCTTCTTCATCGAGTTCGGTGCGGCGCGATGCGGTCGATGCATCCACGATCTGTGCGCCGGTTCCATCCAGGAGATCCTGGGTCAGGCGGGTGAGCATATTCGAAGGCCCAAGATCAACGAAGATCTTCACGCCCTGGTTGAGGGTTGAGGAAATCGCTGCAGACCAGTCATCGCGCTCAACGAGGATCGCGCGGGCAACGCGCTCGGCCTCGGCATCATCAATTCCGTGACCGGCTGCTGCCAAGCTCCGTGCCCACGAAGCCACCTGCGCGACTGCTTCCTCCAACAGGGGCGAATGGAAGGGAGCGGAGACAGGCAGGAACTCGACGATTAGCTCAAGAGGAGTGCCACCGGTCAGGTGCTCGTCCAAAGCGCGGTTCGAGGCTGCAACCTGAACCTCAAGCTGGCGGCGGCAGGCTTCAAGATCACCCGGACGACCGGAAAGAACGACGGAACGCGGGCCGTTGACAACGGCCAGGGAAACGGGAGAACCCTCAACGGCCTCGGTAATCATCGAGGCCGGCAGTCCGCGAACGGAAAGCATCGGGGTTGCTTCGCCCAAGTTTGTCGCGCCCAAACGGATGCTGACCGATTGTGCAGCGGCACCGATGAGCAGTGCGAGGGCCAAGACGTGGGTGAGGCGCTGGTCATCGCGGGCGATCCATGCACGGGCAACCTCGGCGCCCAAGATGCCTTGGGAATGACCGAGCAGCAAGGGGGAAGTCGTGTGGACATCCAACTGGGTTGCATCAAGATCTGCCAAAGCTGCTAGCTGAGCCAAAGTGATACCCGGCACTGAGACGGACGCGGAGCGGTCCAGAGGAAGGTCCTCAGCGTTGCCGTCCAGAAGAGCGTTCAGGCGCTCCAATGAACCGGGTGCGCTGGTGAGAAGCTCGCCGGCAACGGGAGCAAGAAGCTCACGCATCGCCTGGTAGTGCTTGCGCAGCAGTGCGGCGTGAGGGGGGAAGGACAGGGAGGTCGAAAGAGCAGGGCGCCACGCGGACCCCTGTCCCGCAAAAGTTAATGCGTAGGGAGTGGGGATTTCGGCAAAAAATGCGGTCATGATTAATCTACTTTCCTCATCACATAGGGGCGTTATCGTGGACGCGCGGGGTCGTTACGGTGCGGTCCTTTAGATGAAGGACCGATAGGGCTCGGCAAATGTTCTGGCGGGTTGTGGAAGGCTCGATCAGTGCGTCGAGCTCTCCGTTCTTCAGAGAAAGATTCGGGTTCATCGCCTGGCGCTCATACATTTCCTGGTAGTGCGCACGCTGCTCGGCAACATCGCGCCCTTCCTTTCCGGCCGCGGCAAGCTGACGACGGAAGACGATGTCCACCGCCCCTTCAGAGCCCATCACGGCAATTTGAGAAGCCGGCCATGAGAAGTTCACATCTGCGCCCAGCGACTTCGAGCCCATGACGATGTAGGCGCCGCCGAATGCCTTGCGCAAAATAACGGTGATCATGGGGACGGTTGCGGTCGCATAGGCGGTGATCAATTTGGCGCCACGGCGAATGATTCCCGCTCGTTCCTGTTCAGAACCGGGACGATACCCGGGGACGTCAACGAGGGTGATAATCGGGATTCCGAAGGCATCAAGGAATTGAACGAAGCGTGCAGCCTTTTCAGAGGCGTTCACATCCAGAGTTCCCGCATCGATGCTGGGCTGGTTGGCAACAATTCCAACCGGTCGTCCTTCAAAGCAGGCGAAGCCAACAATGATGGAAGGAGAGAACAGGGGCTGAACCTCAAGGAATTCCCCGTGATCGACAAGCGCTTCAATGACCTCGACCATGTCGTAGTCCTGCTTGGGGGATTCCGGAACCAGGGATGCGACCTCGCGTGCGCGTTCTTCGGTGCCATCGTTTTCGAAGAGGTAGCGCGGAGGCTTCCTATCGCAGTTCTGCGGCAGGTAGGACAGCAGGGTGCGCGCATAATCCAAGGCCTCGTTCTCATCTTCGGCAAGGAAGTGCGCAACGCCCGACACAGAGTTATGCAGGTCGCCGCCACCCAGGTCTTCAGAGGAAATCTCTTCGCCGGTCGCAGCCTTCACAACGGAGGGACCCGTGACAAACATGTACGAGGAGTTCTTCGTCATGATGATGAAGTCGGTGAGTGCCGGCCCGTAGACCGCGCCACCCGCACAGGGACCCAGGATTACCGAGATCTGGGGGACAACTCCCGAGGCCTCAGTAGTCTTACGGAAGATTCGACCGTATTGTGCAAGCGCGGTGACGCCTTCTTGGATGCGAGCGCCGCCCGAGTCCAGCAGGGCGATGATCGGAATGCGCATTGAAAGTGCGCGGTCCATGAGGAGAAGGATCTTATCGCCTTCAACCTTGCCCAGCGTTCCGCCGCGGATTGAGAAGTCCTGTGCGTAAACAGCGACGGGGCGGCCATCCAGCGTGCCGATACCTGTGATGACGGCAGAACCGAGCTCGCCGGCTTCGATATCGCCGCCCGCATAGCGGTTCAGCTCGCTGAAGGAGCCTTCATCAAGCAGGTAGTCCAAGCGCTCGCGGGCGGTTTGGCGTCCCCGAGCGTGCTGTGCCTGACGCGCTTTTTCTTCTGCCGCTTCCAAGATGCTGTGCGTGCGATCGTAGAAGTTTCTGCGGCTGATGGCTTCGTGCTCTTCGGCCTCGTCGATTCGCTTGGCCCTCGATGGGGTCATGCTTCCTCCTTAATGCTCACCAAGACGTCTCCTGCTTTGACGGTGTCGCCCGCGCAGACGTGAATCGCCGAGATCGTTCCCGAGCAACCCGCGTTCAGGGCCTTTTCCATCTTCATGGACTCAATGACCGCAACCAGTTCGCCCTCTTCGACCTCTTGGCCTTCTTCGACGGCGATGCGGATGACGGTTGCTTGGATGGGGGAGGTGACGTTCGGGCCCTCGTCGTTTGCCCCAGTGCGTGGGCGCAGTGAGCGTCGCAGTGGCTGACGAGGCCGGAGTGCGCGTCCCCCCGATTCGCCCCCGGCAGCGCTCAGAAGTTCCGCGGGAAGGCTCAGCGTTGTGCGCTTTCCGTCAATTTCGATGACGAAGGAGCGCAGTGTGTGCGCTTCGTTTCCTTCTTCCGAGGCCTCGCGTGAGCTTTGCGTACCACCTGCAGCCGAGAGCTCGCGCGCAACTTCCTCGAGGACTCCTTCGCGTTCCAACCACTGGGTGTAGACGCCCAAGCTGTCGCTTTCTTCACTACGAAATTCGGGAGTTGCGAGGATATGTGCGAGCAGGGGAGCAGAGGTCGGCAGGCCCTCGACACGAAACTCATCCAGCGCACGCTGAAGACGAATAATTGCCTGAATACGCGTCGGCGCGTGAACGGTGATTTTTGCAATGAGCGAGTCGAAATCGGTTCCGATCTCTTCACCGGGACGGATGAAGGAATCGACACGGACTCCGGGGCCGCCGGGCCACTGGATTGCGCTCAAACGACCAGTTGCGGGCATTAGTTCTTGAGCGGGATCTTCACTGGTGACTCGCACCTCGATCGCATGACCGCGCGTAGAGGGGATCTCGCTGAGTGGAAGACCTTGAGCAATTCGGATCTGTTCGCGAACCAGATCGATTCCGGTGACCTCTTCGGAAACCGTGTGTTCGACTTGCAGGCGAGGGTTGACTTCCAGGAAATAGGCGTTGCCGTCTTCGACCAAGAACTCACAGGTACCGACACCCACGTACTGGACCGCGTCGAAGAGTGCGCGGGAGTACTTCTCAAGTGCCGCGTGGAGCTCTTCGGAGATAAAAGGAGCAGGTGCTTCTTCAACAACCTTCTGGTTGCGACGCTGGACCGAGCAGTCTCGCGTTGAAACGACTGCGAAAGTTCCGAAAGAATCGCGAGCGCATTGGGTTTCGACGTGACGACCGTGAGAAATGAATTTCTCCATGAAGCACAGCGTCAACGTCGAAGGATCGCTCAGGTTCGTGTAGAAATCACGAACATCGGAGTCGGAATTCATGCGAGTGATTCCGCGTCCACCGCCGCCATCGGCGCGCTTGATCAGGACCGGGTAGCCAATAGACTGTGCCAGCTCAAGTGCATCCTCGACGCTGCTTCCTTCCAAGGACCGACCTGTGATCGTTGGGACCTTGCACGAGTCAGCCAGTTCGCGGGCTCGAATCTTGTCACCCAAGGCCTCGATGGCCTCGGCGGAAGGACCAATCCACACCAGGCCGGCTTCTGCGACGCGCGAGGCGAAATCGGCGTTCTCGGAAAGGAACCCGTATCCCGGGTGGATTGCTCGCGCGCCCGACTTTGCGGTGGCCTCGAGAATCGCTTCCGGGTTCAGATAGGTCTCAGCAGCGCTCTTCCCACCCAAGCTGTAGGCGGAGGTAGCGAGCTCGCAAGCCAAGGTATCCCGATCGGCCTCAGCGTAGACAGCGACGGAATCCACACCCATTTCGCGAAGGGTGCGGATGACGCGTACCGCGATTTCACCTCGGTTTGCAACCAGAACGGGAGAAAGGGCAATCGTCATGACTGGTGTCCTTCCACTAGTGGGGTGGGGGAAATTTCCCCCGTGGTGACGGTCAGAATTTCGCCTTCCGTGGAGCGACAGATCAGGTGTGCGTGCTCATCGATGCTGATTGGAGTCGCAGTGAAGCGAATGCCTCCGGGAAGGTGCAGTGGACATTGCGTGCCGAAGATACGCATGTGCGAGCTGTACTCCTTGCGCCAGGATTCGGGTGCGCCGGGTGTTGCAAAGAGCAGCTCGAGGTTCATGCGCAGTTCGCGGATGAATGATTCGCGTTCCTCGCTGCTCAGTGTGGTGTCGAAGCTTGCGGCGAAGTCGCGAACCTCAGCCGGTAGTGCGCCGATGTTTACCCCGATGCCGATGATCACGCGGTGGGTGTCGCCTCTTGTGTCGAGGTGTTCACAAAGAATTCCCGCGGCTTTACGTCCGTTGATCAGCAGATCATTTGGCCACTTGAGTGAAAGTGCGTCGTCATCGCTTGCTGTCGCATCGAGCCCTGTGGCGCGGATTGTGCGCAGGAGTGCGAGCCCAGCCAGCGCGGTCAGCCATTCCAATTCGCTTTCCGAGGCCTCAACCATGACAGAGAAAGTCAGCGCCTCATCGGAAGAAAGCCAGACGCGTCCATCGCGTCCGCGCCCCTTGTTCTGGCGGCTTGCCCACAGCGCTATTCCCGAAGGCGCAGTTGACCCCTCGCCGAGCACGACGCGGGCAAGGTGAGTGTTCGTTGAGTCAACTTCGTCGCAGTGAAGGACGGGTGCTTCTTGATCAATCTGCATTACACCCATCGTTCAATTCGCCGCATGAGCGGACAAATACAGGGGTGCATATTGTGAGGGCCGCGCCTGAAACTCGGATAAAGCGCTATGAGTTTTTGGCGTAATTCTGCGACTCTTGAAGTTTCCTTCGAAAATGCTTGGGGGCGATACCGATGTGTATTTTCAGTCGATTTCGCGCGAGCAGGCGTAGAGCAGGACCAAGACGACTTCGAGAATTGATCGGGTTGCCGGGCTGGCCTGTGAGGCTGTGTGGGCAGGTGGGACCGGTGGGTGATCTTCACGAGGCGCCGGCGCGGGGTAGCCGGAGTTTACAGCAGTATTGTGCTTACTCCGGTACTCGCGAATAGATTGGCGCCAACCTGCAAGGCCTGCAGCGCGCATGACGACACCGATGACGCTTTGGGTAAGGGCGCCAATGGGAACCGTGAGTTCACGCCCGGCGGCCGTCAGGATTGTCTGCAGAACTGAACCGAGTTGATCTGCAAATTGGCGGTTGAGGTCCAGCAGTCGCATACCCCACTCGGGGTCGCGGATTGAGCGCATGAGCATCTCAGAGTGGAGGATGTAGAGTCCTTCGTCAATATGGATTGCGTCCAAGGCTTCGTAGAGCAGGTTTTCCATGAGGAGGTGACGATCTCCCTCACCTCCCTGCGATGCGGGGGTTTGGGCGTTCTCCCACAGAAGGACGCGTTCACGCAGGCGTTGGATCAGGTCGGCGTATTCGCCTTCGGCCAAGATTCCCAGCAGTGAGTCTTTAGAGGAAAAATTTGAGTAGAAGGCGCCGCGGGTAAAACCAGCGACTGCGCAGATGTGCTCAAGCGATGTGGCTTCAATGCCTTCGGTGATGATGATGTGTCGAGTTGCTGCAAGGAGACGGTCCTGGGTTTCGGCTCGTTTTCCCATATGTAACCGCCTCTTCCTGCCGACACCGAGTGGAACATGCATGGGCGAAGGCGATGCGTCTTCAGTGACATGTTCGTTTAGAGCTGAGGGTTCTATTGTCTCACGACCATCGTGCCCAGTGTAGGGTGAATGCATGATTGGTGGACTTCTTACGCTACTGGGTAACCTGATTCTGATCGTTGTGATCGGTGTTGCACTGATTTCAGCTGCCTTCATTTTCTTTGTCCGTCGCGCGATGCGTCGCGGGATGGGCCAAGGTGCGCCTTCGCGTTATGGATCCCCGCGACCGGGTGTGCGCGTTGTTGACAGCACTGTGGTTGACGAGCCTTCGACCAGTGATTCTGGGAAAACTGCTCCTCGCGCGTCTGATATTCCAGATTCTGCTGAAGTTCAGATCATTGAGGTTACGACCCGCGAAGACTGATCACCACCGCTAGATGCGGTTATGACAGGGTGGGGGCCAGACGCTGCGCGTCTGGCCCCCACCCTGTTGTGTATGGAGTCGATTGTGTGTCGACCAATCAGTGCTGTGCCTTTGTATCCCTATGTGTGGGCTTTCAGGTCACAAACGTGATCGACTCTTGATCTCAATCCTGTTCGCGACGAGTGCGGGCTACAAGCACCCCACCGGCAATTGCCGCACTCAGTGCAGCTGCTGCGGCAAGAGTCGCATCGGTGCCGGTCGAGGCAAGAGAACGATTCGCTTCCTTGGGTGAAGGAGCCGCGGGGGGCACATCCTGCTGTGGTGCCGGCGGAAGCGGAGGGTTGCTTGTCTCGGGGGTTACCGGAGGAGTTGTGTTACTTGTCGAGGCCGAAGGCTGAGGAGTTGTTGTTGATACCTCAGGAGTCGGCTCGGTTGTCGTCGGTGTTGGTGTTGGTTCCGGAGTGGTTGTGGAAGGGGTTGGCTCCGGTGTTGTCGTCGTGGGGGTTGGCTCGGGAGTCGTCGTACTGGGAGTAGGCTCCGGGGTTGCCTCAGTCGTTGTTGGGGTGGGTTCCGGGGTCGTCGTAGTAGGAGTCGGCTCGGGAGTGGTTGTGGTAGGAGTTGGCTCCGGTGTTGTCGTGCTCGGGGTAGGCTCCGGAGTCGTTGTCGTTGGGGTGGGGCGAGGCAACGAGGGGTTATCGTCGGTTGAACCGCCGCCATCGGCCGTGATTACCGCTTTTCCGACCAATGCAACAGCGTTGACAGATGCGTTGTTAGTGAAGGTCGCAGACTTACCGACCATTGCCGAGTTCTTGATCTTGGTGTCATATGAAATCGAATAGATCGCGTTTCCGCTGCCCTTCGGCCAGGTTGCAGTGAAACCGCTGCCGTCAGCCTTCTTTGTGACGGTGAAGGTGCCGCCGTTCAGAGCATCGCCATTCGATACCGTTGTGGAATCTCCCAAGGGGAAGTCGTCTCCGTTAGCCCACACTAACATTGAGGGCTCATTGGCCAGGGTGTAGCCACCATTGTCATTCGTGAAGGTGTCGTCAACAGTGATGGTCTCGACTGAGATTCCCGACTCCACGACGTTGATCGACCAGTTAATCAATGAAGGATCATCGGAGTCGACTGTTCCGCCCTTGTTGTGTTTGGTGGTTTTTCCGATATTGGTATCGCCAATTCCAGTCCCGTCACCGGGGAGTTGAACAGAAACAGGCTTGCCGTCAATCAAGAAGGACACTGCGCCAGCAGTGGTCTTTGCAGCTGCGCTCATCTTTGCCCAACCTGAACCGGTGATGTTCTGGTGGGAGTTTGCGTAGTCTGTGAAGGTGCAGGTGATAACCGCTCCGGGTTCAGGTGCGGGAGCAGAGCAATTGACAGCAACCTGACCATCAGGGGCGATCATGTCGAATTGAAGTTGTGTACCGGTCGAAGCGAAGGTGTTGAGCTCCGGGGGTGCTTGGATGGTGAAGGTATCTCCCTGTCGGATTGTCTTCCCTGTTCCATCAATGGTGAAGTCAACCTGCATCATGGTGCCAACGCCAAGCTTCGTCGATGAGCTGACTCCAGAGAGTTTGACATCCTTGACGATGTCGTTGACAGTTGCGGCCTGTGACACGCCTTGAGAAACGATGAAATAGGCCAATGCGAGGAAACATGCGAGGAGCATTGAAAGCCCCGAAATCGCTGATCTTGTGAGAGTTTGAACGCGTATCGACACCTGAAAATCTCCTGATTGATTTGTGTGGGATATCTAAATGTTAGTCAATTCAGGGATGAATTCACAAATATCTGGAACGGTCTAAAAGTTCTCAGGTGGCTTTCTCAGTGCATGATTCTGGTTGACCATGCTGCCAATCAGTGTTGTCGTACGGGTATCATTGCAGGTCAAAAGTGCTTTGTGCTTCGAGTTGCAAAGTTTGGGGGAAGTAGTGTGATTCTGGTCGCAGTACATACAACAAAACCCTCGCGATGCGAGGGTTTTATCTGGTGGCTCCGACCGGCGTCGATCCGGTGACCTTTCGATTTTCA
>ERZ773254.1292-NODE-1292-length-11507-cov-14.342124_pt1 | contig 11507 bp, 6 predicted proteins | sample MGYA00580516_ERZ773254 | MGnify/ENA primary metagenome ERZ773254 (study PRJEB29015, sample SAMEA2738158) | human oral metagenome | biome: human oral; feature: human-associated habitat; material: saliva | place: China | collected 2192 ...
GTTAACCCTCGTAATGTACGATAATAAGCTATCTTTGCACCTACTTGGCGAAAAATTATTGTCTTTTTAACATCCAAGCCCACTTGATTTGCCTCCTTTCTATATATCCTCCTTTCCATATTAAGTACTTATATAAATTTTCACATAACATATGATGAATTACAATAGTAAAGTTGTAATTTTAAGAATCAAAATCTTTCATACACTTAGTATCTATCTATATTTCTACAATACAAATTATAGTTGTTAAAATAAAAGTCAAAAAAGGTCAAAAATTATTAATTTGACCTATTGACTTTTTGACTTAATAAGATTATTATAATGACATAAGGTTAAAGAAACCTAGAAATAAAGCAAGAAATTAAAGAGACTTAAAAGGTCAAATAGATATACTTGTAGTGAAAAAGTGAGGTAATTTATATGAACAACAACTTCAATAACTTTGGTAGTGAGTTTGGTAGCATGAATGATTTGTTTAATCAATTGATGAGTAATATGGGAGGTTATTCCACAGAAAACCGTCGTTATAAAATTAATGGTCGCGAAGTAACTCCTGAAGAGTTTGCTTATTATCGTCAAACAGGTCATTTGCCTACTAATGAAGAAATCCAAGCAGCACAAGCTGCAGCTCAACAAGGCAAAATGAAAAAGGATGGTATCCTTGCTCGTTTAGGTACGAACTTAACAGACGAAGCTCGTAATGGTAAGCTTGATCCTGTTATCGGTCGTAATAAAGAAATTCAAGAAACTGCTGAAATCTTAGCACGCCGTACAAAAAACAACCCAGTTCTAGTCGGCGATGCTGGTGTTGGTAAAACAGCTGTTGTAGAAGGCTTGGCACAAGCAATCGTTAATGGCGATGTTCCAGCAGCGATTAAAAATAAAGAAATCATTTCCATCGATATTTCCGGTTTGGAAGCTGGTACTCAATACCGTGGTTCCTTCGAAGAAAATATCCAAAACCTTATCAAAGAGGTTAAGGCTGCTGGTAACATTATCTTGTTCTTCGACGAAATCCATCAAATCTTGGGCGCTGGTTCCACAGGTGATGGTCAAGGCTCTAAAGGCTTAGCAGATATCTTGAAACCTGCTTTGTCCCGTGGTGAAATGACTGTTATCGGTGCTACTACACAAGATGAATACCGTAACACAATCATGAAAAACGCAGCACTTGCGCGTCGTTTCAATGAAGTAAAAGTCAATGCCCCATCTGCAGAAGATACTTTCAAAATTCTACAAGGCATTCGTCCATTATACGAAGCGCATCATAACATTGAATTGCCAGATGCCGTTTTGAAAGCCGCTGTAGATTATTCCGTACAATACATTCCTCAACGTAGCTTGCCAGATAAAGCCATCGACTTGATCGATGTAACAGCAGCTCACTTGGCATCTCAACATCCTGTAACTGATATTAAAACATTAGAAGCAGATATTGCAGATGCTAAAGCAAAACAAGAAGAGTTTGCTCAAAAAGAAGATTACGAATCTGCTATTAACGAAAAGATGCGTATTCAAAAATTGCAAGAAGAAATCGACAAGCATACTGATAATCAAAAGGTTGTGGCTAAGGTTAACGATGTAGCCGAAGCGGTAGAACGTATGACTGGTATCCCTGTTTCTCAAATGGGTGCATCCGATATTGAACGCTTGAAAGACATGAAATCTCGTTTACAAGCTCATGTAATCGGTCAAGATAAAGCAGTAGAAGCTGTATCTAAAGCTATCCGTCGTAACCGTGCAGGATTTGACGAAGGTAACCGTCCAATCGGTAGCTTCTTATTCGTAGGTCCTACTGGTGTTGGTAAAACAGAATTGGCTAAACAATTAGCACTTGATATGTTTGGTAACAAAGATGCTATCATCCGCTTGGATATGTCCGAATACAGTGATCGCACAGCAGTTTCCAAATTGATTGGTGCTACAGCTGGTTATGTTGGTTACGAAGATAACTCCAACACATTGACTGAACGCGTTCGTCGTAATCCTTACTCCATCGTATTGTTCGACGAAATCGAAAAAGCAGACCCTCAAGTTATTACATTACTTCTTCAAGTATTGGACGATGGTCGCTTAACAGATGGTCAAGGTAACACAGTAAACTTCAAGAATACTGTTATCATTGCTACATCCAATGCAGGTTTCGGTTATGGCAGTGACAATGATGATGAAAACAAAGTCGATGTAATGGACCGCATTGCTCCATTCTTCCGTCCTGAATTCTTGAATCGTTTCAATGCAGTTATCGAATTCAATCAATTGAGTAAAGAAGATTTGAAGAAAATCGTTGATTTGATGCTCGACCAAGTTAACAAAACTTTGGCTAAAAAACAAATTACCTTAGATGTAACTGACGCAGCTAAAGATTTGTTGATGGAACAAGGTTATGACAAAACAATGGGCGCTCGTCCATTACGTCGTGTTATTGAATCTGAAATTCGTGACAATGTAACTGATTACTACTTGGATCACATCGATGCAAAACACTTGCTTGCTGATGTTGTAGATGGTCACATTGTAATTAGCGACAAAGATGCTGCTAATACATCTGATGATAAATCTGCAGATGACAGCAAACAAGCTGATGATGCTGCATCCAAGGACAATAAATAATCGGTAGGCTATTGCCCCTTTCATTGAATCCCTTACAACTCTCTCCATATACACACATATAACAATAGTCCTATTGATTGTGAAAGCACTCGACATTACGTCGAGTGCTTTTTTGCGTTATTATATGAATTTTGTATACATGACAAAAATCATTGATAACCTATCAATATATTTTGTATAATCATGGTACTATATTCTATAGAATTTAAAGAAAAGATGAAGAATATAAGGGAAATTAGAATATAAGGAAAACCAAGCATATAAGAAAGATGAAGAACGAGAGGAGCATAGTGATGTCACATTATATAGATTTAAATAGCGATTTAGGTGAAAGCTTTGGCAATTATACATTGGGCATGGATAGTGAGGTGTTAAATCACGTCACTAGTGCCAATGTGGCTTGTGGTTGGCATGCCGGCGATCCTCTCATCATGGAGACCACCGTTAAGATGTGCAAGGAGAAGGGCGTAGCCGTAGGGGCCCATCCGGGATATCCTGATTTGATGGGCTTTGGGCGCCGCAAGATGGCGGTGAGTCCTGATGAGGCACGGGCGTATATGATCTACCAACTCGGTGCATTGCAAGGATTTTGCAATCAGTACGATGTAGAGTTGCAGCATATGAAATTACATGGTGCTTTTTATAACATGGCGTGTGTAACGCCGGACCTAGCCGATGCGGTGTTAGATGGATTGCAAGCGGTGAATCCCAATGTTCGCGCCATGGTGCTTAGCGGTAGTTATATAGCCAAAGAGGCAGAGCGACGAGGTATCCCTGTGATTCAAGAGGTTTTTGCAGACCGAGGTTATACAGAGGAAGGTACCTTGGTGCCCCGTACGGAAGAGGGGGCTTTCATAAAAGACCCGCAAGAGGCATTAGAACGAGTGCTCATGATGGTGCAAGAAGGCAAGGTCGTAACGAATACGGGTAAAACAATCGATATTGTAGCCGATTCCGTATGCGTTCATGGCGATAATCCAAAAGCGATAGCTTTCACAAAGTATATTCGTGAAGGCCTCACTAAGGCAGGTGTCGTGGTAGCGAATTTTCAGAATCGATAGATTACAATCGATTGTATAAGAATAGATAGAATCAGAATAGATAAAAGGAGTCAGTATGAAACCAATTACAGGTAAAGCGAGTTTATCTGTCCTCTTAGGGGCAGCATTTTTGATGGCCACGTCGTCCATTGGGCCAGGATTTATGTTACAAACGGCGGCGTTTACAGGCCAGTTAAAGGCGGATTTTGCGTTCGCCATTGTGGTGTCCGTTATTTTCTCCATCATTGCACAGCTCAATGTGTGGACCATCATCGGCATATCCCAAATGCGGGGCCAAGATATTGCGAATAAGGTCTTGCCCGGCCTTGGTTACTTTGTAGCGTTCTTGATCTCCCTTGGAGGCCTTGCGTTTAATATCGGTAACATTGGGGGCGCGTCCATGGGGCTTAACATCGTGTTCGGTATCGATACGACGACGGCAGCGGCCATCAGTGGTATCTTGGGAATTTTATTATTTGCATCCCCTAAAATGGGCGGCGTTCTCGATAACACGGCGAAAGTGTTGGGTACAGTGATGCTCGTACTCATCGGTTATGTAGCGTTTTCTACTAATCCTCCTGTAGCAGAGGCCGCAACCCATGCCATCGTGCCAACCAATTACCCTTGGCTAGCTACGATTACCCTTATCGGCGGTACCGTAGGTGGGTACATTACATTCTCCGGCGGCCATCGCTTGATTGATGCGGGCATTACAGGCCGTGAACATTTAAAGGATGTACGTCGCGCTGCCTTCATGGGCATGTCCGTAGACGCCATTGTTCGTATATTGTTATTCTTAGCCGTACTCGGCGTAGTATCCATGGGCTTTGCGTTAGATCCAAAGGACCCAGCAGGTTCTGCGTTCTTACTTGGTGCTGGTGAAATCGGTCATAAATTATTCGGTATTGTATTCTTCTGCGCTGCGTTGACATCTGTTGTAGGCGCTGCCTATACATCCGTATCCTTCCTTAAAACCTTGTTCAAGGTGGTGGAACGGTATGAAAAATTGACCATCATGGCATTCATCTTCGTGTCCACATGCATTCTTATCTTTATCGGTAAACCAGCTACGCTGTTAATCGTGGCGGGCTCTGTGAATGGTTTGATCTTGCCTGTTACCTTAGCCGTTATGCTATTGGCAACGCGTAAGACGAATATAGTAGGGGACTATAAGCACAATCCGGTTTTATTCTATACTGGCTGGATTGTTGTGCTTGTGACTGCTTATATCGGTGTTACATCCTTGCAAGGTATTGCGAAATTATTAGGTTAGGGGGCACGTATGAATCCCACAATTTCTCCGGTTGGGGATAGTGCTATCTCCATCGAATTTGGTCAAGTTATTGACCCTAAGATTAATCAGCGTATCCGTCAGACTGTGGCGGGTATTGAAAGCCTCCATTTAGAGGGGATTATTGAGATGGTGCCTACTTATTGTGCGCTTCTCATTCAGTATGATGCATTGCGCTACACCTATGCTGAGCTGTGCCACATTCTTGAACCTATCTGTACGCAGCCTATGAGCGCTGATGAAAGTGAACTCGTGACGGTCGTAGAAATACCGACCGTCTATGGTGGTGAATTTGGTCCAGACCTTGGATTTGTAGCCTCTCATAATCACCTTACAGAGGCCGATGTGGTGAGCATTCATAGCGGCACGGATTACCTCGTGTACATGATGGGCTTTATCCCCGGTTTTACCTATTTAGGTGGCATGGATCCGCGCATCGCTACGCCGCGATTGTCTTCGCCGCGTACACATATTCCGGCAGGATCTGTAGGTATCGCAGGGGAGCAGACCGGCACCTATCCGTCGGATTCCCCTGGAGGATGGCAAATTATAGGACGCACGCCTCTGTCCATGTACGATGAGTCTCGAGAACAGGCGGCCCTTCTCAAGGCGGGCGACTATGTGCGCTATGTTTCTATTGATGAAAGTGCGTTCCACCGTATTAAGAAATTGGGCTCTTCTTTTAAGCCCGTTGTACATCATGTAAAGGTAGGTGACCTCCGTGGCGGTAAGTGAATATAAGAATGCGTCATTTGAGGTGGTTGCGCCTGGTATGATGACCACTGTGCAAGACGGAGGGCGCGTAGGCTTTCAACAATATGGTATGCCCGTGGCCGGTCCTATGGATGGTGAAAGCTATGCTATCGGACAAGCCCTTGTAGGGAATACGACACCCGTAGGTGCTTTGGAGTGTACCGTACTCAGCCCTACGCTCAAGGTGAAAGGTACATGCATTGTTGCTTTTACAGGCGCCGACATGAGGCCTACCATTAATAATGTAGAGGTGCCGCGGTACATCCCTTTTGTCTGTCATGACGGCGATGTAATCTCTGGCAGCTTTAGCCAATGTGGGGTGCGCATGTATATTTCCTTCGCCGGAGGTATTGATGTGCCCGAAATCAACGGCAGCGTGGCGACACATACAAAAGCGAATATTGGCGGATTTGAGGGACGTCCCTTAGCGGCGGGCGATGAAGTGCGTTTAAAGGACTGCACGCGTGATACTATCATCTGCGATTATACTAGAGAATCACATCATTTATTTAATACGGTTCTATTTAATCGGGGCGGCCGTGAATGCCATGAACCGCTGCGCGTTGTACTGGGCTCGCAAGCAAAGTACTTTACAGAAACGGGTATTCGCAATTTTAGTAGTGAACTCTATACATTGACCATCCAATGCGACCGCATGGGATTTAGATTAGATGGAGCCCCTGTTGAACACATCGACGGCGCCGATATCATCTCCGATGGCGCTATATTTGGATCGATTCAAGTTCCATCTGATGGGAATCCAATTATCCTCATGGCGGATCGGCAAACAACAGGGGGCTATACGAAAATCGGTACCGTTATTACGGCTGATTTGCCTAGATTGAGCCAATTACCTATTGGGGATGGAATTACCTTTGATATTGTATCTGTGGAAGAGGCACAAGAGATGTATAGGGCCTATATGCAAAATTTGCATAGCAAAATTAACTTAGCTTCCGCACAAAGTACATTTGTATTCTCTCTGAAAACAACAATGTAATACGTAAAAAACGACTGATTTATAAGTTTACACATAATTTTGTATGTATATGTATTTTATGAAAGCCACTCCTTGTAGTAAGGAGTGGCTTTTTTGCACATAAAGTATAAATCAATGTTAAATAATTTATCGGATTGCTTAAAAATATATCGATACATTTTCTTAAATAAAAATCTTCTATAAAAAATGAGAATAAAATGAACCAATTTGGTATAGCTTAAGTTGTGTGAAATCAATAACGGGTTGATAATGAGAATAGCAGAAATGCTACATATGATGAAAATACATACGAAATGAATTAAAATACATAAAGAATTTATATAGAACATAGTAGATACAAGAAAAAATAAAAATAGACAAAATTCGAAATAAGAATTAAATATTCTTAATCCGTATAATTTACAATTGAGAAATATGAGGGGAGTATGATAGAATAATGAAATCAAATCCATAGTTTTTTAGAAGTTAATGGATTTTATTGCTCTACAAAGAGCTAAACTTCATTATGTTTTTGAAAATATATTTCATGTAGTTGAGAGGTTAGTTAGCAAAAAGGAAGCGAAAATGAATAAAATCTTTAAAGTTATTTGGTCTAAGTCGAAACAATGTTACGTTGTAGTATCCGAATTGGCTAAGAATACAACAGGGAAAAAGAAAATTATTGTAGCTAGTATTTTAGCGGCAATGGTTGCTGGGCAAGCGATGCAGGTTGAGGCTGCATATGGGAAAATTTCGTCTAGTAATGGTACAGGATCTTTAGCGATTTCTGGTGCTGGTGGTAGTTCTGCTACTGCATCTACAGACGATGCTATTGCGGTTGGTCAAGATGCGTCTGCTACAGGTCGAGGTGGTATTGCGGTTGGTAGAAAGTCTAACGCTGTTCATAATGCTCTTTCACTTGGGTGGATAGCTTCTGCAAAAAATACAGGCGCCATTGCTATTGGCTCTGCTCTTGAAGAGCCTGGTGTTCCTGGAGAAAAAGAGGTGGTGTCAGAAGGTTTTTATTCCATTGCAATTGGTGGTGCATCACAATCTTCTGGTAGTACTTCAATCGCTTTAGGTGTCAAGTCTTCTGCAACTAAAGAAAGTGCTACTGCTATTGGTAAGAGTTCTAATGCATTGGGAATTGGTGCTTTTGCTGCTGGTCTACAAACTAATGCTTCAGGTGCTGGATCTATTGCTATTGGTGGTGCTACTTCTGATACTGCATCTAATGGTGCAACGGCCTCTGGGGCTGCATCTATTGCTATGGGCTATAAATCGAACGCAAGTTCCCAAAATGCTGTTTCAATTGGTAGTGAATCTAAGGCGCAAGAATTAAATGCTCTTGCGATTGGTACTAATACGAATGTAACAAAGCAAAATGCGACAGCCGTAGGTTCTGGTTCATCTGTTACCGGTCATAATGCTACTGCTGTAGGTAATGAAACAACTGCTGTAAATCAATATGATAATGCTTTTGGTTATAAAAGTACTGCTAGTGGTGGTGCTTCTACTGCATTAGGTTATTATGCAACTGCATCTGGCAATCAGACCGTTGCGTTAGGTTCTACAATTAATACGACTGCTCAATATGCTACAGGTATTGGTTACAGTGTAAACTCTAACGGTGAGGGTGCTATTGCTATTGGTGCAGGAACTGATACGTTGGGTGCTATCCCAGCTAAGCAAGTAGAAGCAACTATGAAGAATGCTATTGCGATTGGTCGTGCAACGAGTGCTACCGGTGAAAGTGCAACAGCAATTGGTACTGAAGCAACTGCATCTACTTCTGATGCCATTGCTGTAGGTAGAAAGTCTAATGCTTCTGGTGGTACATCAATAAGTTTTGGTTATAATACAAAAGCAACAAGTACAAATTCTGTTGCTATTGGTACGGATGTATCTGCTACAGCTGAAAGTGCGATTGCTCTCGGTCGTAAGACAACGGCTAGTGATTTAAATGCAACTGCAGTTGGTCCATTAGCCAATGCTTCCGGAAATTCGGCATCTGCTTTTGGTATGAGTGCTACTGCATCTAAAGCAAACTCGTTGGCGTTAGGGGCAGAAGCCAACGCATCCCAAGAATCTGGCGTTGCACTTGGTTATGCTTCTACAGCAGATACAGCTGCGGGTGTTGCTGGATATAATGCTAATACAGGACGCAGTGATACATATACTGCCTTAAGTGGAAACGTATTAACAAGTACTTTAGGGGCAGTTTCTGTAGGCAACTCTACTAATACCCGTCAAATTACTGGTGTTGCAGCTGGTAAGGCCGATACTGATGCCGTTAACGTAGCACAATTGAAGAGTGTTAATTTAGCTTTCACAGGTAACTCTGGTAGTGGCGACGTTAATTTATCTAAGAGTAAATTAGCTGTTGAAGGTGGTACTGATTCTTTTGTTACTACTACGGCTGCTAATAAAAAATTAGAGATTAAGACGATCCAAGGCCAGTTAAAAAATACGTCTGGTACAGTATCTGTTAATGGTAATAATGGCTTAGCGGTTGCTCAAAATGTAGCGGATGTTATCAATCAGGCTAATGCGGATCAATCTATTAAATACAAAGCGAATGGTACAGGAAATAATTCTGTTAAACTTTCTGATGGCTTGAACTTTACAGATGGCACTACTACAACGGCAACAGTAGGTGCGAATGGTCAAGTATCTTTTGATCTTAATACGGCGACAAAACAATCGATTACTGATTCTGCTACAGCTGTAGCCCGTACGATTTCTCTTGGCGGCAATACTGGTAATACAACGGCTAAATCATTAACGTCTGGTAATGTTAACTTTGGTATTAAAAGTGGTAGTACTACGTATCTTACAACTAATGCAACAGGTAACGATGTCACATTAACAATCAATGAACAAGCTATTAAAGATGCGGCTAAGGATGCATCATCTTTCAAGGTGAAAGCTAATACTAATACCGCAGAAGATGTTAAAGGTGGCGATACAGTTGCTTTCAACGATGGTGATAATATTGCGATTACCCAAACTGGTAAGACATTTAGAATTGCTACGGCTAAAAATGTAACATTTGATGCTGCAACTATTGGTGGTAATACAACTATCGGATCTACTGGTGTTACAACTAATAAGGTGACTGTGGGCACTATTTCTATCGATGGAACTAATGGTATTAATGCAGGTAATAAAGCGATTACTAATGTAGGCACTGGTCGCGTGGCTAATAGCAATGCTGACGATACCAATGTTGCGAACATTGGTGATGTTAAGGCAATCGCTACTGATGCTGTAGCTAATTTGTCCACAAATCTTAGTATTACAGCTGGTACGACTAGTGGTACTGTTAACTTAAAGAACCAAAGTTTAAAAGTTGTTGGCACAGGTGCTGCCAAAGCAACTGTCAGCGGTCAAACAATTACGGTTGATGTAGCAAAAGGTACGTTAACAGCTAACTCGACAACTGGGGCCTTAACAGGTACTACTGGTGTGGTTGATGCTAACGATATGGCTTCGGCTGTTAATACAGCGATTACTAAAGCGGTAGATAATGCTACTGGTACGCAAGCATTGAATTTGACAGACGGCACTCATACGGGAACCGTAAAACTTAGCACCCAAACATTAAGTGTAAGTGGTACTAATGGTGTTCAAGCTACTGTAGGTGGTCAAGGTATTACCATTGGCTTGGATACAGCTACTAAAAATCTTATTACTAATTCCTCTACAGCAGTAGATAACTTAGGTAAAAATACATTTACATTACAAGCGGATTCTACAAATACAACAGCGCAAGCACTTAATAAATCTGGTGGCTTAGCGTTCAAAGTAGCTGGTGATAGTGATTTAGTATCTACTAGTGCTACTACAGACACTGTAAAAGTAACTGTTAAAAAAGGTACATTAACTACGAATGCAGATGGTACACTTAATAAAGCAACAGATGGTGTAGTGACTGCAGATAACATGACGACAGTGGTAAATGATGCCATTACTAAGGCTGTGACATCTGCTAAAGATGGATCTGCCTGGAATATCTCTACTAATGGTGGTACAGCAACTAAAGTATCTGGTGGTAATACGGTTGATCTCATTAATGGTGACAATATCGAGATTACACAAGATAGTACAGATGGTAAGAAGATTACAGTTAAGACGAAAAAAGACCTTACTGTAGATTCTGTGACTGCAGCGAATACCGTAAAAGTTGGTTCTGGTACTAACCTTATTACACTTGATGGTTCAACTGGTGCAGTAAGTGGTAACACATTTACAGCTGGTAATGCCTCTATGAATACAACTGGATTCCGTGTAACAGGTGGTCCATCTATTACTACTGCTGGTATTGACGCAGGCAGTAAACAAATTACTAATATGTTGAGCGGTGGCACAGTTGCTACTAATGCCGCTACTATTGGTGATGTGGATACTAAGGTTGGAAATGCCATTACTAACTTAACCACCAACTTGACTAAGAATACTAATATTGCATATACGGCAAATGGTGCGGCAGCAGGTCAAACAGTATCCTTGAAAGATGGATTTAATTTCACTAATGGTACATTAACGACTGCAGAGGTAGGCGCTAGTGGTGTTGTGAAGTTTAATGTAACACAAGGTGCATTATCTACGGATACGAATGGTACTGTGTCTGCTGGTACAGCTGGTGTAGCAACAACTGCTGATGTAGCAAGTGCTGTAAATAGTGCAGTGAGCACAGCGGTAAATAATGCTACAAGTAATCAAAAACTAGATATCTCTGCAGGTGGTACAGATAGTTCTGTAAATCTTAAAACACAAAAATTAACGGTAACTGGTACCGGTGCTGCTACAACTAGTGTGGCTGGTCAAA
>ERZ773254.1297-NODE-1297-length-11473-cov-31.849711_pt1 | contig 11473 bp, 2 predicted proteins | sample MGYA00580516_ERZ773254 | MGnify/ENA primary metagenome ERZ773254 (study PRJEB29015, sample SAMEA2738158) | human oral metagenome | biome: human oral; feature: human-associated habitat; material: saliva | place: China | collected 2192 ...
TCCCACCTAAAATATCAGTTTCATCTTTTATGGGATATTTAAAGGGGAAAAGTGCACTAATGATGTTCGATAAACACGCAAACTTAAAGTATAAATTTGGAAATAGGCACTTTTGGTCCGAGGGTTATTATGTTAGTACAGTAGGTTTAAATGAGGCTACCGTAAAGAAGTATATACGTGAGCAAGAGTTACATGACCAAATGAAAGATAAACTTAGTGTAAAAGAATATGAGGACCCTTTTAAGGGTAGCAAGTAATACATATCCCCTTTAAGGGGAATGTTACGAGTCAATGGCTATGCGGCTTGAACGCAGTGAAAGCCAGCGCCTTTAGACGCTGGCCTAGTACTACGGGCTTATAGCCCGTGAGCAAACCACCCGTTTTACGGGTGGTTCTGATTATATAACGGGAGTTTTGATCTAGTAGTAATATTTATTTATATAAATCATAGAGTACGTTTATATATAACATCAGTAATCATAAGAGTTATTAATTTATATCGTGATCTAGAATATACCATGATGAAAGGTAGCATAGGGGTTAACGATGTTTCTATATAAATATTTCTTATTAATAAACCGAAATTGATAATTTTAAATTGTAAAATTTTTTGACACTAAATTATGAATAAATATTTTGTTAATTATAAAAAATACATAAAAAATAGAGGGATTATTATATAGTCTATAGAAAAATGAGATAAAAATAAGAATAATTTACACTAAAAAGCGTTATTTATTGATAACGCTTATTTTTATGTGGTGTAAAGTGTACATGATTGGTATTATTTTATAAACTGAGCGAAGATGAATATAAAATGAATTTTTATTTACCATATAGAAATATTTTGATATTATTATGACAATCAACAATGATGAAGTTTTAGTGAAATTATTGTGAGAAATGAACTTATCTGTGTGTATTGTAAGCTAGAGGGAAGATTATGAATCGAATTTACAATGTAATTTGGAGTAAAACCAAAAAGTGTTATGTAGTAGTTTCTGAGATCGTGAAAAGTGGCGGCGGTAAGGTTAAATCCTTGCACACAGGCAAAACACATGCTCGCATGGGTGCTGTTATGGCTGTAGCTGCGCTATTAGCAGGTGTGAATATTACATCTGTAAATGCAGCAGCTATCATGATTGATGGCGTAAATGCTGGCTATGCAACAGCCCAAGCTGGTGGTGATAAATGGAGTTATTTATACAATTATAATAACCCTGGCAATAAAAATGCCTTAGATGGCACTGCTACTACTGGATATTATTCTGGCAGTGCATTAAATGGTATTTCCATTGGTCACAATACGAATATTCAAGAGTCTAGTGATCCTACGTATTATTCTGGTGTGGCTATTGGAGACTATGCACAAGCTACAGGTGGTTTATCTTTCTCCATTGGTAATTATGCACAGTCCACAAAACCATCTGCTATGGCTATTGGCACGTCTTCCTTATCTAGTGGATTTAACTCTCTAGCAATGATGCGCCAATCAGCAGCGACAGGTAATTTCTCTACAGCTATTGGTACAACTTCTTGGGCGAGTGGTACAGGTAGTTTTGCTTTGGGTTATTCTGCGCAATCGAAGGGGGATCAATCTATCGCCATCGGTGCAGCTGAGCCTATCACGGTACCAGGCAGTGGTAATGAACCTAGTGCAGCCTATAATGGTACTACTAATACTGTAACAGAAGGGGCTCGCTCTTTAGCCTTTGGTACAAAAGCACGTACTGAAGCTGCGGCAAGTGATTCCATGGCATTTGGTTCTAATGCTAAAACTAAAGCAGCTAATGCAGTAGCAATGGGTAATTCCTCTCGTGCTACCGCTACAGATGCATTTGCCTTTGGTAATAGGGCGTATGCTACAGGCGCTAATGCTATTGCTATGGGTAGATCAGCACAAGCTAAAGAGTTAAATACTATCGCTTTAGGTGGTCAAGCAAAGGCATTAGAAGCGAATGCTCTTGCCATCGGTGGTACAGCGGAAGCTAGCAAAGCCGGTACTATGGCTATTGGTACGGCTGCGAAAGCAAGTAGTAACAATGCTACAGCCATCGGTAATGGTGCAGAGGTTACAGGTGAAAACTCCATGGCATTAGGTGCGGGTGCGAAGATTTCTTCTAATAACTCCATTGCCCTTGGTGCAGGTACTGAATTCAATGGTCCATTGGTGAACACGTATGCAGCTTTCACCAACGAAATGAACCCTGCAGAAGCAGGTGTAGTAGCAGTTGGTAATACGGGTACGCCTCGTCGTATTGTTAACGTAGCAGGTGGTCAAAACGATAATGACGCTGCAACGATTAAACAATTGCGTTATGTAAATAACAACTTGGCCATGACCATTGCAGGCCCTACATATACTGGTTATGAAGCAAATGGCTCTACCTACAAAGCACCTGATTTCAATATCAAAAATAGCACGTATCACACTGTTAAAGAAGCGGTAGAAGCGGCACAAACTAACTTCTTTAGCGCTAAGGGGACATCTGCTGATGCGAACTATGATAATAAAGGTGCTACAGGCACAAATGCGACAGCCGCAGGCGTACGTGCTACTGCAGCGGGTAACTTTGGTACTGCACTTGGTGCGGATGCAACTGCGACTAGTGATAATTCCACTGCATTAGGTTATAAAGCGAAAGTAACAGAAGATGATGGCGTTGCGTTAGGTTCTAATTCCGTAGCAAATACGGCAGCTGGCGTAGCTGGTTACGATGTAAGTGCAGCGGATAACCGTGCCAATAAATACACTGCTTTAACAGGCAATGTAGCAACATCTACTTTGGGTGCTGTATCTGTAGGTCAAAATACTAGTGTTGGTAATGAAACACGTCAAATTACAAACCTTGCTGCTGGTAAAAAAGATACAGATGCAGTTAATGTGGCTCAATTGCGCAATGTGAACTTGAAAATTGCAGGCAATACAAACAAAAATAATAATAAAAATGATGTATTGTTAGATAGCCAAACATTGACTGTTAAAGGTGATGGCACGTATGTAACAACAACTGCAGATAACCAAACAATTGATGTGACATTAACAGACTCAACTAAAAAGAAAATTGACAATGCGGCTGATAAAGACCTTTCTAACATAACAAATGTAGCGAAAAATAATATTACTACATTAGGTACAATTGTTGAGGCTGGCAATAATGTAACAATTCCAGCAGCTACCGTAGATGCTACAACAGGTCAAAAAACATATACTGTGAATGCTATGGATACTAAGGTTTCCTTAGGTACTAGCGGTATGATGACGCTTACAGGTGGTACGCCTGACGCAAGTGGGGTTCGCAACTATACGGTTGACGTAGATCCTACTAAGGTTGCTAAAACAGACTTATCCAATATTAATAACGATGGTAAAACCGTTATCCGTGAAGAGGCTCAAAAGGCTATAAAAGTTATTGCTGGTCAAAATACAACTGTTACAGAAGGTACAGATGGTACATATAAAACATATGCAGTCAATGTAGCATCAGCAGGAGACTACCGATTAGTAGAAAACAGTGCAGCTGCTGATAAAGCGTACACTGTAACTGGCAATAAAGTTGACTTAACAGTACAAGATGGTAGTACTCCAGCGAATACGAAGACTGTAACTATTAAAGACATCGCTTCTAAAACGGAATTGGATTCTACAAAATCTGATTTAACTACAAAAATCACCGATACAAAAACTGAGCTCATTAACAAAGGTTTGAAGTTTAACGCAGACAACAATGATGTTAAGACAAATAAACTTGGCTCTACCGTAACTGTATCTGGTGATGCGAATATTACAACAAAAATCACACAAACTGGTGATGACTCCACAATTGCAGTGGCTTTGAATAAAGACCTTAATGTTAAAACAGTGACTGCTACGGATACTGTGAAAGCTGGTACTACAACAGCGGGTAACCAAACTGCGACAGATAACAAAGGTGGCACTCAAAATGGCAACTTTGTAACTGGTTTAGACAACACGGCATGGAATATGGCTGATCCTGTATTCGTATCTGGTCGTGCTGCTACAGAAGATCAATTGAAAACGGTTAGTGATGCGGTGAGAGCAGCGAATGCCGGTTCTAGTGACTATCGCTTGATTGAAAACGATACAGCTACTGACAAAGCGTACACTGTAACTAGCAATAAAGTAGACTTGAAAGTAAAAGATGATAAATCTGGTACTACAAATACTGTAACTATCAAAGATATTGCGTCCAAAACTGAACTTGATAAATTAGATGACCGTGCCGTTAAGTATGACTTAGATCCTGCTACAAACGCAGCAGATAAATCTAAAGTAACTTACGAAGGCCCTACGTATAACAGCACTAATAAAACCGGTGGCACTCATGTAACTAACGTGGCGTATGCAACTGGCAACGACGGTAGCGAAGCAGTTAACGTAGATTACTTAACTGACAAAATCAAAGACAGCTCCGATGCGTTGATTAACAAAGGTTTGAAATTCGATGCTAACGTAGGTGGTGCTCAAACTAATAAACTTGGTTCCACTGTGACAGTACAAGGCGAAGGCGCAGAAGCTGATGCAAACTACAGCGGTAAAAACATCAAAACATTCATCAAACAAGATACAGCTGGTAACACAACAATTGACGTTAAGATGAACAAAAATCTTGAAGTTGAAACTGTAACGGCTACTGGTGCAAATGGTAAAGATGGCAAAATTGGCATTAACGGTAAAGATGGTGTAACAACGAACCTTTCTATTACACGTGATGGTAAACCTGGTGTAGACGGTGCGGCTGGCACAACTACAACTCGTATCGTATACGAAAAACCAGATGGTACTACTGAGGAAGTAGCAACATTGAACGATGGCCTTAAATTCAAAGGCGATATGGGTGCTACATCTAATGTGAAGCTGAACAAACAAGTTGATGTAACCGGTGGCGTTACAAATGCAGCTGACCTTGCAACAGGTAACAATATCGGTGTTACATCTGCAGTAGTTGATGCACAAGGCAATGCAAAACTTCAATTGCAACTCGCTAAAGATATTACAGGCCTTAAATCTGTAACGGCTACAGATACTGTGAAAGCTGGCACAGCTACAGTGGGTAACCAAACCGCTACAGATAACAAAGGTGGCACTCAAACTGGTAACTTTGTAACAGGTCTAGATAATACAAATTGGAACATGGCAGATCCTGTATTCGTACCTGGCCGTGCGGCAACAGAAGACCAATTGAAAACTGTTAGTGATGCGGTGAAAGCGGCGAGCGCAAGTGCAGCTGATTATCGCTTGATTGAAAACGATGCAGCAACTGATAAAGCGTACACTGTAACTAGCAATAAAGTTGATTTGAAAGTAAAAGATGATAAATCTGGTACTACAAAAACAGTTACTATCAAAGATATTGCATCCAAAACAGAACTGGATAAATTAGATGATCGTGCAGTTAAATACGATTTAGATCCTGCTACAAACGCAGCAGATAAATCTAAAGTAACTTATGAAGGTCGTACATACACTAATAAAACTGGTGGTACTCATGTAACTAACGTGGCGTACGCAACTGGTAACGACGGCAGCGAAGCGGTTAACGTAGATTACTTAACTGACAAAATCAAAGACAGCTCTGATGCGTTGATCAACAAAGGTTTGAAATTCGATGCTAACGTAGGTGGCGTTCAAACTAATAAATTAGGTTCCACTGTAACTGTAAAAGGCGAAGGCACTGCAGCTGATGCTAAGTACAGCGGCGAAAACATCAAAACATTCATCGATCAAGATACAGCTGGTAACACAACTATTAACGTGAAGATGAATAAAGACATCATTGCTGATTCCATCAAAGTTAATAAAGATGGTAGAGATGGCAAAGATGGCGTATCCATTACAGGTCCTACTGGCGTAGCTGGTCAAGACGGCAATAATGGTAAAGTAGGCATCACAGGGGCTGATGGCAAAGACGCAGTTTCCATCTCCGGTAAAGATGGCGTTGGTCATATCGGTTTAACTGGCCCTGCTGGTACAAATGGCAAGGATGGTTCCAACGGTATCGACATGTCCGTTAAGAATGGTTACGATGATGCAGCTAAAGGCGTGAAAGGCGAAAAAGGTGTAGACGGTGTTGATGGTATTACACGTATTGTGTACACTGACAACAATGGGGAACACCAAGTAGCTACCATGGACGACGGCATGTTGTACGGTGGTGATACTGGTACTGTAATTAAGAAAAAACTTAACAACCAAGTCAATGTTAAGGGTGGTATTACAGATCCAGCTAAATTTACAACTGACGATAACATCGGTGTTGTATCTGATGGAACAGATACGTTGAAAGTTCGTTTGGCAAAAGATCTTAAAGGTCTTAACACAGTAACTGCTACTGAAACAGTTAAGGCTGGCGATGTTGTGATGGGTAAACAGTCTGATGGCACGCCTGCAGCGAATACTGGAAACTATGTAACAGGCTTAGATAATAAAGATTGGGACGTAACAAATCCAACTGCTGTTAGTGGCCGTGCTGCTACAGAAGACCAGTTGAAAAAGGTTACGGAAGCTATTAATAATCAAAGTTCCAACTCTACAGATTATCGTTTGGTTCAAAACCAAGCAGCTGGCTCCAATGGCGACTACAGTGTAGATAACAATGGCGATGTGGCGTTGACTGTACAAGATAAAAATCATCCAAACCAAACTGAAACGGTAACTATTAAGGACGTAGCATCTAAATCTAACCTAGATAAATTAGAAGATCGCGCCGTTAAGTACGACTTAGACCCTGCTACAAATACTGTAGATAAATCTAAAGTTACTTACGAAGGCCCTACCTACACTAATAAAACTGGTGGTACTCATGTAACTAACGTGGCGTACGCAACTGGTAACGATGGTAGCGAAGCAGTTAACGTAGATTACTTAACTGATAAAATTAAAGATAGCTCTGATGCGTTGATCAACAAAGGTCTTAAATTTGATGCTAACGTTGGTGGCGTTCAAACTAATAAACTTGGTTCCACTGTCATCGTAAAAGGTGAAGGCAGCGAAGCAGACGCTAACTACAGCGGTGAAAACATTAAGACGTTCATCGACCAAGATAATACAACTGGTAACACAACAATTAACGTTAAATTGAATAAAAACCTTGTAGCCGATTCCATCAAAGTCAACAAAGATGGTAGAGATGGCAAGGATGGCGTATCCATTACAGGACCTACAGGTGTAGCTGGTACAGACGGCAACAACGGTAAGGTAGGTATCACTGGTGCTGACGGTAAAGATGCAGTTTCCATCTCCGGTAAAGACGGCGTAGGTCACATCGGCTTAACTGGTCCTGCTGGTACAAACGGCAAGGACGGTTCTAACGGTATCGACATGTCCGTTAAGAATGGTTACGACGATGCTACAAAAGGCGTTAAGGGCGAAAAAGGTGTAGACGGCGTTGATGGTATCACACGCATTGTGTATACAGACAATACTGGTGAACACCAAGTAGCTACAATGGACGACGGCATGTTGTACGGCGGTGATGCTGGTAATGTAATTAAGAAAAAACTTAACAATCAAGTAAATGTTAAGGGTGGTATTACTGACGAAACTAAATTGACTGCTGATGACAATATCGGCGTAGTTTCTGATGGTACAGATACGTTGAAAGTTCGCTTGGCAAAAGATCTAAAAGGACTTAATACTGTAACAGCTGCTGAAACTGTGAAAGCAGGTACAGCGACTGTAGGTAACCAAGAAGCAACTAAAGCAGATGGCACTAAAGAAACTGGTAACTATGTAACAGGTCTTGATAACAAAACTTGGGATGCTGACAACATCGTAACTGGTCGTGCTGCTACAGAGGATCAATTGAAAGATGCGTTGGCAAACCAATCCAATGCAGGCCTTAAATTCGACGCTAACGTTGGTGGTACTAAGACTAATAAATTAGGCTCCACTGTCATCGTAAAAGGTGAAGGCACTGATGCAGACGCTAACTACAGCGGCGAAAACATTAAGACTTTCATCGACCAAGATACAACAACTGGTACTACAACAATTAACGTTAAATTGAATAAAAACCTTGTAGCCGATTCTATTAAGGTCAATAAAGACGGCAAAGACGGTAAGGATGGCGTATCCATTACAGGCCCTACTGGCGTAGCAGGTCAAGACGGCAACAATGGTAAGGTAGGCATTACAGGTGCTGATGGTGAAGACGCAGTTTCTATCTCCGGTAAAGACGGTGTTGGTCACATTGGTTTAACAGGCCCTGCAGGTACAAATGGTAAAGATGGTAAAAATGGCATCGATATTTCCGTGAAAAATGGTTACGATGATGCTGCCAAAGGCGTTAAGGGCGAAAAAGGCGTTGACGGTGTAGACGGAATCACACGTATCGTGTATACTGATAAGACTGGTGAGCACCAAGTAGCCACTATGGACGACGGCATGTTGTACGGTGGCGACAGTGGCACTGTAATCAAGAAAAAACTTAACAACCAAGTGAATGTTAAGGGTGGTATTACAGACGCAGCGAAACTGTCCAATGATGATAATATTGGGGTAGTAGCTGATGGCACTGATACATTGATGCTTCGTCTTGCGAAAGACCTTAAAGGCCTAAACTCTGCTACTTTCAACAATGGTACAGATGGCAACACTGTTGTAAACGGTGGCGGTCTCACTATTAATGATGCAGCAGGTAATCCGTTGACGTCCGTTACTAAAGACGGCGTTGTGATTACAGATGGTCCATCTATGACTAAAGATGGTATCGACGCTAGTGATAAGAAAATCACTAACGTAGCTGACGGTATAATCGCAGCTGGCAGTAAAGATGCTGTAAATGGCGGTCAATTACATACAGCGGTAGAAGACCTTAAAACTAAAGGTTTCGGTTTAACTGCTGAAGATGGCGCTTCTGTTAAGAAATCCCTTGGTGATACTGTAACTGTGAAAGGTGACGGTACGAACATTACTACATCTGTAGATAATGGTGCTGTGAAAGTAGCATTGGCTAGAGATCTTAATGTAGATACTGTTACAGCAAACACAGTAACAACAGGCGACACTAAGATGGATACAAATGGTGTAACTATTAAAGACGGCGCCAATGAAGCGACTAAGTTGACTAAAGATGGCTTGCAAATCAACGATGGTGGTAACAAAGCGGTTACTATCGATAAAGATGGTTTGACTATCGAAAACGGTCCTAAGGTAACAAAAGACGGCATTAATGCGGGTGATAAGAAAATCACTAATGTAGAAGATGGTACAATTGCTGCCGGCAGCAAAGACGCTGTAAATGGCGGTCAATTGCATACTGCAATAGAAGACATCAAAGCACAAGGCTTCGGTCTTAAAGCAGAGGATGGTCAATCTGTGAAGAAACCTCTTGGTGAAGTAATCGACCTCAAAGGCGACGGCAACATCAAGACTTCCGTAGATGGCACTGCGATTAAGATGTCCTTGAATGATACAATTACACTTGGCACAGATCCAGCAAAACAAGTTAAAGTTGATGGATCTACTGGTACGATTACTACGGGTAATGGCGCTAACCAAGTTACAATCGATGGCAGCACAGGTTCTGTTACAGCAGGTAACACTGTGAAAGCTGGCGATGTAATCATGGGTAACCAAAGCTCAGGTGGTCAAAATGGTAACTTTGTGACTGGTTTGGACAATAAAACATGGAATCCTAACAACCCTGTAGCTGTTACAGGTCGCGCGGCAACAGAAGATCAATTAAAAGCTGTTAACGACGACTTTAACGAAAAAGCTAAAAATGGTCGTGTATTCCAAGGTGACCAAGCTGGTAACGATGGTAAAGTTGTTCGCGGTTTAGGCGATACAATGAACCTAAAAGGTGGCGCTGATGTAAATCGTTTGAGTGACAACAATCTGGCTGTTATGAAGAACGCTGCAGGCGATGGCTATGATATCAAGTTGGCTAAGGACCTCAACCTAAAAGACGGTTCTACTACGTATACAAAAACTGTACCAGGAACTAATACAACAATTCCTTACACAGTAGATACAAAAGTAGATGGTGGTGGTATCACAATTACTCCATCCATCAACGGTCAACCTGTACCAGGTCACACTGTAAGCCTTACAGAAAATGGCTTAAACAATGGTAATAATACGATTACTAATGTAGCGCCAGGCATCAACGGCACTGATGCGGTTAACGTTAACCAATTGCGCAATGCTATGCATAGTGTGGATGGTAAAATCGCTGATGTTGGTGCAGCTAGCGCAGCCATGGCAGGTCTTAAACCATTGCAATATGATCCATTAGAACCTACACAAGTGTTGGCGGCTGTTGGCAACTATAAAGGTAGTACTGCTGCTGCTATTGGTATCGCTCACTATACAAATGAATCTACAATGCTTCATATGGGTGTTTCCTTAGGTGGTCATGATAATATGGTTAACGCTGGTGTATCTTATAAATTCGGTACATCTGACGCTAAAAAAGCAATTCCAGCGCGTTACAAAGCTGGCCCAATCAGCTCTGCTTATGTAATGCAAGATGAAGTAGCTGCATTGAAAGCTGAGAACTTACGCATGAAACAACGCGATGAGGAATTATCTGCTAAGTACGAACAAGTACAACGAGATAATGAAGAGATGAAAGCTCAAATTGCAATGCTTATGAAACAAGCTGGGTTAACCAAATAATCATTCACTTGAGAGTGTATTGAGTATTTAAAACATAGGAAAGCCGCCCTGGGGAGGGCGGCTTCCAATGAGGGGACTTATGAAACTAATTAAATTACTACCAGTTATGGCAATTGCTTCTGTATGTGTTGCTGGCCAAGTACATGCGGCACAAGATCCTTTGATGATGCCTGAACAACCTGCGGCTCCTTTGACTGCAGAACAACAAGAAATCTCTCTTGCTGTTCCTAGTGAAGAGGTAAAAGCTGTAGTATCTGAATTTGCAGCATTCCAATTGGGGATGAGCAATGCTTTAATCAAAGACGACAATCGCGTAATGTCTGGTCAACAACGTTATACTAATAACGTGTTGTACTATATGAATGTTCGTCGTGACTGGTACATTACAAGCCATCGCTATAAAAAAGATAGCTATGCTCGCGTAGCATTAGATCGCTTATACTTAGATTACAAAGAATTTTTCACAAACCACACAACTGTGTCTGACATGAACAAAGCTGAATATGAAAACCAAATTTTGGCAATTCTTGAAAAGAATACAGCTAACATGTCTAATGATGAATTGCGTTTCTACATGAACGAAATGGTAATCTACAGCTTGCAACAAGCTATGCGCGATGGTAACAACCGCGTTAAACGCATTCGCTAATCTATATAATTATAAATATATACTTATAAAGAGGTAACGACGAAAGTTGTTGCCTCTTTTAGTTTTTATGGTTACTTTATTTCTAGTAAACGTGAGGTAAATCACATAATAGTACTGTTAATAATACTATACTAGTTCCATGACCTTATAGCTGTTTATATATAGGTAAGCCCTTACAT
>ERZ773254.1309-NODE-1309-length-11373-cov-4.053896_pt1 | contig 11373 bp, 11 predicted proteins | sample MGYA00580516_ERZ773254 | MGnify/ENA primary metagenome ERZ773254 (study PRJEB29015, sample SAMEA2738158) | human oral metagenome | biome: human oral; feature: human-associated habitat; material: saliva | place: China | collected 2192 ...
TACAATTTTAACCATTTTAAGAGACGATATTCCGACTATTCCTTACCCGAATATGTGGGATTTTCCCGGCGGTGGGAGAGAAAAGGAAGAAACGCCTTTTGAGTGTATCAAGCGAGAAGTTTTTGAGGAATTAGGCATTACGATTAAGGAAAGCTCAATTCTTTGGGTCAAAGCCTACCAAGGCATTGTCAATCCGGCTAAGACCTCTGTGTTTATAGTGGGAGTGATTAGCCAGAAGGAGATTGATCAGATTGTCTTTGGTAATGAAGGACAGGGCTACAAATTGGTAAATATAGAAGAATTATTAGCAGACGAAAACGTCATTCCACAGTTGAAAAGTAGATTGAGAGATTATTTGGAGGAGGTTCAAAGATGATTTATATAGAACAAGCAGAAGCTACAGATTTAGAAACCATTGTCAGTATTCAGCGGGCTGCTTTTAAGGCAGTTTATGACAAATATCAGGATGAGTATGATCCTTATTTGGAAGAACGGGAGCGCATCCAGTGGAAGCTGGCAGAACGTCCTAATAGCTTTTATTATTTTGTCAAGGATGATGAGGAAGTGTGTGGGTTTATCCGTATCCAGACCAACGATGAGCAGACAGAGTGTTGGCTGGGAACAGCGGCGATTCTGCCCGATTATCAAGGCCGGGGAATTGGTTCAGCAGGTTTGAAACTTGTAGAGGAACAGTTCTCAGCTGCCAAACAATGGGATTTGTGCACTGTCTTGCAGGATGAGGGTATGGTGGTCTTTTATGAGAAAAATGGCTACCGGAAAACCCATATCAAGCCGGAAAAAGAGGATATGGATATGGTTTATATGACCAAAACAATTGAGTGAAAGAAGGAGTGAGCAATGGATACATGGCAGGAGTTAACGATTGAGGTAGATAGGGAATCCGAGGAAGCGACAGCCAATATTTTGATTGAGTCAGGCTGTCAGGGCGTGGTTATTGATGACAGTGCAGACTATTTGGGTCAGGTGGGTATCTATGGGGAGATTTTCCCAGAGGTTAAGCAAGAGAAACAGGTCCGAATCACTGGCTACTATCCTGATACGGTAGATATGGAGGTGGTCAAGGCCCAGGTCCACGCCCGGCTGAAAGAGCTGACAGAGTTTGGCTTAGAAACGGGTCAGGTCTGTTTGACTCAGCAAGAATTGGCAGAGCAAGATTGGGTGGATAATTGGAAAAAATATTTTGAACCAGCTCGGATTACCCATGATTTGACTATTGTGCCATCATGGACGGAGTATGAGGCGACAGCTGGTGAGAAGATTATCAAGCTAGATCCTGGCATGGCCTTTGGCACAGGGACTCACCCAACGACCAAGATGAGTCTCTTTGCCTTAGAACAAGTACTACGAGGTGGTGAGACGGTGCTGGATGTGGGGACGGGGAGTGGAGTCCTTTCTATAGCGAGCTCACTCTTGGGTGCAAAAAAGATTTATGCGTATGATTTAGACAAAATAGCTGTACGTGTGGCGCAGGAGAATATTGAACTGAATGCAAATATGGAGAATATTCAGGTAGCTACTGGCGATCTCTTGCGGGGTGTGGATATTAAAGCGAATGTCATTGTAGCCAATATTTTAGCGGATATTCTGGTAAATCTGACTGATGATGCATACCGTTTGCTCAAGAATGAAGGCTACCTGATTATGAGTGGCATTATTTCCGAGAAATGGAACATGGTAAGAGAGTCGGTTGAAGCTGCTGGATTTTTCTTAGAAACTCATATGATACAAGGCGAATGGCATGCCTGTGTATTTAAGAAAACACAGAATATTTCCGGCGTGATAGGAGGCTAAATGCAGCAGTATTTTATCGAGGGAGTCGTCCAATCCCCACTGACTGTGAGGGACAAGGATACAGTGAAGCATATGTTTTCTGTTATGCGTTTGGTAGAAGATGATGAGGTAATGCTGGTTTTTGAGGATGGTATTAAACGCCTAGCAAGAGTTGCAGATAGAGAGCGCCATGTGCTGAATCTGGTAGAAGATTTACCAGACAACGCGGAGCTGCCGATTCATGTGACGATTGCTTCTGGCTTTCCCAAAGGAGACAAGCTGGAATGGGTAGCTCAGAAAACGACGGAACTGGGTGCAGCTGCTATCTGGGCCTTTCCGGCCGACTGGTCTGTTGCCAAGTGGGACGGTAAGAAACTTGCTAAAAAAGCAGACAAACTAGAGAAGATTGTTTTGGGAGCAGCAGAGCAGAGCAAACGCAATTGGGTACCAGAAGTTCGACTTTTCGAGAAGAAAATTGATTTTTTAGATTGTTTGAGCCAGTTTGACCGTGTTATTGTAGCTTATGAGGAATCTGCTAAAGAGGGAGAGTCTGCTGCTTTGGTAAAGGCTGTGACAGAACTCAAAAAAGGAAGTCGGATTTTATTTATTTTTGGTCCAGAAGGTGGCCTGTCTCCAGCAGAAATTGCCACATTGGAAGAGATGGGAGCTATACTTGCAGGGCTGGGTCCACGTATCTTGCGGACAGAGACAGCTCCACTTTACGCACTCAGTGCAGTCAGTGTACTGACAGAGTTGATGTAGTCGGAAAGTTTCATTAATAGGGTTGATCTTTATTGTTCTTAACTCCTGACTTTGGTATAATATAAGTGAAATATCTAGCTTAGCTAGAAAGGATGGAAGTACAGGAACAAATTTGCTAGCTAGATGGCGAAAACCGCTTTTGCTTGATAAGGGGAGGAGGTTCATCATGTCTTTATCTACCTTATTTGAGTTGTTGATTGCTATGTTAGGTGTTGTTTCAGCTTGTTATCTCATTTATGCTTATGTTGAATTTATCGGAGATATGTTGCATACTGAAAAACATCACTTCTTCCATCACAACCCGCCTATTTAAAGGCGGGCTTTTTACCTGAAATGGTGCCCTGTTCTTTTTCCTAGTATTGGGGAAATGGTATTGAATCTGCAGCTTTTAGGTATTTCTTATGATTCTATTGCTTTCTTCTGTATTTCCTTGTTTTCATATCGGTCTAAAAATGATAAAATGGTAGGAAGAACTGGAGAGAGAAAATGCCAAAAGAAGTGAATTTGACGGGCGATCAAGTGGTCGCTCTTACTAGAAAATATTTATCATCAGAAGACGTCACCTTGATTCAAAAAGCTCTTTTTTATGCGGTAGATCGGCATCGGGGGCAATTTCGCCAATCAGGTGAGCCATATATCATCCATCCGATTCAAGTGGCAGGGATTTTAGCTAAGCTAAAGTTGGATGCGGTCAGTGTCGCTTGCGGTTTTTTACATGATGTTGTAGAAGACACAGCTGCAACTTTGGACGATTTGGAAGGCGAATTTGGACATGATGTGCGCGTGATTGTCGATGGTGTGACCAAACTTGGTAAAGTCAAGTATATGTCTCACGAGGAACAGTTGGCTGAAAACCACCGCAAAATGCTAATGGCGATGTCCAAGGATATCCGTGTCATTTTGGTGAAACTAGCAGACCGTTTGCACAATATGAGAACACTTAAGCACCTGCGCAAAGACAAACAGGAACGCATCTCACGCGAAACCATGGAAATTTATGCTCCATTAGCTCATCGTTTGGGGATTTCGAGCGTCAAATGGGAACTAGAAGATTTGGCTTTTCGATATTTGAATCCGACAGAGTTTTATAAGATTTCCCACCTGATGAAGGAAAAACGTCGGGAACGTGAGGATTTAGTTGACGAAGTGGTTCGCAAGATTGAAACCTATGCATCTGATCGTAATCTTCATGGGCAAATCTATGGTCGTCCTAAACATATTTACTCCATTTATCGGAAAATGCAGGACAAGAAAAAGCGTTTTGATGAGATTTATGACTTGATCGCTATTCGTTGCATTTTAGATACGCAAAGTGATGTGTATGCTATGTTGGGCTACATTCATGAACTCTGGCGACCAATGCCCGGACGTTTTAAAGATTATATTGCTAATCGCAAGGCAAATGGTTACCAGTCAATCCATACGACCGTCTATGGGCCTAAGGGACCGATTGAGTTTCAAATTCGGACCAAAGAAATGCACGAAGTGGCAGAATACGGGGTTGCTGCACACTGGGCCTATAAAAAAGGTATTAAAGGGCAGGTTGATAGCAAAGAATCGGCGATTGGGATGAATTGGATTAAGGAGATGATGGAACTCCAAGACCAGTCCAATGATGCACAGGATTTTGTGGATTCCGTCAAGGAAAATTACCTTGCTGAAGAAATCTATGTCTTCACGCCGGATGGTGCTGTTCGTTCGCTGCCAAAAGACTCAGGACCGATTGATTTTGCCTATGAAATCCATACAAAAGTGGGTGAAAAAGCGGTTGGTGCAAAGGTAAATGGTCGCATGGTGCCCTTGACTACGAAGTTAAAAACAGGGGACCAAGTTGAGATTATTACCAGTTCCAATTCCTTTGGACCGAGTCGTGACTGGATTAACCTTGTTAAGACTAGCAAGGCACGCAATAAAATTCGTCAATTTTTCAAAAATCAAGACAAGGAATTATCCATTTCTAAAGGTCGAGAACTTCTGCAAGCACAATTTCAAGAAAATGGCTATGTGGCTAACAAATACATGGACAAAAGACACATGGAAGAAGTCCTGCAAAAAACGAGTTACAAAACAGAAGAAACTCTTTTTGCGGCGATTGGTTTTGGTGAAGTTAGTGCTGTTTCGATTTTTAATCGTTTGACAGAAAGAGAACGCCGTGAAGAAGAGCGTGCTAAAGCAAGAGCTGAAGCAGAAGAGCTTGTTAAGGGCGGTGAAGTCAAGGTTGAAAACAAGGACACCCTCAAGGTCAAACATGAGGGCGGCGTCATTATCCAAGGTGCGTCAGGGCTTTTGATACGGATTGCCAAATGTTGTAATCCAGTTCCTGGTGATGAGATTGTCGGGTACATTACAAAGGGGCGCGGGGTTGCCATTCATCGTAAGGACTGTATGAATTTACGAGCGCAGGAAAATTATGAGCAGCGCTTGATTGATGTCGAATGGGAAGACAATAGTTCTGTTAAGGAATACACTGCTCACATTGATATATATGGTCTCAATCGCACTGGCCTTTTGAATGATGTCTTGCAAGTCTTGTCCAACACAACCAAAAATATTTCCACCGTCAATGCACAGCCAACCAAAGATATGAAATTTGCCAATATCCATGTTTCTTTCGGAATTGCTAATCTATCTATGCTGACAACAGTAGTTGATAAGATTAAGAGTGTGCCGGAAGTCTATTCGGTTAAACGGACAAATGGCTAAGTGAGAACAGCAGAGCAGAAAGATTCTACTCAAGCAATCTCTTGTGATTTTTTCTCAATATAAAAATAGGAAGTTCAAAATGAAAATAGTGATTCAGCGTGTGAAGCGAGCTTCGGTATCAATTGATACCGAACTTTACAATCAGATTCAGCAAGGACTGCTGTTACTAGTCGGTGTAGCACCAGATGATTCTCAAGAAGATGTAGAATATGCAGCAAGAAAAATTGCCAATATGCGGATTTTTTCAGATAAAGAAGATAAAATGAATTTATCTGTCAAAGATGTGAAAGGAGAAATTCTCTCTATTTCTCAATTTACCCTTTACGCAGATACAAAAAAAGGGAATCGTCCAGCTTTTACAGGCGCTGCTCAACCAGACTTGGCTAGTCAATTGTATGATGATTTTAACGAATTGCTAGGTCGAGAAATACCTGTTAAAACAGGTGTTTTCGCAGCTGATATGCAGGTTGAGTTAGTCAATGACGGACCGGTGACGATTGTGTTAGATACGAAGAATCGTTGAGAAAATGATAAATAAAACCGAGTCTGGAACAAAAGTGTTCCAGACTCGGTTACTTTCTAGAATAAAACTCAATACGAAGTAGTTGAGTGACCTCTAATGCACTGATGTTAGAAGCTTTGACAGTCCCGCTTCCTTTTAGAGCGTTTCCACATAAAGTTGTTGGGCAATCGTTGAATTGATTTGCAGCTCTTTTTCATTTACTTTGAGCAAATATAGTTGAGCATAAGGATCGTATTGCTCCAGAATCAGCGTATCTCCCAGATGTAAATCGTGTTTTTCCAAATATTTTAATAATTCAAACTCATCATGAACTCTTGCTAAGCGATAGACTCCAGCATTTTGGACTTGGTTTAACGTTAACTGGTATTTTTCAACCAGTAATTCACCTTTTTGGGGAATGGTCCCGCCATGAGGACAAGTTTCTGGGTAATCCAACATTTTTTCCAATCGCTCGACAAATAATTCTGAAACAGTGTGTTCTAAGACTTCCGCTTCTTCATGGATTTGATCTGTTGTAGTGTATTGTAAATTATGCACTAGAAAGTATTCAATTAAACGATGTTTGCGATATAGTTCAGAGACAAGGTGAAGACCAAGATTGGTTAATAAATATCCCTTAATCTTGTCTTTGATAATTAATTTTTCAGCAATCATCTTTTTAATCATTTCTGTGACAGCTGGAGGAGATACTTGCATTTGAGCAGCAATTTCTTTATTTGTAATTTTTTGACTATGCGTACCAATCTCGTAAATACATTTGAGGTAATCTTCTTTGTTTGGGGTCATGTTGTTTACTCCTTATCGTATTAAGTATACCAAAAATACCTGAAGAATACAGCCGTTAGCCATTTGCTTAGTAGAATGAAGTATTGGCTATTTAAGGAAAATTCAAGTAAAAAGGAACTGGCAATCAATTCCGGCTCCTTTTTCCATTTCTTATTTGCTAAGACCTTCAGCAATTTTATCCAAATTCCATTTCATCATGTCGTAGTAACTATCACCTTTTTCACCTTTTTCAGCGATTGAATCAGTGAAAATCTTGGCATAAATTGGAATTTTTGTATCTTTTGAAACAGTCTTCATTGGACGGTCATCAACACTACTTTCAACAAAGAGTGATGGCACTTTTGTTTTACGAAGTTTTTCAACCAATGTTTTGATTTGATCTGGAGTTCCTTCTTCTTCAGTGTTGATTTCCCAAATATAAGCAGATGGGACACCATAAGCTTTAGAGAAGTACTTGAAGCAACCTTCACTGGTAACAATCATTTTCTTTTCAGCAGGAATATTATTGAATTTTGCTTTTGCTTCCTTGTCCAATGTTTCAAGTTTTGCAGTATAAGCTTTCAGATTCTTTTCATAAGTTTCTTTGTTTTTAGGATCTTTTTCAATCAAACGTTTTGCAATGTTTTTAGCATAAATAATTCCGTTTTCAAGATTGAGCCAAGCATGAGGATCTTCTTTCCCTTTTTCATTTTGACCTTCCAGATAGATAACGTCCACTCCGTTACTTACAGCATAGTAATCTTTGTTCTCAGTCTTTTTCGCATTTTTGACCAATTTTGTAAACCAAGCATTTCCGCCGGTTTCCAAATTGATACCATTGTAGAAAATCAAATCAGCTTTTGATGTTTTTTTCACATCTTCTGGTAATGGTTCGTATTCATGTGGATCTTTTCCGACAGGAACGATACTGTGCAGATTGATTTTATCACCAGCGATATTTTTGGTAATATCAGCGATGATCGAGTTGGTAGCAACAACATTCAATTTTGAAGATTTGTTGGTAGAAGTTCCTTTTTGACCAGCGCAGGCAGCAAGCCCGACGACGGCTAAAAACAGAACGGCGATAAAACCTAATTTTTTCATATAAGGTTCTCCTTTAATAAATGAAATACTAATTTTATTTTAGCTTGGGTTTATTTTTTAGTTTGTTAAATCGTTGTTTTGGAGCGATAAAGAAACTAATGGCAAAGATAATGGCGGATGTCAGTACAATGCTTGAGCCAGCCGCAACATTAAAGGTATAGCCAATGAAAAGTCCTAAGACAGATGCAATTGCCCCCAAGCTAGAAGACAAGATAATCATCGTTTTAAGACTGTTAGCGTAAAGATAAGCAGTAGCAGCAGGTGTAATCAGCATAGCAACAATCAAAATTGTTCCCACGCTTTGCATAGCTGTAACTGCAACCAGCGTCAAGAGAATCATTAAGAGATAATGATAAAAGTTGACTGGCATCCCCATCGCTTTTGCCAGAAGTGGATCGAAAGATGTAATCAATAATTCTTTGAAGAATAGTCCAATAATAATTAGAACAGCGATTCCTACACCAATTGTAATCCACATATCAATGTCTTGCACAGCTAAGATATTTCCAAAAAGAATATGGAAAAGGTCGGTTGAACTATTAGCAACTCCAATCAAAATGACTCCAAGAGCTAAAAAGGAACTAAAAGTTATTCCAATGGCAGTATCACTTTTGATAATTGAATTTCCTCTAATATAAGTAATGATAACCGAGGCTAAAAGTCCAAAAACAATGGCTCCGATAAAGAAGTTGATTCCTAAAATAAAGGAGAGTGCAACTCCTGGCAAGACTGCGTGTGAAATGGCATCGCCCATCAAGGACATGCCTCTTAGGATAATGAAGCAACCAACTGCTCCAGCAACAATCCCGATGACAATGGCTGTAATCAGTGCATTTTGTAGAAAATGGAAATTTTGTAGTCCATCAATAAATTCTGAAAACATATTAGAGACCTCCATTCACAAAAAGCTGAGAGCCATAGGCTTTTTTCAAGTTTTCTTCTGTGAAAGTTGATGAAGTTTCTCCAATGGCAATGAGTTCTTTATTCAAAATTAAAACTTGATCAAAGTAATGTGGGACTTTTCCTAAGTCATGGTGAACAATGAGAATCGTTTTTCCTTGTTCTTTTAGACTGCGTAGCGTTGTCATGATGATTTCTTCACTGATTGAATCAATTCCAACGAATGGTTCATCCAGAAAGATACAGTCAGCTTCTTGTACTAGACAGCGCGCAATCAAGACCCGTTGAAATTGCCCTCCTGACAATTGGCTGATTTGGCGTTCAGCATAATCCTCTAAGCCGACAATGCGTAACGCATTTGTCACCTTGTCCCAGTCTTTGCTTGTTAGTCTGTGGAAGAGTTTCACTTTTGGATACAGTCCAAGAGACACACATTCTTTCACTTTGATAGGAAAGTTGTAGTCAATGTGAATTTTTTGTTCCACATAAGCTACATGGCTAAGTACTTTTGAGAATTCTTTATCATCAAGGTAAGTTTGTCCAACATGATCAATGATACCCAACATTCCTTTTAAAAGGGTTGATTTACCAGCTCCGTTGGGACCAATAACTCCCATGATAGTTGGGCCTTGGATTTCCAAAGAAATCTGATTGAGAGCAAGTGTTTCCTGATAAGAAACACTTAAATTTTCGATACGTATCATTTTATACACCCCTACAGTTAATATACATTAAAATAAAAATTAAGTCAAGTTAATTTTTAGAATTTTTAAGAAAAATCAGAAGCAAGATTTGGCATAAAAATCTCTTTTGATAAAAGTTTGATTATTCAGAACTTTTTTGATAGGATTAAGATAAAACAATGAAAGCGAGAACAAGATGACACGTTTACAAGATGACTTTTTTAATTATGTCAATGGTGAATGGGAAAAAACTGCTGTGATTCCTGAGGACAAGCCTGTGACAGGTGGATTTATGGATTTGGATCAAGATATTGAAAAATTGATGCTAGCAACAACTGATAAATGGTTAGCAGGTCAAGATGTTCCAGAAGATCCAATTTTGCAAAATTTTGTGAAATACCACCGTTTGGTGGCAGATTTTGACGGACGGGAACGAGCAGGAGTTACCCCTGCAATGCCGCTTGTGGAAGAATATAAAGCTTTAAGTTCTTTCAAGGAGTTTGCAGCGAAGATTGCTGAGTATGAAATGGCTGGAAAGCCGAATGCTTTTACTTTTGACGTCGCGCCAGACTTTATGAATGCTAAAATGAATGTTCTCTGGGCCGATGCACCTGGAATCATTTTACCAGATACGACCTATTATGAAGAAGGAAATGAAAAAGGCAAGGAATTGCTGACAATCTGGCGCAAGATGCAGGAAGAATTATTACCTAAATTTGGCTTTTCAGCAGAAGAAACAAAAGATATTTTGGATAAATATCTGGAATTAGATGCTAAATTAGCTAAGTATGTCCTTTCCAATGAAGAAACTTCAGAATATGTGAAGTTATATCACCCTTATGATTGGGCAGATTTCACGAAGCTCGCTCCAGAATTGCCACTTGATGCAATTTTTACAGAGATTTTGGGACAAAGCCCAGACAAGGTGATTGTTCCTCAAGAGCGTTTTTGGAAAGAGTTTGCAGCGGAATATTATTCAGAAGAAAATTGGGAATATTTGCATGCAGCATTGAAATTATTCTCTACTGGAGCATGGACTTCCTTGCTAACAGAAGAAATTCGCGTCCTTTCAGGCACCTATGTGCGTGCTATTTCAGGCGTTCCAGAAGCTCGTCCAAAAGAAAAAGCAGCTTATCAACTAGCACAAGCACCTTATAACCAAGCCCTCGGTCTTTGGTATGCAGAAGAGAAATTCTCACCAGAAGCTAAAGCAGATGTGGAACATAAGGTCAAGACGATGATTGATGTCTATAAATCACGCTTAGAAACAGCTGATTGGCTTGCTAAGGAGACACGGGACAAGGCCATTGTCAAACTCAATGTTATCACTCCACATATTGGTTATCCAGAGAAATTGCCAGAAACTTATGCGAAAAAAGTGATTGATGAACAGCTCGGTTTAATTGAAAATGCTCAAAATTTAGCGAAAGTAGCCATTGCACACACTTGGAGTAAATGGGACAAAGAAGTGGATCGCAGTGAATGGCACATGCCAGCTCATCTGGTAAATGCCTACTATGATCCACAACAAAATCAGATTGTTTTTCCAGCCGCTATTCTTCAAGCACCTTTTTATGATTTGCATCAATCTTCATCAGCAAACTATGGCGGAATCGGTGCAGTAATTGCGCATGAAATCTCTCATGCTTTTGACTCAAACGGTGCTTCCTTTGACGAGCATGGTAGCCTTAAAAATTGGTGGAAGCCAGAAGACTACGAAGCTTTTACAGCTCGGACTCAGAAGGTGATTGAGCAATTTGACGGACAAGATTCTTACGGAGCTAAAGTCAATGGAAAGCTGACTGTTTCAGAAAATATTGCAGACCTCGGTGGGATTGCGGCAGCGCTGGAGGCAGCTAAGAAAGAAGCTGACTTCTCTGCGGAAGAATTTTTTACCAACTTTGCTCGTATCTGGCGCATGAAAGCTCGTCCAGAATACATGCAAATGCTAGCAAGTGTAGATGTGCATGCTCCCGGAAAACTTCGAACGAATGTTCAATTGCCAAACTTTGATGATTTCTTTACAACTTTTGATGTTAAAGAAGGCGACGGCATGTGGCGCAAACCAGAAGATCGCGTGATTATTTGGTAATTTCAACGTTTGTTAGTAGCAGAAGAATATAAAAAAGTTCTTAAATGAAA
>ERZ773254.1316-NODE-1316-length-11338-cov-18.698396_pt1 | contig 11338 bp, 14 predicted proteins | sample MGYA00580516_ERZ773254 | MGnify/ENA primary metagenome ERZ773254 (study PRJEB29015, sample SAMEA2738158) | human oral metagenome | biome: human oral; feature: human-associated habitat; material: saliva | place: China | collected 2192 ...
ACGTAAAATAAATATCAACTTAAAAAAATAAAGTTATGAACGCAATGAACAATTTTTCAGTTACAGGTTACATCTGCAAAGACGCAGAAGTTAAAAACTTTGATAAGGCAGCCATCGCTCGCTTCGGTATCATTATCAAACATTCAGAGCGCAGAGGTAACGAGACGGTAACCGTCTCTTCTATTCTAAGCCTTGAAACATGGGTCAAGAAAGAAGATACAGCTACACTGGAGCTGCTGAAAAAAGGCAAAGAAGTAATTGTCGAGGGCTTTTTCAAGCCAGAGAGCTACACCAAGGACGGCAAGAACGTTACGGTTCTTAAGAACATTGCCACAAAGGTTACGCCTTATGTCAGGGATAAAAAACAAAACGGTCCTAAAGAGGAGAAGAAGAAAAAGAAGGCTTAAACAACCTTACTTTAGCTGAGAGATCCTTGAAGAAGGGTCTCTCTTTTTTTCTGCAAGGTTATCTGTATGGACTTTACCAGGCTTCTTCAGTGGGCTTAATTCTATTTCCATGCAAGCACGCTTTCTTAAACCCTCTTATGCCTTTCTTTGAGTGCCGTACGGCTATCTAATCAGGCATAAGACAGCACAGACCTATGGTCAGAGCTGCTTCGGGAGAGAGGTATCCTGTATATTACAAAGCCTGTAGCTTTGTGCTTATTGAAAGAAATAGGCACACATCTAAAGATGAGTGCCATTCCTTTATGTACCGATGTCTATGCAACAATACGTATATAAGTCTATACGTATATGCACCTATATAATATACCTACGGTACTTTTCTCTACTTTACTTTTCCTTTTATCTAAGTTTTCATTTTGTCTCTATTCTCGGCCACTCACTTCTCTTCTCCGCTTGTAGTCATCTATCGACTTTTAGATGCAAAGGTAGTACTGCCAGGAAACACGGCAAACACCAGTCCCTTATTGACAATAAATTTTTCAAGACCCTCCGAAATCAAATAGATTGCGGTTTCCTGAAAAATTTATCGATCAATTATTTGCCTTACTTTCCTTTTAGCCAGTACTCTTACCTTGCACATAAAAGGTTCGAGATGACGGTTACACCGGAATAAAAAAAAGTTCGGGTCGAAGATCCAAAAAACCTTTAAGGTTGAGAATCAGGATGCCCGAAATAATTAATAACTTCATAAACAAACAAAGAATATGAAAACATTTGATTTTATCGATTTAGCAGCGCAGGGAGGCTTTGAGTTAATCGAAACTACATCGGAACGGAGTGGTTATCCTCTCGACTTAAAAAAAGCTATCATTGGCTTTGACTCTATGGAAGAAGCACGTGAATATGCAGAGCAGCACGATTTAAGCATTGAGATATTCCATAAACGAGACGGTTGGAACTTATGGTATAGGACAGGTAACAGGGCGTACGACCCATTTACTCGTACAGCAGAGGAGTATGGAGACGACTATAATTTGTTTACTGCCGAGGATGCTACTGATTATTACGAGAACGAAGTACAGGAAATCATATCAGATTTCGACAACTTCGATGATGTTGAGAAATTCTTGAAAGAGCGTCGAGAGGTATATGATGCTATTTGCGCCCTCGAAGATAACGAAGCCGTGGTGACATATCAAGGTAGTTTATATGAGAAAATAAAGAAACATTCCATGGGATACTACTTTGATACGCATTATTATGCAATCGGACTGATTGATTGGAATAATGAGGATTAAAGCAAAAATATTAGAAGATTATGACTAAGAAAATTATGTTTAATGACAAGTACTGCCTCACACAGGCAGTGCTTGCTGGTCAGAAGACAATGACAAGGCGTGTTTTGAAAGGTAATACTCAAAAGTAGGATTTTCAAGATTGCTGAACAGCTTATCCCCTATAAAACAAGGTAATGGATGTGTCTCATAAAATGAATATCAAACAAATGAATAAAGAAATTCACCATAAATGCCGGTGTACAGGTCAGAGATTTACATTTAAGGAATGGTGTAACTATTTGAAAGGGAATCCACCAAAGGTCGTGCATACATATAAAGAATTTTGTTTCAATATTACCGATGTGTGTCTGACACCACATATTAAAATTGATTGGGCTAAAAAAGTCTGTTCCTTTAAGGTTACAACAGCGCAATCGGACAATGGGCGATGGGACTTTGGACTTAGTTATAATTTTTGGACGCAAGGCGGTTGCTGTGGTGCAACTTATATTGGCACACTAAAAGACGGTTATAATACCGAAAAAGAAGCTATCAATGCAGCCTTGAATTCATTAGAAGAGAATTGCCAACGTGTTATAGATGAAATTCAATTCAGGGGCGGAGATATAGATGATGACGATAGTAACGAACCCGAAATTAGGGGGTCGTCTGTACTTCCAATACTTAAAGAAGCAATGCGTAAGATTGCTCATTATAAAGAAGTCTTCAGCCCCCGACAATTAGAACTGTTTTAATTTATAAATAACACACTATGCTTAGGTATCCAAGAATAGAAGTCATCAAGCGAATAATTTATGTTCCGATTTATCGAGAAAGTTACGAAGTGCAGACTATGCGTCCTAACCGACCAATGCAAAGCAAATTTGGCATGAGCAAGACGCAAGCCAATGCTTATTCAAAGCGCATGTTGGCTCTCCTGAAAAAAGAAGGATATGATAAAGCCGTTTTCAACTCTTCCATGGTTGATTTACGGAAATTTGTTTTATGAAGTTTATGCGCTCCCATATGATTATATGGGGGCGTTTTTTTCGGTGGGGCTTATCGCCCCACACCCCTTGTAGTTTTATCTTCCACATCTATTTGTTTTTGGATAGAACCTATCCAACTTCTTCTTGCGTCGCTTTCACCTTTAGACGATGTCTTTACAGGAGAAAGCGATGTTTAAAGCGGTATGGCAGAGACTTAACAGTCACAGCCCATTGTTCTATTTGGATTTACTTCCCTTTTCCTATATTACTCTATATACTTATACTTCTATTGATGTATTCTAATATTGTTGTATAGGCGTATTATTATATATACGTCAATACAAATATACGTCCACACAGATAATCTTGCAGACTTTTACTCATAAGATTGCCCCTTCTTTAAGTCTCCCTTTTATATTGTTGTATAGCTTTCTTTTCTTTACTTTCTTATTATAAAGATTGCCTTGCTTTTCTCTCTGACAGCGTATCTTTTGTGGCAATACTTTTTGAGGTATCTCTTGCTGTTCTTGGAGTGGCTCTCTTCTCATTTCTTTTAACTCTCTTGTACTTCTTTCTTTTTTCGGCAGGGATTTTTTATTTGTACTCCTTTCTTGACCCTGGTTTCTGGCTTGACGGTGGTAGTGTCCTTGCCTTAGCCTCTATACTCTGCATGTTTTCTTGATACCTGAAGCATTGACTGCCTTCTTAGTTTTAGTAGCGTCTTTTCATGTACCTTCCACTTCTATCATCCATCTCGTTCTTTATATTTTTCAAATAAGCCGACATTCATTTTCCTTTGCAAAGTTAGCGCAAGCGGTGTTCTGCAAGGGTCGCCTCTGGGCTTGCCTCGTGATTTTTTTCAAGTTTTTGGGGTGCGGTTGCTCCTGATCCAAAAACTCCATGGTCGAAGATGAAAAAAATAACGGTCATCCCTTGCCTTTGCACACCTTCTTATTGCCTGCTTCTTTATGCACGTAAAATAAATATCAACTTAAAAAAATAAAGTTATGAACGCAATGAACAATTTCACAGTTACAGGTTACATCTGCAAAGACGCAGACGTTAAAAACTTCGACAAGGCAGCCATCGCTCGCTTCGGTATTATCATCAAACATTCAGAGCGTAGAGGTAACGAGACGGTAACCGTCTCTTCTATCCTAAGCCTTGAAACTTGGGTCAAGAAAGAAGATACAGCTACACTGGAACTGCTGAAAAAAGGCAAAGAAGTAACTATCGAGGGCTTTTTCAAGCCAGAGAGCTACACCAAGGACGGCAAGAACGTTACGGTTCTTAAGAACATTGCCACAAAGGTTACGCCTTATGTCAGGGATAAAAAACAAGACGCTCCTAAAGAGGAGAAGAAGAAAAAGAAGGCTTAAACAGCCTTATCTTAGCTGGGAGATCCTTGAAGAAGGGTCTCTCTTTTTTGTCTGCAAGGTTAACTGTATGGACTTTACCAAAGCTGCACTGTGAACTTATTTCTATTTCCATGCAAGCACACTTTCTTAAACCCTCTTATGCCTTTCTTTGAGTGCCATATGGCACCTCATCAGGCATAAGACAGCACAGACCTTTGGTCAGAGCTGCTTCGGGAGTGAGGAACCCTTGCATACGACAAAGCCTGTGGCTTTGCGCTTCTTGACGGAACAGGCACACATCTAAAGATGAGTGCCATTCCTTTATGTACCGATGTCTATATAGCAATACGTATATAAGTCTATACGTATATGCACCTATATATTATACCTACGGTACTTTCTCTACTTTACTTTTCCTTTTATCTAAGTTTCCATTTTGTCTCTATTCTCGACCACTCACTTTCATCTTCGTTTGTAGTCATCTATCGACTTTTAGATGCAAAGGTAGTACTGCCAGGAAACACGGCAAACACCAGTCCCTTATTGACAATAAATTTTTCAAGACCCTCCGAAATCAAATAGATTGCGGTTTCCTGAAAAATTTATCGATCAATTATTTGCCTTACTTTCCTTTTAGCCAGTACTCTTACCTTGCACATAAAAGGTTCGAGATGACGGTTACACCGGAATAAAAAAAAGTTCGGGTCGAAGATCCAAAAACCTTCTAAGGTTGAGAATCAGGATGCCCGAAATTAATTTATAACTTCATAAACAACAAAGAATATGAAAACAAACAGATTTTTTTACAAGAAAGCCGAGAAAGGTTGGGCTATCATGAAACGACGAGTTGATGGATATATTGTTTTCATCCAGTGGGTGGCATCATGGCAGGAAGCACGGCAGCAAGTTTATAAGCTCAACGGATGGAGTTGAAATTATTCCATACGAACTCTATATAAAAACTCTAATATAAACCATTCATATATAAACAAGATGAAAACATTATCAATTCACAAAGACAAGACCTCATTGGCATCTGAAACTGTCGGAAAATGGTGGAACTCAAAGAATGTATTCTTCTCTCTGCTCACAGAAGAAAACTTCTCTAACAGGGAAGTTGTGCTTGTTCATCTCATTCTTATAGCACTCATAATATGTGCTGCAGCAGTAGAGGTTTCTCTTCTTGTTTCATTTCTTTCATTATTGGCAGCAGGGGGACTTGTTGCATACCTTAATAGAGCTGATTATAATGATAATATTAATATAAAGAAAATATTTTATGAATGAAAAAATTAACATTTGAAGCGTGTTAAGAATATCAACTTTGTTTTATTAATAAGTTCTGAATATTTAATATTTGGAACTTATTAAACATTTTAATTACTAACTTTTCAATGTAAGAATATTGCAGAAGTTTTTGAAAAGGTTAATATAAAAGATTTATTTTTTTTGCTATATGTTTTTGCAACTTCCTTTGTACTTTCGCAGCAATAAAAACATATTTTTATGAAGACAAATTATATATCAATTTTTCTAGCTTTGACGACATGTTTTTTCTATTCATGTACGTCACATCCATCTTTCAAAAACTCTACTGAAGCAGTAGAGGCGTGTAAAAACAAGCTGACAGAAATTCAGTCTATCAAAGATGCTGATATTGAAAAGGTAACAGACCTTACAGCACAATGGCAGGAAATTCAAGATTCAGCTTATAGTGTTTTTTCTAGAGACTCAACCATTAATCTGAAGAGTCCTATTGCTATGGCATATTTTGTTGTCTCTGATTCAATGAGAACAGAGCTTACACGATTAGCCTTTTCAAAACAACGCTCACTCCAGGATGTAATGTATCTGAAACTTAACACAGCTTCAGATCGTGATAAAATAAAAAAGTCCGATACCTATAAAAAGGCTTCAGAATTTTATGCCAAACTAGATAATGAGCCTACTATTAAAGGACTTCCAAAGATACTGTCGGTTTATAACAGTCTGCTTAATAATACGCAACCATTTACGCAGGAGGCACAGCTGCTTGTTTTTATCCAGCAAGAGGATAGGTGCTTCCGTTCACTGATGGAACATCTTAGTAATGTACCAGTTCATGATATGCAACAACTAACAGAGAAGACTTCTAGGCTCTTCGAACGTCTCTATTCTTCTGTTGGAAGAAAAAGCGATGAGGTGAATGATAGAACAATGTTATACTTAACAATGCGATTTAATCGACGCATCATGCAAAATGCAATAGCATGTAGGGAGGATATTCTAAATAATAAGAAACTCAACCAGCAGCAAAGGGTAAGTTATCGCTGGATGTTAATTCAACCATACGTATCGATAGACGAGTACTCTACTGCTGCACTTACAGAAAAGCAAAGGGAAGAACTCATGATTATTTCAAAGGAGCTACCTACACTTCTTACTCGTTTGGATAATCAAAAAAAGACAAAAGAACAAGAAGATAAACTGGTTAATACGCTATCTGATTATTTCTTGAAGTCATATATATCATCAACTTTATAACAACAAAATCTATGGAAAAAGTATTGAATAGTAATTCGTTGGAGGAAGGAACAGTGAAACGTTCTATCATTCTTCTATATCAACAAATGATAAAGAAGTTGCCTGAATATTTCTCAGAACAAGAAATTAATGTTATTCAGCACTCTTCTTTTTCGGAGATTGTCGTTCAGTTGAAAGAACAAAATATGTTAGAAAATTTCATAACAAGTATGGAAGAAAAACTACATCTTCATGTTCTTTATGCAACTAGAGAGGAGGATGGTAAAGTGTATAAGGTTGTTGCCTACTCAACTCCTGTAGAAGATGAAATGTTGGTCTTCTATTTCTCTTCTACACAATATGGTCTCATTGATTCGATGACAGTTTTTATCTTTGAAAGTTTAGAGACGATGTATTGTCATCTTCTTAATGAACGTAATCGTATGACAAGGCTTCAGAAGAATATCCTTGAACAAGAATCTTATGCCAAAATGTTGTCTCATTTTAACTAATATAATATGGTAATACTAATATTAAAACTAGTCCTATTTTTCGTATTGACTAGTATTCCTTTTCTATATCATTTTTTTATCAAACCAAGGAGAGAAAGTATAAAGAGATACCGTAATGCCTTTACGGCAGTTCAACCCCAAATGTCGAAACTGAAGAAGGCTATTTGGCGACTGGGTACTTATCTTATCAACTTCTATGATAAGATGAAGCGTAGAGAAAAGCCAAGAAAATTCTTTACATTATTACTTCTACTATCTCTACTTCTCTTCCAGGGTGTAGATAACTTTGCATCAAGTGAAGTGGCTGCAACTTATAAGACTATGGTTAAAGAAAACAGACTGAATGAACTTAGCATTAGTGGTAAGAAAACGGTTGCTCCTTTCATGCAAAGGAAATTTAGTAACTACCTTTATCCCTTCCTAACTCGTCCAATCGTATATCTTGTATCTTTTGCCTTAACACTAATTTTCTTCTCATATAGAATGGCAAACTGGATACTAACAATAATACATAATAGTAAGAAAACTTTACTTGTCTTATCAGCTATTATGATCTTCTTTTCCTTCTTCGACGAAGGACGATACATGCTTTTTTCAGAGGTACTTCTCATTATTACAATGGCAGCTCTATTCTATCCTAATTTCTATGGTAGCTTACCTCCGAGAGGTCGGAAACCTATCCCTATTTATAATAGGAAAAACAGGGTGGCTGCATGAACGGTTTTCTCCAAGATTTTTATATAAAAATGTTGGAGAAATAGTACAAGATTTTTACATATGATTTTTATATAAAAATGTTCTTATGAATAGTAATAAAAAAGAGGGTATAGAAGATGGTATTTCTATCAACAAAAACTATCATGTTGTAATCCCTTTTGAGCTTCTTGAATTTCTTAGTGTTGATTATTCATATAAAAACAAAAGACGTTTTTCTCGCCTACAAGCGTTCCAAAACCTCATAGAGTACTATTCTGCATCTAAAAGTAAAAAAGAGACGATGGCGGTAAATATAGAGCGTTTATCAAAGGCTTGGGGATGGAGTCGTCCTTCAGTAATGAAATTCGTTATGTTTTTAGAGTCGAAAAACATACTTGAAATTTTCAGTGTCGTCACAAGCAAGATGGTTAGGGTTCGGAATGAAATTATTGTTTTACGTTCTGAAAATGCTGTAGAAAAATGATGCGATTATTTTTTCGCATCTCGAAATCCCAACTTTGACATCTCAATTTTAATGACCAAATGGAAATGATGAAAAAATATATCGTTTGCGCTTGCGCAGAACAAACTGATATAGAAAAGAGTTTAAAACTTTTTACATTGGGAGGTAGCCTAATACCCCCCTCATTCTCGTGAGGGGGTATAGACACCCCTCACGAGGAGGGGGACTACGTGCGGCAAGCCGTGTCTATATTAGGCTCTCCGAGGGTTGACAATGTAAAAAACAGGGGGTGGGTCCTGGGGTGTTGAGGGGTGGGTCCTGGTCTTTTTAAAAAGCTAAAAATATAGAGGACCCACCCCCCATTAGGACCCACCCCCTAACAAAAACATAATATTCACATAATCAATTTATTACAAATAGAGGACCCACCCCCAGGACCCACCCCTGAAAACGTCAGGACCCAGGGGGGTGAGTCCTGGCACAAAAATGAGGACCCACCCTTTGATAATTTTTATATTAGGACCCAGGGGGGGTGGGTCCTGAACTATGAGGGGAGGACCCACCCCTTTAGAAACTACAAAATAATGCAATATGGCAAAACAAGTAATGGATTTGATGGCATCTAAAGGCATCACCACAGCACAAAGTAATGAGCATCTAAGAAACTTCTCAAAGGAGGCGTATAAGCGTAAACTTTCGTATGCTTTTGACCCCACTCGTGAACACCTCAATTTTGAAGTTCGTAATGGTGGAGTGGTTACTCCTGTTGATAAAAAACTATCCATTCCAAAACGAATAAAAGATAATTTGGCTGCAAGAAACATCATTGATCCTAATGTCGGACTGGATGATCCAAAGTATAGAACAATTGCTAATTTCATTCTTGGTGGATCAAGAGAGCAGATGCACCATCTTGCCTTTGGTGATCAGCAGGTAAATTTGGATAAAGGGGCTGACAATTCGCATATAACTCGCAGTCCTGAAATTGAAAAATGGGCGGTCGATATGTACGACTTTATGAGTAGAAAGTTTGGAGAGAAAAACATTGCAGCTTTTATAGTACATCTTGATGAAACAAATCCACATATCCATTGCACAATTTTACCAATTACAGAGCAGAATAAATTCTCTTGGAAAGTGGTCATGGCCGGGAAGAGTAAATTTGAATTTAGTCAGCGTATGACGAACCTTCATAATGAGCTTTCTGAAGTTAATAAGAAGTACTCTCTTGACCGTGGTGACAGTATTGCAGAAACTGGGCGTAAGCATAGAACAATGGGTGAATATTATGCACAAAAAAGAGAGGAACTGAAGGGACAAGTGGATAGCTTAAAAGAAGATGTTGCAGAGCAGAAGAAGCAAATATCAAGAAACAAAGTTAGGCTATCTGAACAAGAAAAAGAAATCAAACATGGAGAGGCGAGACTGAAGGGTCTTACTACTATGATAGCTAATCTTGAACGACATAAGTCTGACTTATTGCATGAAATTGAAAAGTTAGAGGAAGATGTCAAAGCTGGTAGAATTACCAAGGAGCAGGGGGATATTGAACGAGCAAGAATACTTGATGATCTTGAAAAAACAAAGATAAAAATAATTGACAAACAAGGAAAACTTGCAGAGGCAGAAAAGAAACTCGATTTAATCAAGGGACAGACTGATGTAACACAGGAGAGGTACAAAGAGATCAAGGACGAAATGCGTACATCTATGCCTAATTTGAGTTCGCAAACTTTACGAGATATGCAGGCAGTGGGATGGAATATGGCTTCTATTGAAGCTCAAAAACAAAGCGAGAAACTAAATGCTTACAGAGAGTCTTTGCCACCTGAACAGCGTGCTGCTTTTGACGAAGCGACAAAAGGTTTCTCTAATGGTTCTATGCTTGAACAGATGGCGGAAAACTCTAGCCAAGTTGCGCTTGTTGCTACGGCACTATTCTTAGGTTATCTAGATAAGGCAACTGAAATATCGCAGAGTGCTGGGGGCGGATCTGCACCACAAAGTGGCTGGGGAAAGAAAGATGATGAAGATGATATGGCTTTCCGCCAGCGTTGTTTCCTTATGGGAGTACATATGCTAAAATCGGGCAAGAAACAGAATCTTAAGAGGAAATAAATGTAAATATTTTTCTTTCCTCATTTTTACTGTTTACTTATTACAAGTTATCAATATGACACAGAAAGATTTAGCAGAAGAATTTCTCACAAAGGCAAGAGAGAATGCTATGAACTTCAAGGATATCAACTTCTTTAATGGGCCTTTCTTTCAAGAAAACGACATCAAGGCAGCTTTCAACGCAGGGCGTGAGAGCGTGATGGATAGTTTGCCTGAAATGGAGTGGAAAGGGATTGAATATTTCCAATATGCAGATACATATTTTGGTAGATATAACATTGATGATTTCGGAATATGTTTGTTACGTTTTAACGGAAAGGAAATTCCACTCCCTCCTGGTAGTTCTTTAGAGGAAACCAAGCAGGCAGCAAGCGAACACTATAAGAAACAAATTAAACAAGTGTTGGGGTTATGATTGAAACAAAGCTATCAGTTAAAGAGATAGAACGTATCATTGTTGCATACTTAGGCGGTGTCAGGACAAATATTATAGTTCCAAACCTGTCATGGGGCTTTCTTAACCATGAAGCAGATCTTATAGCTGTAGATAAAAATGGATACCTCACTGAGGTTGAAATTAAGCGTTCTTTTGAGGACTTTAAAGCAGACTTCAAAAAAGACAACTACCACGACACAGATGAGCGTGTTTTCCGCTTTGGCTACTTCGTTCCAAAGTCAATTCTGAAAGAATGTATCGAATATAACAACGAACAGTGTAAAGGCGTAACCTTTAATGGTAAGCCATACTCTGTATTTGGTTTCACGGATGATGGGAAAGTATATGACGAAGAAGGGCGAAGCATACATCCTGCTTTTTCTTATTCAAACAACCCCAGAAGTCGTAAACTGTTCTTAGAAGAAAGGTTAAAAGTAGCACACCTTGGATGTATGAGGTTGTACCCACTCGGGAAAAAGAGTATAAAACGTTAATAGTAGATTTAAAAGTGTTGGCATTATGAATAGAGAAATATTATATAGAGGGATAAATTTTCAGAAAGAATGGGTTTACGGAGACC
>ERZ773254.1322-NODE-1322-length-11312-cov-8.909212_pt1 | contig 11312 bp, 12 predicted proteins | sample MGYA00580516_ERZ773254 | MGnify/ENA primary metagenome ERZ773254 (study PRJEB29015, sample SAMEA2738158) | human oral metagenome | biome: human oral; feature: human-associated habitat; material: saliva | place: China | collected 2192 ...
CCTCTACCCGCAACCCCCGACCAACACCCGGTCACCCACACTCAACTCGGAAGAGTCGCTATAGTTCTCACCGAATTGACATGGACTGAATTCAGTGAGCACGGTCCGGCATTCACACAGCAAACCCCTGCACAACCGTTCAGCGAATCGCGTCATATGTGCACATCGGAGTAACTCTGAGTGCGCCGGACTACCGCTGCCACAACGTGAGTTTCTCCCATCCCTCGGGAGCACCAGTTCGCGACATAGGGACTATGTCATTATGCGGGAACGCATCAAGCAACTGAGGTAGGCGATTGGCCGGAGACAGGTCGAGCTGACGATGCAAGTATTGAATGAGCGACAACTGCCCAAAGGAACGATTGCTCACACCAGCCACCTCTTGTAGCTGCGCGTCGTCGCTAAGCTTCGGCTTAATGTCAAAAACGCGATTAAACATACGCGCATGATGAGCAGCATAATTTCTAACAATATTCAGACATTTCAGCCACGATGCGAGCTGCGGAGCAGCGAGTCCACACTCATCCGCAATGTCATGACGCACTTTCGTCGGAGAAAAGTCGTATAGGTACGACAACATCCCCCAGTCCATGATTTCAACGGCTGCCCAGATAGGCATGTCACCATGATAGTGTCGTCGATGGTGCTCAACAAAGTCTTCTTTCGAAGAGCTTACAGCTCTTTCAAATTTCTCAACCCAAACCGCATGTCTACTACGACGACTCCCCTTATTCGATTGACGGGCAAACGCACTGAGACAAGTCACATCTTGATAAATGAATGGGTCAATACTTCCCAATCGATACCCAAGCATGGTACGGATCGCCATTTCAATACGATCCAATTCGGCGAATACAACATGCCGCATCCGCTCATCAAACTCATATAGGTCGATGACCAAATCAAACGAAGCTCCATCAACGAACTCATCGCAAGCCTGACCGGTATCCGGAGAAAAACGGCGTATGGGGTACCAATACCCCGACAGTCGATAGTAGTTCAGTCGAGCAAGCATCTCCTCTGCGCGCTCAACGTTATCGATGCGCATCCCACGACTTCGTAGCAGCTCAACCTGTTCGGCGTAAGTTTTAAACACTTTCACGCGAGTCACGACACAGATCGCCTCTCCCGAATAGCAAGGACCGGCCCTGGACTCCCACCGTGAGGCGGGTAGCGGAACCGGTCATGTTACGCACAAGGGTACTCCTAAACAACGCGGGCACCACACCAAGCGCTAGTGACCATCGTCACCTAAATAATCCCCTTGTAGGCGCACTGGGGCACCCACCTAGCTTGTGTGTCGTAGATTACCCGCTATTCTTGGTCGCATGACTGCTGCGCGCGACGACGATTTCATGGCACTTCCCGGTATGGAAGCAGATTCCACCACTCCGCCGTTTGAGCCGATATTCCCAGATCATTCGTTCTCACAGCAGCACCCTATGAGCCGTGCAATAAACGCGATTGTGAGGTGCTGGCGTCGCACTCGGAGTTCAAGAACGAGCACCGCGAGCTGGATTCCTTCCACCGGGCGATAGTCCATCGCATCTAGGCCATGCACACCCTGGCGGGCAAGCAGGAGATCATGCGCACGCTCTATGATCACTTCTTCTCGCAGGCCTTCCCGCGGATGAGCGAGCGCCTAGGGACCGTCTTCACACCCGTCGAGGTCGTGGACTTCATCATCCGCAGCGCGGACAATACAATGCGCACGGCCTTTGGGTTGAACCTCGGGGAACCCGGGATCTCGATCATCGAAACTTTTCTGCCAGAATGGATATAATCTGGCAGGTTATGTGAGCTGGCGGCGTGAGTGGTTCATATCTGTTGGCCATGGTTCAAATGATGAACTCGCGACCTATTCTCATCCGTACTATCCAAATCCTTGATGTGAGGTGCCAAAGTGGACTGGAGTTCTTGGATTTCAGCTGGCGCAGCGGTCTTGTCCGCGTTAGGTGGAGGCTTTGCCTACTATCAAGCCCAGTTTTCAAAGAAAGCTAAGACTGATGCTGCTCAAGAACGGGAGATGGCTGAACGAGCAGAACAACGTGCTATCAAAGTTGCGGAGGCCGCCAAACTTCGCTTGGAAGCTATCGATAAGCAAACAGCGATTTTCCGAGAGCAAGCTTCTCAACTGGAGGCTATTGCTAAGGCACTGGGATCTGGCACGCTTGTGGCAGATATCGGAGTTACCATATCTCAGCACCCCAGTCTCGAAAAGCGTGACCCGTCTACATTTGCACTTGTGAACAATCGGGACGTGCCGTTATCGATTGAACGCGTGAGGAATCGTGATCAGTTTATACGAATCGATCTCGATGATCGATTCGATATCGAACCTCACGCACAGAAAACTTTCTTTGCAATGGGAGCAATGGGGCACCCGCTTCCTGACAATCTCTCGTTAGACGCGGTAGGGGAAGATCAGCCCCTTAACATCCCGATTCCCATTGATTAGCCATGTTAAGGATGCAAGAGCATTGTCTTTGAACTTCCGTCCCTGAATGGGCAGCAGTGGGGGTGCTGTCATGCTCTAGGTGGCGGCAGGCTGGTGGTGATAACCCACGGATATGGCAAAGCGCCCCAACCCACCAAGGGCTGGTGGATGAGAGCGCAGTGCCAAACAGGACCAGAGGTCAGGAGAGCTTGCGGTTGACTATCGCCTGCACACTCTCGTAAAGGTGGCCAAGCCGTATCCTCTGTTACCTCGCCAGCATATCCAAGCAGTCGTTCTTCGCACTCGATGCCACCGGTGCCCTGAGGTCGGAAGCGCAAGAGGTCATCGCCGCACACACGGTCATCTCGCTCGACGCCGACGAAGAGTCCTTCTTCGGCTACATCACGAGCTTGTCCACTGACAAACGCCCCACATTCGGGATCCCTGCCGATCGGCTGCCCGCGTTCCGCAGGAAGCGTCAAGGCAAGGGCGGCAGTGACGGGCAACTTGAGCTCAGCTTCGACGAGTTTGACTGACCAATCCGCATGATTCTGGGTCACACGGCCCTGCCTCGCCCCTCCTTGAGTGCCGAGAACAGATAATGGAAGACAGCGTCTCTCCTCGCGGCTGCTCCGAGCATCGAGCTGAGACAACCAAGGCAGTCGCGATGCTCCACGTTGGAGCAGGCGAGGAGAAGATGTGAGCGAGCAGGTGCAACTAGTCAAGTCCAGGCAGCGCGTGGCCGACCACGGCGAGGTCTTCACCCCGACATGGATGGTGAACGACATGCTCGACCTGGTCAAGGATGAGTCGGAGCGTATCGATGCTCGCGTCCTGGAGCCGGCCTGTGGTGAGGGTGCCTTCCTCCAGGAGATCCTGCGCCGCAAGCTCACAACCGTACAAGCCCGATACAGCAGGAACGACTTCGAGCGCCGCCACTACGCGCTCCTGGCCCTCATGAACACCTACGGTATCGAGCTGCTTGCCGACAATGCTGAGATCTGCCGCACCAATCTCCTCGCTATCTTCACGGATTTCATTGGCGAGGATCTTGACGGTACATGGGCAGCGGCGGCTCGCGCAGTTCTGGCGATCAACATCGTGCAGGCTGACGCTCTAACTATGACGAACCCCAGCGGTGAGCCCCTGACCTTTGCCGAGTGGGGCTACCTTGGGGCGGGCAAGTTCCAACGGCGAGACTTCCAGTATCAGGACCTCACCAAGAGAGCAGCCTTTGGCGAAGATACCCTCTTCGGCTCCATGGATATGGCCGAGATCTTCACCCCAGACACCTCTTTTCCTCCGATGACTGTGGCAGAGATTGCCGCTAGAGGAGCGCAGCCAGCATGAGTGCGTTGAACCTCCTGTTGAACAAGCACAACCCAGATGTGCTCACCTGCATCGCGAACCTTTCAAACGATGAAGTGTTCACACCTCCAGAAATGGCTGCAGCCATGCTTGACCTCGCAACCGAAGCGTGGGCACGTGACCACAATGGAGAGAACCTATGGGCGAACCCGAACGCCCGGGTGCTGGATCCCTTCGTGAAAACTGGAGTCTTCTTGCGGGAGGCGGCCCGCCGCTTCAGTGAAGGACTCGTAGCAGTTATTCCTGACCCCCAGGAGCGGGTCAACCACATCCTCACCAAGCAGGTTTACGGGATAGCTATCACTGAGCTCACCGCCCTTATGGCCCGCCGCAGCATCTACTGCTCGAAGTACGCCAACAGTGAGCACTCCATCTGCACAGCCTTCGACACCCCAGAAGGCAACATCTGGTTTGAACGCACCGAGCACACCTGGGATGACAAAACCGGCACACGCGAGAGCCGCGTTGACCCCCTCTCCGGTGAGGAAATCTTTATCCGCACTGGCCGGCGCTGCTCCTACTGCGGGGCTGGGGAAGAAGACTACGGGCGCGATGAAGATCTCGAGACCCACGCCTACGCCTTCATCCACACAAACAATATTAAGCAACGAATCACCGAACTATTTGGAGCCAACATGCACTTCGACCTGGTCATCGGAAACCCGCCATACCAGCTGTCTGACGGCGGTCATAACGCGTCGGCAAGCCCGATCTACCAGTTGTTCGTAGAATCAGCGAAAGACCTTGACCCCGAACATATGGTCATGGTGACCCCCTCACGTTGGTTCGCAGGAGGGAAAGGTCTCAATGATTACCGAGATGAGATGCTCCACGATCATCGGTTGCGCTCCTTAGTTGACTACCCCAAGCTGTACGAGGCATTTCCTGGTGTGAAGATCCGGGGTGGAGTCTCATACTTCTTGTGGTCACGCACTTATGACGGACCATGCAGTATCCAGACCATGTGGGACGGGCACCCTGCAGGCCCAGCGGTGGAGCGCTACTTGGATGAATTTGATGTTCTGGTTCGACGAAACGAAGCAGTACCGATCTTGCAGAAGGTGCGTACAGCAGGCGGGTTGACAATGGAGGCGATTGTTTCTCCTAACAAGCCTTTCGGATTCCGCACGTACTTCCATGGGTGTGAGTCATCGCGAACACTGGCTGACCCCATCAAATTATTTGGATCACAGAAGATCTCATGGCTTGAGCGTTCCGAGATCAAAGAAAACCTGGAATGGGTGGATCGATGGAAGGTGCTCATGACACGCGTCCAAGGTACGAGCGCAGCGGTGGAGAAGAAGTTCCTGAGCCGTCCGATCATTGCTGAGCCTGGAACCGCATGTACCGAGACGTACATAGTCGCAGGAAGCTTCGACTCACGCGAGGAAGCAGAGTCACTTGCGAGTTACCTGCGAACCCGCTTCGTCCGCTTCCTTGTATCACTAAGGAAATCCACGCAGGACGCGCCACGCCATGTCTATTCTTTTGTCCCCGTACAGTCCTGGGACCATGAGTGGACCGACGAGGAGTTGTACGCCAAGTATGGGCTCACTGATGAGGAGATCGCATTCATTGAGTCCATCGTGTGCCCGATGGAGGATGTGTGATGGCCCGGCGGGATGCGGAGCTCCTGCCCTCGAAGCCTTCAGCGCGCCTGCGTATCTATGCGTGGTCTCCGAAGAATCCTCCGGCCGGCTATGACGGGCTCATCAAGGTCGGCCAGACGACCAAAGAAGATGTGCGCGAGCGGATCCGTGAGTCCCAGGGGCAGATGCAGCAGGAGTTCACTCTGCACGCCGACATCATTGCTGAGCGTGAGGACGGCAGTATCTTCCGTGACAAGGACGTCATCCAGCGTCTGAAAGCAAAGGGCTTTGCCAACCCTCACTTTGGCTCAGCGACGGAGTGGGTGCGCTGCAAGCCCGCCGACGTACTCACCGCTATCGCGGAGCTGCGCACCGGCGTGGAGTACACGGGCGAGCGATACCAGACCTTCGCGATGCGCCCTGAGCAAGCGCGTGCTGTTGAGCAAACTCTCGCCTATTACAACTCCATCTGGGAAGAGGATCCGAATGCGGTCCCGCGTTTCTTGTGGAACGCCAAGATGCGCTTCGGCAAGACCTTTACCACCTACCAGCTCGCCAAGCACATGGGAGCCAAACGTGTGCTGGTCGTGACCTTCAAACCTGCCGTCCAAGACGCCTGGCGTGAAGACCTGACAAGCCATGTGGACTTTGAAGGCTGGCAGTACCTAAGCGCGAAAACCCTCGATGAGGGTAGCGAAGTCAAGGCAGATCAGCCTCTGGTCTACTTCGGCTCCTTCCAGGACCTCCTCGGGCGGGACAAGAAGACCGGCCTGATCAAGCCCAAGAACGAGTGGATTCACACCGTCAACTGGGATCTCGTGGTCTTCGACGAGTACCACTTCGGTGCCTGGCGTGAGAACGCCAAAGCTCTCTTCGAAGGTGAGGACGAGAAGGAAGCGGCCAAGGAGCTCAAAGCTGAGTACCACGAGGGGCTGGCCGCCTTCGATGAGGAGCTTGACGAGCTTGGTAGCGATGAGGACGACTTTCTTCCCATCACGACCCGCTCCTACCTCTACCTCTCGGGCACGCCCTTCAAGGCTCTAGCCACAGGCGAGTTCATCGAGGAGCAGATCTTCAACTGGACCTACACCGACGAGCAGCTTGCCAAACGCCAGTGGGATGCAGAGCATCCCGGTGAGTGGAACCCGTATGCCGCGCTGCCGGAAATGCGTCTGCTGACCTACCGGATGCCTGATGACCTGGTGGCTATCGCCCATCAGGGTGAGTTTGACGAGTTCGACCTCAACACCTTCTTCGAAGCCACAGGCAGCGGCAAGGCTGCACGATTCGTCCACGAGTCAGATGTACAGAAGTGGCTGGACCTCATCCGTGGCGAACACGCACCCACGCAGATGGACATGCTCAAAGCTGGCGGCCGCCCACCCTTCCCGTACGCGGATGCCCGTTTGCTTCCTTACCTCCAGCACTCATTCTGGTACCTACCAAACGTTGCTGCCTGCCAGGCCATGGCAAACCTGGTCGCTGCCCGACACAACACCTTCTGGCATCAATACCAGGTGATCGTCGCCGCTGGCCCGGGTGCAGGGATCGGGGTTGAAGCGCTTCCACCTGTGCGTGAGGCAATCGGGGACGGTCACGACACCAAAACCATTACGCTCTCGTGCGGCAAACTGACAACCGGGGTGACCGTCAAGCAATGGTCCTCGATCCTCATGCTGCGCAACCTCACCAGCCCGGAGTCTTACTTCCAGGCCGCTTTCCGGGTACAGTCCCCGTGGGCGATCAAGAACCCTGACGGGGATGACCCAAGCCGGGAGGAAATCCTCAAACCAGTTGGGTTCGTCTTTGACTTCGCGCCCACCCGCGCTCTGCGCCAGATCGCCGACTACGGCATTGGGCTACATCCCGAGGCGAAGAGCCCCGAGCATGCAGTCGCCCAGCTCGTCAACTATCTCCCGGTACTGGCCTATGACGGCGCCTCGATGAAGGAGATCGATGCGGGCGAGGTGCTCGACATCGCCATGTCTGGCACCTCGGCGACCCTGCTGGCGAAGAAGTGGGAGTCCGCGATCCTAGTCAACGTCGACAACATGACGCTCAAGAAGATCATGAACGACGAGCATGCTATGGAAGCCATCCTCAATATCGAAGGCTTCCGAGCCCTGGGTGCTGACATCTTCGAGACCGTGGTCAACAAGAGCGAAGCGGTGTCCAAGACCAAGAAGGAAAAGGGTGACTCACTATCCAAGGCGGAGAAGAAGGAGCTCTCCGCCGAGGAGAAAGAGTACAAGTCCAAGCGCAAGCAGATCCAGGAAAAGCTCATCAAGTTTGCGACCCGGATTCCTGCGTTCATGTACCTCACCGACTTTAGGGAGAACACACTCTACGACGTCATCACCAAGATTGAGCCTGATTTGTTCAAGCGGGTCACCGGCTTGTCCGTGGAGGACTTCAACCTCCTGGTGAACCTAGGAGTCTTCAACTCCATCCACATGAACCAAGCAGTCTTTGCGTTCCGCCGCTACGAAGATGCCTCCCTGTCCTACGTCGGCTACGCCTCCCATGCAGAACAGAAGCGCCGCGAAGACCTGCGCCAAGTCGGCCTCTATGACACCGTCATCACCCTGAAAGTGTAGCGCTATCTCTATCGTCCTCTCCGCCAGCGCGCTCATCATTGCTATCTGGGCTGCTGTCGAGTCACACCGAGCGAACACCCGGTCGGCAGAAGCCAACCGAATCGCTGAACGTGCCAACACTCTCGCAGAGCAATCGAATGAGCACGCTGACAAAGCGAACCTCATCAGCGTACAGGCGCTTGAACTAGCAGAACGAGAAGCGCTCGTACCCCTGAGCGAATTGATACAGCTAGGCAAGCACAAACGAGGTTCTTCATAGTTGGGTGCGAGTAGAAGCATCTAGGCCTCCTGCGATGAGGAGCATTCGGGGTTAGTAGTTGGTGGGGTTACGGTAGTCTCTGGCGGTGTGTCTTCCCAGTTCGATGATTCCGTTGATGGCTTCTGTTGACTCATTACCGGCTCCGGCTGTATCGAAGTAGGCCAAGAAGGCGTCCTTCCACCTGCGTAGGGTCCGGCCTAGGCGAGCGATTTCAGGGATGGGACACGTTGGTAGGCGCTGGATGAGACGAGCGGCCAGGCGTCGGCCTTGGACGGGTGTCGCTTGATGGAAGACCTCACGCACTTGCCCGGTGAAGGTAGGCGGCTTCGACACTGATATGCGCCTTATCTGCCACGAAGGCCTCACGGAGGCGTTCTTGTTGACGCTTCGTGAGCCGATCACGCGAGGTACGCAAAAGAAGCCGGATTTGATAGAGGGGATCACCCTTGCGCCCGCGGTGACCCAGGGTGTCTTGCTGGACGCGGCGGCGTACCTCATCCAGGGCGTCGCCAGCGAGTTTGACGATGTGAAAGGCGTCGAGCACGCTGGTTGCGTCTTGGAGCTGGTCGTCCATGGCTTTTTTATATCCTTGGAAGGGTTCCAGCATCGCGATTCGCACCCCCGCACGGAAGTCTTCTCCGCGCTCGGCCAGCCACTTCTTGCGTACGGTGCCAAACCTGCCCGGGACCAGGTCCACTCAAGCGGGCCGTGGGATGATCCTTCCCACGTGTCAGGTCGACGATGCCGGTGAGTTCACGTGGGCCCCGGAGGCGTCGGTCTTGGTGGTGCCACACGTGCTCATCGACCCCCAGCACCCGCACCCCTGCGAAACGGGCGGGGTAATCAGATGCGGTTTGCAGGTGGCCTGGGAGCCCCTCTCCCCCACCTCCGGAAGCGAGCCCGACCTGTTCGCCGACCTTGCGACCTCCTCGGAGAGCCAGGCGGATGGGGCTGCCACGGCCTCGTCCCTGGATTTCTCGCGGCCGATCGGCGACCAAATCCCGGTGATCCTGGACGGCTATCGCCGTGTCGATAACGTGACGGACGCGACGCTGGCCTCGTACCGGGAGCACTACGGGGATGCGGGGATCACGAAGGAGGACATTTTCTTCTACGTGTACGCGCTGCTGCATCACCCGGAGTATCGGGAGCGCTACGAGGATGATTTGAAGAAGATGCTGCCGCACATTCCTCGCGCGGCGGGTTTCCATGCGTATGCGAGCGTGGGTCGCGAGCTGGCGGACCTGCACGTGAACTACGAGCGCGTGGAGCCGTATCCGTCGGTGCAGGAGGAGGCGAACCTGCACGCGCCTGCGGACCCGTGGGAACGCTACCGGATCGGCGAGCGCAAGATGCGTTTCCCGAAGCTGGGGCGCCGCGATAAGGACTTCACGCGCTTGGAGTACAACGACTACGTGACGCTGACGGGCATTCCGGCTGAGGCGCAGGGCTATTCGATTTCGGGCCGCAGCCCGCTCGACTGGATCATCGACCGATACCACGTGAAGACGGACAAGGCGTCGGGCATCGTCAACGACCCAAACGACTTCCTGCGCGAGCAGGGCCGCCCCGACGCGGTCGTGGACCTGATCAAGCGCCTGGTCACCGTCTCGATGCGAACCCAGGAGCTCTTGGCGTCGCTACCTCCGCTGGAAATTCCCGAGCAGTAGAGCGCACGTAGCTGCCATCAGTAAGACGCAACCCACCCAAACAAGGATTCCTAATCCATGCCATACGAACTCGAAGATAAGCTAGTGATTGGTATCGCTTCAAGTGCCCTATTCGATCTGTCCGAATCGGACAGGATCTTCCGTGAACAAGGAGAAGAAGCCTACCGCGAATACCAGCAGGAGCATTTAGATGACACGTTGGAACCCGGAGTAGCTTTTCCTTTTATCAAACGACTTCTATCGCTCAATGATCTAAGCACCAGAGAGAACCCGCTCGTTGAAGTTATTGTTTTGTCGCACAACTCGCCAGACACCGGGCTCCGGGTACTTCAATCCACAAAAACGCATGAGCTAGGGATAACGCGAGCAGTATTCACACAAGGCAAAGCGCCTTTCGAGTACATGACAGCGTTTAACATGTCCCTGTTTCTTTCTGCCAATAAGCAGGACGTGGTTCAGGCAGCTCGGGCGGGATTCCCAGCAGGACAGGTGATTGGCGAGAACCCTTGTGAAGAAGGCAATAAGGAATCCAATACCGTCAATGTTGCTTTCGATTTCGATAACGTGTTGGCTGGCTCTTCTGCTGACGATTGCTATGAAGAGCAAGGGCCAGAGACATACCGAGCAATTGAGAGTGCCCTCGCAAAAACTCCGCTTGAGACCGGTCCGCTTGCACCACTACTACGAAGACTAAACGAAATCCAAGACAAAGAAGATCAGAAAAAAATTTCTGACCCAGCCTACGAAAGACGTCTCCGAGTATCGATTGTGACTGCGAGAAACGCCCCAGCCGATGAAAGAGTTATTAACTCACTGCGCGAATGGGAGCTCCACGCAAACGACTTATTCTTTCTTGGAGGGATCCCGAAAGCAAAAGTCCTCCAAGTTCTAAAACCCCATATTTTCTTTGACGATAAAATCGATAATTTGGAAGAGAGCGCCGATACAGTTCCGTGCGTCTACATTCCAGCTTCCGAGTGAGCATTTAAGAGCTACTGCCGTAGTCCTCCCCTCACGAATTCGGGTCGGCGTCGATCGCTCCTTGAACGTCGTTGAACAGCAGGTTCGAGATCTCAACCTGCACGATCTCCACATTCGGCACATCGTGCAACAGCAGCGGGTCATCCGCCGAGGTCTGCAGGGCTAGAGTTCCACACCCGAACAGGCGATCATCCAGATCCTTCACCATCTGAATGTCCGAGATACGACTGAGAGGCAAGTCGTGCCCCGCGCGCTGGAAAATACCCGAGCGCGTAATGATCCGCTTCGTCGTCACCGTGTAGGTCGCGGCCATCCATTTCGCCCACGGCACCACGAACAGCGGAATCGCGATAATGACAAAGACGATCCAAATCGCCGGCAGCGCCCACTTTCGCGAGTCCACAGGCACAA
>ERZ773254.1327-NODE-1327-length-11272-cov-2.640189_pt1 | contig 11272 bp, 9 predicted proteins | sample MGYA00580516_ERZ773254 | MGnify/ENA primary metagenome ERZ773254 (study PRJEB29015, sample SAMEA2738158) | human oral metagenome | biome: human oral; feature: human-associated habitat; material: saliva | place: China | collected 2192 ...
GAACTTCACGTCAAGTTCCAGATTTTCATTCTCCCACTCAGGAGTTTTTTAAATTTCAAAAAGACGATCTCAGGCGCAGAAAATGGCACGCAGATGATAGCAAGTTTCTTTTTGCTAAGGAAAAAATCGATCTCTTTTGTGTAGTAAATTTCATCTTTAAATTTAAGCAGCTCACAATAAACGACATTTGCAAAAACAGCTAAAAAGTCCTTTTTTAGGCACAAAGCATTGCGAAGTGCGAAATTTGTAAAGTAAATTTTCTTACTCGTGCTACTCTCATCTAAATTTGACACAAACTCCACGTATCCGCTCTCATTTAGCAAATTTATCGCGCCATAAACGCTATCTTTTGAAATTTTCATCTGCTCTTTTAGGTTTTTATAAATCCCAAAGGCACTTATCGTGTCGTGGCACTTTGTCGCGCACTCTTTTAAGATGGCGATGCTTTGCTCGTTTAAATTTGCTCTTAAGAGCTGCTGCAAGTGAGCTGTGACCTCGCTGGAGTCCAAAAAGGCGCTTGCTATCTCGTTGCCATGGGCCAAAAAGTAGCTAAAAAGCAGGTCTTGGTCTAAATTTTTCTTAAAAAATAGTATAAATTCCTCGTAGTCAAGATAGTTTAAATTTATACGCACAAAGCCCTCAAGCGAGAGTGAAAATTCCTTGCTTGTAAGGATGATGTTTTCAAGTGTGAGCCCATTTAAAAAGTCTAAATTTACAAGATCAGCGCCCTGTAAATTTTCAACTGCGAGCACCTTTATCTGGGCATTTTTTTCTAAAAACTCTTTTAAATTTGCTAAAAGTGAGGCTCTATCTATCCTTAGATCGTCTAAATTTATATAAAGCCTCTCTTCGCTTTTATAATGGCTCAAAAACTCATAAACAAGGGCTGTTTTGCCACTTGAAATAGCGCCAATGATAAGTGTCTTTGGCGAGATGATCTCATATTTTCTGGGAATAAATTTAGCATTTTTAATGGGTGCTTGATAGAGCGTTTCTAAACTTTTCAAATTTGACCTTTTTGGCTTTTTGAAATTATAGCCACTTCCTTTTAAAAAGGAAAATATTGTTTTAAATTTTAAAAAATGAACAAAATTTAGAAATAAAAAATACCTTTCAAAATTGTTTTTTAAAGACTTTGGTTTTTGTAAAACTTCGATAAAATATGCAATTAATTTTTTAGTAAAAAAAGAATTAATAATTGTTTCTAAATCAGGAATAAAAATAGCTAAAAATTTTTATCCAAAACAAGGAGAACAATTTATTAAAATTAAAGAAAAATTAGACTGAAAATTAATATTCATTTTATCGCCAAAATATTTATTAGCTTTCAAAAAAATATTATGAAAATCAAAGCTAATTCCAAATAAAAAACATAATAATGAATCAACTGCAAAAGTATTAATGCAAAATGCTTTTCTTGGCTTAAAAAAATGAACTAGTAGAATTTTAATTTCATTTCTATTAAAGCAATTTAATATTTACGGTATAAAAAATTTATTTTCATATAAACGTAAATATGATAAGCAAAGAAAAATGTTTGTAACAGAACGATTTCTTTTAAAGAGATTAATTTACGATCAAATTTTTTTGGGCGTTTAATTTATAGGAAGAAGCGTAAATTAATATCTTAAATATATGTTTAAAAATTTAGTGGTCTTGATTAAGTAAGACAATTTTTAACTTTAAAAATTTTTAAAAAATTAGTAAAAAATATTTTTCCGAATTTAATAGGACAAAAATACTTACTCAATTAATGGGCATTTATTTTTAGGAAGAAGACTAAAAATAAATGATCATACCTAAAACTTAAAACAAGAGGTTAAATATGAAATATAAAATTGATTTAACAAATTGAAAAAAAGCAGTTGATTTTGTTATAGCTCATCAAGATCAACAAACATCAAAGTATTGAACAAAAGAAAAAGAAATTAATTCATTAAGGAGAACGATTAGAGAAATAATGCAATACCTTTGGGACTGCAATGAAATAAATTCTCGTAAGTGGGATTATTGTCGCTGAGACGACAGTGTTAATAAAGAATTTAAAAAATTTTTCAATACAATAAATGAATTTCAAAAAAATTCAAAAGTCGACGATGAAGATTATTTATCAACTAAATATGAGCTAATTAAAAAATATGGTCAAGATTGATATGATAATAATTTTGTATCTATAGTCATACTTATAAAAAAACATTTATCAATCAACAGATTGTTAGAATTAGCCTCATTAATGCAATTAAAATTTTATTCTTTTTGAAGTTATGAAATAGATAATCACGGATTATTTATAACTCCAAAGTTTCATCAATATGATACCGCTAGGTATTCTAAATATTTAAAAGATTTACAAGCATATGAAAACTTTGAAGTTGAAGTTTAAAGAAAAAAACTCAATAAGAAACGTAATAAATGCACGAATCACAATATTTATATTCTCATATTGAATTTGCTAATTCTAAGCTAAGTAAAAAAGTAAATAAAGATACTGGATTTGTTCATGACTTTGATTTTTACACCTCTGGTAAACATTTAGAATATATCACAAGAAAATCAGCTATTTATATTCAAGATGATAATTTAACTAAACAAGATTTAAAAAATGAATTTGATATTAGTAATTTAGACTTTAAAAGTTATTTAAATTCTAAAACATATGAAAACCAAGCTTTAGAAAATATTAATCTTGAAAACAAAACGGGTCTTTATCGATTATTTTCTAATGAGCCTATTGATTTATCCATTGAAAAAGAAAAGCAGTTATTAAAAAGAATCAATAAAAATCAAAACATTTGAGAAATGATAATTAATCCTGGAGAAATAGGTATCACTAATTTTTCTATGGATAAAAATGAATGAAATGATATATTAAATTTTAGATTATCAAAATTAGTTCAATACAACGGACTTGATCCAAATAATTTATTAGGACATTGAGTAATTCATGCTAACACTAATTATCCACATATTCATTTAAGTTTTTGAGAGAAAACTCCGAACAGCAAAAATAAGTTTAAACAAAAGGGAGCTTTCTCCAAATCATCAGTAACAAAATTTAATGAATTGATTTATCAAGATTTAACTAAAAACGGAGAATACTTAGATTTATTTAAATCCAAAAATTCAATATGAGATATGAGAAAAGATCTAAAGAAAATGTTTGAATTTGGTCCAAAATATTTTGAAATAGTTTCTTCTGTTTCAATTATTAAAAATTTTTATCAAAATAAATCTAATCATAATTATGCATCATCATTAGATAATAAGCAAGTTAATAAAGCGATTTGACATATTTTTGATTTTGTTAGAAACTATAACAATACTTTTTCTCTCAAATATGATAGGTATCAAAAAGAAATTGATTTGCTTAAAAATAAAGATTTCAAAGATTTATTTAATTCTAAATTAAGAGATGAATTTATTGAAAAAGAAACAAATGAATTTAAAAATCAAATTGGAAACATTATTGTAAAAATTTGCTTAAGTAATAATGAAAGCAACTTGCCAAATGTTCATTTAAACAATGATGATAATTCTTATTCAGGGTTAAATTATCTAATTAGCAAATGGATATATGAATCAAATGGAATATTGTTTAATAAAAAAATTCAAGCATTAAAAAAATTTAGAGAAACAAAATATAGAAGGATGACTAATGAATAAAAAATCCAAAAATGATTTTATTTCAAAATTACTTAAATATGTTTTTAGTTTAGTAATTTGACCAATACTTTCATTTTTCATTCTTCCAATATTTGCATTAGCTATAAAACTTAAAACTTTTGATTTTGTTTCAAATTGGTTTTTAAAGAAACGTTCATACATTGTTGATCTTAAATATTTTTGAAGTATGAATGATAAATATCGAAATTATTGCATATTAATAATTTTAGCTATAACTTTAGGATTAATAGTTTTCTTTAATTACAAAAGTTGATTTAATAAATTTAAGTCAAGATTTACAAAACAAGATAGTAAAAATCAAATTTGAGAATATAACCAATTTACAAATGAAGGTGACTTTAATAAATTTAAAGCAAAGTTTAAAACCGGTGATCCTAACTTTATTTTAGGTAATATTGATAAAAAAAGAACTAATTCATTATGTTATGTAGTAAATAATACTGATGCTCATGCGGTTGTTTTAGGAATATCTGGTTCTAAAAAAACTGAAAAAATAGTAATGCCTAATATTCATTACAACATTAGTTTACCTTTTGAAAAAGAACCAAACATGGTTATAACCGATCCTAAAAAACAAATTTTAACAAGAACTGGAGCAGCATTTATCAAAAATGGATATAACATAAAAGTTTTTGATTTTGCTGATTCAGAAAATTCATTATGTTGAAATCCTTTGAAACAAATTTGAGACGTTTTACATTCAAAAGAAAAATATAATCTTGAATCAAATGATTATGCAATGGCATTTGAAAAGATAAATAGAATTGTTGATGCTTTGCAATGACCAGCGGAGAAAAATACAGTTTGAGTTGGCCAAGCTAAAAATTCTATCTTAACCATAATTAAATTCTTATTGCTTTATAGCTTAGAGGATCCAACATTTTCAATTAAGTTTTTCACCTTTGCAAGTGTAGTTCAATTTTTAAACATTGATACATTTAAAAGTGGGAAATGAGTATACATTTTAAAAAGTAATCAAAACAAAAACTTTTATTGAAAGAAGTTAAATTCAGAAGCACAATCACTTTATGATACTGTAGCTGAAACTTTGCAAGGATATCTATCAAATGCAACAGATGTTTTATTAGCTTTTTCAGCTAATTTAAATATTGATCGAATTACAAGTAATATTAATTTTGATGTAAATAAAGTTGTAAGAGACGAAAAACCTTGAGTTGTGTTTATTTGTTTTCCAGATCATGATAATACATATAATTTCTTGATTTCAATTCTAATAACTCAAATTTATCAAGCTTCTATTGATTATGCAAATAGTTTTCCGAATCAAAGGTTAAATCGATTATTGCAATTTTATTTAGAAGAGTTTAATTCAGTAAATATTCCTGCAATAGCAGATTGACTTGCTATTTCAAGATCTAGAGGAATTCAATTTCTAATGGTAATTCAAGCATATGAGCAGCTTCAAAAATATAATGAACGTGGAAAAGGAGCTGAAGTAATTATTTCACAAGCCCGTTTAACTTATCTTTTAGAAACTAATTCAGCTGAAACTTTAAAATCTTTTTCTTTAGCTTTAGGCGAAAAAGAAGTAGAAAAAGAAACTAAATCATCTAATGGTAAAAATGAATCAAGTTCAATTTCAATAATTAAAGAACCAGTAATGAGTGTTTCGGATCTTAAATATAAAAATCCTGATATGACAATTATTACTTCTGGCGGTAATAAACCTATAGCTCTAAAATTAAAACCTGCATATGCTTACTTTGATTATCCAAATTACGTTCATGTTGCTGAAAAAATAGTTTTAGATACATCAATAATATGAGACTTTAATAGAATGAAATTAATCGATTTTAAAGATTATTCATTCTCTCATTGGGAAGAAATAATGAGAAATATGACAAAAAATGATTATTGTGCATCACACAAAAATAAATAAGGAGATAAAATGAGTAATCAAAACATTTGAGATGAAATTAAAAATAAATCAGATATTGTTAGCATAATTTCTGAATATGTTTCATTAAGTAAACAAGGCAATAATTTTAAAGCTTGTTGCCCTTTTCATGGTGAAAAAACACCTTCTTTTATAGTTAGTCCTGATAAACAAATATTTAAATGTTTCGGATGTGATAAAGGCGGTAATGTATTAGACTTTGTTTCAGAATACAAAAAAATTACTAAACTTGAAGCTTTAAAAATATTAGCTGAAAAAGCTAACACAAATATTGATGATTATATTTCTAAATATCAAAATTCAAATTATTCAGAAAATCAAATGAAGCTATTTGATATAAATGATCAAAGTAATAATTTTTTTCAATATCAATTAATAACTTCTAAAGATGATAAATTAAAAGAATATTTAGCTTCTAGGGGTCTAACAAGAGAAATAATTAAAAAATTTGAAATTGGTTATGCCCCAAAAGATATAAACATTTTAGAATATTTAAAAAATAGAGAAGTTGAAGAAAATTTAGTTTTAAAAGCATCTTTAATATTGCCTAATGATAGTAACTTTTTTAATGATAGAATAATTTTTCCATTGAAAGATGAAAAAGGAAATATAGTTGGATTTTCAGCTAGAGATATAACTAATTTAGATAATGTTAAATATCTTAATTCACCAGAAACGGAAGCGTTTAAAAAATCCAAAATATTATTCAATTATTTTAATGCATTAGAATCAATCAATGAAACAAAGGAAGTTTATATTGTTGAAGGTCAAATGGATGTTATAGCTTTAGCAAAAGCAAATATATTTAATGCTGTAGCTACAATGGGGACTTCTTTAACATATGAACATTTAAAATTATTAAAAAATAAAACTATAACACTTGCTTTTGATAATGATAAAGCAGGACAAAATGCCTTAGAAAAAAATTTAAATTTAATTTTAGAGCATAAAAATGAACTTAATTTAAATGTATCAATTATTTCTAATTATCCAGAAAACATAAATGATGTTAAAGATATTGATGAATTGTTCAATAAATATCAACAAAATGGAATTAATAAATTAATAAATTCAAAGCAAACTTTAAGCCAATTTATTAAAAAGAATTATTTTGATAAAACCAAAATTGAAACATTATCAATTAGACCTTTAAAAAGAGAATCAAAAGATAGTGAATTAATTATTCAATATCAAATAATTAATCAAAAACCAATATTAATAAATAAAGTAGTAAGAGTTGCTGATTGGTGGGGTGAAAAGAAACAAGAAGAGTGGAACTTGGACTTTAAACCTGAAAAATTACTTATTGGGTGGTATATAGGAGACACCACTACAGCTTACGTATTTTATGCGCAATATAGAAAGTCTATAGAACCTAAGCTAATGTTTGTTCCTAAGAGTGCAATATTAACAGATTTTTTAATAAATGATTGGAGATTAAAAGAAATTGATTTTAAGCCGTATAACGAGCGAAGTGGTAGAAAACTATATCCACATCAGGAAGAGGCTGTAAAGTTCCTTACAGCGAGAAAAAAAGCTATTTTAGCAGACCAAATGGGGTTTGGTAAGACAGCATCGGCTATTGTGTCAGCATTAGAAGGTAAATATAGGCATATTTTAATCGTATGCCCTGCTTCTGTGAAAGAAACATGGAAGAATGAATTACTTAATTATGTTGATGAAAAAGAGGTTACTATTGTAAATGGTTCAAAATGGGATGATGCTAAATTTACCATAATTAATTATGATATTTTGGATAATTTCTATAAAATTCCAACACAAAAGATTAAAAATAAAGAATTAAATGTTGATGATAATGGTAAGATTATAACTGAAATTAAGGAAAAAGAAATTGTTTCAAGAAATCAACAAATAATTTCAAAAGCTATGAGAGATAGTCAATTATTTAAATCTCATTTTGACTTATTCATTATAGATGAAGCACATAGATTATCAAATTCAAGCTCAGGTAGATTTAAAATTGTAAAAGACCTTATTAAACGTAGTAATCCTGATGGTATATTTGAATTAACAGGTACTATGATTACTAATGGTGCGCACAATCTTTATAATTTGCTTAAAATTATAGGTTGTAGTGTAACAGATAATTGGTGTGATTATATGAAGAAGTATTGTGGTGCAAAGGTATTTTATAAGAAAGGTCCTAAAATGGCATATACTAAAATATTCTTAAAACAATATGGTAAAAAAGAATGGAAAGATTTAACTTATGATGAAAAAACTAAGTTAAATGAATTTCTTGAAGCAAAATGCCCTAAAATAACAATACCTGGTGAAGATACCAATATGGACGAGTTACAAGAAATAATTAAACCATATTATTTGAGACGTGTTACAGATGATTTAAAAACAATGGTTTCAAAAGATGTAAAATTTCTTCACTATCAATTAAGTGATGAAGAAAAAATATCTTATGATGAAATATGGCAAAATTATCAATGTCAATTGGAAACGGAAGAGAAAGTAAAAACTTCTGAAAAATATAAGAAATTAATTGAGGGTACAATTTTAAGACAATGGCTTGCTGATAAAATGATACCAAGAACAATATCATTGACTAAAAAATGTATTGAAAAAGGTCATAAAGTTATTATATTTTGTGCATACGATAATGAAATTAATACATTTAAAAAAGAATTTGAAGGTATATCAGTATTTCATAATGGTAAAATAACTTTAAAAAAGAAAAATGAAGCCGTTGAAGAGTTTCAAAATAATGATAATATAAAAGTATTCATTGGTAATATTCAAAGTGCTTCAGTTGGATTAACTCTAACGGCAGGTGATGTTGTGGTATTTAACAACTTCTCATTTGTACCTGCTGATAACTTGCAAGCAGAAAATCGTATTCATAGGTTGAATCAGACAAAACCTTGTACCATCTATTATCAATCATTCAATGGTACTTATTTTGATAAAATGCTTAATATTGTTAGAGGTAAGGAAGATGTAATTAATAATATAATTGTTTCAGAAAAAGAAAAATAATGTTAAAACCAATAATTAAAGAAATGAAATCTTTATTTTATAGAAAAGAAGATAAAAAACAAAATTTGTTTATGAAATTTATTAATAAGATTAACGTGTATTTTGGTTTTTTGACTATTTGTAATAAAATATAGCATCTTGTAGTATTTTTTGACTTTAACATGATATTTGTATATTGTAAAACATATTTTAATGACAATGAAAGATTATACACTGAGAGAATATGCTGAATACTATAACTTAACATATAGAACACTTTGGAACAAATTTAAAGAAGGAAAACTACTAAATGCCTATAAAGACGAGTTTGGTCATATAAGAGTAAAAAAGAAACTTGATAGCATTAGTGATAGAACCATTGTTTATGCAAGGGTGTCTTCAAATGACAGAAAAGAATCTCTAAAAGAACAACAAGCAAGATTGGAAAACTATGCTATTTTGAATAAATTAAATCTTGTGGATTCATACAAGGAAATAGCATCTGGTATGAATGATGATAGAAAAGTACTAAATAAGATATTTCAAAGAACTGATTGGGACATTCTACTTGTTGAAAATAAAGACAGATTAACACGTTTCGGCTTTAACTACATAAAAACATTATTAGAACAACAAGGAAAAAAGATAATTGTTATAAACAATACTGATGACAACAAGGAGGATTTAATGAAGGATTTGATTTCTGTGATTTATTCATTTTCGGCAAGGATGTATGGTTTAAGGAGAAAAAAAACGAAGAAAGAAATAATTGAGTTCGTTGAAAGTTGATAAAAGATGTACTTAACTGAAAAACATAATATAAAAAGGACACACCCATTCTACAATGAGTGCGATAAGTTGTGCTTTCAGTCAAAAAACATCTATAACCAAGCATTGTACAATATAAGACAATACTATTTCAATCATAAGAAATATCTAAATTATTATGAAAATTATAATCTAACAAAAACTCAGGAATGCTATGATTACCTTCCTAAGAAAGTGTTTTGTCAAACGGTAAAACACGTTGATATGATTTTCAAATCATTTTTTGCATTGGTTAAAAATAAGACTGTAAAGAATAGACTACCAAAATACCTTGACAAAGTGAGTGGACGCTATGTGGCAATATTTCCAAAACAAGCAATAAGTTTAAGGGAATTTAAGAAAAGTGGCAAGCTACGTTTATCGCAAACGGACATATATATAACAACAAAGATAACGGACTTCAACAGCCTTAAAGAGGTGAGAGTTGTTCCAAGAACAAATTGCTACTTAATTGAAGTTGTTTATGAGGCTCAAAAGAAACAAATCAAAAAGAATAACAATGTAGCATCTATTGACCTTGGTTTGAATAATCTTTCAACTCTAACATTCAACACTAATGATACACCATTGGTTATAAATGGAAGACCACTCAAATCAATTAATCAATACTACAACAAAAAGAAGGCTCAATATCAATCAAGACTTAAAGGAGGTAGACACACAAGCAAAAGAATACACAAGCTCACGGACAAGCGAAACAATAAAGTGACCGATTATTTGCACAAGGCAAGTAGATTGTTGGTGAATCAATTAGTTTCAAAGGATATAGGGACGTTAGTTATTGGTAAGAACCCTAACATGAAACAAGACATCAACATCGGCAAAGTGAATAATCAGAACTTTGTACTGCTACCAATAATGAGATTTTCCGAAATGGTGAAATATAAATGCGAACTTGAGGGGATAAATGTTATATATAACGAGGAGAGTTATACGTCAAAGTGTAGCTTCTTGGATTTAGAAACGATTTGCAAACACGACAAATATATGGGTAGACGTATAAAGAGAGGTTTGTTTGTTTCAAACACTGGTAGTGAAATAAATGCAGACGTAAACGGCTCATATAACATAATGTTAAAAGCAATCCCAAATGCTTTTGCAAATGGGATAGAGAGTGTTGGAGTTCACCCAATGGTATTAACCGTAAAGAGATAAATTACTATTATTTCTCATACTCTTATTTATAATAAGTTTATTTATAAATTTAATCAAAAATTAAGAAATAGAAGATGGCATAAAAAATTATTATCATTAAAAAATGATATGAACAATGATTGGAATGATTTTTACAAAAATGATTACAGATATAAAGAGATTTATAATGAATGGTCAAAAACAAACGGAAACAAATTACCGATTGAATTTGAACATGATTTGTTAAAATTGTATGGTAAATATTTATCTGAATTTCAAAGTGATAATTTCCATTGTTGGAGAAATAATTAAAAGTTTAAAAGAAGAAAAACATGGATAATGAAATTTATGAAGAAAAAGATATTTCTCTTGGTTTTGTAAATCTTGTTGGTAAAGAAGAAGATGGTAAATATAGATATGAGTTTATATTTACTGACAATGTTGATGAATTTTGGGGTGAAGATTTTGAAAACAAACCATGTTCTTTAATGAATAATCTTATGCCATCAGATGAATATAAAACAGAAACACATGTTGTGAGAACAGAAATATTGTTTGATTTAATCCAAAACAATGGATGCTTTGGTATGCAAGATTGCATGGACGGTATTGTGGCTGTTGCGTGGGAGAATATTGATGATTATGATGAATATCCTGAAGATGGTAGATTGTTCTTTATGTTTGGCGAATCTTTTGAAGATGTTGAAAGAAAGTTAGCAA
>ERZ773254.1332-NODE-1332-length-11245-cov-2.699732_pt1 | contig 11245 bp, 5 predicted proteins | sample MGYA00580516_ERZ773254 | MGnify/ENA primary metagenome ERZ773254 (study PRJEB29015, sample SAMEA2738158) | human oral metagenome | biome: human oral; feature: human-associated habitat; material: saliva | place: China | collected 2192 ...
AACATCGAAAGTTTTACTAGAATACAGGAACCCTATTGAATTGAGCTAGTATGAATCAATAACCTTTATAACCCTCAAACAGAATGAACATAGTAACAAGAAATCATCTCGAGAAATGGGCGAATACAATATTTTCAAAGTCCACCCTACCTTATCTTATTTCAAGACTAATCAGAGCCACAACCCCACCTAGCACAAAAGTTGATATGCCCTGGGATAGTGCTACATATATTGGAGGATGGGATGGCATTGTCTCTTGCAAAGAGGAAAGGGCTTATGTACCTCTTGGAATCTCTTTATGGGAGTTGGGCACAGCTGCAAATTGCAAAGAAAAAGCGGATAGCGATTATGAGAAGAGAAAGAACAACCCACTAGGATTTGCACCACAAAATGCTACTTTTGTGTTTGTCACACCTAGACTTTGGACAAAAAAGACAGAATGGATAGCAGCCAAAAAAGCTGAAGGCTATTGGAAAGACGTCATCGCCTATGACGCTGTTGATTTAGAGCAATGGTTAGACTCTGCTCCTGCTGTGGATAGATGGCTAGCCTCAGAAGACGGGATTGAGGCCTATCCATTTGAGGGTGTGATGACTGCAGACTGTTTCTGGAAGGAATGGTCTACTAGCCCACCCATAACTCTCACACCAGAATGTGTCACTGCAGGTCGGGAATTGGAGATAAATCAATTACATTCTGTGCTGCAAGACAAACCCACAATCATAGGAATAAGAGCGCCATCTAGCAATGAGGCTATAGCATTTATCGTAGCTGCTATGAAAGGCCTCCAAGACGACGCAGCTGGCAGATTTCATGCTCAGACACTAATCATCGACTCTGAAGCCAACTTTCGTGCCATCACCAGCAACTCCAATCATCCTTTATTCCTAGATTTTATAATGCTCAACCACTTGATGCGGCAGTTAGCAAAGGTCATCACGTTTTGGTTCCACTAGGGGCTAATGACTCCTTTAACCAAGATACCATTGCGCTTTCTTCATTAAAGCATCATCCCCTTATCTCTGCTTTAGAAGCATGCAATATCCCTTGGGAAAAGGCAACGAGATTACTAAAAGAAGCTGTATATAACATCACTCGTTTGAAAAGATTGCTCGGGTTTCCGGATTTAGTACCTAAGTGGTCGAAAAGAGAAGACATTCGTGAAATAATCCCAGCTCTTCTATTGGGAAAATGGAATGACAATTTTGGTGGAGACGTTCTTTTGGTAGAAAAACTTACTCAGAAAAAATATAGTGACTATCTGACGATTCTCAATAAATGGAAATCGTTGGATGAACCTCCTATCACTCAAATAGGGGAGAGTTGGCAGATAAATGCACCATTCGAACTTTGGAATAACTTGGTTGCTCTCCTTACTAAAGAAGACATTGAGTGCCTTCAATCCTCTCTTTTCCTCGCATATCAGCACGAATCTACAGAACAAGAAGACTCTCTCTCTTCCGCTAGTCTCTCTAACCATGCTTTTTCTCAAGAAGCTAGAAAAGGATTGGCGCAATCATTGGTACTACTTGCAATTCAGCAGAACAACAAGCTAAATATCGACAATCCACAAACTTTGGTGAATAAACTTGTTAGAGAATTGCTTTGGGAAGCAAGTCCGCAAGCTTGGATTTCTATGAAATATGAATTACCTCTTTTAGCAGAGGCTGCCCCTGAAACCTTCCTTAACGCGGTCCTTCATTCCCTCGAGCAGGATGTACCTGAAATTCTCGAGATGTTTTGTGAAGGAGACGACTATATAGGTCAAACGAGCTATCACGTTGGCTTACTTTGGGCGCTCGAACAATTGGCATGGCTACCAGAATATATATTGGAGGCAAGCCTTATACTATTGAAACTAGCTAGACTTGATCCAGGAGGAAACTCACATAATCGCCCCATAAATAGTCTCCAAGAGATATTCAAACCATGGCATTATCAAACGCTTACTACATTTAAAGACAGAATGACGGTGCTAAGTAGGATTGCCAAAAAAGAAAAAGAGTCAGGATGGAATTTACTCACAGCATTGCTCCCCCCTAATAACGACATTGCTCTTTCCACCTACAAAATGAAGTGGCGCACGTTTGAGACAAACACAATTTTAACATACTCAGGGCTAGAAGTTTATAATACGTATGCTGCTATACTAGACCTTCTCTTTGAGCTCTTTGATGATAATGAGGAGAAGTTCGCACAAATGCTCCAAAAAGTCCCAGTACTTCCTGCTGCCCAAAGGAAGAAACTCATAGACTGGGCTTATCAAGTCTATCCCAACGTGAAACATGAAAAAGCATTGGCATGGGAAACGATTAGAGAGATTCTTCATCACCACAGATCTTATCCAGACACAGATTGGGCATTATCAGAAGATGAACTGGCTCCTCTGGAAGATTTGTATAATCGGTTACGTCCCCAAAATGTCATCAGACAATATCTTTGGCTGTTCAATGAACAATGGCCCAAAATACCAGAAGGCATTCTGTATAAATCTAATGAATATGAAGAAGCAGAAAAAATATTTGCTTCTAAAAGAAGCGATGCTCTGACGAGTATTCTTGCTCAAGTCAATTTAGATGAGGTCATGGCATTAAGAACTCAAATAGAAGCTCCTGAAACTCTAGGGCGCACACTAGCCACCATCATCAACGACCAAGAAGAGGTGCTCCAGATATGTCAATGTTTGAACGATTCCCCACAATCTAGTCACTTTATTCGGGCGTTTATTGCAGAGAAACTAAACACTCACGGTTTTGATTGGTTAAAAGCGCTATTCGAGGAGCTACACGAGAAAAAGTTTTGTCCACAAGCTCTTTCTAATCTTTTGCTAGCATCCTCTCCCCCGAAACAGCAACTATGGGATTTCATTGATTCATTGGAACCAGAAATTCAAAAACAATACTGGCTCTATGTCGTATCCAATTTTAACCATTTGAGCAATGAAGAAAGAGTATTGGGAAATGAAATGCTCATGAAGGTTGGAAGATACTCTGCAGTAATAAGAAATATACGGCTCTACTTAGCAATCATGCCTAGCGAGCTATTAGTTGATGTACTTTGGAAAATCAATGATCAAGAAGACAACAGAGATGTTTTCCCTAAAGAGCATCATATAACCGATATTATTGAAGAACTGTCTAAGCGTACAGACGTAGATAGAGAGACTCTCAAAAAATTAGAAATCAAATATCTTTCTTCTATTAACGACGACAGCGGAAGGGGCTCTAAGATATTACAAGAGGAACTGGCTCAGCAGCCCAAATTCTTCGTAGAAGTCTTAACGTGGCTCTATTCTCCACAAGATGAAACTTTGCAGGAGGATGAACGAGCAGGACTTTCTACACAGGCACTTTGCAATCGTGCTCTACGTGCCTATCATCTACTCCAATCTTGGAACAAAATCCCAGGAATGAGTGAGGACAACTCTATCAATGGGGAAACACTCCACAACTGGATTCAGCAAGCAAGAACTTTGGCAGAAACAGCAAGTCGATTAGATATTGCCGATGAAGTAATTGGTCAGCTTTTAGCTAGATATCCGGAAAATCGTCCATTGTGGCCAGCTGTAGAAGTTTTCCGAATCATCGACGACATCAATTCTGAAAGCATGAAAAAGGGTTATCGCATAGGGCTCTTTAACAAGAGAGGTTCCTCTACTAGGAGCCCTTATGAGGGGGGAACCATCGAGCGCGAGAAAGCGGACTATTTCAAAAATCTCGAAGAAGAATTCAGATTTGAATTCCCAAATGTTGCACGTATTTTTAAAGACCTCAAAGAGGGTTATCTGTCAGATGCCAAAAGGATGGACGAAGAAGCAGAAAGAGTCAAACTAGATTTTTGATTATCTTAGATAAGACGATTGTAGACGTTAGAGGGTCGCAGACCCTTTTTCGCTCGCCACAAGTGGCTCGGTTCTTCGGAGGGCTAGACTGTCTAGTTTTTCTAGTCTGTCTAGTCCTTCTAGTACAACTGCGCATGGCTCTAAAGTCTAACGTCTAATATCTAACGTCTAAAAAAATCTCAGGAACGAGATTTTTTCAAATATTCAATCGCTTGGTCGAGATCATTGTTGCAGAGCGTGAGAGCTTCGGCATAGCGGCGTTTTGCCTCCTCGTGGCTCACAGCACGGGAAGCCCAGAGTTCGTGCTCACGCTGGCGGTCGATGCGCTCCTGTGCACGACGAAACACCTCAATCTCCTTGGCACGCTGCGCCAAAAATGTGGGCAGGTGGCTCACCAGATGATCCGGCGTGAGTTTGCCATACGCCACCTTGCCATACACCCCAGCACGCAGACGAGAGAGATAAAGCCCTATCTCCGCCAAGTTCAACTTGCTATATTCCCCCACAAACGACTCTGCCACAGCCTCCAACATCTCCCCCGAGATCTTGTCGCTGCTGCCCCACAAGCGCGCCGTCTCGCTCAGTTGGATGGTCACCCACGTCACCGCTGTCTGCGTGCCGTAGCGACGTTTCACCACCTCCAAGGCGGGAGCACAACCTCGGAAACAGCGGTCGGCATCAAGTGCCATGTGGCGACACACCTGCGGGTTGTAGCGTTCGAGAAAAGCCGTTCGTGCGCGCTGCATCTCCTGCTGCTGGGCAGATGTGAGGGGCAAACCACTGCGGGGGGAAGCCGCAAGAGCCGAGCTGCCTGCGGTGGTGGGTGCAAGGGCTGGTGCGGTGACAGGCGCGGTGGCTGGTGCTCCTGCTGCGGTGGGGAGGGCAAGCAGAGACTCGGGAGAGGCAGAAGAAGAAGTGCGAAGAAGTTGCGGAATCGAATTTATCTCAGCTTTCTTCCTCCGCGAAGAGGGGGTTGATGTGTCGGATTGTTGCGAAGCGATGGTTTCCATTTCGGGAAAAAGCTGAGCATCGTCCTGTGAAGACGGTGCAGACAAAATGCAAGGAGTGAGTTTCATGGTCAAAAGAGGTTAGGAAAGAAGATGGAACGTTTAGCAAAAAAGGCAACAGAGATGCAACTGACACTTAGCAGAACTGCATCTCATGCTAAGCTGAAAGGCAACGGACATTTAACAGAAAGCAAACAGACGGGCAACTGACATTTAGCAGAACTGCATCTCATGCTAAGCTGAAAGACGACTGACATGCACAGACACACAAGTCATCAAAACGGCACACACGGAGGAAGCGCGTATTTGTCTTCTTGGCTCGTGATGGCCTGCACCACTTGATGCTGGAGAAACAGCTGTCGCTCCTGGTGAAAGAGCCGATCTTGCTGCTCCTGCGAAGCATTGCGCTCGAGAAACACCCGATTGCGCCATGCCCTATCGGCCTGAAAACTAGCTTCTCTGCGCTCTTGCTGCTCCGCCTTTTGCTTCGCTTGCTGCGCTCGTTCTTCGGCATATCGACACTGATTGAGATGCCACGTGCTCACCGCCGCATGCCAGTTCATCATGTCGTGGCGCGTGGTCTTCCACCCATTGGCAGCATAGTAGGCCACAAAGCGATCGGCTTGAAAGTCGGCATATCCCAAATGCCGAGCATAGGCAGCCACCTCCTCCACCGTGGGAGGATTGAGATAGACGGGAGTGCGCAAAAGATGTCCTCTCACACTGGCACGCTTGCGACGCAGGGGCAGAGCAGCAGACGATTTCGCCTTCTTCGCCTTCCCTTCACCCCGAGCATCGCAAGATTTTGCGAAAAGATTTAATTCTTCGCAGATATTCCCTTCATCGTTTGTCACCCTTTGCTCTTCCGCTACCCTACTCTCCTCTTTCTCGGTGACGAGGAGAGAAGATGTTTTTCTTCTCTCTTCTTTCTCTTGTTCGTTTGTTTGTTCGTTTGTTTGTTTGTTAATGCGCACGCACGCGTGAGAATCACTTGCAAGTTCTTCATTTGCAGGAACTTGCACACTATTTTTAGGCACTTCACAACCGTCTTCCAGCGCATCAGTGGCAACACACGATGCAAGTTCTTCATTTGCAGGAACTTGCACACTATTTCCAAGTGCTTCTCCATCACTATTCGGAGCATCAGAGGCAACACACGATGCAAGTTCTTCATTTGCAGGAACTTGCAAGCTACATTTCTTGTTTCTCGACTTCGAGAGTGCAGGGTCGATGGTTCGCAACATTTCCTCGAGCAAGGGAGAGGAAAACGTACGGTTCTTGCGGTCGATGACGAAGAGTCCAAAATCCTCGATGATGGTGCGCAGGGTGTCTTCGTCCGTCCAGAAGGAGAAGGCGAGCGACTCATAGTCGAGTTCGAGCACACAATCTTTTTCGGAGCGCAGGCGTTGGAGGATGGCCAGATAGATGCCATATCCTGCCCAGCCCATGCGCGCACGGAGTTTGGCAGACCGCTGTTCGGCATAGTTGTCGATGAAAAGCGGCACATACTTGTTGTAGGAATCTGTCTTTTTCATGATGGTGTCGATTTAGGTAAAGGATGGGACTATGGCCCAAAGGGTGCAGTTTTCTCGCAATCCTGCGAAATCACTGCGCTTTCACACCGCAAAGTTACGACTTTATCGCAATAAACAAACAGATTTAAGATTTATTATTTTTCTCGTGTCGTTTTTCTCCTCCTCTATTTTGGCTTGTGATACTTCAGGGAAACCCGAGATTGGAGGTGACCTAGGCTACGTCACACGATTTTCTCCTAGATTCTTCGTCAAACCACGGAGAAAAGAGGATAGTTCTCCCACGTTTTTTGAAAAATCTCGGAGAGATTAGACGATTCTAGACATTAGAGGGTCGCAGACCCGTTTTAGACGTTAGACAAATCTAGATGTTAGACGTTAGAAATTAGAAATTAGAAGGCTAGCGCAGTTGGACTACATCTCCGCATGGCTCTAAAGTCTAACGTCTAACTGCTAACATCTAACAGCTAACATCTAATATCTTTTCTTCTTGAAAAAATTTGGCAATGTCCGTGATACTCTGTAATTTTGTCTCAACAAATCAATATCAACGCCGACACACACTCGGATACCTTATCCAGACACACACTTCGGGACACTACCTCACTGGAAAACAAAGAGGAAGAAGCCCTCTAAAAATCGTATTACCTCAAAAAAACATTATCGTAAACACAACACCTCAGAAAATTTATTAACAACTAAAAAAAACATTCACAATGAAAACTCACACTCTACGCACCCTATTTGCGACCCTCGTCGCCATGCTGTGCGCGCTCTTCGCCCTGCCGCAGCGAGCGCAGGCTCAAGAAGCCTACGTGCAGCTGAGCGCAGACAAGACCACGCTCACCTTCTACTACGACAAGGAGCGCACTTCTCGCTCTGGCACCACGTGGGGCATCGAGGAGAAGAATAAGGATGGTGACCCAATATGGGCTGGTTTTTTGGAAGCTCCTAACAAGGAGGTGAATAAGGCTGTGCTTGATGCCTCATTCCGAGATTTCCGACCTACTAGCACGTCTGCTTGGTTTTATGCTTTGGAAGAGCTAAAGACTATCCTAGGTTTAGAAAACCTTAACACCTCGGAGGTGACGGACATGAGCTTCATGTTCACTGGTTGCAAAAAGATGGATAAGCTTATCCTCAATCACTTCAACACCTCAAAGGTGAAGAATATGATGGCGATGTTCGCTAATTGCCATGCTTTGACGGATGTCCAGATCTCAAGCTTCAACACCGAGCAGGCGACGGATATATCGGCGATGTTTGCTGGTTGCAAAGCCTTGACCTCTCTCGACCTCTCGAACTTCAACACACCGAAAGTGCAGGCTATGCAACAAATGTTCACTGGCTGCTCTGCTTTGACATCACTTACCCTATCTTCTTTCTTCACCACCTCAAACGTGAGGTATATGAAGGGAATGTTTGAAGGGTGCTCTGCATTGAAAAAACTTGACCTCTCGAACTTCAACACTGAGAAGGTGGAGGATATGAGCGCTATGTTCGCTGATTGCCAAGCCTTGACATCGCTTAATCTCTTTACTTTCAACACAGCAAAGGTCTGGACTATGATAAGAATGTTCGCCGGTTGCTCTGCTTTGAAGGAACTTGATCTCTCCAGCTTCAACACCTCGAAAGTGATACATATGAGCGCTATGTTCTCTGGTTGCTCAGCGCTGACGGCTATCTACTGCGCCAACACTTGGCAGAGCAAACAATCTAAAGACATGTTCAAGGGTTGCACTGCTCTCAAAGGCGCCGTGGCGTATGATGCCAGCAAACTGGATGTGACGATGGCAAATCCCGAAACGGGATATTTCACCAAGGAGAAAGTGAAAAAGACAGAAGCCTACGTGCAGATGAGCGCAGACCAAAAGACGCTCACCTTCTTCTACGACAAACTGCGCGACACTCGCCAAGGACAAACTTGGGGCATCGAGGAGAAGAAAGATGATGGCTTTCCTGCGTGGGCTTTTCTGATTAAAGAAGACCCAGAATGTAACACGACAACTACGAAAGCAGTGTTTGATGCTTCATTCAAAAACTTCCACCCCATCAGCACATTTGGTTGGTTGAGTGGCTATAAAGCCCTCACAACATTCGAAGGTTTAGAAAATCTCAACACTGAGAAGGTGACGGATATGAGGGTCATGTTCGCTAATTGCTCATCTTTGAAGAATCTCAATCTCAAGAACTTCAACACGGCTGCGGTAACGAATATGCGACTCCTATTCTACGAATGTTCGTCTTTGACAGAACTCAATCTCTCTAGCTTCAACACGGCTGCGGTGAAGGAGATGGGTGGAATGTTCTATGGCTGTTCTTCCTTGACGGCGCTCGACCTGAAAAATTTCAACACGGCTGCAGTGGAGGAAATGGGTTCCATGTTCGCTGGCTGCTCTGATTTAAAAGTTCTCAACCTCTCGAGCTTCAACACGGCTGCGGTGAAGGAGATGAGTAGAATGTTCTATGGCTGTTCTTCCTTGACGGCACTCGACCTCTCAAACTTCAACACGGCTGCAGTGAAGGATATGGGTAGAATGTTCGCTGGCTGCTCTGATTTAAATGTTCTCGACCTCTCGAGCTTCAACACTGAAAAGATGGAGCATATGGTGGCAATGTTTCAGAATTGCTCTTCATTGAAGACAATTTATTGCCCCAACACATGGCAATGCAAAGATGCAGAAAACATGTTCCAAGGCTGCACGAAGCTCCAAGGCGCAGTAAAGTTTGATGCCAATAAACTAGATGTGACAATGGCAAATCCCACCACGGGATATTTCACCAAAGAGAAAGTGAAAAAGACCGAAGCCTACGTGCACCAAAGCGCAGATAAGAAGACCCTGACGTTTTACTACGACAACAAGCGTGCCACTCGCTCAGGCACAACTTGGGGTATCGAGGAGAAGAATGACGATGATTTCCCTGCCTGGGCATTTTATATTGAAGATGAAGATTCGGAGGCTAACACGGTGACCACGAAGACGGTGTTTGATGCTTCGTTCCAAGACTTCCTCCCCACCACCACTCTGGGTTGGTTTAGTGGTTATAAAGCCCTCACGACGCTCGAGGGACTCGAACATCTCAACACCGAGAAGGTAACGGATATGGAGAGTATGTTCTCTTATTGCTCTGCCTTGACGGATCTCGACCTGAAAAATTTCAACACGACTGCAGTGACGAAGATGGGATTGATGTTCGCAAATTGCTCTAGTTTGACATCACTTGACCTCTCTAACTTCAATACAGAGAAGATGAAGAGCATGAGCTGGATGTTCGCTAATTGCTCAGCCTTGAAGACTATCTACTGCCCCAATACGTGGCAATGCAAGAGTTCTCAAAAAATGTTTGCAGGCTGTACGAAACTCCAAGGTGCAGTGAAGTATGATGCCAGCAAGACGGATGTGACGATGGCAAATCCTAACAATGGCTATTTCACCATCAAACTTGAGGCATACGTGCACATGAGCGCCGACAAGACGACCCTCACCTTCTTCTACGACACTAAGCGCGCTTCTCGAGAAGGCACCACATGGGGCATCGAGGAGAAGCGCCCCGACGTCACAGACGTCCCCGCATGGGCAAGTACAAAAACATCCCCCAACAACACCACCACGAAGGTAGTGATTGACAAGTCGTTTGATGGTTTCTACCCCACCAGCACGGCATATTGGTTTATGTATTTTAAGCAGCTCACCACGATTGAAGGACTCCAACATCTCAACACCTCGGAGGTGACGAATATGGAAGGTACGTTTGCTCATTGCAGCTCCTTGACTGCTCTAGACCTCAAGAGCTTCAACACCAAGAAGGTGACGAACATGTCGTTTATGTTTGGAGCTTGCAGTTCCTTGACTGCTCTAGACCTCTCGACCTTCAACACCGAGAAGGTGAATGATATGAACAGCATGTTCGCTAACTCCTCTGCTTTGCAAACGATCAACCTCTCGACCTTCAACACCGAGAAGGTGACGGACATGAGCGCTATGTTCTCTGGTTGCTCAGCTTTGAAGGAACTTGACCTCAAAAACTTCAACACTGAGAAGGTGGAGAATATGAGGGCGATGTTCGCTTATTGCCCTGCTTTGACGGATGCCCAGATCTCAAGTTTCAACACCGAGCAGGTGACGGATATGGGCTATATGTTCATAGATTGCAAAGCATTGACATCACTTAACCTCTCGAACTTCAACACGGCGCAGGTGAAGGATATGAGTGGAATGTTCTGGAGTTGCTCTGGTTTGGCGACTCTCGACCTCAAGAACTTCAATACCTCGAACGTAACGAAGATGAAACAGATGTTCTACCATTGCTCTTCATTGAAGGAACTCGACCTCTCGAACTTCAAGACCGAGAACGTGACGAATATGACATGGATGTTCAGAAATTGCTCTGCTTTAACCGCCATCTACTGCCCCAACACTTGGCAGTGCGAAAAGTCTGAAGATATGTTTAAAGACTGCACGCAGCTCAAAGGCGCGGTGGCGTATGATGAAAGCAAGACCGATGTGACGATGGCGAATCCCACTACGGGATATTTCACCAAAACGAAACCTACGGCGATCGAACAGATGTTCCTCAACGCACACAAGGCACAGGGCATCTACACGCTGCAAGGTAAGCGCGTCAATGGTAGTCTCCAACACCTCCCCGCTGGCGTCTATATCGTCAATGGCGTTTTAGAGATTAGACGTTAGACATTAGAAATTAGAAATTAGACGTTAGAAGGCTGGCGCGGTTGGACTACATCTTCGCATGGCTCTAAAGTCTAACGTCTAACTGCTAACCTCTAGAACAAGATAATCCCCACTCACCTCCTAGTAGATGAGTGGGGATTTTTTATCCTTTTCCGCATGGTGCTAACGTCT
>ERZ773254.1336-NODE-1336-length-11233-cov-2.111469_pt1 | contig 11233 bp, 13 predicted proteins | sample MGYA00580516_ERZ773254 | MGnify/ENA primary metagenome ERZ773254 (study PRJEB29015, sample SAMEA2738158) | human oral metagenome | biome: human oral; feature: human-associated habitat; material: saliva | place: China | collected 2192 ...
TGCTCTATATGCTCCGCGACAAGGGAGAGCGCTACACGCTCGGCTATATGCGCTGGCTGAGACGCCACCCAGCACTGTACGAGCGTCAGTGTGCCCCCTTCTCGAGTGCCGTCAGTTCTTCGGGCGTAAACGAATAAGACTTTCCGCAGAAGTGGCAGTGAAGTTCTGCGGGTTTTTGCTCCTCAGCCATGCTCTTAAGCTCTGCACTGCCGAGGCTGATGAGAGCCTTCTCGACCCGCTCTCTCGAGCAGTCACAGTGAAAACGGCAGGGGAGCTTTTCCGTGAGTTTCCACTCCATGCCCTCAAAAATCCACGCGAGAATATCTTCGGGGGTCTTTCCTTCCTTTAAGAAGTTGGTGACCGAGCCGACCGTCTTCAATCTGTTCTCGAGCGCCGTGATTACTTCCTCGGGACAATTCGGCATGAGCTGCATGATAAAACCGCCCGCACAGCGCACGGTGTTGTCCTGATTCATCAGCACACCGAGTCCCACACCGGAGGGCACCTGCTCACTCGATGCGTAATAGTAGGCAAGATCCTCTGCAATTTCCCCGGAAACCAGCTCCACCTGTCCCACGTAGGGTTCTTTCAGGCCCAGATCCGAAATTACCGTCAGGCTTCCCTTGCCGACCGCACCGGCAACATCCAGCTTGCCGAGCTCGTTCGCCGGTAAGATAACCACCGGCTCAAACGGATATCCCTTGACCTCACCCGCATTGTTCGCGGTGACCAAAAGACCGCGCATGGGGCCGTCCCCGTCCACTTTGATGGTCAGAAGGTCCTTTTTGTCCTTCATCATTGCCCCCATCATGAGCCCTGCTGTCATTAGACGTCCCAATGCCGCCGTGACAATGGGGCTCGTGTTGTGTATGCGTCTGGCCTCTTCCGTCAGTTCTTCCGTCGTCGCCGCAAAGGCGCGCACCATGCCGCCCTCTGCGTAGGCTCTCACAATATAATCACTCATTTCAAGCTTCCTTTCCGTGTTCACGCAATAAAATCAGCATGCGCTCGCTCTCTTCGATTAGCGGACCTTCCGTCTCCGCATCCATGGCCTCGAGAAAAATAAGTCCCGCTGCCTCTGCTTCCCGTCGCACTTCCTCTAAGGTATAAGCACGCTGTACATGGGTCTCCTCCGATCTGCGAAAAAGTGCTTCCGTCTCCCGCAGATAGAAGGTCATATCATAAATATTTTCGCGCGTCTCTCCATCATAGTGATTTTCCCAGATAAAACTCCCCTCTTCTCTTGTCTCCGCAAAGATATTGTCTGCGAGCAAGTGCTCATACTTATATACGGTATTCATATCAAAGAGGAAGATGCCGCCGGGATCCAGGTAGTTGTTGACCAGGCGAAAAACCTCTCTTAAATCCTCTGAGGTACAGAGATAGTTCATCGAATCGCAACGGCTTATCATCGCGCGGCAAGTCCCGTAGAGCTCGAATTCCCGCATATCCTGACAGAGGTAGAGGCTGTTGCTGCCGGAAAGCAGCTTCTTTTGCATGGCCTCTTCAAGCATCTCCTCCGCATTGTCGATTCCTATCATGTCAAAGCCTGCGGCAGCGAGGCGTTCGGTGCAGTTCCCCGTGCCGCAGCCAAGCTCCGCTACGATGCCCTCCGTAATGCCGAAGCGCCCAAGGAGACGCTGCGTCTGTTCGCACCACGCATCATAGGGAACGCCGTCCATAAATAAATCGTAGAGTTTTGCAAAACTCTGATAAGCCTCCATCTGCGCTCTCCTTCTCAAGTCCGGTCTCGATACAAAAAGACTCCGCTCTCCCACGTCCCGAGAGCGGAGCCAAACTTATGCGTTTCTGCCGCAGCAGTGCTTATACTTCTTACCGGAGCCGCAGGGGCAGGGATCGTTTCTGCCGATTTTAACTTCCTTGCGGACCGTACCGCTCTGCTTCTGTTCGCGGTACAACTCCTTTCTTCTCTCTTCGCTCAGGATATGATTCCAAGCCTCGAGGCCGTAGAGCCAATCCGCCTTCGCCTCCACCATGTTGTAGTAGAGCTTCTCCGGATCGATTTCAAGCACAATCTCGGTATTCTCGTCCATGGTCTCGGTCGGAATGTCCTGCTTGAGGCTCTCGCTGATGCCATCCAGGAAACCGGTCATGGTCTGAATGTCAGTTCCGTACTTCTCTGCAAGCTCCTTTACCGTGCCGCGCTCCACCTGTGTCACATCCGCAAGCAGTTTCTCATAAATGCCCTTCTCCACGCGAAAATAATCGGTCCAGAGCTGCTCCTGCTCTTCCTTGCTGAGCTGGTCTCCGTATGCTTTGGTTCTCCATACTTCCAATAAAGTCATATACTCATCCTCACTTCCGTGATTTTAGTCGCATTATAGCCTAAGTTTTCATGAATTGCAAATACCGTCAGTGCTTTTTACCCTTCGACTCATAGCGAAAACTGCCGTCTTCCTCGTCGATGCGCCCCAAATTGTCATAGCATTCTTCCGCCACCGGCAATTTTTTGCGTCGCAAAAAATGTGCCAGCGCGCGTTCACTGAGTCTGGTGAGTACAGCAAAGGTCGGAATACCGACGACCATACCGACAATGCCCCAAAGACCTCCGAAGAACAAAATGGAGAAGAGCACCCAGAAACTCGACATGCCTGTTGTCGATCCGAGTATGCGCGGTCCGAGTATGTTGCCGTCAAACTGCTGCAAGACCAGGATGAAAACCAGGAATTGCAAGGTCGTAATCGGCGACACCATGAGCAGAATAAATGCGCTCGGGATGGCACCGACAAAAGGTCCGAAGAACGGAATCACATTGGTCACACCGACAAACACACTGATGAGAAGCGCGTAAGGCATCTTCATAAAGCTCATGCAAACGTAGCAGATGATGCCTATAATCACAGAGTCAATGATTTTACCGACAATGAAGCTCGAGAACACCCACTTCACATAGCGCAGTTCGGAAACAACCTCGTTGGCTACCCGACGCGGCAACAGCGCATATAGAATACGCTTGGACTGCGCGGCCAACGCCTCCTTCATGTTGAGCCCGTAAGCCATTACGATGAGACCGATGAAAAAGTTCTTTAAGACCACAAAGAGACGCATCACACCGCTGGTCATCTGAGTCAGGTACTTGTTGAGGTTCGGCATAAAATCCGCGGAAATCCAATGCGCCAGTGTATCCGAAATTTGCCCGTAACCCTCGAGCACCATCTCTTCCAACTCCGGATTCTTGCCTTGAAACAGAATCTGAATCCAGCCGCTGACGGAATTTGCCCCCTTCGGTAGGCTGTTGGTTAGATCCGAGACACCCGAAATCAACTGCGGAATCAGCATGGCAATCAACGCGGTCAAAACAGCCAGAATCACAATGATGCAGGTAAAAGTCGCCACCATTTTACCGATGCGTTCCGCATTTTTTTCTTTGCGAAGGCGCTCTGCCTCCGTGAAGAACTTCGTGCTGGAACCGCCGCGAAATTTTGCCATCACAGCCTTGCCCACAGGCATATTTACCGCCTTGCTCACAGGCGTTTTCGCCGCATTCCCCGGTCTCAACCATCCTGCGACCAAAGTAGATACGAGTTGATAGGTGGGGGCCATCAAAAATGCCATGACCGCACCGTAGATGAAAGGCATCAGTATATCGACCAGTTTTCCGAGGAATACCGTAATCGGTCCCAAATGCTCTAAGACAAAGGAGAAAAAGAGTGCCGCCGCTATGACAGCAAAGGCTGTGATGCCCCAAGAAACGTGTTTTTGATTTTGATCGTTAATCATATCCCTTCCTTGCTCAACAAAAAGAGCAGCCAAATGCTGCTCTTTCTTCATAAAAAACAGCCCCAAAATGCCGGTCTTACGTATTGACGCCTGGCAGTGCCAGGTGGGTGACCGAACACAGCCATTTGTCTTCCACCGAACGTGGCCTGACATCCGACTCTGTATCTTATGTCTCCCTGTCGTAAAATTGCAGGTTCAAAATTGGTAAGATTGTCGTACATTTCAGGTGCTGTTTGCTATAGCTGTATTATACGACGCTTTATCCCGGGCGTAAAGTTGTTTATTCGACCGCAATTTGATAGACCTTGTACTCGCGCTCCGTGTGATAACCGAGGCGCTCGCCGAGGCTCGCCGAAAAAAGGCTGTCCGCATCCCAATCCGGAATTCTGGCCTTATCCTTGAAGCGGAGCAAAAGTGAGGCGCCGGAGGCCGAAGCCAGTCCTTTGTGGCGGTAGCCCTTCTCTGTGGCCGCCTTCACATCCATAATTTCCTCGCTGTGCACATACGCAAGGCAGGCACTGACAGGAACTTTGTCTTGCAGGGCGACGTAGCCGATGCCGTAGGCCGCAAAAACATCCGCATCCGCAAAACTCGCCGTCAGATTTTCACTGAAGCGAAGCTCACCGAGGCGCTTGAAGAGCGGCGCAGTGACCTCACGAATCTCATACTCCGCAGGCACCTCGGTTCGCAGCTCTAAGGCTTTAAAGTCAAAGCCCTCTTCCGGCGCACGCAGGAGATAACGTGAAACCGTGCGGAATCGCCCCGAAAATTTCGTTTCAATCCATTCATCCCAGCGCACATCTTCCGCGAGTATGCTGGTATCCCCGCACTCCTTTGCCAATACGTGATAGAGGTCCAGAGAGGCCGCACCGCGCGGCGGCATGCCGACCAGATAAGAGAACCCGCCGGTAAGAACCAGGCAGCAGGAAGGACTTTCCAAGGTCGGCACAAATGCTCTACCCTTTCCCTCCGCGGCAGCTCGCACCAGTGAAATGCGGCTGTCTTCACACAACTTCACAATACTGTCTCGTTTCATTGCGCCAAGCTCTATCATAACTGGCCTCCCTTTCTTCCGGTCTTTTATTCGTTCAGCCCTCGCATGAGGAGTTCTTGCAGAGAATGTATCGAAGAAACAATATAGCTTGCGCCGGCCTCTTCCAACTCTCTCCGGCTTCCGTAGCCGTAGTCGACACCGATACTCGGCATACCCATGCTGCGTGCCGCGCGCACATCGTAGGCGCGATCTCCGACCATAACAGCACTTCTTACATCGATTGCGTACGCCGAAATGAGCCGCGCCATGATTTTTTCCTTGTCTCCGCCGTCACGGCTGTCGTCACCGCCCGCAACACCCGCAAAAAATGTGTCGAGTGAAAAATGTGCGAGCACCCGTTTCGCCTGAAACTCCGGTTTGGAACTTGCAAGATACATTTTTTTGCCGCTCACCTCAAGTGTCTGCAGCAATTCCGCCGCCCCCGGGTAAAGCTTGTTTTCAAAAATGCCCTTGCTCTCGTAATAGGCTCGAAATGCGCGAATCGCGTTCGGTATTTCTTCGCTTCCGAGTCCGTATATCTGTGAAAAGCCCTCGGAAAGCGGCGGCCCGATCAGTTTTTTGAGCATCTTACTGTCTCCCGCCTCTCTACCGACCGCCGAAAGTCCGGCGCGCGCTGCATTCATAATGCCCTCGCCCGACTCGGTCAGCGTGCCGTCCAAATCAAACAAAACCGCTGTAAGTCGCATCAGAACTTTAACAGTGTCTTCAAGAGACCGCGTCCGAGGCTTGCACCGACATTTCCGCCGAGCTGCTTGCCGAAACTGCCGCCCGCACTCTTACCGAGCTGCTTGCCGACCTCTCTGCCGATGGTTCCGGTGACCGAGCTTCCGATAGAGGCGACGACGCGCTTTTGCTGTGTCGCCTTCTTTTTTGCTTCGCGCTCTGCCGCCGCCGCTTCCTTCGCCGCCTCTCTCGCTGCCTGTCGTTCGGCTGCCGCCGCTTCCTTTGCCGCCTGTTTCTCGGCGGCCGCCGCTTCCTTCGCTGCCTGCTTCTCTGCCTCGACCTCTTCTCTTGCCTTCGCCGCAGCTGCCGCTTCTTCGTCGACACGCTTTAACAGTAACTCATACGCCGACTCGCGGTCGATTTCATTCGCGTACTTCTCACGCAGGGTACTGGTCAATATCGCCGCCTGCTGCGTGATGGCATCTAAAGCGCCGAACTTGGACTGCGGCGGGAGTATGGATGCAATCCGCACTTCCTCCGGCGCACCGTCCTCATCGAGGAAGGATATCAGCGCCTCCGCGGTCTTTAAGCCCTGCAGGGCTTCCGCCGTGTCGAAGGCCGGGTTTTTTCGGAAGGAATCGGCCGCTGCCTTGACGCCCTTCTGTTCTGCCGGGGTGTAAGCGCGAAGCGCATGTTGCACTTTGTTGCCGAGCTGTGCCAATACCCCGCCCGGAATATCCGCCGGATTTTGGGTGATAAAGTAGACGCCGACTCCCTTCGAGCGAATCAATTTAACCACCTGTTCTATCTTATCCAATAAGGACTTGGGAGCACCGTCAAAGAGCAGGTGCGCCTCATCGAAGAAAAATACCATTTTGGGTTTCTCAAGGTCGCCCGCCTCCGGAAGCTCCGTGAAGAGCTCGTTCAGCATCCAAAGCATGAAGGTCGAATAAATGGTCGGATCCTGAATCAGGGAGGTTGAATCCAGAATATTCACATATCCCCTGCCTTCGGCATCCACACGCATCCAATCGGAAATCTGCAGTGCGGGTTCGCCGAAGAACTGCTCCCCGCCCTTACCCTCGAGGGCGACAAGCGCGCGGAGTATAGCTCCCGTGCTCGCCTTACCGATGTTGCCGTAGGTATCGCGGTAAATCTCCGCGTTGTCTCCACATAGCGAACCATCGCCTTTAAATCCTTCATATCGAGGAGCAGTAAGCCCTCCTCGTCCGCAATGCGAAAGATAATCTCAAGAAGATCGCTTTGAATCTTATTCAGCTCCAAGAGACGGGAGAACAGCAGCGGTCCGAACTCCGAAACCGTCGTGCGAAGCGGCAATCCCTTCTTGCCGAAAATATCCCAAAATTCCGTCGGATAAGCCCGGTAGCGAAAGCCTGCCTCCGCGAGTCCGAAGCGCGCAATGCGCTCCTGCATATCCGCGCTGTCCTCACCCGGGCGGCACATACCCGCAAGGTCTCCCTTGACATCCGCGAGAAACACGGGGACACCCGCATCACTGAAGGACTCTGCCATCACCTTTAGAGTGACCGTTTTACCGGTTCCGGTTGCGCCCGCAATTAAGCCGTGTCGATTTGCCTGCTTTAGGCGAAGATTGCAGTGTGCGTCTCCGGAACTACCTACCCATATTGCCTGCTGATCGTACATAATGACTCCTCTGAAAACGAATAAAAAGGCCTGTTTTGCCGTTGATAATCTATTTACTATCCTAACACAATAAGGTCTGCTTGTACACGGCGCAGCGCTTTTTGCGCGGCTCCCTCGCGCTATATCACGAGATTGCGGAATCGCAAAAAAATCCCCGGCGGATTCCGTCTCGCCGGGGATTTCTCTGTTTCTTCTGTTCTGTTTCTTCTATAATCTAAGCTTTAAAATACCAACTTGAACTCCGGAGATGCCTCTCCGTTTACGACATAGTAAGCTGCACCTTCTTCGGGCTTTACATAGAGTTCAAGCGTCTTGATTTCGGCCAGGGGATTCGCTCCGAGATATGCCTCTTTTGCGCGCGCCGCAAGGTCTTCCGTCGAGAGCTGCTTCTCACCGTACTCCACAAAAACCTTGACTTCGGATTCCTTGCCGCTCAAGGTATCACCGACCTTCTTCGCACGGGACTTTACGGTCTTACCCGCCTTTTCGACGCTCTTCTTTACTTTCTCGCTCTGCTTTTTCGCCTCTTTTCCGAGTGCTTTTGCATCTTCCGCGATTGATTTAGCTTCGTTGCCCACCGTCTTCTTAACGCGTTCCGTAAATGCCTTCACAGGTTCCTTCAGGTCTTCCACAGACTTCTTGAGTTCTTCCACTCTCTCGTCGCGCTGTTCCTTCTTGCTTGCCATGCTTCTCCTCCGTCTTTTGCGCCAAAGTGAACCGGTTACAAATCTATCGACTGCATAGACTATAATCCGGATTATAGGATTCATATCTAACTTTGTCAAACGGATTGCGCTTTCTCTTTGCCTGTCCGTCGGAGCTGTGCTACACTTATTCCAATTTATATCGAGCGGAAAGTGAGGATGGCATCATGCAAATGAAGCTGTTACAGGATCGTATTGTGGCGGATGGCAAGATTGAGGCGGGCAATATTCTGAAGGTGGATTCATTCTTAAACCACCAGATCGATGTCTCGCTGCTGGAGGAAATCGGGCAGGAATTTAAGCGCCAATTCGGAGATCGAGAGGTTAATAAAATTCTGACCATCGAAGCCTCCGGCATTGCCATTGCCTGCATTGCCGCGCGTTACTTTAACGTCCCGGTTGTCTTTGCCAAGAAATCTCGCTCTCTGAATATCGCCGGCGATGTTTACACCGCAAAAGTAGAATCCTTTACCCACAAGAATACGAACGACATCATTGTCTCCAAGAAGTTCTTATCCCCGGAGGAGCGCATTCTGATTGTCGATGATTTTCTTGCAAACGGCAAGGCCATACTGGGGCTCTGTCAGCTGGTCGAACAGGCCGGGGCCACTTTGGTCGGCGCCGGCGTCGTCATTGAAAAGGGCTTTCAGGACGGTGGTAAGCGCATACGAGAAGCCGGCATTGATCTCCGTTCCCTTGCGATACTCGAAGAGATGGACGTTCACACCGGCATTCGTTTCCGCGAAGAATAAGCTCAGCGCTTGCGTATCATCGCGGTTGCGAGTTCCAGCATGTCGAGCGTAAGCTCATAGCTGTCACCCATAAGATCCCAAATTGCATCCTCTGTCAGCACCTCGACACTCGTGAGCTCCTCCAGTTCGCCTCGACTCCAACGGCGATTGTCGCTCTGAAACTGTCTGCTGTAATAATACTTGACTAATTTTTGATACTCGCGCTGCGAATCTTTAAAGGTTTGCAGCGCTTTTTTCATGGCCTCGATTTCTTCTCTGTGGCGATTCAGTATGCCCTCCATCTCGCGCACACGCTCCACTGCCTGCTCTGTTCCGCTTTTCTTCTCCACGTCCTACCTCCCGGGCTATATGCCAACCAAATACTATGATTCCATCCGTCGTAACCCCGGATTTCCGCTGTGTGGTCCGCGCCGCAAGCCGTACTCTCCCGAGCTTTCCAAAACGTGCACTCCCACGTTCGGTCTTATATCGTCATCTCATCCGATGCAGGCTCTCGTCTCTCCAGCAAGAGAACGGCCTCCACGCCCGGTGTCCGCGGAAACATATCGACGCCCGCAGCGCGCGTGGTATGATAGCCCCCCTCTCGAAGTATTTCGAGATCGGTGACCAGGCTCGAGGGCTTACAGGATACATAGATAATGCGCGGAACCCCGTAGCGAATCAACTTGCGGAGCGCCTTCGGGTTCACACCCTCGCGCGGCGGATCGAGAATAATGATATCCGGCTTCTCCTCGATTTCGTCCAGCACCTTTAAGACATCTCCCGCGATGAAGTGACAATTCCGCACCCCGTTTCTCGCCGCATTTTCCCGCGCGGCAATCACCGCCTCTTCGATCAACTCAACACCGACCGTGCGTTCCGCATGCTTGGCGACCAGCTGGGCAATGGTGCCCGTGCCGGAGTAGAGATCAAAGACCACCTTTCCGCCGGTCTCACCGACATACTGTCCCACCTTCTCATAGAGCAGTTCGGCCCCGTCCGCATTGTTCTGGAAAAACGAAAACGGCGTGATCGCAAAGCGAAGGCCGGAAAGCTCCTCTTCAAATTGCGCTTCGCCGAAGAGTACCTCCGTTCTCTCGTTTTTCACCGCATCCGCAACCGAATCGGTGACCGTATGGAGCAGCCCCTTTAAGCTCGCCTCAAACGGAAGGGAACACATGAGTTCCCGCCATGCACGCAGCAGCTCTCTCTCCTCTTCCGTGGGAAGCTGAGAGCTCGTGACCAGATCGAGCAGGAGTTCTTTTCTGTGTGTGCCGCGGCGCGCGAGCAAAAAACGAAGATAGCCCTCGTGGCGCAACTTGTGGTAAAACGGCACCTTCCGCTCCCGAAAGAAGCGCAGCGTCTCCCGAAGCGCAAGGTTCAGATCCTCATGCACGAGCTCACAACGGTCGGTCTCCACGATGTCGTAGTGACTTCCTCTCTTATGCATGCCGAGGGTCAGCGGACCATCCCGGTAGGCATCGCCGAAGGAGTACTCCATCTTCATGCGATAAGCGTTCTCGCGGGGACTTGCGGTCAGCCCCTCCCAGAGAAAGTCCTCCCCGATTGCCTCGCCGAGCAGACGCTGCAAAAGCTGCTCTTTCAGTTTCAACTCCTCCGCATACGGAAGAGTCTGATAAAGACAGCCGCCGCAGACACCGACTGCGGGACAGAGACTCTCTCTCCGCTCGCAGGCCCCGGGGGCCAAGGTCTCCAGTACGCGCCCCTCGGCATTTCCTTTTCTTGCCTTGGTCACGCGGTACACAACTTCTCGGCCCGGAACGGCATGCTTAATCAAGACCTTACCGTCCTCCCGCAAAATATAACCGCGGTCCGGAAAACGATATTCCGTAATGATGCCGCGCGCTTCCTCTCCCTTTTTCATACTCGCCTGTCCTCTCTCTTCAAAAAAGAGGACGCGTCTCTCCGGCGCGCCCTCTTCTCAATACAGTCTCTTTAAATTTACGCTCAGTCCTTATCCGCTGCCTCGGATGCCTCATCCTCGTCTTCATCGAACACAATGAGATCATCGTCGTCGAAGTCATCATCAAAGTCGTCTTCAAAATCATCTTCCACCGGTGCCATGAAGCGATAGACCGCATAGGCAATTCCTGCCACCGCTGCGATAATACCGATGATTGCGAGCGCCATGACAACCGCATCACGGGTCTTGTTCGTCTGCTCTTTCTTTTTCATGGAACTCACGAGCTCATCCAATTTAATCAATGCGCCGAAATTGTCCATACCTGCCCTCCCAATCGAATATGCCATGATGACACAATGTAAAATTAACAGATTTACTATAGCATAAAGCCTTTCACTTGACAAGCACAGAGGCGCTCCGTAAAATGGGCATGTTATGCATTTTTAACAATATTTTATTTCGGAGGGTTTCCCTATGTCTACAAAAGGTGAGCGGAGTAGTTTTTCCTCCCGTCTCGGTTTCGTTCTTTCGGCGGCCGGCTCCGCCGTCGGTCTGGGTAACATCTGGCGTTTTCCCTATCTCGCCGCAAAATACGGCGGCGGCATCTATCTTAACGGAAGTTCCGGCATGACGCTTACAAACTGTCATATAAGAAACAACGAAGTAACCAATGGCGACGGCGGCGGCATCAATTTTAAATACGGAACGTACAGTGGTTCCTACACGATAACCGGCGGTAATATTTCAGACA
>ERZ773254.1337-NODE-1337-length-11225-cov-2.967950_pt1 | contig 11225 bp, 10 predicted proteins | sample MGYA00580516_ERZ773254 | MGnify/ENA primary metagenome ERZ773254 (study PRJEB29015, sample SAMEA2738158) | human oral metagenome | biome: human oral; feature: human-associated habitat; material: saliva | place: China | collected 2192 ...
TTACTATGCAGGGTCCAAGATTATCAAGGTAGCGCCTTTTAATCTAGAGGAGATCAATGGACTCTTCTTAGGGGCTAACCAGGCCGCTGGTCTCGATACCATGACCCTCTATGTATCGGGTAATCAAGATCGTGTTTTAGTTCATGCTATTTTTGATAATTTGGGCAAGGGAGCTTCGGGAGCTGCTGTCCAATGTATGAATATAGCCTTGGGCCTAGCGGAAGAAACGGGACTAGTTATATAGAAGGAGACGAATGACATGAAGCATATCGATAATGCCACGCGGGCGGCCCTCCTGACAGCAGCTGTCCCTTACATCAAGGAGTACGCCGGTAAGGTCGTGGTCGTAAAGTACGGCGGCAATGCCATGACCGATGAAAATCTTAAAAAGTCGGTTATGAAAGATCTTCTCCTCCTCAATCTAGTGGGGGTTAAGGTTGTTCTCGTTCATGGAGGAGGGCCTGCCATCAATAAAGCTTTGGCCAAGATGCAGGTTGTATCCCAGTGGAAGGATGGCCTACGGGTTACGGACCAAGAAACCATGGATGTGGTACAAATGGTTTTGGCAGGCCAGGTTAATAAGGGATTAGTAGCCAATTTAGTGGAATTAGGTGGCAAGGCTGTGGGCCTTTGCGGTGTGGATGGTCATATGATCAAGGTCCATCAAAAGGACCCAGAATTGGGCCTAGTAGGGACTATCGATGAAATTGACACATCCGTTGTCATGTCACTTTTAGATCGGGGCTATATCCCTGTTATCTCTTCCTTGGGCTTAGACCAGGAAGGGCGGACTTACAATATCAATGCAGATACAGTTGCGTCTAAATTGGCTGGTGCCTTAGAGGCAGAGGCTATGATTGCCATGACCAATATTGATGGGGTAATGGCGGATAAGGATGACCCGTCTAGCCTTATCCCTCATCTGACTTTAGGAGAGACGCAAAAGCTGATTGACGAGGGCGTCATTGCTGGGGGCATGATTCCCAAGGTAGAATGTTGTACCCTTGCCATCCAAGATGGGGTGGAAAAGGTTTTTATTATAAATGGTGAAATTCCTCATGCTATATTGATCGAACTCTTGACCAATGAAGGCTTGGGGACCATGTTCGTCAATAACCCTAAGGAGTAGAAAGAAGGTATAGTATGTCTGATATACAAACACTTGATAAGGAATATGTGGCCCATACCTATGGTCGCTTTGATGTGGCCTTTGTAGCCGGTAAAGGCTGTCATTTACAAGATGAGTCTGGCAAGGACTACATCGATTTGGGCTCTGGTATTGGGGTTACCGCCTTTGGGGTAGATGATGATGTTTGGGCTAAGGCTGTTACAGACCAAGTTCATAAGCTTAACCATGTATCCAACCTCTACTACACCCAGCCGCAGGTAGAATTGGCCCAAAAAATTTGTCAAAAGACTGGCATGAAGAAAGTCTTCTTCTCTAATTCTGGGGCTGAATCTAATGAATGCGCCATTAAGGCGGCTCGTAAGTATTCCCATGACAAGTATGGGGAGGGCCGTCATACCATTGTTACCTTGGTTAACTCCTTCCATGGGCGGACCATTGCTACTCTATCCGCTACAGGCCAGGATGTCTTCCACCAAGATTTTGGTCCTTTTGTAGAAGGTTTTATCCATACTCCAGCTAACGACTTGGAAGCTTTTAAACACTTGCTAGATAGCAATGAGACTATCTGTGCTGTTATGCTGGAACCGATCCAAGGTGAGGGTGGTGTTATGCCCCTCGATAAGGATTTTGTAGAGGGGGTTGCAAAGTTAGCCCAAGCCAAGGATATCCTAGTTTTGGTAGATGAGGTCCAAACCGGTAATGGCCGGACTGGGAAGGTCTATGGCTATATGAATTATCAAATTTCTCCTGATATTGTATCCACCGCTAAGGGGCTAGCCGGTGGCCTTCCTATGGGGGCTACTATGTTTAATGAAAAAACGGAAGCCGTCTTGGGAGCTGGTAACCATGCTTCCACCTTTGGGGGCAATCCTATCTGTGCAGCAGGTGCCATTACCATCATGGATCGGTTGACAGACGAGCTCTTGGCCTCTGTAGTGGCTAAGGGGAATTATATCAAGAAGGAATTGGACGGGGCTCCTGGCGTTAAGAGCCTATCTGGCTTTGGTCTTATGCTGGGAATCGAAACGAATGCCAATCCGCGGTCTATTATCGATGCCTGCTTAAAAGAAGGCCTAGTTGTCTTATCTGCCAAATCCAAGATTCGACTCTTGCCAGCCCTCAATATTCCTCAAGAGGACTTGGAAAAAGGCATTGCCATCCTCAAGAAGGTTATTGGAGAATTGGCTAATAAATAACTAATTGGTCCTATAAGATTCGATAGTAATCTAGAAGATCGAGTCCTTATAAGTAAAACCTACTTCCCAAGGAAGTAGGTTTTTTTATAGATACTTTATATACATAGTAAAATGGTAGGTATATAATAAGTGAGTAATTAAGTTAATAAATTTACGAGGTTTATTATGAAAGATATAAAAGTACTCATTGAGGATTATAAGGATTATGTCCGCAATTTGCGCCGAGACTTCCACCAACATCCTGAGTTATCCAATAAAGAGTTTGAAACCACAAAGCGAATTGCGAAAGAACTCGATGTATTGGGCATTGAATACCAATTAGATACAAATCGCCACACAGGCTTGGTGGGAATTATCAAGGGCAATAAGCCTGGCAAGACGGTGGCTCTCAGGGCTGATATCGATGGTCTTCCTGTAGAGGAACGGACAGGCTTAGACTTTGCTTCTAAGAATCCTGGGACCATGCACGCTTGTGGCCATGATGGTCATATGGTTATCCTCTTAGGGGCGGCTCGTATGCTCATGGATAACCGTGATCAGTTGGAGGGTACCGTTTATCTGGTTTTCCAACCAGCAGAAGAAACTGGCTTAGGGGCTCCTGATATGCTAGCCTTTGGGGACTGGTATCAAAAGACCGATACCGTCTTCGGCGGTCATGTATGGTCCGGCCTTGATGCGGGTCTAGTGTCGGTTGAGGCGGGCCCTCGTATGGCCTCTTCTGATGTCTTTGATATCCATATCCAAGGTAAGCAAGCCCATGGAGCTCAACCCCAAACGGGTGTGGATGCCCTAGTAGTGGCAGCTGCTATGGTTATGAATTTACAAACCATCGTATCCCGTAATATTTCTGCCCTAGATTCAGCGGTCCTTACCATAGGGTCTATCCAATCGGGGTCTGAGTGGAATATCGTCAACGGAGAAGCTACCATGAAGGGGACGGTCCGCACCTTTGATAAGGCTAAGCGGGATGAGATTATTGAACACATGAAGCGGATTGTGGAACATACAGCATTAGCCTATGGAGCCACAGCTAGGTTAGACTATAAAAAGTGTGTTCCTCCAACTATCAATGAAGAAACCTCCTCAGCCTTGGCAGAGCGGGTGGTAGTAGAAACATTGGGAGCGGATAAGCTAGTTAAGATGCAAAAGGTTATGGCAGGGGAAGACTTTGCTAACTTCTTAGAAGGTAAGCCTGGCTGCTTCGCCTTCATTGGCGTCCGTAACCCGGACTGCGGAGCCCTTTATGATCATCACAATAACAAGTTCAACATGGATGATTCCGTCTTGTCAGCAGCCTCTGCTGTCTATGCTCAGTATGCTATCCAATGGCTGCGGGAGCATAAGTAATTCTTCTATATAGTTTACAAGATAAAAATTGGTGCTATACTGTATATGTAATCACCGATGAGTGATTACATATACATAAGGCCCAGCTTGTAAAGGCTAGCCTTTACAATTACATAAGGCGACGGGGAGCTGACTGAAGTCGGCTGAGAGGAGGCATAAGCCTTGACCCATAACCTGATTTGGATAATGCCAACGTAGGGATGACCACAGATATTAAAAGGGGGTACCACATTGGTACCCCCTTTTTTGTAGGCTATAAAAAAAGCCCTCCCAAAGGAGGGCCTAAGGCTTATCAATTAACGGTCGCCATTGAAGATGGAGTTTTTAACGATTACGTAATCCACTTTCTTGATGGCTGTGAGGTTGTGACCACCAGCGTAGGAAATAGCGGACTGCAAGTCTTGTTCCATTTCTGTAAGGGTGTCGTAGATAGAACCTTTAGCAGGGAGGTAGAGTTTTTTACCTTCTACGTTTTTCCGTTCACCCTTTTGGAATTCAGAAGCAGAACCGAAGTATTCCTTACGTGCTTCGCCATCGATCATGACAGTTTTACCTGGGGACTCGATATGACCGGCGAAGAGGGAGCCAATCATAACCATAGTAGCACCGAAGCGGATGGACTTAGCGATGTCGCCATGGTCGCGAATACCGCCGTCAGCGATGATCGGTTTTGTAGCCGCTTTAGCGCACCAGCGAACAGCGGCCAATTGCCAACCGCCAGTACCAAAGCCGGTTTTGAGTTTGGTAATACAAACCTTACCAGGTCCAATACCAACTTTAGTTGCATCAGCGCCAGCGTTTTCCAATTCGCGCACCGCTTCTGGGGTGCCGACATTGCCCGCGATAACAAAGGATTCAGGCAAATGTTTCTTGATGTGTTTAATCATTTCGATAACTGCATTGGAATGGCCATGGGCGATATCGATGGTGATGTATTCAGGTGTTAACCCTTCTTTAGCTAATTGATCAACAAATTCAAATTCTTCCGGTTTGATACCGATAGAAATGGAGGAGATGAGACCTTTAGCTTTCATATTTTTAACGAAATCGAGGCGTTTTTCTGGTTGGAATCGATGCATAATGTAGAAGTAGCCAGCTTTTGCTAAGCCTTCTGCCAATTCTTCATCGATGATTGTTTGCATGTTAGCAGGCACAACAGGAAGTTTGAAGGTGTGCTTGCCGAGCTTTACTGTTGTATCGCACTCGCTACGGCTATTTACGATACATTTGTTAGGAATCAATTGTACGTCTTCATAGTCGAAAATGTTCGTTGTGTTAATCATGATGTTTTCTCCTTAAATAGGACCGCCCCATATTGGGCCTGTAATAGTGTAACTTATATTTATTATTTTAGCAAATAGTTTTATATTCGTTCGTTTATGGCTCGCTAAATAGGAACAGAAAAATATAAAAATTCGATACGATTTGAACTATTAAAAAAAGGAGTATAAAAAGTTCGGAAAATCTACTAAAATGCTTGTGGAAGCAGGTATGTCCATTGCCATCGCCTTTGTCTTGCACCTTATCACGCTCTTCCATATGCCACAAGGAGGGTCTATTACAGCAGCCCATCTAGTACCTCTCTTGCTATTTGCCTTCCGCTGGGGTGGTAAGGCTGGGATAGTTGTAGGTTTTGTTTATGGTTTGGTACAATTCCTTTTAGGGTTTAAGTTCTCCATCCATATTGCCTCTATCTTCTTGGATTATGGGCTCGCTTATGCCATGATTGGGGTGGCGGGTTTCTTTAGAGACTCTAAAGTGGGTTTGGTCTGTGGGACTTTCGTGGCTTGCTTCCTCCGCTTATGTGTAAGTGTTATTTCTGGGGCTGTTATCTTTGGTGCCTATGCTCCAGAGGGAACTAATCCATGGATTTATTCTATTGTCTATAATATTTCTTATTTGGGACCAGACTTTTTGGTGAATGTCATCGTTCTCCTTTGTATGTATGGCTCCATTAAACGTGGCTTATCTAAGATTAAGTAAGACCTTATAAGGACCTAGCTTTTAGACTAGGTCCTTTTTATATGAGAATTCCCTCATTGCAGAGGCTATTAAAAGTATATATTTTTACTATATAATAGTAGAGAATTAGTTTTTGTATGCTTAGGATCCTAGTGATCTTACATAGATTAGAATAAATTATAATAAGCAACTATATGAGTGGATAGTAAGTGAGAAGTTAAGCTATGGCTAAGGGTATGAGAGAGACGGATAGTAAGCAAGGTCTGGTTATTTTGACCGGCGGCTATAGTCAACGGATGGGCCGAGATAAGGCTTTCTTGCCCTGGCAAGGACAGAGCCTTCTCCGCTCAATAGTTGACAAGGCTCGCCGTGCAGGGTATAGGGATATTATTATTTCCTTTGGCCCAAAGGGAGACTGTGCAGAGGTGCCAGAATGGGTTAAGCTAGCTGTTGATATTCAGGTAGTTCATGATCATAAACGTTGTGGTCCATTGGGGGGGCTTGCGGCGGCCTTTGCCCTAGGCCAATCTGATCACTATGCAGTCGTTGCAGTGGATATGCCCTTTGTAGATTTTGAGCCTCTTTTGGAGGCAGATAATTCCCTGACTGACCAAGTGGATGCGCTCCTTATGCGGGGGTCTAAGGGTCGTGAAGAACCGCTCTATGCCGTATATAAACGCTCGTTATTGGGTTCTATCTTAGCAGCTATTAAAAGCAGTGATTGGAGTCTTCGGGCTTGGCTTTCAACTATCTTTTATAAGACGTTTGACTTAGCTAGCAATAGCATGGCGGTTACTAATGTTAATACTCCCAATGAATATAAACTGGCTACTATGCGGGCCCTTAATGAGGCGCGAAAGATTCCGATTATCAGCATCGTTTCAGCCTCTCGTAAGTCGGGAAAGACAAGTTTGGTGGTTAAATTGACTCAAGCTTTGACTGCTCGAGGTTATCGGATAGGCTTAGTCAAGAGTGATGGTCATGGTTTTACCATGGATAGGGAAGGGTCCGATACAGACCAAGCTATGAAGGCTGGTGCGCAAGCCGTGGCCATAGCTGGGCCCCATGAATATGCCCTGCGAGTTAGGACTGCTGAGCAAGCCTCTCTTTACGAATTGACACAGGGTTTTGAGGGCTTAGATCTTGTCTTGTTGGAAAGCCGCAGTCAAGGGGTTGCCCCTATGATTGAAGTATACATACCAGGTCATACTGAGGGGCGGATAGGGCATGAAAAAGACATAGTAGCCCATGTGGATATGACTAATTTTGATGGTCAAGCTTTGGAAGATTTGGTGGAGGGGATTGTCATCCCTTGTTTTGCATAAGGAGTATAGGGTGAAAACAATTACAGTACAAGAGGCTTCTGGCCTTTGGCGAGACGCCCTAGATGGGAGGAAAGCAAGAAGGGTAACTTTGGGCTTGAATCAGGCCTTGGGGTCTGTCTTGGCCGAATCAATTGTAGCTAGCCAATCGATTCCGGCCTTTAATAAGTCTGCCATGGATGGCTATGCCATAGCCTACCAGGAGGGGATACAAGAATATGAGGTTATGGGCCTTATCGGGGCTGGTCAAGTTTGGAATCAGCCTCTAGCTACTGGGCAGGCTCTTCGTATTATGACAGGAGCTCCTTTGCCTCAAGCTTGTGATACAGTGATTATGCAAGAGGCTATTGATGGATCTGGCCAGGTCGGATCTCACATTGTCGTAAGAGGTGCGGTCAAAAAAGGACAACATGTCATACAGAAGGGGGAAGAATGTGCTCCTGGAGACATTCTATTGGAACCGGGCCTACTTCTTGATGGGACTGTTCAGTCCGTATTGGCGGGAATAGGCCGCCAGGAAGTTGTCGTTTATGAGCCTCTTAAGGCCCTCCTATTGACATCTGGTAGAGAGATCATTGAGCCAGGACAAGTTTTAGAGCCAGGCCAGATTTATAACTCTAATCGATTTCTCCTAGAAGGCCTTTTGCGAGAGACAGGCATAAGTAGTATTCGTCATTACCATGTTTCCGATGATCCTGAGCTTTTAGAAGGGGAAATACAAACGGTTATGGAGTTGGCCCAAGGGGTTGATATAATCCTATCTTCAGGTGGCGTATCAGTGGGTCTCTTCGACTCTATGCCTCACATCTATGAGGCCTTAGGGGCACGTATGCTCTATCAACGGATTGCCATGCGACCCGGAGCAGCCTCCTATGGGGGCCTTACACCAGAAGGCTGCTTGATTTTTGGCCTGTCTGGTAATCCTGTAGCAGCCTATAATGGCTTTCACCTCTTGGTTAAGCCAGCCCTTCAGTTAGCTCGGGGGATAGGTCTAGAAAAAGAGTCTCTAATGACTGCTATTTTAGATTGCGAGCTGGCTAAAAAAAATCCTTTAGACCGTTACGTACAGGGCCAGGCCTATTGGTATGAAGGAAATCTTCACTTTAGAATGGCCCCTAGCCAGTCATCATCGGCTATGGTTTCTCTAGCCTCTGTTAATGCCTTGGCCTATGTGCCACAGGGGACAAAAGGTCTTGGAAAGGGTTCGCCTATTCATATTATAAGTACCAAAAGCATATGAAGTGTGGTATAATCACGGCATAGTTTTTTGTAAGTAGACGATAGTCCACTCCATAGGGCTATCGTTTATTTTGGTGTTAGAGAGTAGGAAAAACATGGAATTTTTAAAACAAAGATCCTTATCCACCTATATCGTCCTAGCCCTTATTTTAGGGGTCGTCGTAGGTGCTGTCTCTCCTGATCTTGGCCTAGCCATGAAACCATTGGGAGATATTTTTATTCGCATGATCAAGATGATCGTGGTTCCTCTAATCTTCTTCTCCCTCATCATGGGGATTGCTGGTACTGGTGACTTTTCTAAGTTAGGGCGTCTAGGGGGTAAAGCTATCCTATGGTTCGAAGTGGCTACTACAGTGGCCCTAGTGGTTGGACTCTTGGTAGTCAACCTCATCGAACCAGGCATGGGGGTCCATATTCAACAAGGCATGACTGATGCGGTCCAAAAAATCGCTGATCATAAGCCTCTGGATCATATCCAAATGATCGTCAATATCGTTCCGACCAATATCATCGATGCTATGGCCCGGGCTGATATGCTTCAAATTATCTTCTTCTCCTGTATTTTTGCCATTTCCGCAGCCAAAGCAGGTAAAGATGGGCAGAAGGTTATCGACCTATCCCGTGATATTACCCATATCATGTTCAACGTAACCCATTACGTTATGAAGGTTTCTCCAATTGGTATCTTCGGTGCCATCGCTCACACCGTAGCCATGTATGGCTTGGATGTATTGATCCCGCTCCTTAAGCTCATCGGTACCATGTACCTGGCCATTGGCATCTTCTTAGTTATCTTGGTTATAGGTGCAGCTGTCGTTACCAAGGTTAATCTGGTAGGCTTTATGAAAGTCATCAAAGAACCTATGGTCCTAGCCTTCACTACATCAGCTTCTGAAGCAGCCTTGCCAATTGCTATGGAAAAGTTGGAACGTATTGGTATTCCGAAACATATCGTTTCCTTTGTATTACCACTGGGTTATACCTTTAACCTTGATGGTTCTACTCTCTATTCAGCAGTAGCGGTTATCTTCTTGGGACAGGTATATGGCGTGCCATTACCATTGGGCCTTCAAATTGTTATCTTGCTTACCCTCATGATTTCTACGAAGGGGATTGCTGGTGTACCTGGCGCAGCCCTTATCATCTTGGCTGGTACAGCTACAGCCTTCGGCATTCCTGTAGAAGGGGTGGCTATGCTTCTTGGTATTGACCGCGTTCTTGATATGGCACGAACCATGTGTAATGTAACAGGTAACTGTATTGCCGGTTTGGTTGTAGCCCGTTGGGAACACGAAATATCCGCGGAAGATTTGAACTCCTACATTGAAAAGCCAATGTCTGACGAAGAGTTTGCAGCGCTAACGGCAGATGGCAAAAAAGCATAATATCTTATAAGACCTCCTTTGGGAGGTCTTTTTTATGGCCGGTGAATTTCTTCTAGTTAGCTTCTTGACACTGGGTAAAGAAAAAAATTACAATATATATAGAATTTTTTAGATATTCAAAGTTATTGCCCTTAGTGTGCAAGCCTATCAAGACCTGCCTAGGGCTTTTCTTTTTTATGTTTACGATAGGAGAGAATAATATCTCTCGCGAAAGGAAATGTATATGGATGCAGTAACGATTACACTGGCCTTCTTGGTCTTTGCCATCGTCATGTTTGCTTGGGAGAAAATTCCTCTCTCTATCACTGCCATGATTGTGGCGGTGGGTTTGACATTGACAGGTGTCTTGACTCCTATGGAGGCTTTTAAGGGCTTCGTTGATCAAAATGTTTTGCTGTTCTTTGGTATGTTTATCATTGGGGCCGCCTTCTTTGAAACGGGCATGGCTGTAGCTGTAGGACGAGTGGTATCCAATTTCGCTAAGAGTGAAACTCAGCTTCTCATAGCGGTCATGCTCTTAACGGGCTTTATGTCAGCCTTCCTCTCCAATACAGGGACGGCTGCCGTTATGATTCCGGTTGTTATCGGTATCGCTAAGGAAACTAACACGTCTCCACAGCGCCTCTTGATGACCATCGTCTTTGCCTCTGCTATGGGCGGTAATATTTCCCTTATTGGTTCACCTGGCAATATGATTGGCCAATCTGCCTTGATTACCAAGGGGCTTGAGCCATTCTCCTTCTTTGAATATGGCTATATCGGGATTCCTATGTTACTCATTGGGACCCTTTTCTGCGCCTTCATCGGTAAGCGTTTCTTACCTACGGATGCAGCCCATAGACCGGAGATAACCTATACCCGTAATTACCATTATGACCGAGTCCCAATGTGGAAGAAGGTGACCTCTGGCCTAGTCTTGTTAGGTACTGTGTTGGCCATGATTTTCGATAAACAATTGGGGGCTATCTTTGGCTTATCCGGCGGTCTACCGCTCTTCGTGTCCTCATGGATTGGGGCTTTGATTATCGTAGCTACTGGCGTATTGTCTGAAAAACAGGCTATGGAGTCTATTGACCTCAAGACAATCTTGCTCTTCGTGGGTTCCTTGGCCTTGGGTGATGCTATGGTTAAGTCCGGCGCGGGCAGTGTGATAGCGGATACGATCATGGGCTTAGTCGGTGTGAGTGCGCCACCATTCCTTATCATTGGTATTCTCTTGATTCTCTGTGTATCCATGACTAATTTCATGTCGAATACAGCGACCTGTGCTCTCTTGATTCCAATTGGAATTCAATTGGCCCACACCATGAACTTCGACCCTCATGGGGTAACGGCGGCCATCGTATTGGGCTCTTCCTTGGCTTATGGTACGCCTGTAGGTATGCCAGCCAATACCATGGTGTACAATGCCGCTGGTTATAGCTTCCGTGAGTTTGTGAAAGCGGGAACGCCACTCATCTTGGTGTCGGTTATTGTAACCATGGTTCTATTGCCAATCTTCTTCCCATTTTAATATACTTAGATGGTTATAAACGTCCTCCTAGGAGGGCGTTTTTTTTATCATGATAGTCTGTTAGGGCTGTAGGAAGTGGCAATAATAGATTTCTTAGATTTTTAAATATGGTGGTGGTCCAATATATAATGG
>ERZ773254.1341-NODE-1341-length-11191-cov-44.118355_pt1 | contig 11191 bp, 6 predicted proteins | sample MGYA00580516_ERZ773254 | MGnify/ENA primary metagenome ERZ773254 (study PRJEB29015, sample SAMEA2738158) | human oral metagenome | biome: human oral; feature: human-associated habitat; material: saliva | place: China | collected 2192 ...
TCCCGCCTCGGCTCCAGCCGCGCAGTCTCCCTCGGCTCCGGCACCCGCCGTTTCCGAGGCGCCCGCCGCGACCCTGAGCGTCGAGCCCTCCGCAGCCCTAGAGGTCGCCGCCTCCCAGGTGCGTGAGGCTCTCAAGCGGTACCGCGCGGTCTTCCGCCGCGAGGCCCTGGCCCCGGCCCTGGCGGGCGTGAGCGACGAGCGCTTCCGCCGCATCGGGTTCGACCTGTTCCTCATGCGCGGCTACAGCGTTGAGCCGCTGGATGCTCAGGGCGTGGACGGCGTGGCGACCCCCGCCAGCGGCGATGCAGAACGCGCGTTCTACATTCGGGCCCTGCGTCTGGATTCCGGAACGGTTTCCCCGCAGGAGGTCACCCGATTCTTCCTGGCCGTGCACGCCCGAGGCGGTCAGCTCGGCACCTTCGTCACGAACACCGCGTTCAGCGATGAGGCCTACGACGAGTTCATCCGTTGCTCGACCAAGTACCCGCAGATTCTGGTGGATCTGGTTTCGGGTAATGAGCTTCAGGATCGCCTTATCGCGCACCGCCTGGGCGTGGCCGAAGGAGCCGGCGGTCTGCTCGAGCTGAAGGGTGAGTACTTCACGAGCTAACGGCTCGCGGGGTGGCCGGGCGGAGCCGGGAGGTCCGCATCTGGCCGAAAGAGCCACTATCGAGAGGCCCGTGCACACGAGAATCATCCGTGCGCGCGGGCCCCGTGCTCTCCCGGTGCCCCCCGACCGACCTGCCCCGTCGCGGTGTGTAATAATACCGCCACAAGAGGGGCATATCGTGGCAGAAGGCACACTGCTGGGTTAGGATATGAACATGAGCACCTACCAGGAACTTCCGAGCATCTACCGCGTGAAGCGCCAGTTGAGCGACGTCGATCAGCTGGCCAACGATTACTTCGAAAAGGTCCTCGACCTTAACCCCGTGCTGGCTACAGAGCTGGGCCGCAAGGGCGTCGAAACCCTCTACCCCGATTACTCCCCCGCCGGAGAGAAGGCGCTACACCGCCTGGCCAAGAAAACCCTCAAGAAGATTGACAGCGTTCTGCCCATCGACGATGTCGACCTGGTCACCCTGGACGCCCTTCAGGAGCGCTTGAGCCTGTACCGCGCCCAGCGCAAGGCGGGGTTTGGCTATTGGCAGCTTAACAACATCACCTCTGTTCCGCAGGAGGTGCGCTCCGTCTTCGACCTCATGAAGCGCAACTCCCGCGAGGACTGGGAGCACATTATCGGCCGCATGCACCGCGTGCCTGAGGCGCTGGACGGGCTTGTGTTGAGCCTCGAGGCGGCCCGTGCGGACGGCAAGATTTCCCCGCGCCGCCAGGTGGACATCGTCATCGAGCAGACCGCCGCGTACTACGCACCCGGTGGTTTCTTTGACGAGCTGGCCGCCGAGGTTGCCGCCGCCGAGCCCGAGCTGGCCGAGGCCGCCGCAGAGGGTGCCGAGCGCGCCAAGGACGGCTACCGCCACCTCAATGACTACCTCGTGACGGTTCTGCAGCCCGCCACCCCCGCCCGCGATGCGGTGGGCCGCGAGGCGTACAGCCTGCACTCGCGCTCCTTCCTGGGCACCACCGTCGACCTGGACGAAACCTACGCCTGGGGCGTGAAGGAGCTGGAGAGCATCATCGCCCGTCAGCGCGAAGTGGCCGAAGAGATTGAACCCGGCGCCAGCATCGAGCGCGCCAAGCAGCTGCTTGACGAAGACCCGAACCGACAGCTGAACGGCACCGACGAGCTGAAGGCGTGGATGCAGAAGCTCGCCGACGCGGCGGTGGAGGACCTCTCCGCCGAGCACTTCGCGATCGGCGGCCCCATGCGCCGCATCGAGTGCTGCATCGCACCCACCCACGAGGGCGGCATCTACTACACCGGCCCCTCCCCCGACTTCTCGCGTCCCGGCCGCATGTGGTGGTCCGTGCCCGAGGGCGAGGACCGGTTCACGACCTGGCGCGAAACCTCCACCGTATACCACGAGGGCGTTCCGGGGCACCACCTGCAGATTTCCATCGCCACGGCTCTGGCCGGCACCATGAACTTCTGGCGTACCAACATGCTGTGGGTTTCGGGTCACGGCGAGGGCTGGGCCCTGTACGCCGAGCGCCTCATGGAGGAGCTGGGCTACCTGAAGGATCCGGGCGACCGCATGGGCATGCTGAACGCGCAGCGGATGCGCGCGGCCCGCGTGGTCTTCGATATCGGCGTTCACTGCGAGCTGCCGGTGCCCGATGAGTGGACCGAGCGCCTCGGCGTTGAGCCCGGCACGATCTGGACCTCCGAGCTGGGCTACGAATTCCTGAAGCAGAACCTGGACGATTCCGAGGGTCAGGTGCGCTTCGAGTTCCTGCGCTACCTGGGCTGGCCCGGCCAGGCCCCCAGCTACAAGATCGGCGAACGCCTGTGGCTGCAGCTGCGCGAACAGGCCCTGGCCCGCGGCGAGGATATGCGCCAGTTCCACACTCGAGCCCTGATGCTCGGCTCGGTGGGTCTGGACACCCTGCGTCGTGCGCTCACCGACGAGATGATGCTTCCGCTCGAGGCCGAAGACGACGATGACGACGACTAGGCCGTAGCGCCGCGCCGGTTTTTCGTCACGGCCCCGCCGCAACGGCTGGCATAATGCCGAAGGCCCCCGCCTCAGCTAGTGAGGTGGGGGCCTTCGGCGTTAGCGGGCTCGGTGGTTCAGCCTCAGCCGCACCCGGCGTGCGCGCCTAGTAGCCGAAGTTTGCCGTGCCGGGATCCTGCGAGGCGGAACCCAGCGAGCCGGGGGCGTTCAGGTCAACCAGGTGCGGCGCGAAGCGGCACCAGTAGTCGGTCAGCGCGCCGTTGGATTCGCGGATGCCCACGCCCACGCAACGTCCGCCGACGACCCACACGCCCAGAACGGGGTGGCTCACCGGCTGGATGATGCCCTCGTAGCGGGGTGCCGGGATGTACTCCTGGTAGACGAACTCGCTCTCGGGGGCGGTGGAGAAGAAGTCGTCCTCCTCCGGCTTGACGAAGACGTTGTAGTCGGGGGCGTAAATCTCCACGCCGTCGCCCTCGCGCCCGAAGATGGGCTTGCGAACCCAGTTGCGCAGGTCGCCGCGATGCCCGGCGTAGGTGGGTACCAGGTTCGGGTGGCCCGGGTACTTATCCCAGAGAGCGGCCAGCAGCAGCTTATTGGACAGGAACATCTTCCAGGCGGGCTCAATCCAGCGCTGCACCGCGCCGTGGTAGGCGAAGAGTAGCTGGTCGTAGCCCGAGTCGCTGTCGGTGGCCAGATCCTCCCAGGGGTAGAGCTTGAAGAGGTTGCTGATGGGTCGGCCCTCGGCGTCCTTCCAGCTCTTGGTCGGCTCGTCAAAGATAATCTCGTCAATGGGCACGAGGATGGTTTCGACACCGGCCTGCTGGGCGGCGTAGGCGATGAGCCACAGGTTGTTGTAGTCCTCCCGGTTCTCGTCGATGTCCTCGGGCACGTGGGCCAGGTGCAGGACAGGGCGCTGGCCGCTCGTGAGCTCCGGCGCAAAAATCTGTCGCCAGCGGTCCACGAAGGCCTCGCCGATTTCGCCCCAGTGCGCGTAGCCCTGCATGTCGAGGCGCTGATCCTTGGCCCAGGTCTTCTGGCAGACGGCCGCCTCCACAATACCGGTGGGGGTGTCGGCGTTGTACTCCAGTAGCTTGAGGGGTTCGCCGGGCACGCCGGAGTAGATGAAGTCGAAGCGTCCGTAGAAGTCGGGGTCGCGGCGGTTCCAGGACTCGACGGCCAGGTTGAAGGCGCCGTGCGGCAGGCCCAGGGTGCCGAAGGCCCCGGAGGCCAGGTAGTCCACGGCGCTCAGGCACATGCGGTGCATTTCTTCGGCCTGGGCGCGGACGGAATTCATCTCTTCCGGGCTGAAGATGTAGGCTGCGTACTCGTTCCAGTAGTGGTCGGGGTCGTCGGGGCCGTCCACGCTGTAGGTGAGGCCTTCTTCGACGATGACTTTCTCCCACTCGGGGCGGCCCAGGGGGAATTCTTCACGGCGCATAGTGGTTTCCTTGCCGGTAGCGGGGGTGATGTACGGGTGCGGATGCGGGAGGGCTTAGCCGCCGGAGCGGCCGCCGCCGGACTTGGAGCCGCCGCCGAAGCCGCCCTTGCTGCCGCTGGACTTGCTGCCCGACTTGTTCGAGCTGGACGAACCCGACTTGCTACCCGACTTGTTGCTGGAGCTGGTGCCCGACTTAGAGGAGTTGGAGGAACCAGAATTGCTACCGCTGCCGCCGTTGCGGCGGGAGTTCGAGACGGTGCCGGTCGTGTTATCGCGCACCGAGGAGGTCTTGCCGGTGTTCTTGGTCGAAGTTTCCTTACCCGACGAAATCGTCGAGGACTTCTTGGCGCTGCGGTAGGAGTCCTCGAATCCACCGCCGCTCGAGGGCACGCCGCTGTACACCGTGCCGTTCGAGGGACGGGTCGTGGAGCCGCCCGAGAGCTTCTCGCCCACGCGCGGAATGTAGTTGCTCGACGCTCCGTTCGAGTTGGCGGCGCTCTGACGGCCCAGGTAGTACCACAGGAAGGCGTTGGAGCCGCTGTGGTGGGTCGTGGTGGAGGAGTTCGAGGTGCCCGAAGAACCGGAAGAACCCGAGGAACCCGAAGAGCTCGAGGAGTTCGAGGAATCCGAGCTGGCCGACTCCGAGGGGCTGGCGGTCGTTTCTTGCGCACCTGCCTTCTCACATTCGGAGTCGTCCACGCGCTGACCGGTCGTGGCGTCCTGGCAGACGCGGGCGTACTCATCGCCGGTGGCGAGGAAGGCGTTCTCCTCCTGATGCATGCTGTTGTAGGCGAAGATGCCGCCACCGATGAGCAGCACGCCGGCGCCGGCCACCGCAATCATCTTGGTCACGCCGGGGCGGGTGGCGCCCAGATTCACGGCGTTCTGCGAGGTGGAGCGGGCGGCGCGGCTCGCGAAATCGGCAATGGAGTTAAGGGGGCCTCGCGAGGTCTTGGGCTGATCAACCCGGTGGGTTCCGCCCGGGCGTTGGGGTGCAGAACTCATGCATCTCTCCTTGAAGGTGTCGTGCGGGGGTGTTCTCGCCGGATGCGCGGCCGGCCGGTGAGTACCTGCCGAGGACGGCCTCGGAGGGGGACCACCGGGCCGTTGCACGGGCCGGAAGAGCGAAAACGGCGCTGGTCCGGGGCCTATCCCGGACGCACTTCCAGCATAGCAAGGGAGTCTGGGAGTCACCTTGGTTCGGGGAGCCATCTCACGAGGTTTCACGCGTTGTGCCGGTCTCGTTATGCCCGCGTTCCATTCGAGTTTGCCTGTTGTTTGCTTTTCAGCGTTCCGAAGGCTTCGCAGCCTCGTTTCGCGTGGCTTACTCTCGCACCGCCGCGCGCCCCGAGCCGCCTCGGGGTTCCGCGCCCGGCGCCGCTGCGGCGGCCCACAATCCGCTGCGTAGAAAACCGCCATACAGAAATCCGCATCAAGTCACGCTTCGTCACGAACGGCCCTTGTGGGGCTCGAATGAAACACTTCTTCATAAGAATTTGCGCCCCGCCGCACCTCGGGGGCAAAGTATCCCTCATGTCCACATCTCATGCATCATCGTCGTCCCGCCGCCTGCCGGCGTGGGCTACCTCATTCGGTAACCAGATTATTGCTTCGCTCATCCTCGGCGTGCTGCTGGGAGCGCTTGCACTCGCCCTCGGCGGCGACGCCAAGAGCAACCCCAACTGGCTCATGACCACGCTGGATACCATCGGTTCCTCCTACGTGACCCTGCTGAAGGCCGCCGTGATTCCGCTGGTCTTTACCGCAGTCGTCGCCTCCATCTCTAACCTCGCGCAGGTGACCAACGCGGCCCGTCTGGCGGTCAACACCCTCATTTGGTTCGCCATCACCGCGTTCTTCGCGGTGTCCATCGGCATCATCCTCGGCCTGGTGGTGCAGCCCGGCGTGGGTGCGCAGGTGCAGGGTAAGCCCTACACCGGTTCCACCGGTTCGTGGACCGCGTTCCTGACCGGCCTGATTCCGGTGAACTTCCTGGGCCTGGGCGTGAGCGCTAAGGCCGGCGACTCCGGCATCACCGCCTCCGCCTCCTTTAACGTGCTGCAGATTCTGGTGATTTCCGGTGCGGTCGGCATTGCCGCCCTGAAGGTGGGCGAGGCCGCCAAGCCCTTCATCGACGTGGTGAAGAGCGCCCTGGCCATCATCCAGAAGATTCTGTGGTGGATTATTCGTCTGGCCCCGCTGGGCACCGTGGGCCTGATTGCGAAGGCCGTCTTCGCCTACGGCTGGGGATCGATGGGCTCGCTGGCCAAGTTCATCATCGCGCTGTACGTGGGTCTGCTTCTGGTGTTCCTCGTGGTCTACCCGCTGATTGCTCGCGCAAACGGCCTGTCGGTGCGACAGTACTTCTCCGGCGTGTGGCCCGCGGTTCAGATGGGCTTCGTCTCGCGCTCCTCGATGGGTACCATGCCCGTCACCCAGACCGTGGCGGAGCGTAACCTGGGCGTGCCCCGCGCCTACGCATCCTTCGCGGTGCCGCTGGGCGCGACCACCAAGATGGACGGATGCGCCTCGGTCTACCCGGCCCTGGCCGCCATCTTCGTGGCCCAGTTCTACGGCATCCACCTGGACTTCACCCAGTACCTGCTGATTGTGCTGGTCTCGGTGCTGGGATCCGCCGCAACCGCGGGCACCACCGGCGCGATTGTGATGCTGACCCTGACCCTGTCGACCCTGGGTCTGCCCCTGGACGGTGTGGGTCTGCTCATGGCTATCGACCCGATCATCGACATGGGCCGTACCGCCCTGAACGTCGCCGGTCAGGCTCTGGTTCCGGCGGTGGTGGCGCGCCGCGAGGGAATCCTGGACGAGACCCTCTACAATGCTCCCCGCTCCGAGGGTGGCTTCGTGCCGGAGGCGCTGTACGAGGAGCAGGTGGCCGACGAGCCGAAGCGCCTGCAGGTGGCCGAGACTCGCTAGGCCCGCTAGGTCGGCCAAGTCGGGTGCTCCCGCAACTCCGCGCGGACGGTTTTGAGGCCGTTGGCGCGCAAAACGGCCGTCACCATGTTTACGGCGTCATGTTTACGGCGTATCTCGCTCCCCGCGGTTGTGGGGATTGGGATACGCCGTTTGCGTACCCGCAGCGGGGTTCGTCGCATGAATCGCAAGCCTAGACAGCAAGCCCATAATTGCAAACCTAGCCCGCGGCCTGTACTCGGCCTATCGCGGTCCGTTCGCGCGCTACCTGTACGCCCATCGCGAGCGCGGCAAGCTTCAAGGTGCACGTGAGGGTAAACTTCCCGCTCCCGGCCTTAAAATAGAGAGCATGACTGCAGTAGACCCCTCCCCCGTCCCTTCCGCCGAGGCCGCGCCGGCACGATTGGTGCTCGCCTCTGCATCCCCCGCGCGCCGCAAGCTCCTGGAGGATTCCCGCATCGCCTTTACGGTGCGCGTCTCCTCGGTTGATGAGGACGCCGCGCTCGCCGCCGCCAACGAGCGGGCACGAGCCGAAGGACGCGAGGGGCTCAGCCCGGCCGAGACCGCTTCCCTCCTGGCGAGTCTCAAGGCCCGCGCGGTTGCCGCTCAGCTGGCCGCCGAGGGCGTGCGCGATGCCCTGGTGCTGGGCTGCGATTCCGTCTTCGAGTTCGAGGGTCGGGCCTACGGCAAGCCGCACACCGCAGAGAACGCCCGCGAACGCATCACCGCCATGAGCGGGCACCACGGCACGCTCCACACGGGTCACGCGCTCGTGGATCTGCGGGAGTTCGACCCCGAGAAGCATGCGGAGGCGCCCGCCGTTGCCGAGCTGCGTAGCGCCGTCGTGCACTTCGATGAGCTGAGCCCCGCCGAGGTCGAAGCGTACATCGCCACGGGCGAGCCGCTGTGGGTGGCAGGCTCCTTCACCCTGGACGGCTACGGTTCGGCGTTTATCCGCGGTATCGAGGGCGAGTTCCACACGGTGGTTGGCCTGTCCATCCACGCCCTGCGCGAGCTGCTGCGCCGCCGCGACGTAGCCGTCACGGACCTGTGGCTACCGCCCGAGGACTAACCCAGCGGACCAGTCCCGAGGACAAAACACCCGCGCGGGCGCGCACGCCGGACCGCGCCCCGCACCTCCAACACACGTATTTGAACACTAATCGATATCATGGAACAGTACGATGCGCGATACATTCGCCATTCTTGCCGTTTCTCGATATGCTTTCGGCAGGAGATAAAGGAGAGCTTTAAGTGACTCAGAACCAGGCAGAAGCCGCCAAAAAATTTACCGCGGTCCCCGGCCGACACACCGGCCCGGTCAGCAAGATTCTCATCGCCAACCGCGGCGAAATCGCCGTCCGCGTGATTCGCGCGGCCCGCGACGAGGGCCTGCAGACCGTCGCCGTCTACGCTGATCCCGACCGCGACTCCCTGCACGTGAAGCTGGCCGATGAGGCGTACGCCCTGGGCGGTTCCACCGCGGCACAGTCCTACCTGGTGATGGATAAGCTCATCGAGGTGGCCATCCGCTCCGGTGCCGACGCCGTGCACCCCGGCTACGGCTTCCTCTCCGAAAACGCGCAGTTCGCTCAGATGTGCATCGACGCCGGCCTGACCTGGATCGGTCCCTCCCCCCAGTCCATTACCCAGCTGGGCGACAAGGTGGCCGCGCGCCACATCGCCCAGAAGGTGGGCGCTCCCCTGGTTCCGGGCACCAAGGATCCGGTCAAGTCCGCCGACGAGGTTGTTGCCTTCGCCGACGAACACGGCCTGCCGATTGCCGTGAAGGCCGCCTTCGGTGGCGGTGGCCGCGGCATCAAGGTGGCCCGAGACCGCGAGAGCATCGTCGAGATGTACGAGTCCGCCGTACGCGAGGCAACCGCGGCGTTCGGTCGCGGCGAGTGCTTCATTGAGCGCTTCCTGGATTCCCCGCGTCACGTTGAGACCCAGTGCCTGGCCGATGCACACGGCAACGTCGTGGTGGTCTCCACCCGTGACTGCTCCCTGCAGCGCCGCAACCAGAAGCTCGTCGAGGAGGCACCCGCCCCCTATCTGAGCGAAGAGCAGACCAAGCGCCTCTACGAGGCCTCCCGCGCGATTCTGCGCGAGGCCGGCTACCAGGGCGCAGGTACCTGCGAGTTCCTGGTCGGCGCTGACGGCACCATCTCCTTCCTCGAGGTCAACACCCGCCTGCAGGTGGAGCACCCCGTCTCCGAGGAAATTTCGGGTCTCGACCTGGTGCGCGAGCAGTTCCGCATCGCCCGCGGCGAGAAGATTGAGGAGAAGGACCCCGTGCTGCGCGGCCACTCCTTCGAGTTCCGCATCAACGGCGAGGACCCGGGCCGCTCCTTCATGCCGGCCCCGGGCACCATCGAGAAGCTGAACGTCCCCACCGGCCCCGGCGTGCGCTGGGATTCCGGTTTCGTGGCCGGCGACGTCATCGGCGGCAACTTCGACTCCATGCTGGCCAAGCTGATTGTGACCGGCGCGGATCGCGAGCAGGCCCTGCAGCGTGCCCGCCGCGCCCTGTCCGAGCTGAGCATCGAGGGCATGCCCACCGTCATCCCGTTCCACCGCGTGGTTCTGGAGGACCCGGCGTTCGTGCCGGCCGAGGGTGAGGACTTCAAGGTGCACACCCGCTGGATTGAGACCGAGTTCAACAACACGATTCCCATGTACGCTGGCGCCCCCGGTAGCGTGGATTCCGATGAGGATGAGCGCACCACCGTGGTGGTTGAGGTCAACGGCAAGCGAATGGAGGTGTCCCTGCCCGAGATGGGTGGTGCCGCCAAGCCCGCCGCCAAGCCGGCTTCGAAGAGCCGCAAGTCCCGCTCCTCCCGCGCATCGGCGAAGGCCGGCGGCGACGAGCTGACCAGCCCCATGCAGGGCACCATCGTGAAGGTGGCCGTCTCCGACGGAGATACCGTGGCCGAGGGTGACCTCGTTCTGGTCCTGGAGGCCATGAAGATGGAGCAGCCCATTACCGCGCACAAGGCCGGTAAGGTTTCGGGTCTGTCGGCTAAGCCGGGCGACACCGTCACCTCCGGTGCGGTGCTGGCGACCATCAAGTAGCGACCATCAAGTAGCTTTTGCGAAGCATCCCCGTTGCGAGTTTCTCTCGCGGCGGGGATGCTTGCGTATTCGGGCTCATCACGCGCGCGACGCACCGCCACCCCCGTTCCCCCGCTGAGGATTATCCGGGGATGCGCCGCCCCTGAAAATTACCGTTCGGAGGGCCGCCGTCCAGATAGTGACGGGGCCTGCGCTAACTTTTCTGAACGGTTTATAATAATGCACTTTAGGGGAACCTTTCGTTCCGAACCCGCACACCCGGTTCAATTCCTCCGGCCTCACGCCGCGGCACTATCCCCGCCGCCTAGCACGCCGAGAGCTGCGTCACCGACGCCACGGGTTCCCTTTTGTACGCACAGTCCATCCTCGGGAGCATCTCTCATGAGCACCACCGTATCCGGCACCAGGGCCTCCGCCGCGCCGGTCGAGAACACGACGCCTCGCAGCCGCGTGATTCTCGCCTCGCTCATTGGTACCACCATTGAGTTCTACGATTTCTATATCTACGCCACCGCCGCCGTGGCCGTCTTCCCCGTGCTGTTCTTCCCCGCGAAGGACGCCACGACCGAGCTGCTGGCCTCCTTCGCAACCTTCGGTGTCGCCTTCGTCGCGCGTCCCCTCGGTTCCATTATTTTTGGCCACTTCGGCGACAAGATTGGTCGTAAGGCAACCCTCGTCGGTGCGCTGCTCACCATGGGTATAGCGACCTTCATCATCGGCCTGCTGCCCACCTACCACCAGATTGGTCTCTGGGCACCAACCATGCTGACCATCATGCGCTTCTGCCAGGGCCTGGGCCTGGGCGGCGAATGGTCCGGCGCGGCTCTGCTCGCCAGCGAGTACGCGAAGGAGGGTAAGCGCGCCCGCGCCGCCATGTGGCCCCAGCTGGGTGCCCCCATCGGCTTCGTTCTCGCCAACGGCTTCATGCTGATTCTGACCAGCTTCATCGCTTTTAACTCCACCACCGACGCGAAGAACCTCGAGCACCCCTTCCTCGTCTGGGGTTGGCGTATCCCGTTCCTGCTCTCCATCGTGATGGTCGCCGTCGGCCTCTACGTGCGTTTCCGCTTGGAGGAGACCCCCGTCTTCGCCAAGGCTGCCGCCAACAATGAGAAGGTTAAGACCCCGCTCGTTGAGGCCTTCAAGGTCGCTTGGTGGCCCATGA
>ERZ773254.1342-NODE-1342-length-11183-cov-14.458393_pt1 | contig 11183 bp, 7 predicted proteins | sample MGYA00580516_ERZ773254 | MGnify/ENA primary metagenome ERZ773254 (study PRJEB29015, sample SAMEA2738158) | human oral metagenome | biome: human oral; feature: human-associated habitat; material: saliva | place: China | collected 2192 ...
GCCTCCCATTCCCTGGACTTCAATTTCGATGTCCAAGAAACGGGAGGCAGTTCACATCGGATGGGTCAATGCCGCGGGGCACGCACCGATCAGAGGAGGTTCGCAGCCAGGTCGAGCGGCGTTCCGAAGCGGTGGTTCGTGATCGAGACTGCCTGCTCACGCAGGAAGGGCAGCAGCTCCGAGTGCGGCCATGCCGTGACAGCACCCGTGTACAGGGCAACGTCGGGGCTGCCCCAGCTCGCGCGGGTCGCGTGAGCCCACCGCTGCGCCGAGGACTCTTCACGCGGTCCGAGGACGCGCACGCGCATCCCCAGACCACCCGAAGTCGCAACCATCGCCAGGCGAGCATCCCACGAGCGCGCATCCTCAATCGTCACCTCGATACCCGCAGCCTCCGCCAGTTCCAGCACCGCGCCCGGCAGCTGGTCGGCGACGGACAGGCCGATGGGACCGCCCGCAAGGATGCCCGCCGCGAGGACGCGAACGGTATCTGCCAGGGCGGTTCCGCTCCCGGCGCGTACAAGGACCGGTGTGGGGCGGTAGCGCAGGATATTGCGCTCGCACGCCATGCCGGTAACGTCCCGGTTGGCACCGTAGTCGCTGGCCCAGGCAGCGGCGTCGGCGGCGACCGCGCGATTTAGCTCGGCCGCGTCGGCACCGTCCATGTGAGGAGCAGCCGCGTTGCACAGCGCGAGGACACGCGGGTCAACCGGCACCGCAGACACGGCACGGCCCGACGCGCTGGTGTCACGCACGGGTTCGACCTCTCCCAGCCCCAGCAGGTAGGAGGGGCCACCGGCCTTCGTGGTCGAGCCGATAGCCGAGCGCTTCCACCCACCGAAGGGCTGACGACGCACAATGGCACCCGTGATGCCACGGTTGACGTAGAGATTGCCGGCCTCAATGCCCTCCAACCACGTCGCGAGTTCCTCGGTATCGAGGGTGTGCAGGCCCGACGTCAGACCGTAGTCGACGTCGTTAACCGCCTCGATGGCCTCCTCGAGCGTATCGACGCGCATAACGCCAAGGACGGGCGCGAAGTACTCGGTCAGGTGGAATTCACTACCGGGCACGACGCCCGCGCGAATACCCGGAGTCCACAGCCCATCGCCCAGGTAACGGGGCTTAAGCACCCAGTGCTCCCCCTCGCCCAGTGTCGTCAGGCCGCGCACAGCCTTCTCATCGTCGGGAACCACGACGGGACCGACCTGGGAATCCAGCGATGCCGGCAGCCCCACGCGCAGCGACGCGGTTGCGTCCACCAGCTGGCGCGCGATACGCGCGGACTTACCGGCCGAGCCGACGAGGATCAACAGGGAGGATGCCGAGCACTTCTGTCCAGCGTGCGCGAACGCCGAGTGGACGATGTCGCGCACGGCCAGATCCGGATCGGCCGAGGGCGTGACGATGATGGCATTCTTACCGCTCGTCTCGCCCAGCAGGTGCATGTCGGGCTTCCACGAGCGGAACAGGCGAGCCGTGTCGTAGGAACCCGTCAGCACAACGCGACCGACGCCCTCATGGGTCACGAGGTACCGGGAGACATCCCCGTCCTCGAGTGGGGCCAGCGCCACCAGATCCTTGGGTACCCCGGCCTCATGGAAGGCGGCGACCAGCTCGGCCGCGCAGCGCTTGGCAGGCGGGGCAGGCTTAAGGATGACCGCGCTACCCGCCGCAAGGGCTGCGGCGACGCCACCGACCGGGATGGCGACGGGGAAGTTCCACGGGGAGGCGACGACGGTGACATCCACGGGGACGAATCGCGCGCCCGCCATGTGTGCCTCGTCGGCCAGCTCCAGGGAGGCTGCAGCGTAATGGTGGCAGAAGTCGATGGCCTCGCTGACCTCAGGATCAGCCTGATCGATGGTCTTACCGGCCTCGGATCCAGCGACCTCGATCAGCTCGCCACGCCGCGCAGCCAGGACATCACCCACGCGGTGCAGCACAGCTGCACGCTCCTCGGGGGCAAGAGCCTGCCAGGCGTGGGCCGCCTTGGCACTCGCCTCGATCAGCGCATCCACTGCCTCGTTCGTAGCCAGGGCCTGCGCACCGGCACGAACCGCCTCGACGCCGCGCGTCGACGCCGGGATAGCCGCAGCGATTTCACGGGCCCACTGGCGGTTGGCTGCCAGCGCAGGGTCGGAGTCGGCCTCGGAGGCGAAGGGACGACGCGCGCGCTCAGCGACGCTCCCCTGCTCGGCGGGCACCCCGGCCGCACGCTCAGCCAGGCGGTCCTGACCGCGGTTGGGTACGGGCACCGCAGCGTCGGGATCGACGTCGGACAGGGCGGCGAGGAAACGGTCACGTTCACGGGCGAACACGTCCTCGTTTGTGGCGATATCGAAGACGCCGGACATGAAGTTCTCGGGTGCAGCATTCTCTTCGAGGCGACGCACCAGGTAGGAGATGGCGACGTCGAACTCGCGGGGGTTGACGACCGGGACGTACAGGAGCAGCGAACCAACATCGCGACGCACGACTTCCTGGATGCCCGTCGCCATGCCGGAAAGCATCTCGAACTCGACGCTGTCCTCGATGCCGCGTGCTGCGCGCAGCTCGTAAGCGAAAGCGATGTCGAAGATGTTCTGACCGGCCACGCCCAGCCGGATCGCTCGGGTACGCTCGGGCGTCATGGCCCAGTTCAGCATGCGCTTGTAGTTGGTGTCGGTAGCCTGCTTGGAAGGCCACGTGGTGAGCTCCCACCCGTGAATTTCGGCATCCACCCGCTCCATGGACAGGTTCGCGCCCTTGACGATGCGGACCTTGATGCGTGAACCGCCAGCGTCCACGCGCGTGCGCGCCCACTTCTGGAGGCGCTGAAGGGCACCGAGGGAGTCGGGCAGGTAGGCCTGAAGAACGATGCCGGCCTCGTAGCCGCGCATGTCCGGCTGGTCGAGGATGGCGGTGAACACCGCAATCGTCAGGTCAAGGTCCTTGTAGTCTTCCATGTCGAGGTTCAGGAAGGTCCCGTGATCGCGGGCCAGGCGGTACAGAGGCAGGAGTGCACTCACGCCATGGTCAACGACCTCCTGGAAGCCCCAAGGATTGTGCGGGCCAGTCACTGCAGAGACCTTGATGGAGACGTAGTCGACGTCCTCGCGCGTCACGAGGCGCGAAACCTCGGCCAGACGGTGGGATGCCTCCTTCTCACCGAGAACCGCTTCGCCAAGGAGGTTGACGTTCAGGCGGTTCCCACCCTTACGCAGGCGAGCGAGCGCCGGGCCGAGTCCCTTGTCCGTTGCATCGACGACGAGGTCACCGACGATCTCACGGAACACTCGACGCGCCGTGGCCGTCACGGTGCGCGGTGCCAGGCGCGACGCCGTTGATCCCAGCCCCATTGCCGCCGCCAGCGCCGGAGGCAGGAAGTTCTTGCGGCCAGCCGACAGACGCTTCATGGCCGCGCTGGCCACGTCCAGGTCCGTGGGGCGCACGACGTCGTCGACGAATCGGGTCGTGAACGTCAGACCATCCGGATCCGCGAGAATGCGGGACAGGAGCTTGGCCGACCGTGGCGTGGGCTCGTGAGCAGACTCATCAGCCCACCGGCGGGCTCGGGTCACTGCGCGCTCCCCCAGGATCCACAGATCATCGGGGCACCGTCGAGCGGTGGAATCAGGGCGGGGCGGGGTGGGAACAGCGGTGTTCGTCATGCGTAGACCTCCAGGCGTGAGAATGCGTCGGATACTCCGCGTCGCGTACAGCGTCACCGCTAGGCACGCTCGGCAAAACTCCCGACATTGTAAAGCATGCTGGTTTGTCTATCCTAACGCGCATGAGGCACGCCCGTACCGCCAGATGATGACTACAAGCCACCACGCTCAAGGGACCTAAGCCCCAATCCTTGCAAAATGGTCAATGAGGCTCATCGCCCGTGACGCATTTCACTAGACGAGTGTCTTTTTCACAGGAGGGCAACCCCGGTCTCGTTCATGACCGAACGAGCCAGCGATCCTTCACGTCGGCAACCACACCAGCCGTCACCCCGCGCATGTCGACGTCTCCTCCCCCATCCACGCGCGCACACAGCCACTGAATCTGAAGACCATCAGAGAGGGCAACCAGCTTGCGGGCAATCTGCTCACTCGGCGCGTCCGCACGCACCTCGCCTGTCGCCTTTCCGCGCTCGAGGGCATCGACCAGGTAGGCGATCGCACTCATCAGGTGCTGACGGAACCACGGATGAGCCTGATGATCAGCATCGATGACCGCCGTCGACATCGCCGTATACAGGGCCACCCCGTCAGGATGACGCTGATTGTGGGCAACCATCTCCACCCACGCGTCGAGCGCGACTTCCGCCCCCGCGTCGCCGCCAGGCAGCCGACTCATCGTGCGGCGATCACGCTCATCCAGGACGGCGGCCAGCAGCTGATCCTTCGACGAATAGTGGTGCAGCAGCCCCGCCTTCGAAATATCCGAGGCCCGCGCGATGTCCGCCAGGGAGGTTCCCACATACCCACGGGTCGAGAACAATGTCAAGGCCTCGGCAAGGATGCGCGCCTTCTTGTCCTCACTGCCAGCCTTTGGCCGACCGGGCCGCCGTGTACTCGTTGCCTGCGCGTCATTGCTCATGGGACTGCTCCACTCTCACTGTGACAGAGTTACCAACAACCCATCATAGCGTGCCTCCAGCGGCTTGCCACCACATTGGAGAACAACCATGAAGAGACGGGGCGGCGCGAGGCTTGCGCCCCGCGCCGCTTTCCAATCAGTAACCGAAGGTCACCTTAAACACCGGCTGGCCCGACGAGTCGAGTTTGATCAACCCGTTCTCGTCGAGCGTCACGGTTGCAGTGACTGTCGAGTTCACGTCATGAGGTTCTTTGTCCCAACTGCTCGTGCTTTGGATCGAGAACACTGCTTCCCCGGTGTAGCTGCCCTTCTCGCCCGATTTCGTCATGGTAGTAGGCGTCTTCTTGACTTGCAGGACTGCCAGGTTTGTGGCGCGAACAGCATTCGGGCAGGCCTGGTCAATGTTTCCGGGGACGGTGGCGCACGAGTTCGTCAGGGCGACGGCCGCGCTCAGGGCCGCGTCTGACAGCTTGGAGTTGTAGGTTCCCTTGAGCTGGACGCGCTGGGCGGTATCCCCCGATCGACCGGAGCCGGTCTCCGGCTTAACCCGCACGGTCACCGGATCGGCGTCGATATACTCGCCCACGTCGACGGGAGTGAGTGTGTAGATGCCCGGGTAGAACACAAACTCCGTGCCAGTACTCATGTCGTCGGCGTTCACCGACGTCGTTACCTCGCCGATGGAAAACTTCGAGACTTTGTCTCCCATAATGCGTACGGGCATGACCATCGAGTTTTCGAGCTTCCAGTTTTTCAGCACACCGAACGTCGGCTTTGCGGAGGAGACGGTGAAGTTGTAGGTGAAACGCTCCCCGTCGAGCTGCATGGTGGCGGTGACCGTGCGCGTCTTTGCGTCTTCGTTCGTGTCGGCGACGATGTCCTCGATGACGATGCGCGCGTCGGCCGAGGCCATGACATCGTCCGCGAGGAATGCGCGCTTGTCGTTAGCCAGGCCGGGGTCTGCCATTGCTGTCGCCGCGCTGGCCTTGCCGGCGGCCAAGTAATCCAGGTACTGGCGCACTGTTGCCTCCGGCGTGCGCGTCCAGTTCGCGAACATGACGGCGAGCGCGCCCACTCCCGCGACAACTGCGAGGACGACGACGGCGATTACGCTCCGCTTGACGCGGCGGCGGCTCTTCGTGGACATGGGAGTGAAGGCGATGGTCCCCGCGGCAGGCGGCACCTCGCCGGGCACCGGAGCCATGACGGGAACCTGCTGCGTCACGTACGTCTGCGGCGCAGCGGGCACGGGAGGCGCGGCGGGTACCGGAGGCACGGGGACAGTCTGTTCGGGGATGGGAGGCGGCTCGCTCGTCCCCTGGGTCGTGTTCTGCGCGTTCGGTTCCACTGTTTCTCCTCACTGTGCGACGCTCTGCCCCGGTCCCGCGCCTGGGATGTGGTGCAGGGTTCGACGGACACAACCTGACAATTGTCACATAAGCATTGTGGGACCTCAAGGCTACACGCGGCTCACATTCCTGGAACGAGGCCGGGGTCGGGTTCCGGCGCACACACGCATGTCGCCCGTCCGCTACGCGGACGGGCGACATCACGGGTCGGAGGGAGGCAATGACCTTAAAGGGGTGCCCCAACGAAGAAATCAGGCTTGCCGTCCGACGTGAGCTTGAGCAGCCCGTCGTTGCTGAATTGGACGTTGACCACTACCTTCGCATCAACGTCGCGTGTTCCCGGCATGTAGTACTTGTCGGAGTAGGTCACCGCGAAAGTGACTGGCCCTTGGAAGACCCCCGGATCAATCTCCAGCGGCTCCAGCGATGTGGGCATCGTCTTGACGGAGATCGCGGTCACCGCGTCGCTTTGGAGGGCGAACGGACAGTCAGAATTCTGGTTCCCCGGGATGGAGGCGCAGGAGTTCAGGAATTCCTTCGCGGACTCGAGCGCCGCCTCCTTCAGCTCGTCACTGTAGGTCGCAATCAGGGAGACGTCGGCGTCATCAGCATAGGAGGTGGTCCCACCGTGGACGCCATCGAGGACGGCAACTGTCTTAGGGTTAACATCCACGTATTCGCTCGGGGCGACGGGCGTGAACGTGTACACGCCCGGGTAGAAGAGATAGGTGGCCGGCTTGCCAGAGACAAGCTTGCGCGGTGCATCGGCGCTCACGCCGCCGACCGTGAACTGGGTGTACCCGCTGGCGTCGACGCTCACCGGCGCGGCGAGCGACCCCTTCACTGTCCAGTTATTCAGGACACCCATCGTCGGCTTTTCCTTGGTCACGGTGAAGGCGTGGGTAAAGCGCTCCCCGTTGACCTGCAGGGTGGCCGACACCTGACGGGTCTCAGCGTCCTCATTCTTGTCGGCGGCTACTTCTTCGATGACCAGCAGCGAGGTCGCCGAGGCCATGGCGTCGTCTGTCAGGAAGGTGCGCTGATCATTATTCACGCCAGGATCGACCATCGCCGTCGCCGCGCTCGCCTTACCGGCAGCCAGCAGATCCAGGTACTTACGCACCTCGGCCTCAGGCGTACGAGAACTATTCGCAACCTTGATCGCCACCACGCCAGCAATCACCAGCACCACGAGAACGCCGACCAGCATCCCAATCAGCATCATCTTCTTCTTGCCCCGACCAGAAGAGGGGGACGGCACGCCTGCACCGGCGAGCGTCGGCGGACCCGGAATCGCAGGGGTCACAGGCGGCGCCGGTATCGGTGCCGCACTTGCTTTGTTCTTCTCCGTGCTCATCACGCACTCCTCACAACGTTTGACAAACCACAGCCAGGATTGCGGTGTGCACTGCGCACCCCGCAATCCGGTCGCTCAGACGTGCCCAGTATCACGCCACGCATGCGACGAGTCAAAGAAGGATCACAGTGCGGATAGACGGTGCCCGTCCGCTTCACGCGGACGGGCACCGGGTGTATGGGCGACAGTGGCGGACGTTAGAAGGCGAAGGACACCCTAAAGTCCGGCTTGCCATCGGCGGTCACTTTCAGCACTCCGTCATCGTCGAAACGCGCGTCAACTTTCACCGTCAGGCCGACGTCCCTCGTTCCTGGGAACAGCGCCCCCTCCCCTGTCGTAACCGTGTATGTCACGCTCCCGGAAAATGACGTTGGATCAAAGCTGTACGAATCGAGAGATGTCGGCTTTTCTTTGATGGAAATAGCGGTGACGCTCTTTCCCCGAATCTGGTTCGAGCAGTCATCCCCCTGATTGCCGGGATAGGTCCCACACTTTTCAACGAGCGCCTGAGCTGCTTCGAGAGCAGCAGCTTCCAGCTTGTCGTTATAGGTCGCCTTGAAGGTGACGTCGCTCTTGCCATCGTTATTTCGAGTGCGCACGTCATCGAGCACGGAGACGGAGACAGGAGTCGTGTCAACATACTCGTTCGGTGCGACAGGCGTGAAATTGTATGCGCCCGGGTAGAAGAGGAAGGAACGCCCTTCCACGTAGAAACTGGCTTTGTCAATGGAGGCCTTCGTCTCACCGACGGAGAACTGACCGATTCCATCACCGTCCACGGTCACAGGCACTGCCAGCGAGTCCCGAATCTTCCAGTTGTCCAGAACGCCCATCGTCGCATCGTCCGCAGTGACACGGAAGGCATGGGTGAAGCGCTCGCCGTTGACCTGCATGGTCGCGGTCACCGTGCGAGTGTCGGAATCGTCGTTCTTATCCGCAACGACGTCTTCCACGACCAGCAGCGAAGTTGCCGAGGCCATCACGTCGTCGGTCAGGAAGGTGCGCTGATCATTATTCACGCCAGGATCGACCATCGCCGTCGCCGCGCTCGCCTTACCGGCAGCCAGCAGATCCAGGTACTTACGCACCTCGGCCTCAGGCGTACGAGAACTATTCGCAACCTTGATCGCCACCACGCCAGCAATCACCAGCACCACGAGAACGCCGACCAGAATCCCGATCAGCTTCATGCGCTTCTTCCCCTGAGCGGACACCGGCGTAAAAGCCACACCCGCACCGGCAGGCGCCGGCGGACCCGGAACCGCAGGGGTCACAGGCGGCGCCGGTATCGGAACCGCAGGGGTCACAGGCGGTGCCGGTATCGGAGCCGCATTCGCTTGATTCTTCTCAGTGCCCATCAATTGCTCCTCACACTATTTGACAAACCGCAGCCTGGAAAGCGACGCGCTCTGCACGCCCCACCGTCCAACCACTTGAGCGTGCCAAGTATCACACCTCACAAGCGCTGAGTCAAAGAACGATCACAGGACGGATAAGTAGTGCCCGTCGGTGCGGCGCGGAGAGTTACTCAGGTGCCAAGCATCTGTGCGGGCCCCTAATAGCGGAAAGTCAGCGTGAAGTCCGGCTTGCCATCGGGGGTAAGCGCCAGCATCCTGCGCTCGTCCGTCCGCATTGTCACGACTGCCGTCGTTCTCGCTTCTTTTCGGCCCTTCGCGGAGTCGTATTCAAGGACCACATCACCTTCGAGCGTTGTAGACCCACCTCTACTCTGTGTTAGTTCAGCAGGCAGCTCCTTGATGTCAACTGATGAAGTCGTCGCATTATTCAATGCGCTGGGGCATTGGCTGGACGCATAAGAGGATGCAGATACGCACGAGCCGACGCGCTCGCGAATCGCCTTGTGCACCTCATCCGTTAGCTTGTCGGTGTAGAGGCCAAGAAAAGTAACCCCCTCGTTGACTGACGTCGTGCGAACGCCCTCTCGGACGTAAATGGTGACGGGATACGCATCGACGTACTCGTTGGGCGCGATGGGGGTGAGCGTGTAGATCCCCGGGTAGAAGACATAGGTATCTTTATCCAAGGTGGCGCTCGAGCTCTCAATCGATGTGCTGACGCCGCCGACAGAGAATTGATCGATTTTCACCCCAGACACGCTAACTGCCGTCGCCAAGGATTCCTTGATCGTCCAGGTGTTGAAAACCCCCATCGCCGGGTCGTCTGCTACGACGGTGAAAGTACGAGTGAAATGCTGCCCATCAACAGATAGGGTGGCGGTCACCGTGCGCATGTCGGAATCGTCGTTCTTATCCGCAACGACGTCCTCGACGACCAGCAGCGAGGTCGCCGAGGCCATGGCGTCGTCTGTCAAGAACGTGCGCTGATTGTTCGGCACGCCCGGGTCGACCATCGCCGTCGCCGCGCTCGCCTTACCGGCAGCCAGCAGATCCAGGTACTTACGCACCTCGGCCTCAGGCGTACGAGAACTATTCGCAACCTTGATCGCCACCACGCCAGCAATCACCAGCACCACGAGAACGCCGACCAGAATCCCGATCAGCTTCATGCGCTTCTTCCCCTGAGCGGACACCGGCGTAAAAGCCACACCCGCACCAGCAGGCATCGGCGGACCCGGAACCGCAGGGGTCACAGGCGGCGCCGGTATCGGAGCCACGCTCGCGTCGTTCTTCTCGGTGCCCATCGTGCACTCCTCACACTATTTGATAAACAGCAGTCAGAAGGCAGTGCTCTGCGCTCCCCGCCCTCCGACCACGCAGGCGTGCCCAGTATCATATCTGGCTTGTGGCCAGTCAACACCGATCACAATGGGGATACAACCATGCTCCCCGGTCACCATAGTCCAGGTACCGTTGCACCTCCGCCTCAGGCGTGCGTATCGAATGTGCGAGCACGAAGCTACCGAGGGCTACACCGATGACGACCACCGCAATGACGACCGCCAGTACGAGTGGACTGACGCGCTTGCGCGGGGTCTGCGGGAGCGAAGCCGCACCACCGAACGCTGCCGCGCCGGCGGGGGCCGACATCGATGCCGGGGCAGCCACCTGATACTGCCCGTATCCAGGCATCGGCGCAGCTGTCTGCCGCGGAGGGGATGGCACAGCTGAGAGCGTCGGCGGGTCGGGGACGGGCTCATCGTCCATGCCACCTGCGAACGGTGGTATCGAGGCCCCTCAGGTTATTGTGTCGAGTATCCATTGCGCGCTCCTTACGACGTCCCGGGCGTCACGTCACGGGAAAGCCGCCAGGCACTTCCTCGGCAAACGGTTACCGTGACAGGGTAAGAATGAGCACCGCTCTCAACCTCCGCCAACAACCTTCAGTAACGACTATTACTTGTTATATTCACGAAGAAGGCGAATCCCCTGACGACGAGGGGATGCTGAGCGTGACGGAGATGACGGGTTTTCCGTCGATATCGGTAACCGGAACTCCTGCGTCTGAGAGCGCAACGATGGCTGTAGTTTTAATGATGAGATCACGGGGCTGTGCACCCAACGCAGTGCCTGACGTATCCCGCACGGAAATCACAGCGTCGGATCCTACGTAGCTTCCTTCTTTGCTGCCATTCTCCACCGTTGCGGGGAGGGTGGACGCAATCAATTCGCTGATGTTTGCCGAGCGTACCTCAGAGGGGCATCCCGCTTTCATGTTTGTACCGAGCGTTGCACATTCCTGGACGGCTCCACGCATGGCACGAAGCGCCTCACCTCTCAGCTCTGCATTGAGTGTCCCATCGAAATGTACCGACGCGGTTTCATAGGACGACGAGCGCACCCCGTCTTCGATCACGACGGTGGCCGAAGGTGCATCGACATAGGCTCCCAGCCCTTCGGGCTTAAAGGAATAAACGCCCGGAAATAGTACATACTCTGTGGGTGTGGTCTGGTCAGCCCCCACGGGGGCAACGACACCGCCAA
>ERZ773254.1343-NODE-1343-length-11179-cov-2.266181_pt1 | contig 11179 bp, 9 predicted proteins | sample MGYA00580516_ERZ773254 | MGnify/ENA primary metagenome ERZ773254 (study PRJEB29015, sample SAMEA2738158) | human oral metagenome | biome: human oral; feature: human-associated habitat; material: saliva | place: China | collected 2192 ...
AATCCGGTACGCTCCTCTAGGTCTTTACGTTCACTCTTGGTAACTCCGGTAAAGGTAACCCCGGAAATTTTGGGGCGTTGCTTGAGTTGGATTTCGATCCAAATCTGATTACCCTCTATTTTCTTTGCTATGATGCGGGCATTATCGAAGTATCCATTGCGCATAAATCGGCGTACTGCATCGCTAAAGGCAATGCCGGGCACCTCTACGAGATCGCCAACGTTAAGTCCGGAGAGGCTGATAAGTACTGAGTTGTCGTAGCCCTCTCCCCCTGTTATCGCTATGTCGGCAATTCGATAGTTCGTGGGGCGTGCATAGTTTATTTCTACCTTATCACTTTTGGGAGGCTCGGGAGTATCTGTTTGAGCCCGGAGCTGAAAAGATAGAAGAGATAGCCCCGAGAGGAGCAGAATCTGAGCTAGGAAATTACGCATCATAGAGTATCTTGAGGGGCTGCGTTCGCTGCCGATGTTACTTTGTTTTCGTTGGGATGAATGGGGGATTGTCCCTCCACAAGTCCGAATCGTCTGTGTCGTTGAGAAAATTCGTAGAGCGCCTTTTGGAGGTCTTCTTCGTCAAAGTCCGGCCAGAGGGTAGGGCAGAAGTAGAGCTCGGAATAGGCTATTTGGTAGAGGAGGAAATTGCTGACACGTAACTCCCGTGCGGATGAGGAGGTCGGGATCGGGTATGCCGTAGGTGGAGAGATAGGGAGCCAGAGGTTCGTCTCCCGATAGATCTTCTGGAGAGATTTTGCCCGAGGCTATATCTTGTGCCAAGGTGCGGACGGCATGGTTTAGCTCCCATCTTGAGGAGTAACTAAGGCACACAACAAGGGTAATCGTGCTGTTGTGGGCTGTTTGTTCCATGGTGCGCTCTACGGCTTGGCGCGTACTATCGGGCAGGCGATGGAGGTCCCCAATAGCAAGGATGCGCACGCCCTCCGAGGCAAACTCAGGGGCATAGTACTCCATACTCTGTACCATAAGGGCCATAAGGGCATCTACTTCCGCCGTTGGGCGTGCCCAGTTCTCCGAACTGAAGGCGTAGGCCGTTAGTGTCTCGATGCCTGCTTTGGCGGCGGCAGCCACGGTGCGTCGGAGAGCTACTACCCCCTCCACATGACCGTAGGAGCGGTCTTTCCCTTGTGCTGTAGCCCAACGCCCGTTGCCGTCCATGATGATGGCAACATGCTTGGGTACTGCCTTGCAAGGCACTTTAGATCCGTTATTATCGTGCAATTTGCTCATTTATGTTGCAAGAAGAGCCTCGGGAAGAAAATTCGTACGTTATCCCCAGGGTTATTAGTAGCATTCCATCTCCTCCTTTATACCAAGACGATTGAAGTCGGTATGGGTTGCTAAGAAAAGAGGATTCGTTACTGAGGGCATCCAGTTTGTCGGTAAAAAAATGTCGCCCTCCGAGGGAGGCAATGAGATTGAGGCGGTTCGCTATTTTATATTTGATGCCGAGAGCTCCCTCTATCCCCGGCATAAATGTGTGAGCGTCTTTGCCAAAAGCGGCGCCTACGGATAGCCCAAGGGCAAGGTAGGGACTCCACCTACGTGTGTGGAGAAATGGGTATTTATCGCTATAAGCAAAGAAGTTATATTCCCCTCTAAAGGAGAGTAATAGGGCGTGAGCCGCAAAGTTGACTTTGGTTGTTTGTTGGGGATAGACTTGGTTCCGTATTTGGCTATTACCATGAATGTAGTTGTAGGAAAGATCTCCCGAGAAGGCAATGCGGAAATTGTGATTATAGCGCATTTGTGCCCCCACTCCTCCACCTACGGATGCAAAAGGAATTACCCGATTGGCGTCGCCTAGGTAGCTGTTGACAGAGGCAATCCCACCCCATTCTAAGCGATACTCTTGCGCATTAAGGGTAGAATGTATCCCGCCCAAGATGAGCAACAAGAGCCACCAAGGATAGTGAGAGAGCCTATTTCCCTCCGATCTGTTCGTGCAAAACTTCTGCATTGAGAAGGGGCTGTTTTTAGTTTAAGATGGAAGACCTCCCTTCCCAAATGGTGCGGTCGAGTGAACCATCGGCCTTCTTCCCGCCAAAGAGGAAGAAAATTAATTCATCTCGTGCGAACCCAAAGAGTTTTCCATATCCTCCAAAGGGGAGTGTTTCGTGAGGTAGCATGAGGGCGGAATTACGCGCCGTCCATGTGACCCCTTGGTCTTTGGAGCTGTAAATTGTAGCCCCTCGCTGAGGAGTGTGACTAGCCGGATACACGCAGTAAAGTAGTCCCTTGTTGCTCAATGTTGAGATGAGAAGTGGAGCCTCTGCCCCCTCAAAAGGAGGGAGTAGATCCTTGTCGCTTTGAGGCGTGGGCGTGAGCCAATCGAGTCCGGTGGTCGTAGTCCAGGTAAGGCGAGATGGCTTGCCACTAGCTGTTTTTGCACCTACCAAGACGAGGAGGGGATGGTGTGCAACCTCAAAGAGGGCTGTGCTGTATCCGCTCATGGGGAAGTCTTCCGGCACTTCCTCGCCCCGCTTGTATACCCCATTGCCGGGGAGGCATGCGAAGTAGTTTTTGCCCGAAGGGTCTTGCTCTATCATGCAAAGAGTAGGATAGGTACGTCCACGTTCTGTGAAAGCGCCAAGCAGTATGCTACCATTATTGATGCGATTTTCTTCGAGCCATTGCTTCCCTCCGTCTAGACTCACAATGCAAGTTTGGGTAGGAGCTGTTCCTAGAATGGCATAGAGGACGCCTTCTGAGGTGGCGATGGCACTTGTGACGGGTTTCCCCGATAGCCCTGTTGGCACCTCTTCCCATACGAGGGTATTGGCAGGAGCGTGATAGAGCTGAGTCTGTGCTCCCTGAGAAGCAAAGATGTAGAGATCCTTGTCTGACCGGCAGAAGATGGTTTTCTTTCCGCTCAAGTCGGGAAGTTTACCTGCGATAACAGGCATCCAATAATACGAATCAGGGTTGTTTATTTCCTTCAGGATCTGTACCGTATAGCTTTTCTTTAGCGCTTTTTCTTTGTTCGTAACCTCTACAGTAATTTCCTTATTCCAGCGGTCGCGAAGGTAGATAGAGTCCGTAGCACTACGCTCCAGTTCTTTCCCATCGATAAGCAACTTAAAGGTAGCCGGGGTTTGTATCCCAACCTTGATTTTTACCGAATCAATCTGAGTGCCATAGGGAAGAGGCTGAGCATTGTAGATTTTTCCCTTCGCATGATCGATAGAAAAGAACACTTTCTCCAGGGTAGGATTGGACTTCGATGTGAGTACAAAACTCGACACTTGTACCGTGGTTAGCTCGGGGTTTTGGATTTCCTTGTTGCTGATACAGCTTGAGGCAAAGAGGAATATGAGCAGCCCAAGTGCGGAGCTAAGGGTGTGTTGTATACTGCGATGTTTCATTGTGCACACTATATATTACGACACAAAGATAGCCTTTCTCGGTGAATACGACACTTCTACGGCTAAGAGAAAATGCAACAGAAATGCCCTTTTGCCGTGAGCACTTATCTCTCTAGGGGTGCTTGATTTGCGCCGATCTTTTGCGCATTGCAGAATCAACCCTTGCCTTGGGCAATATTGGTTGCAGACCTAGCGCAATTTTACTCCCTCCCAAACGGGCAAAAAAATAGCCCTGTATCCAAAAAAGTACAGGGCTAAATTGAAAAGTTTTCTGGGTAATTTCTCTCCCACATTCCAGCCTAGAATGGAGAAAATTCTAGCGAGAAACGAAATGAAAATCAGCCTCGTTTCTTTTTCCCTCTCCGCCGAGGGCTTTTTCTAGCCGGCTACGCTATGCCGGAGAGTTGCAGGATGGCGTTGTATAGCTCGCGGTCGTTGCGTAACCGAGGTATCTTATTTTGTCCGCCCAACTTACCCTTTTCTTTGAGGTAGCGTTCGAATGATCCTTTGGGTACAGCCCGAATCTCCAAGGGTTGGAGGGTCATTCCCGGACTGCTCTTGGCTTCGTAATCTGAGTTGATTTTGCGTAATTCTTCGTGCAGACGTTGGGCAAATAGAGCGAGATCTTGAGGGGCTTGGTCGAACTCGATAAGCCAGTCGTGCCGTCCTTTGCCCGTAGAGGCATCGAAGTAGGGAGCTGCGGTGTATTCGGTAATGGTAGCCTGCTGTTCGCTACTTACCCGAGCGAGGGCTTCGTCTGCATTGCATACCATTAGCTCCTCCCCAAAGGCATTGATATAACTGGTGGTGCGCCCTACGATGATGAATTTATAGGGATTGCGTTGGGTAAATCGGATGGTATCCCCTATGATATATCGATACAATCCTCCAAGGGTGCTGATAACAAGGGCGTAGGTTTTGCCTACTTCCACCTCTACGAGGGGGATTGCTTTGGGGGTGGGGGAGTCCAGTTCTGCCAGCGGAATGAACTCGTAGTAAATACCATAGTCGAGCATCAGTAGCATGGTAGGGTCGTTGGGGTCATTTTGGATCCCAAAGAAACCTTCGGAGGCATTATAGGTCTCCCTGTACTGCATACGTGGCGAGGGAATGAGGCGTTTGTACTCCTCTCGGTAGGGGGCAAAGCTGATCCCTCCGTGGAAGAATACCTCCAATTCGCTCCATACTTCGCTTAGGTTATCCGCCTTGGTGTCCTCAAGTAGTCGTTTGATGAGGGTAAGCATCCAAGAGGGGACGCCCGAGAGGCTTCCCACGTTAGCGTCCCTTGTCTCGGCTATGATGGCAGGGATTTTCTCCATCCAGTCCTCGAGGAGGAGGGTTTCTTTGGAGGGAACTCGTATGGCACTGCCCAAACGGGGCATTTGTTCGATGAGAATGGAGCTCAGGTCTCCTCTAGAGATATTGGGTGTGAGGGGAGTGGGCTTTTGGCTTCCACCGAGTACAAGGCCCTTTGTCTTGAAAAAACGGCTGTCGGGTCGGGTGGCTAGGTAGAGCCATAGGGCATCCGATCCTCCTTTGAAGTGGCACATCTGTAGATGTAACGGGTTCACAGGGATGTATTTACTGCGCCCTCCCGAGGTGCCGCTAGAGACCGCAAAGCGATTGCATCCCCCACGAACGAGCACGTTGCTCTCGCCTTGGATCATACGATCTGTGTATCCTCGCAAATCTTCGTACTGCACAAGGGGCACGATGGAGGCGTACTGCTCGGGAGTGGAGACCGCTGCAGCGCGTGTCTCCCATCCGTACTCCGTGGCGCGAAGGCAGCGCATAACGCGTTGCCATTGGCGGTATTGTAGCTCCTCGGCTCGCTGTGGATAGTAATGGTGGATGGTGGCAAGACGGGGGCGCATGGCCGTGTAGATGGTACGAGTTAGAGCATCCATAGAGAATATTTTGCTGCAATACTGATTTAGTGACACTGAGTTACCCCTACGAGTCTGTGGTACCTAGCCCCTAAGGGATGGTAGTATACAAATAGTGTATATTGGTTGTGGGTGGGGTAGTGATTGCCCTCAATGGCTTGGGCTGTGTAGGGGCGGCTTCCTTCCCCTTTTGCTGCGAGATAGAGGTAGGATAGGTAGCCCCCTTTGAGGAGTAGCTCTGCAGTATAGGCTCCCTCTTGGCTGGAGTAGTGTAGAAGTCGCTCTTCGTAGGGGAGATAGTCGAATGCTTCGCCTTCGAGGATGGGTTGCAGCCCATCGGCTAGAGGCTCGCTTTCGAGTCGGAAGCAGACTCTGTAGTAATCGGTAGCGGTGGCAATATCGCCATCAAGATTGCGAGAGCGGATTACGTACTGCCCCATAGCCCCTTGGTCGGTACTATGGAAGTCGCTTTGGGATCGGTTGTAGTTGGTGTAGAGTATGAGCCTATTCGCCTCCTTCTCCACTGCGGAGCGTTCTACTCCAAGAGAGGGGATATACGGACTAAGGTATTCCATGGCGTGGTATTCGTTGCCAGCCTCAAAGGGGAGAAGTTCGCGCCGGTATTGGAGTCGATCTAGCCCCCTAAAAGAGGGACGGCGAACCCATAGTACATTGTCGCGTCGGCTATTCTGTGCCACCACCAGCGTGAAGTCGAGGTCGGAGGTGCTTCCTCCCAAATGCTCTGTGCCCACACTTACTTCTAAGTGTTGCTTATGAGGGTCTATCCCCCAAGTCTTATCTACACTCCCTACGAGGGTGGCAAGGGGCTCTACTACAGCGAATGCCGCCTGCACGAGAGGCCGCTCCGGCTCCATGGCGTCGTAGATAGTCAGGAGGTAGTTACCCGATAGGATGGGATGAGGCGAACTCGTTTGGGAGAGGGTGAGCGAGTAGTGCCGGTAAGAGACTTTGGTAAGAGAGGAGGGGGTGGAGGGAGGGAGTTCGCCTTCGGAGTAGCCCGATTGGAATTCTGTTTTAGCGAGACCGGAAGGGTTCCACTCGGTATCGCAATGCTGTAGTTGGTAGCGAAGGGTGTGCGGTTCGTCGTCTAGGAGGTCGAAAGAGATGAGTAGCCCTTCCTTTCCTCCTAGGGTGTAATAGGGAAAGGGTATCCACTCTTTGCGCTCGGGGATGGGTTTGATTTGTAAGGCGTTTACTCGCCCATCGACCATGGTAGAGGGGAAGAAGCTTTGAGCACGAGCCCCTCCTACCACCAGACTTGTCAGTAACAAGCATAGGACGATACGTACAACTCTATTCATACGCCGGCAAAGGTACATAACTCTTGCTACTAGGGGAGCCTTTGGACAGGGAAGCCAAAAGTGGTACGCCAAGAGCGAGGGAGGTAGCGATTGAGTAGGCGAGCGAGAAGAAGGGGCAGGAGCAAGTTGGAGACAAAAGAGGCGATCATGGCAAGGTTAATACCCCATGCACTGCCCGAGACTAACGGGAAAATCCAGAGCCTAAAGACGAGTACGTTGAGGAGCATCAGTAGAGCTATCGGGTAGCAGAAACGTGCGAGATCTCGCCATAGAGGGCGTTCGATCCATTTGCCCACCTTAGAACTGGCTCCGTAAATAATGACGAGTAGGAAGGTAAAGTAGGGAAGCGTAAAAAGAAGGATCCAAGGTTGCTTGTAGGGCGTCAGGATGCGCGCTACCAGCACTACATGGAAAAGCAACAATGCCATTATCGTAACACGACCCGGCACGCCCCTACGGTAGATCTTTTGCACCAAGGCTCCGAGAATGAAAAAGTGGGCGTTCTTTATGGTCCAGGCTAGGGCAAGAGGATCTTGATGCGCCTCAACCTCAAAGAGCGTGCCCAGTGCATAAAGCCCGAGTCCTACCCCATAAGCGATTACGGCTTGCCTAAGGCTGAGTTGCTTCGGGAGTAAAAGGGTGATGCCGTGCAACCAAAAGAGGGCAGGCAAAATCCACAGATAACCGATGCTTTGGGTGCGGGGGAAGAGCAACCATTGGGTATAGCTCGTAAAGGGGCAGCTCCCAGCCAAATAATTGGGCAGGCCAACAGCCACAAAATAAAGGATGGTGGTAAAGAGCCAGTAGGGGTAGAGCAGGCGATCGGCTTTGCCCAAGAGAAGGGAACTTCGCTTGCGGTTGGGGGATGGCGACTCCCCTCTAATACTCCAAAGATACCCCGAGAGGGAGAGCAGTAGAGGTAGCCCTGCAAAAAGTTTGTTTACATAAAAGGTGTACCAAGCAGGTACGGAAACACCCCCGAAGAGGGCATCTCCGCCACTGGGTGCCGCTAGCACGAGCGCAAACTCAAGTATGGCAATAAACGATACAAACGAGATGTCTCGTCGTTGGAGGTGCTCTGTATTGCCCACCTTAGTAAGAAAAAGGGTTGGTTTGGGTTGAGACTAGTACTGTTCTTCGCTATTGGGGAAGTCTCTTGTCTTCACATCCGTAATGTATTGCCCCACCGAGGCGCGCACAGCTTGCCCCATCTCGGCGTAGAGGCGCAGGAAGCGTGGACGGAATCCCTCGTTCAGTCCCAACATGTCGTGCAGCACGAGTACTTGCCCATCTACGTTACCCCCGGCACCGATACCAATAATGGGGATGGAGAGTTCACTCGCTACGCGCTCTGCAAGGGTGGCAGGGATTTTTTCCAAAACGATGGCAAAGCAGCCGAGCTCCTCGAGCAAATGGGCATCGGCTATCAGCTTCTTGGCTTCAGCTTCTTCCCGGGCACGGACATTGTAGGAGCCGAATTTGTTGATAGACTGAGGGGTGAGACCGAGGTGCCCCATTACGGGGATCCCTGCCGAGAGTATGCGTTGTATGGATTCGCTAATCTCGCTACCGCCTTCTACTTTGATGGCATCCGCATGGGTGATCTTCATCACTTTGATAGCAGAGTCTAGTGCCTGCATCGGGTTCCCCTGGTACGATCCGAAGGGGAGATCCACTACGACCAATGCCCGCTTTACCGCCTTCATTACAGACTTCCCATGGTAGATCATCTGATCAAGAGTAATGGGCAGGGTGGTGGTGTTGCCTGCCATAATGTTGGAGGCAGAGTCTCCTACCAGTATTACATCCATGCCGGCACTATCTACAAGGGTAGCCATGGTGTAATCGTAGGCCGTGAGCATGGCGATTTTTTCTCCGCGCTCTTTCATCTCTCGTAGTCGGTGTGTTGTTACTTTACGAGAGTCTTCGGGTTGATAAGTAGACATTGATTTTCTCTATTGGATTGGTACCATTTATTCCTCTCTTCGTAGGTGGAAGAGGGATACTCTTGATGTTGTCTTTGGGAGGGGGTTACTCTTGTTGAGCCTTTGTGGATGCGAAGAGAATGGGTAACGAAACAAGCCCAAAGGAGGAAGGTATGAGACAGTACTTTTCTACCTATACCCTACTCCTTAGGAGGCGTTGTGTTAGTTCTTAGATATACGTTGGGTTATTCCCACTCAATGGTGCTGGGGGGCTTAGAGGAGATATCGTACACAACTCGATTAACCCCTTTCACCTTGTTGATGATCTCGTTGGAGACTTTTGCCAAAAACTCGTAGGGGAGTCGGCTCCAGTCCGCGCTCATGGCATCTACACTCGTTACGGCGCGTAGGGCAACGGTGTACTCGTAGGTGCGCTCGTCTCCCATCACCCCTACACTCTTCACAGGTAGTAGGATGGCTCCGGCTTGCCACACCTCGTTGTAGAGCCCTTGGCGGCGCATTTCGTTCATGTAGATAGCATCCGCTTCTTGTAGGATACGTACTTTCTCGGGGGTGATTTCCCCTAGAATACGAATCCCCAGCCCCGGCCCGGGGAAGGGATGACGCTCCAAAAGGTGGTCTTGCATCCCGAGAGCACGACCCACACGGCGCACTTCATCTTTGAAAAGGGCTCGGATAGGCTCTACGAGTTTGAGCTTCATACGTTCGGGGAGCCCTCCCACGTTGTGGTGGCTCTTGATGACCATACCCGTAATGTTGATAGACTCAATAACGTCGGGATATATAGTCCCCTGTCCGAGCCATTTCACATCTTTTATTTTGGCAGCTTCGGCTTCAAATACATCGATGAAGCCCTTGCCGATGATTTTTCTCTTCTGCTCGGGATCGGTTACTCCGGCTAGGGCATTGTAGAATTGCTCGTGAGCATCTACCCCTATTACGTTGAGACCGAGGCAGCGATAGTCCTGCATCACTTGGTTTGCTTCGTCTTTCCGCAGCAAACCATGATCCACAAATATACAGGTGAGGTTGCGCCCGATTGCTTTGTTTAGGAGCACAGCCACTACCGAACTATCCACGCCTCCACTAAGGGCGAGGAGTACTTTGTCGTTTTGGAGTTGCTCACGCAGCTCTGCTACAGTGCGCTCGATAAAGGCGTCTGGCGACCAGTTGCCCCCAATCCCCACGATGTCAATAAAGTTGGCAAGTAGCTTGGTACCCTCTTCGCTGTGGAAGGCTTCGGGGTGGAATTGTACGCCCCAAGTCTCTTCCCCTTGGATGCGGAAGGCGGCATTCTCCACCTCAGGTGTGCGCGCTATGGCACGGAAGCCCTCGGGGAGTCGGGTGATGGTATCCCCATGGCTCATCCACACAGTATTGCCTTTGGTTAGCCCTTTGAGAAGAGGATCTTCGGGAGCTGTAAGCTCTAGCGCAGCGGGGCCGTACTCCCGAGTTGCGCCCGGCTCTACCATCCCTCCGGCTTGATAAACGAGACTCTGTGCTCCGTAGCAGATGCCAAGGAGAGGGCAGCGCCCACGCAGTGTAGAAAGGGTGGTCTTAAAGGCTTTTGGGTCATATACTGAGTAGGGACTACCCGATAGTATAATGCCGCGCACTCCCTCTAGCCCCTCAGGTAGCTTGTTGTAGGGAACAATCTCGCAGTAGGTGTTGAGGTCGCGGATGCGTCTCCCGATCAATTGGGTCGTCTGGGATCCAAAGTCGAGGATGAGTATTTTCTCTTGCATACTTTAGTCTCTAATAACTTTGGTACAAAGGTAGCGTAAACTATCGGTCAATCGCTGATAATTCGCTACTTTTGCCCTAAGTATTGCAAGGAGGAGGTCTCTTTCCTCTCTTTTGCTGAGTAGTATGCCTCTGTAGTTCAACGGATAGAATAGAAGTTTCCTAAACTTTAGATAGGGGTTCGATTCCCCTCGGAGGTACTCCTGAATCTCGGTAAGACTTGGAATACTCTAGCCTTGTCTCGAACCCCTTTCTCTTCGTTTTTGCAGTGTGTTACAGAGAGTCTCGCCGCTGTCTACAGCGGCATGTCGGTGCAGAGTGTTTTGCCGTCTTTGAGGGTCACACGCACCTCTACTCGATCAAACTTCCCCTTGATTTCACTACCATTGCACGATAAGATACTTTCCGTAGGAATCCATAGGTAGTCGTTGGGCGTGAGTGTCGCTAGTGATTTTTGCTCTTTCTTTACAAGGGGTCCCGAAGGGTTTTTATATCCACCGCGAATAAAGTCTTCGATACTATCGTATGTAATCTCTACTTTGGATGTGAGTTCGGTCTTATCGTTGCCTTTTACGCCAAAGACTTGTATTTTCTCCAATTTATAAATGAGTTTCGTGCTCATGGGGAGGGGGATGCAGGTCATAAAGCCACTACCATCCTCTCCATGCTCAAGGGCAACCTCTGTAAATTCCTTTTTGTTTTTGGGGAGGGAGATATAGCTCTCGCTACCACCTTCATTACCTAATAGGAACTCCCATTTCAATTCTGGCTCTTTTTGCTCATTTGTTAGTGCTCTTAGACTGCACTTTGTGGGAATATGATAGCGATCTATGGCATAGGGAACGTGGAATGGTTTCGTCTTTCCTCTCTCGTATCCGTCTCTGCACGCTACAATGCAAA
>ERZ773254.1350-NODE-1350-length-11141-cov-2.105178_pt1 | contig 11141 bp, 8 predicted proteins | sample MGYA00580516_ERZ773254 | MGnify/ENA primary metagenome ERZ773254 (study PRJEB29015, sample SAMEA2738158) | human oral metagenome | biome: human oral; feature: human-associated habitat; material: saliva | place: China | collected 2192 ...
CTATGGCAGTTGGTGGTTTGTTTCTCTTTGGATTTTGTTGCTTGTAGGGGGGAGCTTTTTCCTCCTACAGCAGAAACTCTACAAGAGAAGAGCCTCTTTTCTCTTTCATGTTTCCTTCATCTTAATATTACTCGGAGCCGGATGTACCCACTTTACAGGGCAACAAGGAATGCTTCATTTGCGCACTTCGGAGGAAAATCCGGACTTTGTCTCCTCCTTTTCTTCCCCCGATGATGAGCACTCCTTCCCTCTACCTTTTGGGGTAAAACTAGAGCATTTCGAGGTCCTTTACTTCCCCGGCACCGATACGCCCATGGACTATGTTAGTAGGGTAGTGGTGGAGAATGAAGGTACGGAGGTGAGAGCCCAGATTGCCATGAATAAGATATTTTCGCTTCGAGGGTATCGCTTCTATCAAACCTCTTTCGACGATGATCAGAAGGGGGCTTGGCTCTCTGTTAATTACGATCCATGGGGCATACCTATCACGTATGCCGGTTATCTCATGTTGGCGCTTTCTTCCCTTTGGCTTCTATTGCAGCCCAAAGGGCACTTTCGTCAGCTACTCAAAAGAACAAGGTTGCACCGCGCCTCTCTCCTTCTCGCTCTTTTGTGTCTTGCTCCCAAACTCAATGCCAAGGAGATCACTCGCCAAGATGCTGCGGTATACCAAGCCAAACAGGTGGTCTACAATGGGCGTATTGTCCCCCTCAATACCGTAGCAAAGGATTTTGTGCGCAAGCTTACGGGTAAGAGCACCTATCAAAAGTATTCTGAGGAGCAGGTGCTAATCGGCTGTTTGCTTTACCCCGAAGAGTGGCAATATGAACCTCTAATCAAGGTGGGTAATACGGAGTTGGAGCAACTGCTAGGAGTGGGAGAATATGCTCGTATGGTCGACTTCTACGATGAGCATAATCGCTACAAATTGCAAGAATACTGGATGCATTTACGGGTGGGAGCACAGGTAACCCCCTTGCAGAAGGCAATAAGGGAGGTAGATGAGCGTGTAGCGCTTTTCTTGATGTTGCATAATCATACTCTCTTCCAGCCTCTTCCCAAGGATGTAGCCCCCCTCCCCGAGGCCCGAGTTCGGGCAGAACTCTTCTACAATAAGGTACCTTTTTCTACCTTATTGTATCGCTTCTGTTTGGTGCTGGGGCTTATTGTGCTTATTGGGCAGGGATGGCATCTTGCGGAGCAGAGACGAGGCTGGCTCTTGGCCTTCCTGCTCGTCGCTTTTGTAACACAGTCTGTAAGCCTTGCCCTTCGAGCCTATATTGCCGGACGGCTCCCCATGGGCAATGGTTATGAGACGATGCAGTTTATGGCTTTGGCCATACTTCTTATTGCCCTCTGTTTGCATCGTAAGTTCCCCTTTGTTGCCGGTAGTTTCGGCTTTTTAATGTCGGGTTTTGCCCTTCTGGTGGCCTCTATTGCCGGGATGAATCCCGAGATTACCCCCTTGGTGCCGGTACTCTCTTCGCCCCTGCTTAGCCTCCATGTTTCCCTTATTATGATGGCCTATGCGCTACTTGCTTTCCTATGTATCAATGGGGTGATTACACTCGTCTATTATGCAAAAGGGGAGCAACAGCAAGGAGAACGCCTTACGACCCTTAGTGAACTGATGCTTTACCCCGCCACCCTTTTCCTCGGGATTGGGATCTTTATTGGGGCTGTATGGGCCAATGTCTCTTGGGGGCGTTATTGGGGATGGGACCCAAAAGAGGTGTGGGCGCTCATCACATTTATGGTCTATGGCATCGCCTTTCATAGAAAAAGTTTCGCCTGTTTTAAGCACCCCCTTGTACTACACCTCTTTTTTATTTTTGCCTTTCTCTTGGTATTGATGACCTATTTTGGGGTGAACTATCTGCTGGGAGGAATGCATAGTTATGCCAATAGTTAGGGGGAATCCGGGGAGGGATAGAGCAAGTCTCTTCCTCTCTCTCCTTTTTTATAATGCTAAATCAATACCATACAGATGACCCGGTGAGGCGAATGGCGGCTTCATTTCCTTTGTAATTTCTAGCGTAAAGGGCGTACAGATGGGAGTTGGATGCTTTTGTGCCAAAGTTGGATTTGAGGGAGAGGGGTAATGCGCGCCTCCATGGAGCGGCTCTCGCGATTGTATAGCTTGACGAGGAGGGTATGGGAGCCTTTTTTGAGAGGGAGGCGTAGCGTGTGTTGGTGCAACCCTCCCGACTCTTGGGGGCGATAAATACCCCCTGCTACAATGGTGCCATCCACGAGGCAAAGCATCCCCTCCGAGAACCGAATCTCTAGAGGCAGCACGAGATCTCGGTCTGCCGTGAGGGTGTAGCGTAGGTAGCGCGCAGAGCCTTGGGATACTTTTTCTTGATACGCAAACGATAGCGGAAGGGTACGCCATTGTTCGGGATTGAACTCTTCTTTTTGCGTGAATTTGGCAGGAAGTGTACCAAACCGGCCGCCGGAGGAAGCCACAAGGAGCTGCCGCCAATGGAGGGCTTTGAGGGGTGTTTGGTAAAGGGAGGAGTCCGCCGAAAGAAGTGCTATCACTTGCTTTTCCCCGGCTATGTTTAGTTGTATATTTTTCCCTTTTTCCTCTTTTGTGAAAGATAGGGTAGCTTTTTGCTTCCCGTGTTGGGGATACCAGCGATACCCTACAATGCTACGATACCCTGTATAGTAGTCTATTTGCGAATGGGCGTATAGAGCCTCGGCTTCTAGAGGATAGAGCCGCTTCGCATTGTGGGGTGGGGTAACGAGGGACAAAGGGCGGTCGAAGTGGAGGGCGAGTACCGTGTAATAATCTTCGGGAGCTGCCCCCTCTAGAGAAAAGGAGATAACCCCCTTTACCTGTTTTTGTTGGGTTATTTTCCCCTTCCCTCGGAGCGTTTGGATACGGAGCATTTTACCCTCAATCGGGGGGAGAACAATGTCCTTTCCCTCTCTATTATAGGGGACAAAAAGGTATAAGATCTTACCATCGGGGGCAACGGTAGCGAGGGGCAGCCCTTTCTTTACCCCCCATGGGGAGGGCTGAGTTTGGTAGACAGCTTGTTGGATGGGGGCCATCCAGTCTCCGATGCGTTGCAGCACCTCTCTCTCAAAGTCTACTATTTTACCACTGCCCATAAGGCCAATATTTAATAGATATTTGCCACCGCCGGATACCACACTTAGGAGAGATTGTAGCTTTTCTTGTACTTTGTCTTCTACTTTTCCGCGCTCTTGCCAAGAGCGATATCCCCAAGTCTCGTCAAATATAGAGGCTGCCGTTTGCCAAGGCATGACCATGGAGTAATCGGGGTACTCGTTGTCTGCCATCACACAGAAGTCCGCAAAGTCGTTGCCCAAGCGCCCGCTTACCATGCATTGGGGCTGCAAACTGTGTACGAGTTGGTACATTTCTCTACTCTGGCTCTGCTGCATCGACCCCATATCGAACCACAACTCGTCCACGGCTCCATACTGAGTCAGCAACTCACGTACCTGCTTTAGGTTGTATTCGTGGTGTAGAGGGGTAATGGGATCAGCATTGTGAGACGAGAATGGCATGGCGTAGGGGTAGTGCCAATCAATGAGCGAGAAGTAGAGGCCAAAGCCTAGACCTGCCTGATGGCACGCGGCTGCAATTTCGCCTACGAGGTCGCGGTGAGCCGGCGTGGCATCGTACGAATTGTATGGAGTGGTAGCTGTACGCCAGAGGCAGAAGCCATCGTGGTGCTTGCTCGTGATGACAATGGAGCGCATCCCTGCCCTTTGCGCTAGTTGTACGATCTCTTGTGCGGAAAAGTCTTTGGCGTTGAATTGCTCGGCAAGTGCCTCATATTCGTCGGAGAATCCTACCCCAAAGGTGAGTATCTGCTCGGAGTATCCCCTCTTTACGGGGGTGCCTTGCCATACTCCGCCGGCTACTGAGTATAGTCCGTAGTGAATGAAGAGGGAGTACTTATCGCCCAACCAATCTGCCCAAGCAGAACCAACTGAGAGTAGGGTGAGGAGGAGTGCTAGAAATAAATTACGCATATTGCCTTCGGATTTCTAGGCAAAGATACGAATCTATTTGGGCTGAAAAATATTTTTTTCTTGCCTGGTTTTGGAAAATATCTCACCTGGTTTTTAGGAAATTCTTGCCCTATTTCTTTTTCAAAACCACCCACAAAAATCGCCAATTCTCACCTGCTTCTTTTTGGGCCTTGTTTGTAGGTATTTTAATATCTTTGCGCTAGGTGGTTTTGAAACACTATTATTTACTAAATAGAAAGTTGTATGAGTAGAAGTAAGCTTCTCGTAGTTGCCGTTTTTTGTTGCATTACCTTGTTGTTTGTAGGGTGCTTGCCTCCTCAGTCTTCACTAGAGGAGGTGAAATGGGAAGAAGAGAATCCCAAACAGCAAACGTCTCTATATGCAGTGTATGGTTTTCGTCTTATAAAGCCGGAGATAGAGCTCCTTCAAAAGAAAGATTTTCGCATGGTATTTTTGGAGTATCGTCACAAAATCCCTGTCGATTATTGGGATTCATTAAAAGAAACTAAGGAAGAGGCTAAGAGAAAAGCCCATATAGTCTGTAGTGATGATTCGGATAAAAGAGCTCTTTTCGACAGCATTGCTCGCTCCTATGGCGACATGTGGCATCCACATCCAAGCGAAAGGAGGTTGCTTTATACGCAAGTGTATAATGTGGATAAGGTCACAAATATCTCCGTCTTTGCTCTAGAAGATTGGAGTGATAGGTACCCTAAGGGGAGTTGTATGGACGATAACTTCAAATTCATTTCGGGATCTCCCGATTCCTATATCCGCAATGGCTATCACCTAGATAGTGAAATAGTAGACAAGGCTAAGGCCGGCTTTGAGTATTGGTCTTGGACCGCTCTCTATGATGATCTATCTTCGTCTTATGTTGCCCTGCCTGTTTGTGGCAAACTCTCTGAGATCGATTTTAATCAGTATGACCTATTAGGCTATTATTATTACCTCGGTCTCTTAGAACCCATAGAGCAGAGTGCCCATCCCGAACGGCAGATTGCCGTAGAGATTACCTACAAAGATGGAACAAAGAGCCGCCTGACCACATCCTACTGCAAGCCTTCTAATGAGTGATACCCTGCCGTATCTCCAGCGTATTTTGCCCCGAATGCAGCTATTTGCCGAGAATAGGCTACTTTTGTAGTCGAGAGTGTTTTGCTTGCTAGTAGCGCATGGCTCTCGCATTGCATACGAAGAATAATTGATAATAAGATAGATAGACCTAATGGCTACAACTGCAGATTTTAGAAATGGTATGTGCCTCGATATCGATGGACAATACTTTTTCATCGTAGAGTTCCTCCATGTAAAACCCGGTAAAGGCCCTGCTTTCGTTCGTACGAAATTGCGTAATGTGGCTACAGGCCGCATCCTTGATAAGACTTGGAATAGCGGTGTAAAGGTAGAAGAAGTACGCATCGAGCGTCGCCCTTACCAATTCCTCTACAAGGATGATATGGGGTATAACTTTATGCACACAGAGACTTTTGAGCAGATCACTATTCCCGGAGAAGGGATCGAAGGTGTGCAATTCCTCAAAGAGGGTGATACGGTAGAAGCAATGGTACATGCACAGAGCGAAACCGTGCTTACCTGCGAGCTCCCCCCTCACGTAGTGCTCCGTGTTACCTATACCGAACCGGGTATCAAGGGTGATACAGCAACCAACGCCCTCAAGCCTGCAACCGTAGAAACGGGTGCAGAGGTACGTGTTCCCCTCTTCATCAACGAGGGCGAACTCATCGAGGTAGATACTCGTGATGGTTCTTACGTTAGCCGTGTAAAGGAGTAACGTCTCCTTTTACTCATTACTCGTTAAAAGCATAGACTCAAGTTGTACTTCGGTGCAGCTTGAGTCTATGCTTTTTCTAATCAAACTTAGGGCTTACTCTCTTTATTTGTCAGAGTATTCATACCTTTAGCTCACGATTCTTTTACCCCTCGGGGTAGCAAAGGTTCTAAGCATGGAATGTTGTTTTTATAATGGTAAAGCTATGAAGAAGAAGTCTGATTTATCTATGCTAAGGGGCAAAAACGCTCGATTGTTGCTCCTATTGCTCTTTGGATTTGTACTACCAAAGGTTTCATTATTGGCTCAAGAGCACCCCACAGCAGGTCTAGCTGCCTCCCTCTCTGTGCAGTGCGAGAAGGGGCAGCGGCTTATATTTGAAGTTTCTAATGCACAAGATTGGATCCATATTGACTTAGGAGACGGAGTACTCAAGGAGTTTATGGTGAGTGACGATCCTACCTATGCCATGCGAGTGTATTGCGATGCAGCCAAAGATAATCCTCTCATCAAGATTTACGCCAACGACCTAAAGATATTCAAGGCTCCCTCCAATGCAATTACCTCGTTGCAGATTAGCGAAGCTCCTAATCTTAAGGAACTAATCTTGTTTGAGAACAATCTCAAGGGATTTTCGCTCCATGGACTAGGGCAACTAGAGAGACTTGACCTCTCGAGTAATGAGCTAACTTCACTCGATCTCTCCCAGCAAAAGAGACTCTCTTACCTTGCTGTGGAGAAAAACAAACTAACCTCCCTAGACCTCTCGCAATGCACAGCTCTACTCAAGTTGCGCCTCTCGGAGAATGCTTTTGGCTCGCTCGAAGTAAAAAATCTTCCTTTGCTAGAGGAGCTAAGAGTGGCAAAAAATGGACTTACCACTCTCATTGTGGATAATTGTCCGCAGCTAAAATCAATTGATTGCAGCGCAAATAAGTTGAAAGACCTTGGCTTTAAGCAAGATCTTAACTTGCTAGACGAGCTTCTCGCTGCCGATAACGAGTTGGGTAACTTACCTTTTATTGAAATGCCTCTGCTTACCCAATTGGATATTTCGGGTAATTCTTTCAATTGGTTAGACGTATCTTTTTTGCCCAAACTCCGTAACCTCAGAGCTGTAAACAGCAAGGCTTCGGGCATGTTAAACCTCGCATCAAATAGCGAACTCGTGCAGGTGGATGCCTCGTCTAACCGCATTGAAACCATTAATTGTACCAACTTACCCCTGCTCTCTACCCTAAAAGTGTCGTACAACAGCCTCAAGCAACTTGCCATCTCGGGGTGCCCAAAGCTGAGCGATGTGGAGTGTGCAGGCAATTTGCTTAGCTCTGTAAGTATAGAGGGAGCTCCCCAACTTATGGGGCTAGATATAGCGGACAATAACCTAGACGCTTGCGCTCTAGATGCTTTGTACAAGACTCTCCCCAATAGGATAGAAGAGTACATCTCTGGGCGAATCTACGTAGCTTCAGACGATACCCCTAGCAAAGAAAATCCTGGTGCATTGACCAGTAAAACAGCCCTTGCCAAGGCTCTGGGATGGAATGTGTACACTACACGAGCTGGGCTTAGAGAGGAGTTGCAAGGCGATGGCTCGGGTTGTAGCGAGCAGGTAGAGCAGCAGATTTCCCTCGTTACTAAGGCCGATATAGGAGCTAAGATTAAGCTAACAATCCGAACTAGAGATGGGCAATTGGCACTCGAAGGGTTGGACGGCAAGTGGATTAACGATAAGGAAGTAGAGTACACAGTTCGCTCTAAAAACATAACGCTCAAGGGCAATATCTCCAAGATTATGTGCCAAAACTGCCTCCTTACAAGCCTTGATATTACCCAGTGTAGCGACCTCGAGCAACTCCTTTGCTCATGGAATAAATTGGAGAAGATAGACCTAACTAAGAACCTAAAAATAAGGGAAATACGTTGTTCGTGGAACCTTTTAGAGTCCTTAGATATTAGCCAAAACAAGGAGCTAAAGATACTCTTCTGTTCCCAAAATAAGATTGCCAAACTCTCGCTCGATCAGGCACCTCTCCTCTCCGAGCTTTACTGCTCTTTCAACCCTCTTGGCGCGTTGGATGTAAGCAAAAATACTCAGCTCACTGTGCTGTCTACCGAGAGTGCCGAGTTAAAGCAGCTGGATGTGAAGATGCTCCCTGACCTCGTTTACCTCGAAGCCTCGACCAATGCTCTGGAGCAAATAGACCTCTCAGCATCGGCTAAATTAGTCACTCTCGCTCTTAAAGAAAACCGACTTAAGGCTCTAGACCTAGTACACAACAGCGAAATTGGATACCTCGATTGCTCTAAAAATGAGCTTTCTCACATAGATCTCTCACCCCTCAAAAAACTAGTAACGCTCTATTGTAACAACAATAAACTAGCCACCTTATCGCTTACTGAGAACGCTCTGTTGGGAGAGTTAGCTTGCGGCGAGAATGACCTGAGTAGCCTAGATCTCTCCCACAATGCACGCCTTGTCTCCCTCAGTTGCTATGCCAATAAACTGGAGCAACTCAACCTGCAAGAGAATCCTCAACTCAAAACTATTATAGTGGGGAACAATGCTCTAAAGCAGTTGGATCTCTCCAAAAATCAGATGCTTCAATTCGTAGATTGTTTTGCTAATCGCATAAAAGATAAGGATATGACAGCCCTTATGGAGAGTTTGCCAATGCGTACGTCTGCTGACGAAGCTGCACTCTACATCATTGATGGAAAGGATACTAACGAACAAAATATCTGCCTCGACCGTGATGTAAAGATCGCAAAAGAGAAAAATTGGCAGGTCTACGACTACAACGGAAACTACGATGATGCCATCGTGTATCAAGGTATTGGCACCTCTATTACTCCGTTAGCAGAGGTGCAGATAGAGCTTGCTGTAGACAAGGTAAATCAGCGTGTAACACTCCATACAGGAGCCTTTACTGCTATCTCTATTTACGATGTAGATGGCAAGCTCATTGCCCAAAATAGAGCAAATACTTTGGGGGTTGCTCAGTGGGATTACTCGGGAAGGGTACACTCGCTCTACCTCATTGTAGTAGGGGATAAAACCTACAAAATACTACTGTAATGCCTAACTAAAGAACATCTGTTCCTCCTCCTTTGTGCAAGCAATGGGGGAGGGTAGATGTAATCCTCATAAGAATAGTATAAAAAGATACCGAGCGTTCTTGAGACAGCTCGGTATCTTTTTGTAATTTGCTCGGTATCTTTTATGGGTTCTCTTGGGAAGAGGGCGACCCGAGTAGGGAGTGGCTCTCTCTAGAGAGGGGAGGGTTAGTATTCCTCTTCGTTGAAGAAGAAATCTTCCTTACTGGGGTAATCCGGCCATATGTCCTCTATGCTTTCGTAGACCTCGCCTTCGATCTCTTCGAGTATCTCTATGACCTCAAGAGGAGCGCCCGAGCGTTGTGCATAGTCTATAAGTTCATCTTTGGAAGCAGGCCATGGGGCATCGTCCAAGGTTGAGGCTAATTCAAGTGTCCAATACATAATCAGTTCGTGTTGCTATTAAATAGGTTCGGCTTCTGCCACTTATCGCGCGCAAAAGTAGTATTTATTTCTATTTTACACAATGTTTTTGCCAAGTAATTTCCGGCTCGCCGCGGCGATGGGACTCATAGCGTGCAAGTGCAAAGAAGTAGTCGCTCAGGCGATTGATATAACGCTCCAGGGGTTCATCTACGGGTACTTCTTCCTCTAATCGGTACAAAAGACGCTCTACACGGCGAGTTACCGTGCGGCACACATGGCAGAGAGCGGCGCTACGTCCGCCTGCCGGCAAGATGAATCCTGTCATGGGTGGGGTTGCCTCGTCTAATTGATCTATCCACCCTTCAAGGGCAATGATCATCTCTTCGGAGACCTGAGAAAAGGCTTTTAGCTCGTGGCTGGAGGTGTCCGTTGCAAGATTGGAACCGATCACGAAGAGATTGTTTTGGATGGCGGCGAGTTGCTCCGCCGAAGCGGCTTCTAACTCCTCTGCGCGCAGTACGCCGATAAAGGAGTTGAGTTCGTCTACCGTGCCGTAGCATTCGAGCCGTAGATCGCTCTTCTTGATGCGTTGCCCGCCTACCAGCGAGGTGGTACCTCGGTCGCCTGTGCGAGTATACAGATTACTTTTTGCCATATCGTTTTATAGGGTCGACTTGTATTGTTGTAAGTGAAATCGAGGGGAAGAAATTACCAATTGAGCTGTGGGGAGATCAATGCGGATCCCAGAGAGACGTCCCTCTTTGAAGGATTGAATCGTGCGCCTTTTTAGAGAAGGATTTTGCCAAGTCGGGATGAGTAGTATCGCAGGGGGCGGCTCTTCTATTATCTGTGTGAGTGCAGCCTCCTCCGTGATAAAGTAGAGGGAGAATAGATCTTCCCGAGGGTAGGGACCATAGGGATGCTCCAAAGGCGAGGGGCATGTTGCCCGCTCTAAGAGGGGCAATAGCTCTTGCATATAGTCGCTGTCTGCTCCCAAAACTTGTATCCTTTTTATGGGATAATGAGCCGCTACTCGGTAAAATAAAAAGGCGAGTCTGAGGTCCTGTTCGCTCCTGCCATGCCAATGTACAACGTCTCTGATGGAGGCGAATGCCGAGTAGGGAGATTTTTCTTCCACTACACGAGTGAGCAACTCAAAGGCAAATGGAGAGTGTACGCCATGCCCCCCATGCGAGAAGCATCTGCGCCACAAAGACTTGGCAGCTAGAGCAAGAGACGAGCGGAATGCCATTAAAGAGGATAATTGATGCGCTTGAGGTAGGTGGTGGCGTAGCTACACTCGGAGTGTACCTTCCACCCGCTCTTCTCAACAAGAAGCATCATCTCTTGCATGAGGTGATGGGCTACGGATTGCCCCCGAAAAGCCTCTTCGGTAATAGTATGCAGGATGGTACAAACTCCATCGTTGAGCGAAAACTCAAGATGCCCGACTTCGATGTTGTCGGCATCGTAGGCTCTTAGGAAATTATCTTGTAATTGAAAGTGAAGGTCGGTCATAGGGGTTATTTTATTGATTAAACCGGAGCGTATCTACCGCTCTGATGCGGGCAATAATACGAGTGGGCAGAAGGAGAGAAATCATAGAGAGTACAAAGACGAGAAGATTTATCCCCAAAACCCAAGGTATATCAAACTCAATGGGAACGTAAGATAGGTAATAGGTTGCCGGATCTAGCTGGATGGGCGAGAAGAAGTATTGCACTCCGGCCAGTGCAAAGGCAATCAAATTGCCCCACAAAAGGCCTTTACCCACCACGAAAGCAGCTAGATAAAGGAACAAAGATCGAATGGAACCATAGCGAGCGCCCAGAGCTTTGAGTAGCCCGAT
>ERZ773254.1351-NODE-1351-length-11140-cov-22.710329_pt1 | contig 11140 bp, 7 predicted proteins | sample MGYA00580516_ERZ773254 | MGnify/ENA primary metagenome ERZ773254 (study PRJEB29015, sample SAMEA2738158) | human oral metagenome | biome: human oral; feature: human-associated habitat; material: saliva | place: China | collected 2192 ...
CCTCCACCTGCTCTCCGGTGCGAATGTCCTTGACCGTGTCCGCCGCCCTATCATCACCGGGGAACCAGACGAAGGGAATGCCACGCTTGTCAGCGAACTTGATCTGCTTGCCGAACTTGGCGGCGCTGGGGGCGACGTCCGTCGAGATGCCTCGGGTGCGCAGGGCGGCCGCGATCTCCTCGGAGCGCTCGCGACGCTCCTCGTTCGTCACCGCCACGACGACGGCGGTGGGCACCTTGCGCGAGGCGCGCGCCAGCGGCGCCGAAATCATGCGGGAAACCAGACGCGAGACACCGATGGACAGGCCCACGCCCGGATAGGTGCGCTTGCCGTCCTTCGCCAGCGAGTCGTAGCGTCCGCCCGAACAGATCGAGCCGAGGTCCTCGTGGCCCTCAATCTCAGACTCGTAGACGCTGCCCGTGTAGTAATCCAGGCCGCGAGCGATCTTCAGGTCCGCGACGACGGCGCCAGGCATGCGCTTGTTCGCGGTGTCGAGCAGCGCAGTCAGCTCGCTCAGGCCCTGCTCGAGCAGCTCGCCGCCCACGCCCAGGGAAGCGAGACGCTCGCGCACCTCGCCCGAATCCGCGGTGCGGATCTGGGCCATCTCGAGCAGCACCGAGGCCTGCTCGGCGTCGATGCCGGACTCGGCGAGTTCCTTGGCGACGCCCTCGGGGCCGATTTTGTCGATCTTGTCCAGCCCGCGCAGGGCCACCTCGACGTCGGTAACACCCAGCGACTCGCACACGCCCTGGACGACCTTGCGGTTGTTCACGAGCACGCGCACCGGCGGGATCGGCAGGTTGTTGAGAGCCTCGGCCATGACGAGGGGCAGATCCACCTCGAAGTGGAAGGGCAGCTCGCCGTTACCGACGACGTCGATATCGGCCTGCGTGAACTCGCGGAAACGGCCCTCCTGGGGACGCTCGCCGCGCCACACCTTCTGGATCTGGTAGCGCTTGAAAGGGAAATCCAGCTCGTTCGCGTTCTCCACGACGTAGCGGGCGAAGGGCACCGTCAGGTCGAAGTGCAGGCCCATGCCCTTGTCCTTGGGCGCACGCGCCCCGGAAGCGGCGGCCTTGAGGGCCTGGAGGCGATCCAGAACGTAGATCTCCTTCGAGGTCTCGCCCTTGGCCTCAAGCTGAGCCAGCGTCTCGACCGCGCGCGTCTCGATGCCCGCGAATCCGTGCAGCTCAAAGACACGGCGCAACTCGTCGAGGACATGCATCTCGATGATGCGGCCCTCGGGGAGCCATTCGGGGAAACCTGACAAAGACGTGCGAGCCATAACGTAATCCTTTGAAAACAAACGGTGCCGACGCTAGCCAATGCGGCGAGCGCGGATCAAGTATTGGTTGGAGCGTATCTCATCCGCCATCGTGGTTGCCGGACCGTGGCCGGGGATGAGGATGGTACGCGGGTCCACCGCGTTGGAAATAGTACGCAGCGAGTGACGCATTTGCGTTTCGTCACCACCGGGCATGTCCGTGCGCCCCACGCTGTCCTTAAAGAGCACGTCGGCACTCAGTGCCCACGGCACCTGCTCCTCGCTGGCGTAGAAGGACTGGTTGTTGACGCGAATATCGAGGGGGCTGTGCCCCAGGAACACCGCAGACCCCTCCGTGTGACCGGGGGCGGGCACCATGCGCAGCCATACGCCCGGGGTCAGCTCGACTGAATCCGCGGGCATCTCGCGCAGATCGGCGGGCTTGACCCACTCGCCGACGAAGTCGGGCGGCGGCATCGGCAGGAACGAGGCCGGGTCATCCATGCGGTACATGTCCGGTCCGGGCAGGTACACCGGGACGGTGGCACCATCGGCCCCCCACGTGGACACCTCGGCGGCGTCCCACACGTGGTCGGGGTGACCGTGGGTGAGCAGCACGGCTCCAACGCTCACGCCCTCGGCCTCAAGGACCTCGCGGATCAGGTGCTGGATGCCGGCAGAAGGGTCGACAACAAGGGCTGTGCCCGCCCCGGAAGGGACGAGCACAAGCCCATTCGCCGCGTAGAAAGGCGACGGAATAACGTGAAGACGCATGTCACTCCATGGACGAGGAGATCTGCGCGAGCCAGGCGCGCTTGGTCTCGAGGGTTTCACGAACGGCGGAGGCAGCCTTGTTGTCGCCCTTGGCCTCAGCATCGGCGAGGGAACGCTCGAGCTGAGCGATCTGCTCCTCAAGCTGGCCCACCATTCCGGCCGCGCGGGCGCGCGTCTCGGGGTTGGTGCGGCGCCATTCCTTCTCTTCGGCCTCACGCACGGCCGCCTCGACGGCGCGCAGACGGCCCTCAATGCGGTGCAGGTCGGAGGAAGGCACGCGGCCGACCTCTTCCCATCGGTCCTGAATGAGGCGCAGCTGAGCCTTGGCGCGCTCGATGTCGGTCACGGGCAGGATCGCTTCGGCATCAACCAGGATCGCTTCCTTGGCGGCCAGGTTCTCCCGATACTCGGCGTCCGTGGCTTCGTCCTTGGCGCGGCGGGCATCGAAGAACACCTGCTGTGCAGCGCGGAAGCGCGCCCACAGGGCGTCGTCTTCCTTGCGCGAGGCGCGCGGGGCAGCCTTCCAGCGGTTCATCAGCTCGCGGTAGGCGCTCGAGGTGCGCGACCAGTCCACGGATGATGACAGGGCCTCGGCCTCGGCGATGAGGGCTTCCTTGACGCGCTTGGCCTCGGACTGGGCCTGGTCGAGCTGCGAGAAGAACTGGCGGCGGTGACGGTCGAACTGCGTGCGCGCGGAGGAGAAGCGCTTCCACAGCTCGTCCTCGACAGCCTTTTCCAGGCGCGGGCCGCGACGCTGCAGGGTCTTCCACTCTTCCAGCAGATCGCGCAGGGTCTGGCCCGACTGCTTCCAGTGGGTCTTGGCGGGATCCTGGGCGACGATCTCCTCGGCGCGCTCAACGACGGCCGTGCGGTCGGCCAGTGCCTGAGCCTTGGCGGCCTTGCGTTCCTCGCGAGCGATCTCCTTGCGCTCCTCGGCGGCCTTCGCGGCGGCCTCGACGCGCGCACGCAGGGCAGGAATGTCACCCACGACGTTCGGGGAGGCGACCTGCTCGCGCAGCGTGGCCAGCGTCTGATCGATGTCGCGCGGGCTCAGCGAGGCCAGGCGGTCCTCGAACAGCTTGATGGTGGCCTCAAGGTCGGCGAAGCGACGCTCGTAGAGGGCGTACGGCGACGCGGGAATCCCCTCGGGGAAGCCGCCGATAACGCGCTCCTCGTCTCCATCCTTGACATAGACAGTCCCATCCTCACCGATGCGGGCGAAGGGGTGCTCGGGCACCTCCGACGCGGGAATCGTCGAGGCCGTGGCCTCCTCGGGAGCAGCCGTGACGGCTTCGGGGGTGGTTTCGTTGGTCGGAATCGACGTCTCGGTCACGATATTCCTTCTAGGACGAGGGCTGACGCCCGGCGCGGTCGCGTGCCGATGTGACACACAGGGCTAGTGTGTCACATCTAACGGCAAAATGAGCGAAAAACGCCGCAAAAGGGGACGGATGTAACACCTAACTTCCTGCCCGAGCGCGTCGGCACCACGGCCTCGTCTATGAATCCGAGCCGATACGCACCGCCTCGAAGACCCCGTCCACCCGGCGCAACGCCGAGAGCACCGCATTGAGGTGGCCCAGATCGGCCAGCTCGAAGGAGAAATTGCCGGATGCCACCTGGTCCCCGTCCGTCTTGAGGGCCGCGGCCAAGATATTGACGCGGTAATCCGACAGCACCCTTGTCAGGTCCGACAGCAGCCCGCCGCGGTCGAGCGCACGCACCTCGATCTGGACACGGAACGGGGCCGTCATACCCTCAGAGTTCCACGACACGTCGACGAAACGCTCAGGCTGAAGCTGAGCCAGGCGCTCCGCGTTCGCGCAGGTCTTACGATGCACGGACACCCCCTGGCCTCGGGTAATGAAACCGACGATCTCATCGCCTGGAACGGGTGTGCAGCACTTCGCGAGCTTGACCCAGATCTCGTTCGGACTCAGGCCCGCCACCGTGATGGCTGCGTCGCCCGATACCTCCGAACGAGGCTTCGCGTATCCCGGGGTCACGCCCTCGGACAGCGTCTCCTCGGTGCCGTCTCCCCCACCCAGGTTGTCCATGAGCCGGTTGACGACGCTCTGGGCCGAGACGTGCCCCTCGCCCACCGCCGCATACAGGCCCGACACATCGGGATATCCAAACGACGTCGCGACCGACATGATCGACTCATGGTTCATGAGGCGCTGGAGCGGCAGGTTCTGCTTGCGCAACGCGCGGGCCAGCGCCTCCTTACCGGACTCGATGGCCTCCTCGCGGCGCTCCTTCGAGAACCAGGCCTTGATCTTCGAGCGGGCACGCGGAGATGCCACGAACGCCAGCCAGTCGCGCGACGGACCGGCCTTGTCGGACTTCGAGGTCACGACCTCGACCGTCTCGCCGGACTCCAGGCGCGTGTCGAGGGACACGAGGCGCCCATTGACCTTCGCGCCCACCGTGCGGTGGCCGACCTCGGTGTGCACCGCGTAAGCAAAGTCGACGGGGGTTGCACGCGCGGGCAGGACAATGACCTCGCCCTTGGGCGTAAAAACGTACACCTCGTCGCCGGCGATTTCGTAGCGCAGCGAATCCAGGAACTCCTCCGGGTCCCCGGTCTCGCGCTCCATCTCGACCAGGGCGCGCAGCCAGTTGGCCTGTTCCTCCGAGCTCATGCGGTCCGAGTCGCCGCTCGTCGCATTCGGGTTCTGCTTGTACTTCCAGTGAGCGGCGACGCCGTGCTCGGCGCGCTCGTGCATGTCAAAGGTGCGGATCTGGATCTCCACCGGCTTGCCACCCGGACCGATGACCGTCGTGTGCAGCGATTGGTAGAGGTTGAACTTGGGCATCGCGATGTAGTCCTTGAAGCGGCCCGGAATCGGGTTCCACCGCCCGTGCAGCGCGCCCAGGACGCCGTAGCAGTCCTTGATCGACTCCACGAGGACGCGCACGGCCACCAGGTCGAAGACCTCGTCGAATGCCTTGCCGCGCACGATCATCTTCTGGTAGATCGAGTAGTGGCTCTTCGGTCGGCCACTCACCGTGCCCTTGGTGCCCGAGCGACGCAGATCCTCCTCGATCTGGTCGATGACGTCACGCAGGTACTCCTCGCGCTGCGGGGCGCGCTCGGTGACGAGGCGGTCGATCTCCTCGTAAATCTCCGGGTACAGGGTCTTAAACGACAGCTCCTCGAGTTCCCACTTGACCATGTTCATGCCAAGGCGGTGGGCCAGCGGCGCGTAAATCTCCAGGGTCTCCTGGGCCTTCTTCGCGGCCGACTTGGCGGGCACGAAACGCCACGTGCGGGCGTTATGGATACGGTCGCCCAGCTTGATGAGCAGCACGCGGATGTCACGGCTCATCGCGACGAGCATCTTACGCAGGGTCTCGGATTGAGCGGCGGCACCGTAGCGCACCTTGTCGAGCTTGGTCACGCCGTCGACCAGGTTCGCGATCGGCTCTCCGAAGTCCGCGGCGAGTTCTTCCAGGGTGTAGTCGGTATCCTCGACCGTGTCATGAAGCAGCGCGGCGACCAGCGTCGGCGTCGTCATACCCATCTCAGCGAGAATAGTGGCGACCGCTACCGGGTGGGTGATATACGGTTCACCGGACTTGCGCATTTGCCCCCGGTGACATTCTTCGGCCTTGCGGTAGGCGCGCTCAACGACACTGATGTCGGCCTTGGGATGATTGGCGCGCAAAGCCCGCACAAGCGGCTCAATCTCGGGAATTGTGGCGCGTCCGCGAGAACCGAACCACACGAGGCCGGAGCGCACTCGGGACACGGCCGCAGGCAGTGCGGCCCCTGACGTCGTGTCATCGCTGCTCATGAACCAATAATAGCGACGAACGAGCGGGTCCGGGGATCAAGTCGATCCCCGGACCCGCTCGTCTCTCACAACTGGTCACTCAGACGTGCAGGGCGGTCTCCACCGTGACGTCGTCGAGCTTGGCCCGCCCGTTGAGGGCGTCCAGCTCCATCAGCACGGCCAGGGCCTCGACCGAAGCGCCGCACTGGTTGAGCAGGTCCACGGCGGCGCGCGCCGTGCCGCCCGTGGCCAGGACGTCGTCGATGATGAGGACGCGCTGGCCCTCACGGACCGACTGGGGGCGAATCTCCATGCGGGCGCTGCCGTACTCGAGCGAGTAGTCGACGCCGATGACCTCGCCGGGCAGTTTGCCCGCCTTGCGGATCGTCAGCATGCCCAGCCCAAGCTCGGCTGCAACGGGGGCGCCGAGAATGAAGCCGCGCGATTCCAGGCCGGCCACGGCGTCGATGCGGCCCGCGTAGCGCGCGCCGATCAACTCCACGAGTTCCTTGAACGCAGGACCGTTGGCAAACAGGCCCGTGATATCACGGAACAGGACGCCCGGCTCGGGAAAGTCCGGGATCTCCACCAGGTTGTCGCGCACCAGTATGGCGACGCGATCGCCGAGTTCACCGATCATCGATGAGTCTTCTTCCTCTGAGGCTGATTCTCGTTGCCCAGACGCTTGCCGGGCTTTATCGGAGCCACCTTCACGGCCTTCGCGGGCGAAGACTCATCGGTGGTGTGGCGGTGCTCGCGCTCGTGCGCGACCGCCGCGTCGTGCTCGCGGGTCTTGTTCGACATCTCCTGGAAGGTCACCAGGAGCGGCGAGGCGATGAAGATCGACGAGTAGGTACCCGCGATCATGCCGATGAACAGCGCCAGCGAGATATCCACCAGGGTACCCGGGCCCAGGGCCACGGAGCCGATGATAAGAATCGCACCGACAGGGAGAAGGGCCACAACAGAGGTGTTAATGGAGCGGACCATCGTCTGGTTGACGGCGAGGTTGACGTACTCCGCGAAGGTGAAGTGCTTCTGGTCGTACACGTCCGTCGTGAGCTCACGCACCTTGTCGAAGACAACCACGGTGTCGTAGAGCGAGTAGCCCAGAATCGTCAGGAAGCCGATGACGGTGGCGGGCGAGACCTCGACCTGCAGGATCGCGAAGACACCGACCGTCACGGCGATGTCGTGGACGAGGGCCAGCAGGGCCGAAGCGGCCATGCGCCACGAGCGGAAGTACACGGTCATCAGCAGGGCCACGAGGGCCATGAAGATGACGAGGGACTGCGCGGCCTTGGTGGTCACCGACGAGCCCCACGAGGGTCCAATCGAGGAGGACTGAACCGAGGTCGTGTCAACGCCGTACGCGGCCGCCAGGGCGTCGCGCATCTGGGCGGTGGTGGCAGAATCCAGCGACGAGGTCTGGATACGCACGGAGTCGGAGCCGACTCGCGTGACCTTCGGAGCGCCCTCAACGAGGCCGGTGTCGGCAACGACGCGCGAGGCGAAGGACTCGCTCTGGTCGCTGACACGAGTCACGTCGAACTGGGAGCCACCCGTGAACTCGATCGAACGGTTCAGGCCCATGATCGCAACGAGCGCGAAGCCGATGACGAGGACGGCAGCCGCCAGGCCCACGAACTTCTTGCGGTTGGGAACGACGGCGTAGGACTTCTCGCCGGAGTACAGGGCGTTGCCCCACTGAGCGAAACTCATCATGTCAGTTCTCCCCTTCCTCGGTCACGCCAGCGTTGGCCTCGGACTTTTGCGCTGCCAGGCGCGCCGCGCGGCGACGCTCGGCGATCGACATGCCGTCCCCGGCCTCGTCCTTCTTGGGCGTCGAGGTCGACTCGCCGCGCGCGACGACGCGACCGCGGCCCGCGTACACGAGGGCGTTCTTGGCACCCAGGTGCTCCGGATCCAGGCCCGAGAGCTTGTGGCCCTGACCGAAGAAGCGCGTGCGGATAAGCAGCTCCATCATCGGGTGCGTGAACAGGAAGATCACGGCGATGTCGATGACGGTCGTGACGCCGAGCGTGAAGGCAAAGCCCTGAACGCCACCCACGGCCAGCAGGTACAGGACAACGGCTGCGACGAGGTTGACCGCGTCGGAGACCAGAATCGTGCGCTTGGCGCGGTCCCAGCCCTCTTCGACGGCGGCGCGCAGCGGACGTCCGTCTCGGACCTCGTCACGGACGCGCTCGAAGTACACGATGAACGAGTCCGTCGTCACACCGATCGCCATGATCAGGCCAGCGACGCCGGCCAAGGACAGGCGATAGCCCATCCACCAGGACAGCAGTGCGATGACCAGGTAGGTGATGATCGAGGCGACGATGAGCGAGCCAGCGGAGATGATCGCCAGGCCGCGGTACTGCCAGATCAGGTAGAGGATGACCAGGAGGAAGCCGATGAGGGCCGCCCACAGGCCCACCGTCAGGTGGTCGGTGCCGATGGTCGCGGAGATCTGCTGCTCGGACTCGACCTCGAAGTTCAGGGGCAGTGAGCCGAAGCTCAGCTGGTTGGCGAGCGTTCGTGACGACACTGCCGTGAAGTTACCCGTGATCTCGGCCTGGCCGTTGGGAATAATCGCGTTCATCGAGGGGGCGGTGATGACCGTTCCATCGAGAACGACGGCAAAGTGGTTACGGTCCGGGGTGCCCTGGCCGGACGTGGAACCCTGCGGATCGGAGTTGTGGTAGCCGTACAGAATCGTGGAGGTTTCCTTGAACTTCTCCGATCCCGCGGCGTTGAACTGCAGGGAGACGGACCACTGGCCGGTCGAGCCGCCGGTCTGCGTGCGCACGAGGCCCGCGGTGGCCGACGAGAGGTCGGAACCGGGGACGGCGACGGGACCGAGGATGTACTTGATCTGACCGGAGTCATCGCAGGCTGCGTAAGGCTTGTCGGCCGGGCCCTCTACGCGCTTAACGTCGGCGGCGGCCGAGCAGTCCAGGGTCAGGAAGTCGTACTGGACCTGCTCGGTCTCCCATGCCGTGTCCGAGGCGTTGGCCGGCTCGGAAGCGGGGGTGTCCGACAGGACGCCGTCGCCGTTCTTATCGGCGATACTCATCGCAGTGGCCTCGTCGAGGGCGGTCGAACGCACCTCGCTCTGGCCGGACTGTGCGGCGTCGGCCGACTGGGTGGCCTCACCCGACTGGGCAGCCGCGCCGGACTGGGCAGCCGCGCCGGACTGGGCAGCCTCACCGGACTGCGCGGCCTCACCCGACTGGGCAGCCTCACCGGACTGCGCGGCCTGGCCAGCCGTCCCGATCTGCGTCTGTCCCTGTGCAGTCGGCATCAAGTTCTGGGCCAGGCCCATGCGCAGCACCGGGCGGAAGTTCATCTGCGAGGAGGCGCGGATCAGGTCCAGCTGCTCCTGGGAGGGGGTGCCAGGGATCGACACCATGATGTTCGAGTTGCCCAGAGAGGAGATCTCGGACTCGGACACGCCCGAGGCATCGATTCGGTTACGAATAATTGAGATTGCCTGAGTGATGTCCTCGTCGGTGATCTCGCGCTGTCCCTCGGCCGTCACGGTCGGGGTCAGGATGAGCTGGGTGCCGCCCTTGAGATCGAGGGCCAGGTCGGGGTATGGCGATACCCCCTTGGTGAAATGCCCAAGCGCAAGCGCCGCGCACGCCGCCACGATGGCGACGATCAGCGTCACGAGCGCGCGCACAGGGCGTCGCTTATGAGATGCCACGGTTCTACTTTCCGTTCAGCCTTGATGACTTACTTCTGCTGCTCGTCGGTGTCCTTGGACGAGGACGTGGTGTCGTCGAGACCCAGGATGGCCTCGCCCTCGTCGCTGGCGTCCTCGACGTCGGCGCTCTCGGACGCCTCATCTTCTTCTGCACGTGCGAGGGGCGGCTGGCCGCCGATCTCGGCGATCATCTCGCGCTCCCAGTACATTTCGTGACCATCGGTCGTCTCCAGGACGACGATGTCACCATCCAGGTCGACGAAACGGCCCCAGAAGCCGACGCGGGTGCGAACCCACTTGCCGGGGGTCACGGCAGCGAGCTGCTCACGCTTCTCCTCCTCCATCTTCTCCATCTGCTTCTTGCGCGAGCGCGAGCTCCACCACATGAAGGCGATCATGACGACGAGCAGGCCCATGAGGGCGTAGTTGTTCATAATGGCTGGTTCACTTTCGATGACGGTCGGGCGCTTGAAGCGCACTGTGACAGTTTAATGCCGAAGGAGGGTTTTAGCCTAAGTGATATCCGTGCGGCGCGGCGCCGGCCGCCACTCGTCGGTCCTTGTCATCGTCGCACGACGAACGGCGGGGCTCGATCGACGAGGCCCGCTCCCCTAGTCGAAAAGGGCGCCGTCGGGGGCGGGCGGGTTCAGGCCGAGGTGTGCCCATGCTTTCGGGGTTGCCATGCGTCCGCGGTTGGTGCGCACGAGGAAACCCTCGCGCACCAGGTACGGTTCCGCGACAGTCTCGACGGTTTCCGCTTCCTCACCGATGGTGACGGACAGAGTTGTCAGGCCCACGGGTCCGCCGGCGAAGCGACGGCACACAGCCTCGAGAACCGCTCGGTCCAGGCGGTCCAGGCCGGAGGGGTCCACCTCGAAGAGCTCGAGGGCTCCGCGCGCGGCGTCCAGGGTGAGCGTTCCGTCACCATGGACCTGCGCGTAGTCGACGACGCGGCGCAACAGGCGATTGGCGATGCGTGGCGTGCCTCGCGAACGCGAGGCGATCTCGTGGGCGGCGCGCGCGTCGATGGGCGAGCCGAGCAGGGAGGCCGAGCGCGTGACGACAGACTGGAGTTCGTCGGTCTCGTAGAACTCCAGGTGCGCGGTGAAGCCGAAGCGGTCGCGCAGCGGGGCGGGCAGCAGGCCGGAGCGCGTGGTCGCACCCACGACCGTGAACGGCGGCAGCGTCAGCGGGATCGAGGTCGCACCGGGGCCCTTACCGACGACGACGTCGACGCGGAAGTCCTCCATCGCGAGATAGAGCATCTCCTCGGCGGTGCGCGCCAGTCGGTGAATCTCGTCGATGAAGAGGATGTCGCCTTCCTGCAGGCCCGACAGGATCGCGGCCAGGTCCCCCGCGTGTTGGATCGCGGGACCCGAGGTCAGGCGCAAGGAGGTTCCCATCTCTGCGGCGATAATCATGGCGAGGGTCGTCTTGCCCAGGCCAGGAGGGCCGGCGAGCAGGACGTGGTCGGGTGTGGCGGCGCGCATGCGGGCGGCGTCGAGGACCAGCTGCAACTGGCCTCGCACGACGCGCTGGCCCACAAACTCCGACAGCTTCTTGGGGCGCAGGGCGGCCTCGGCCGCGCGCTCCAACTCGCCCGCGTCCGGG
>ERZ773254.1353-NODE-1353-length-11133-cov-16.736595_pt1 | contig 11133 bp, 4 predicted proteins | sample MGYA00580516_ERZ773254 | MGnify/ENA primary metagenome ERZ773254 (study PRJEB29015, sample SAMEA2738158) | human oral metagenome | biome: human oral; feature: human-associated habitat; material: saliva | place: China | collected 2192 ...
GCGGACGCACAGGCCACCCCTGCCTCGGACACGGTCGTGCGCGCCAAAAACGGCGAGGTCGCGCTGCCCGTCCCCGCCCGCAGGCTCCGCCTCCCCCGGCCCGCCTACATCGCCGACCGCATCTTCACCATCCAGCGCAGACGCGAAGACGTCGTCGACATCGTCATCTCGATCCTCGCAATCCTCATCATCTGGACCATCGGCACCGTCGCCAGCGCCACGACGCGCGGCGTCACCATGGACGTCCTGCAATTCCAGCTCATCCGCCAGATCCTGATCCTGCCCGTCAACCTCGTTGAGGGCCTCATCATCCTGATCACGCCGATCATGGTGATCATCTCCCTTGCGCTGAGAAAACGCCTGCACACCATCATCCAGGTCATCGTCACGAGCGTCGTCGCTGCCGTCGGCGGCTGGATCATCGCTGTCCTCACCGGTCTGCTGCCCGCCTACCTCACCATCCCCCTGAGCGTGGACCGGCTCATCGCCACACAGGGCCACAGGAGCGGCTTCGTGATCGCCATCAACCTGGTACTCGTCACCCTGTGCGCCATGTTCACCTCAGCAGGCGAAGCCCAATCGATGAGAGCCATTCGCTGGGGCTGGATAGGCGTGTGGGTCATCCTGATCCTAGGCGTCCTGCGCTCCTCGATGACCCTGCCCGTCGCGTTCATCTCCGTGTTCCTCGGCCGTGCGTTCGGCTCAGGATCGCGGTGGATCATGGGCTACGACGACCAGAGAGCCAAGGGGGTCACCCTCGTCGAGGCGCTCCTCGGCATCGGCATCACGCCCTCGCGGATCGTGCGCACCGACCTGGACACCACCATCGAACCGCTGTCCACATGGGCGGTTGCCGAGAACGCCCGCGGACGCCTCACACAGGTACCCGCCGATCTGGGCGACATAGGCATCACCATCACGCGACGCCCCGACCCCGACCACAACCGCCACTACCAGGTGTGGAGCGACACCGGACTGACCTACGAGCTCATCGTCATGGACCCCGGCCAGGAGCTGACCGGCACCCTCCTCGAGATGTGGAACAATCTGCGCCTGCGCGGTATTAGCCGCTGGGTTTCTCCCTCCCTCAAGGCCCAGGCGGAACGCTCCTCGTTCACAACCTTGCAGGCTCTGCGCGCCGGCGTCTTCACGCAAGAACCCATCGCGATTGCCTCGGCGAACGACTCGATCATCATGGTGCTCTCCGCTCTGCCCCCAACGACGCCGCTGACGGAGCTCGGCGAGCGGGCCTCTGACGAGGTCTTGGATCGTGCGTGGGAACAGCTGCGGTACGCGCACACGCGGGGCATTTCGCACCGCGCCCTCACGCCCGAGGCTGTCGTCGTCGACGCGTCCTCCGACGTGTGGCTGCTCGACTGGGATTCGGGCGAGGTCGCGACGACTGAACTCAACCAGTCCATCGACATCGCCCAGATGCTAGTCCTGACCGCCCTGGCAGTGGGTCCCCAACGTGCGCTTGAGGCCGGTCGACGCTGCGTCGGCGACGAGACCCTCATCGCGTGCGCGCCCGTCATCCAGAAGCCGGTCCTGCCCGCCTCGGTGAACCAGATGCTGCGCCGATCCGATCTGCTCAGCGATCTGCGCGCCGCCCTCGTGGGTGACTCCGAGGCCGAGTCCGCCCCGACAGCCGACCTGCAGCGCTTCCGCCCGCGCACGATCTTGACGATCGCGGTCGCATTCATCGCGGTTTTCATCGTCGTCTCCTCTCTCAACTTCAACGACCTCGTCTCCACGGTGAAAAGCGCGAACCCGTGGTGGATGGCCGCGTCCGCCGCGTTAGCCTGCCTGATCTGGGTGGGTTCGGCCGTGCCGCTCATGGCCCTGTCCCCCGAGAAGCTGCGCTTCGGCGACACCCTCATCGCGCAGGTGGCCGCCTCGATCATCACGGTCGTCGCACCCGCCGGTGTGGGTCCTGCCGCCCTGAACCTGCGCTACCTGCGCAAACGCCGCGTCCCCACCGCCGCTGCCGTGACGACGGTGACGCTCATGCAGATCTCGCAGGCGCTCATCACGATCATCCTCCTGCTGCTCGTCATGGTCAGCGCGGGTTCATCCCTGTCCGTCTCACTCCCCTACGGCACGATCCTCGCGGTCGTTGCGGTCGTCATGCTCGCGGTCGGCGTCATCGTGGCCGTCCCAAAGGTACGCCGCTGGATCTGGGCCAAGATCGAGCCGACGTGGCAGCAGGTCTACCCGCGTCTCCTGTGGATCATCGGACAACCTCGTCGCCTGGCCGCCGTCGTGGCTGGCAACCTGCTCATGAACATCGGCTACGTGGGCGCGTTCTGGACCGCCATGGTCGCCATGGGTGGCTCGCTGAACTTCTCAACGGTTGCTATCACCTACCTGACCGCGAACGCGGCGGGTTCCTTTATCCCCTCCCCGGGTGGTATCGGTACCGTCGAAACGGCACTCACCTCGGGTCTGACAGTCGCGGGCGTCTCCTCCTCGGTCGCGATTGCCACCGCACTGCTCTACCGTCTCGTCACCTTCTACGGGCGCATCCCGTTTGGCTGGCTGGCCATGAAGTACATGGAGAAGAAGGATCTGATCTAAGCGTTAGCTTTCCGGACCTCGGCCCTGAGGCTGGGGATGTGCGCCGGATTCGCGCCTCTTTGCACGTGCCGTGGTAACACTCAGATGCGCACCTTGAGTTGACTGCGCCTCACTCTGCACGAGGCCGGGGCTGGGGCATGAGCGGCACCGAGGTACGACGGCACGGGGAGGCTTACTTCTAGTTACTTCTAATTTGGATCAAATTTGAAGCAACTAGAAGTTACCTTTTGCAACAGTTCTTGCAACAAGACCCCTACGCTGCGTCGCACAACCTAACGACCATGTCGATCATGGAACTTCGCTACGCCTCGGCACCCCGAACCCGGCGTTGGAGATCTGTGACCGGGTACCACTCGAAGCTGCGACCGCGCTTGGTACGCATCAGGTATCCCCCGTCCTCAAGACCGCGCAGATCAGCATGCGCCGTCTGCGGCGTCACCCTGTACTTGTCCGCATGTGATGCAGCTGTCACGGTGATAGCAGAGTCCTTTAACGCTTCCTCAATGACCCCGCTCTGTCGATTATTAAGATCGGTGAGCCTGAGGAGATGCTTCACTTGTTCCATTTCTTTGGACTTTCTCGCCAGGTAATCGTGCAGCTCACGGATTCCACGCAGAATAATCTCCGCATGCCAGATTAGGAAGTAGGTGAGATCCCCTTCATCCTGCTCAACCTCAAGGAAGGATCGCGCATACTTGGCAGGCGCTGTGCGCAGAAGCCTCGACACCGGGACGAAATCCATGAGGAAGAAGCCTTCGCGCAGCATCACCCACTGCGCAATCACGCGGGCAGTGCGCCCATTGCCATCGACGAAGTAGTGATCATAGCCCATCATGAAGTGCACGATGAGTGCCCGCACGAGGGGCGGCACATATTGCGAGGCATACTCCCCCACGCCATTGGCAAAGTCGCACAGACGCTTGAGTCGTTCGGGCAGCTCCTCGGTCGGCGGCGGCACATGCAACAGCTGATCATCGCCCCCACTCCCATAGATACGAATTCGCTCTTCACCCTGGCACTGCAAGCGTCCTGCATCCTCCGCCTCATCGAGCGTCCCATCCGTCACGATGCGATGGACCCCGCAGATGAATTCAGGAGTGAGCTCCTCACCCAAGTGATCGCGCACATATTCGAGAGCGAGAAAATTGTTGAGGATCATCCGCTCTGAGCGATCACGCGGATCCTTCTTTTCTCGGAGCATTTTTTTCGCATCACGCCTTGTGGTCGAAGCCCCCTCCATCTGGGAGGAGGTGATCGCTTCTTCGTAGAGAGAGTTAATCAGATATCTATCTCTCATCCCCTGCGTCGCCACCTCTCCCGGAAGCTCCACCTGACCACGCGCCTGCGCCGTAATTTCCTCATTCAACCTCAAGAAGCGATCTGGGAGATTAAACGTCAGGCGCATTCCATCCTTCATAACGAAGGGAGTGGGCCGGGCCGTCGAGGCACGCGCAGTGCGCACCGCGTACCACCACGCCTCGCGGCTAAGCCCCTCTGGCACCGGCTCCGCACGGAAGTAATACTCCCACGGCCGATACTCCGGATCATCCAGCCCACCAGCGAGCACAGCAATAACGGGGAGACGACGGTCATCATCCATAGCCATCAGATTGGTGATGACTCGTTCGCGCAGCTCACCAAGCCGATAAGGCGGAGGGATTGGAGTATTCATGACTACTCCGTTCACACGAACTTCAAATTACTTCTAATTTTATCTAAATTTGAAGCAACTAGAAATAGTGCCACAGCACGCATACATCACCGAGGGCGCAACAGAACATCCAACATCCCGCTACAAGCAGGTGTCCCCACAACAAACGAGGCCGCGACCGGAACACCCGGCCACGGCCTCGTCGATGGCGGGCACACTACCAAAGACGGTTCGCGCGCACGTAGTCGGCCGACTGCACGCCACTAACGCCCCGAATTACCTCGACGGATCCGTCGGGCACACTCAGCCCGAAGCCCTGCACGAGGTTCTCGTACTCATACTCGACCTCGACGGACCCGCCGGGGAAAGACTCGGCCACAGCTTCCCTAATCGAGGCGAGCACAGCCGCGCGGTCAGCGCCCTCCTCGAGGCGCACGACAACCTCGACATTCTCCGACGGACGGTTCTCACTTCCAACCATGGCCGCCTGGACGACCACCGCAGGCGAAGCACCGGACTGGAAGGCGGTCGCCGACGCGGCGAACGACGGACTCACAACCGAAAGCGCACACCCACCAACACATGCCAGCGCGAGAGCTGTTTGCTTCATGGACATATTCTGCTCCTCTGTAATCATGGGCGATCGAGCGGGAACACTGCCACGTATCCTCTCCGCCGATCACCAGGAGCACCCTAACACGACAGCATAACTGACAAGCTACTCATGACTGCTATTTGGTCATTACTACCATGCTGTCAAACTTAATGATTCCGTGTATGCAGAGACAAAAAGGTGGTCGGGCGACCTCACAAGCTCACCCGACCACCACCTACAGGACAACTACTGGACGCGTGTCTCACGCTCGATGGACACCAACTTCACACCACTCACTCCACGGATCGCATCCAGCGAACCCGCAGGCACGCGCAACGCGTAGCCCTGCAAGGCGTTCTTATACTCGCGTTCGACCTCGACGGTCGCATCCGGATAAACCCCGGCCACGGCCTCGTTGATGGAAGCAAGGGTCGCCTCACGATCAGCACCCTCCTCAAGGTGGACGATGACGACGACAGGTTCCGCTGCCTCGGCATCGCCAGACGGCGCGGGGGCACCGCTCTGCACATCCGGACCATCCTGCCCATCCTTGGATGTCAGCGCAGTATCGGCGTCACCCACCGGCAGCATGGGGGCCGTCAAGCCGGACTGCGGCTCCGACTGAGGAGCGGACTGGGGAGCAGACTGCTGCGAGTCCGCGCCAGGGTCGGACTGGGCGGAGGGCGTCTGCGGAGAGGACACGGAACAGCTCGCGACCGCGAGCGCACACGTTCCGACGCCCGCAAGGATGGCGGCTGGTTTCTTCATGGACATGGTGCATCCCTTCGCATTCACAGGCGACCGAGGCAGTTGCGTCGTCGCCGCTGTATCGGCAGATACGTCCAACATACCGCAGGACAACAAGCGACGTGCACGGCATCCACGACCACGTACCCACAGCCCCTCATCCGCACGTAGGACCTCTCATCCGCAACCAAACCCGCTGTTCCGTACGTGGGCGGGGCCGCCCACCTACGGAACAGCGGGCCCACGTGCGGAACAGCGGGTCCACGTGCGGAACAGCGAGCGGACCCGGGAATCTCCGCGGTGGAGCGTTCCCGGACCCAGGCCTCGTGAATCAGAAGCAGGCGGCGTTAGCTCCGCAATACTCCAGATGTGTCAAAGGAATATACTCGGCCGTCGATGACCTGTGCACCGGTCACCATCGCGCCGGAGGGAGACAGGTAGTACCACGCATTTCCAAGCTGGAGCCAGCCGATGTGCATCGCACCCGAAGGCTTCAGGTAGTACCAGAGACCGTCGATCTTGATCCAGCCGGTGTGCATGTCGCCGGAGTCACCCAGGTAGTACCACGAGCCGCGATCAAACAACCAACCCGTGCGCATCACCTTGGTGGCAGGGTCCATGTAGTACCAGTACAGCCCTCCGTAGGAGCCGTCGCGGAGCCAGCCGCTCAGCAGAGTGCCGGAGGCATCCGCGTACACCCACTCGCCGGAGGGGCGCTTGAGGAACCCGGTCATCATGTAACCGTCGGGGCCGAAGCTGTAGTCGGAGCCGTTGATCGTGAACCAGCCGTTGGCCAGGTAGGTCGACCCGTCGGCGCACGCGTACCACCAGCCACCGCTGCCCTTCACCCAATGGCCGCCCGTGGGGTCGGCGCAGAACGGAGGAATGCTCGGACGTCCGGTGGGCAGGTTAACGGTCACCGCCGACGAGTGGTTGAGGCCGTAGTCCCAGCCCAGCACGTACGGGTCGGACACAACGGGTCCCGTGCCGCCCTGATCCATCCACGCGCGGGAGATTTCGGAGAGCGGAACGTCCACCTCGTAGCGGTACTTGCCATCTTTGTCAGCGATCTGGTCGGCGTCGGAGAGTATGTGTCGGTAGAACCATAGGCCGTCGGCCGGGTCGTGCAGGTCGAAGGCAGCCATCGGCGAGGAGTCAACGATGGTGAGAGTAACGACCGTGTCGTCGCCCTTGCCGGAGTAGTGCACGTCCTCAATGACGGGTGCGGTCGTGTCGATACGGAACTTGTAGGAGATGGATTGTTCGGTGCGCGACGGTCCGTCGTTGTGTGCGGAGACCGTCAGCGCGTATTCCCCGTCCGGCAGGTCCTTATATGCCTCGGAGCGTAGGTCCAGGGCCGTCGACTCGTGCTCACGCTCAACCCACGACACCTCCGTCGTGAGCGGATCGAACACGGATTTCCAGTTCTGGTGCTGCTCGAAGGACGCGACCACTTCCCCAGCCTCGTTCGTGTAGGTGGTCGTCAGGGTGTGCACGCCGCGCAGCGTGCCCGTGCGCGGTTCGAGGACCCGGGGTGCGTCCGAGGCCTCGGCCCGGGAAATCACGTACCCGTAGGCGTCGGGTCGCTCGGGTCGCTCGCTGGGTCGCTGGACGGGGTTGAAGCCGAGGGGGGTACCGGTTTCGCCGTCGTAGAGGCCCGAGGCCCGCATGTGTCCCTTACCGTCGGAGGCGAGTGCGTCGAAGATGGCCGGCTTGCCCCAGGATCCGTAGAACCCGAGGTAGGGCACGGACAGGTCAGGCTGCTCCTCGGTACGCGAGGTAAAACGCACGAAGCCGTCCAGGAAGGTACCCGACGGCGCATTGTCTGTCACGTACTGGGCGAACTCGGACCCAGGCGCAATGTCAACGCCGACGGTGGCCTCACCCTTCGCGGGAACAGCGACGATCGCCCCCTCACCGATGCCAGACACGGCCACGCCACTGTACGCGATGTCCACGCCACGGCCTCGCCAATCCGAGGAGTGCTCCGTGAAATAGCCGCCGTCGACGATCTCGGAGAGCGCCTGGGAGTTCATCTCGTAGGTCGCCGAGGCATCGGACAGGTTGTGCAAGACGACGTCGAAGTGCCAGCCCGTCGTACCATCCCCCAGGTCAGCCTTGGGCCGAGACTGCTCGAGGGCACCCTTCACGGTCGGATACACAGACGAGGTCGTAGCCGCCAAAGCGTCAACCAGGCCAGCACCCTGCTTACGCGGGGAATACAACGCACCCGTGGTCTGTTCCGGATCGGCGAGGGGACGGGCGGTTCCCATGATGAGATTCTGGACGACGTCCACTTGCTCGCGCGCGCTCATGGACGCAAACAGAGGATCGGACTGGACACGCTGCAGAACAATCGCACTGATACCCGACATCTGCGGGGTCGCCATGGACGTGCCGGAGAAGTGGTCGTAGTCGCCTCCGGGAACGGAGGAGAGGATGTTACCACCGGGTGCCGCGATCTCGGGCTTGAGGCGTAGGTCGGGAGAGGTGCCCCACGAGGAGAATTCGTTCATCCAGTAGGAGCTGGTGGGCTCCAGGACTTTGCCCTCAACGATGGTCAGGTGATGGTCGGCGGCCTCGAGCATGGCCTGTCCGTTCGCTTGTGAGATGAAGGCGGCGGGAGTATCGAGGGTTGACAGATTCATAATGAGGAGCGCGTCGCCGGGCTCGTTGTCGTACACGAGTATCGCTGTTGGCTTGAGCGGCGCGATATTGTCGAATTTGTCTTGGAAATCCAGGGTGCCGCGCGAGACCAGGACGATTGTTCCACCCAATCCCTCTGGATATTGTGCCATCAGGGCCGTGGCGTCCTCGGCTGTCCCGACACCTCCGTCCACGTATTCATACTCGCCGGGAGGTAGGTCCGACAGGTCGGCGACACTTTCGCCCTCGAAGCCGCGCGCACGCTGGTATGCGACGTCCCGACCGGCAGCGGTGAACGCGGCGTAGGCAGTTCCGTTCTCGATCGAGGCCACGGCCACCACGGAGGGATAGGACGCGGGTTCGCACAACACTGACGTGTCGGGGTCGGAGGCGTAGGCCTGGTTGGTACCCGACAGGTTGCCATACCCGGCCGAATACTCGTTACCCGCGGCGGCGTTGACGCTCACCCCGGCGTCCTGCAGGTTCTTGTAGACGCTCGCGTACACGGAGTCGGCCTCGTTATCCATGCCGCCGGTCTGGCCGAGCGACAGGTTGACGACGTCGGGACGTAGCACCGCCATGTCATCCAGCGCGGCCAGCAGCGCGGAGTCCGGGTATTCGCCAGTCTGGCTGCGCGAGACTTTCGCGACGATGACCTGCGCCTCGGGAGCCGTGCCCATGATCTTGTCGGCGTTGCCCGCGGCGATGCCAGCGACATGCGTGCCGTGTGAACCGGAGTCATCGGGTGCCGGCGAGGCATCGTTGTCACCGTCCGCATAGTCGTAAGCAAAGGGAAATTTCTCGGACACGTATGTGCCGTTCTTACCCTCCCCAAGCTGAGGAAGCAGGGCCGCTACCTTCTCCGAGTCGAGCGCGGGCGAACCCGACAGAGCGCCGTTCAAGGCCGGGTGGGTCATGTCCACGCCCGTATCGACGACGGCAATGACCATCCCCTCGCCCTTCTGCGCAACTCGGTCGGTGCGCATCATCACCTGGGAGCTGAGGTTGTCGGGATCCTGGGTGGCCAGCCTCGACGTGCGGATTCCTCCCTCGCTGTCGGCACCGCCCCACACTCGGCTCTCGCGCTCAAAGAAGGCCGACGCAACGCCATTCACTCCCCGAATCGCTTCCAGCGACCCGGCGGGTGCGCGCAGCGCAACACCCTGCAGGGCATGACGATACTCGTATTCCACCGTAACCGACGCGTCCGGGACAACACCGGCCACGGCCTCGCGAATCGAGGCAAGAACGCCCTCACGCTCATCCCCCTCCCGGAAACGAACGATAATCCCGACGAGCTGAGCCGGGTCTTCATCGCTCGCCGCGCGTATGGGTTCAGGCGCGACGATCTCGCCGTTCTTCGAGGTCAGCGCTGTGTCGGCATCACCGACAGGCAGGGACGAGGCCGTGGCAGCGCGGGCGGTCAGCGTGGGTGATGCACCCGGGTTGGGTTGAAAGGCGTGAGGCGGCGACGCTACAGACGAGGGACCCGTGACCACGAGCGCCCATGCGCCGACACACGCCAGGAGAACAGCTGATTTCTTCATCGACATGATGCACTCCTATGCGTTTGTGGGTGGCCGACGCTGGGTGCAGGGACATCTACACTATGTCGGCCATCACCATCACCATAGCTCAGGGGCGCTCATGACAAGCCGTGTTTGCGCGCCTATTTATGGATGTCTGGGCAGCCTGTCTAATGCAAGCAGGGGCACAGTACGCGTTGCCCCTCATCCGCACGTGGGACCTCTCATCCGCAACCAAACCCTTTGTTCCGTACGTGGGCGGGGCCGCCCACGTGCGGAACAGCGGGCCCACGTGCGGAACAGCGGGTCCACGTGCGCAACAGCGGGCCCACGTGCGGAACAGCGAGTGGGCCCGGGAACCTCCGCGGTGGAGCGTTCCCGGGCCCAGGCCTCGTGAATCAGAAGCAGGCGGCGTTAGCGCTGCCAGACCCCCGACTCATCGAAGGTGTAAGTGCGGCCGTTGATCGTATGCGTGCCGGTGAACATGGCGCCGTCAGGTCCCAGGTAGTACCAGGAGCCGCCCTGCTGGAGCCAGCCGGTGTGCATCGCGCCAGACGAGGAGAGGTAGTACCAGAGACCGTCGACCTTGACCCAGCCGGTGTGCATGTCGCCGGAGGTGCCCAGGTAGTACCAGGAGCCGCCCTGGGACAGCCAGCCGGTGGCCATGACGTTCGTGGCGGGATCCAGGTAGTACCAGGAGCCACCGTCGCGGATCCAGCCGCTCAGCAGAGTGCCGGAAGCGTCCGCGTACACCCACTCGCCGGAGGGGCGCTTGAGGAACCCGGTCATCATGTAGCCGGCAGGGCCGAACTGGTAGTCGGAGCCGTTGATGGTGTACCAGCCGCTCGCCAGGTAGTCGGAGCCGTTGGCGCAGACGTACCACCAGCCGGTGGCGTCATTCGCCCAGTGTCCGCCCGCGGGGTCGGTGCAGGGAAGCTTCGCGCCCTCGTTGCTGGTGGGCAGGTCGACGGTGCGCGGCTCGGAGTGGTTGAGGCCGTAGTCCCATGCGAGCAGGTACGGGTGGGCGATGACGTCGCCGGAGCCGCCCTGGTCGGTCCACGCCTGGGAGAGTTCGGACATGGGGACGTCGAGCTTGTAGCGGTACTTGCCGTCGTCTCCCTTGACGCCCTCGGTGTCGGAGAAGATGTGGCGGTAGAACCACAGGCCGTCGGCCGGGTCGTGCAGGTCGATACCCGCAAGGGGCTTGCTGTCGGTCACGGCGATGGTGACGTGCGGCGCGTCGCCGTCCTCGCTGAATGCGAGGGTGTCGACCGTGGGGGCGGTGGTGTCGATGCTGAAGTTGTACGAGATCGACTGCTCGGCCTGCGAGGGGCCGTCGTTGTGCGCGGAGAGCGTCAGCGTGTAGTCGCCGTCGGGCAGGTTCTTGTACG